>Ga0190271_10001101_pt1 | contig 14926 bp, 16 predicted proteins | sample Popmic356T_FD_133747 | JGI IMG/M metagenome (GOLD analysis project Ga0190271, IMG submission 133747) | Populus adjacent soil microbial communities from riparian zone of Weber River, Utah, USA - 356 T | ecosystem: Environmental > Terrestrial > Soil > Riparian zone | place: USA: Utah | collected...
GTCGTCGAGGCGCGCGATGACCTCGTCGCGCTCGACGCGCTGGCCTTCCTCGATGGCGACGGCGACGACCTTGCCCGTGATCTTCGAGGAGACCGTCGCCTGGCGTCTCGCGACGACATAGCCGGACGCATCGAGAATCGAGCTCGGCCCGGCGGCCAAGCCGACGACCGACTCGGCGACGGCCACTTGAATCGGCACAGCCCGAGGAAGCACCCAGTACAGGGCCGCGCCGACGGCGAGAACGCCGACGACGATCGACGCCGCCCACCACAGCGCGCGCGGGCGCGGCGCCTCAGTGGGACGCTCGATCCGCAACTGCTCGATCAGCAAGGCTTGATCCACGACTCCCTCCCCGTCGTTAGCCGCTCTGCCTTTAGCAGATTCCATGCCAGAGGCCCGAGGGCGCGTATAAGCGCCTGACCGTATATACGTTTTGGGGTGCAATTGGTTACAGCGGCCGCTGCGAGCGCCCCGGCGGATTCGGCTAAGTGGTAGCCAAACGCGGCAACAGTTGCGATTTGCTCAACTGTCTCGCGAGGCGGCCACGGACCTCGCCGGAAGCGTGACATAAGAGCGGCGCGCCCAAACTCGGTCGCAGCGACAACGCGGGTTCAAGGCATTTCGTTTGACAACCGCGTCGACTGCCGCCGATGCTCCGCCGCTACTGCTAAAGGCACACCTTCCGAAAGGAAGGGCCGCAAAGCTACCGGTCTAACGGGAAACCTACGACAGCGGGGTCGCCAGTCATGACGTTCGAGAGTCTTCTCGAGATCACTCCCTATCCAGGCCTCTCGATCCTCCTGTGGGTCGTGCTCGGAATGGCCGTCCTCTATCTCGCCCGGGGCTCGGCACACCACGTGCTGCTCACACTCTGCCAGGCGCTGCATGACATTCTCACTCTCGCCGTGCAAGCCATCACGGCGACCGAGAAGAAGCTCGTGCAACGCAACCACGAGGTCTTGCTCGCGGCGGGCCGCGAGGCGAAGGAGCGTATCGTCGAGCGCGAGTTCGTGCGCATCGGCGATAGCGTCAATCGCGACCTCGTAGGCTATCCGGGGCTGCAGAGGACGCTCAGCGATGCGATCACGCGGATCGAGGAGGACCATCAGCACGCGGCGGAAGTCCCGCCCGAGCCGACAGCGTGGGTCAAGGCCGTCGAGGTCGTTGCGAAGCTCGACCGCCAGGAGCTGTCCGTCGGCCCGCTGCTCAGCCAGATCCACAAGTCGCTCGTCGACGCGCAAACGGCCTCGCTGAAGGAGTACCGCGACGCCAGCGCGAAGCGGCACGGGCTATTGCAGCGCATGATGCCGCAGTGGCGGCGCATCCAGCACACGCTCGACAGCGTGGGGAAAAGCATCGACAGCCTGCTCGAGCGTTCGCGCTCGATCGATCGCCACCTGAGCGAGTACCGCGAGATCGTCGCGGGCACCGATCATTCGATTTCGGTCCTGTCTTCGTCGTCGCTCGTGCAGTTCTTCATCTCGGCGCTCGTGCTCGCCGTCGCCGTCGGCGGCGCGATGATCAACTTCTCGCTGATCGCGCGGCCGATGGCCGAGATGGTCGGCGGTACGAGCTTCATCGGCACCTTCCGAATGGCCGACATCGCGGCCCTCGTCATCATCATGGTCGAAGTGTCGATGGGCTTGTTCCTCATGGAGTCGCTGCGCATCACGCGGCTCTTCCCCGTCATCGGCGCCCTGCCCGACAAGCTGCGAGTGCGGATGATGGCCGTGACGTTCGCGATCCTGCTCATGCTGGCGTCCGTCGAGGCCGGGCTCGCTTACATGCGCGAGATCCTCATGCAGGACGAGCTGGCGACGTCGGCGCTGCTGCGCGGCGGCGCGGCGACGGCCCAGAGCCCGTTCATGTGGATCACGACCGCGGCACAAATGGGCATGGGGTTCACGCTGCCGTTCGCGCTCGTGTTCGTCGCGATTCCACTCGAGACGTTCGTGCAGTCGCTGCGAACGGTCGTCGGACTGCTGGGCATCGGCGGGCTGCGGCTGCTGCGTCTCGTGCTGCGTCTGCTCAGCAGCGCCTTCGTGCACGCGGGCACGGCGCTCGTGCGCATCTACGACATTCCGATCTTCATGCCGCTGTGGGTCGAGCACCGGTGGCGCGGCCCGGCAGGGAAGCGCTCCGCGGTGGGGAAGAGCAAAGCCGAGGTGGTGTCATGAACCGCGTCATGAAGCGCCGATCGCTCGCGGCCGCGGCGGCCTGCATCGCCTCCCTGGCGGTAACGTCGTGCGCGCCCCCTGAGCCGCGCAACACGGGTGTCTATCTGCTGCTCGACACGTCGGGCACGTATCACGAGGAGCTCGACAAGGCCAAGCAGATCATCAACTTCACGCTGTCGCGGCTCGACGCGCTCGATTCGTTCGCGGTGGCCCGCATCGACACCGGCAGCTTCAGCGAGCAGGACATCTTGGCCAAGGTGACGCTCGACGATCGGCCGAGCGCGGCGAATCAGCAGAAGCGCGAGTTCGCGCTATCGATCGAGCAGTTCCTCGACGACACGCCGAAGTCGTCCTACACGGACATCACCGGCGGGTTGCTGCAAGCGGTCGAGTTCCTGAACGAGAAGGAGCCGGGCCGCAAGACGATCTTCATCTTCTCGGACCTCAAGGAAGACCTCGAGGCCGGCTATGTCCGCGACATCGAGGTGCCCGTCGAAGGCTTCGAGGTCGTCGCGTTGAACGTCACTAAGCTGCGCAGCGACAACGTCGACCCGCGCGAGTATCTCGATCGCCTCGAGATGTGGAAGCGCAAGGTCGAAGCCGAAGGCGGCACCTGGCGCGTCATCAACGACCTCGATCGGCTCGAGGCGCTGCTCTAACCCGAGGATCTCACAACTCCGATTTCGAGATTCAGCGCGAATCGCGCGGGGACCCGCCCCTTGCCCGGAGGGGGCTCGATTGCGGACACTGGCCCGACCGGGAAGCCCTGGCGGATCGTCGTGAGCAGCTCGAAACGACTGATCGGATTGGTCGTCGCAGTGTCTGCGATTGGCGGAGCCTATGCTCCGTCAGGCGCGGGCGTCGCGCAGGACGGCTTTCACATCACCTTCGGGACCACCGGCGATCCGAGCGGTAGAAACGCCGACAGCGCAGCGTTTCTCGTCGAGACGGTGAGCGGAGACATTGTCGTCGCCGGCAACGGCGCCTCATTTTCGTCGGATGATGGCCGTCGATCCTCCAACCCAATGGTTGCTCGGACCAACACGCGCGGCGAGCTGCGGTGGCAGCGCGTCTACGCCGACTTGGCGAATCAGAGCATCATCGCGTTCGCTTCCCACGGCGAAGAACAGTACTTAGTGCTCGAGCGCCTGCAGCCGTGGCCACTCGACAACGTCAATACGGTCACGCTACGGCGAATCGACGAAAGAGGCGCAGCTTCGGAAGCGCTCTTGACCCTGGACGGTTTCCGGGCGTTGGACGCTCGGCCGGTCTTCCATGCAGAGCTGAGCCACTTCCTCATTGCCGGTACGGGCAGCGCCGGTCTCCAGATCCTGCACGTAGACCTGCAGGGCCACGTCACGGAGTCGAGTCTCGTCCGGGGTCTCGAGCGTATCCAGCAGGTCCAGGCCTTTGGCGAACAGGACTTCCTCGTCTCGCGGTCGCTGCAAGCTCACGAGCATGTCGTCAACGGCCGCCCAGTCCTCGACATGCACACCGACCTCATTCGATTGAAGTCGACCGGCGAAGCAGAGTTGTTGCTAAGACTTACCGATAGATTGTGTCGCCACGCCGTGGCTTCGTTGGATCGAGTGGTCTGCGTGGAAGTCCCTCTGCTTCGTACCGACCAGACGAACGATGCCATCGTCGCGTACTCGGTTGACGGCAGCGAGTCGTGGCGGCGCGCTCTTGAACGAAGCGTCTATGTCGAGCACATGAAGCTACTGGACTCTGGCGACTTGCTCTACGCCTATCACGAAGAGGAGAACGTAGCCGTAAGCCGAGTCAGCTCATCGGGCAACCAAGTGTGGAAGCGAACGCTGCGCTCCGCTGGGCAGTACACCTTCCTCAGCGCTATCGAGGTGCTCAGGGACGGACGGTTGGCTCTGGTGGGCGCTACAGGTCCCTGGAACGGATTCACCTCGATGGACACCGATGCGATGGTGATCGTGACGGGCATCTCCGAGCCCGATCTTGGTCAAGAGACGCCGGAGGTGGTCTCCCACATCGTCGAGCTTCAATAGGCCGCGAGCGGGCGTCGGTGCGCCCTGCCGGGCGCACCAAAGAAAAGGCCGGCAACCTCGCGGTTGCCGGCCTGGGGGACAGATCTATAGATCTGTCCCCGTAGTCCCAGCTAAATCAACCCGTGTATGCGCGTTCGCCGTGCGACGTGATGTCGAGGCCCTCGCGCTCCTGCTCCTCCGCTACGCGCAGGCCAAGGACGGCCTTCACGAGGTAGAAGCCGATGAAGGAGACCACGGCCGTCCAGACGACGACCAAGCCGACGGCCTTCGCCTGGATCAGCAGCTGCGCGCCGATGCCGGGGTAGCCCATCGCTACCGTGACCCAGTCGGTCACGAGGCCCGGGCCGCCCAAACTCGGCGCGTTGAACACGCCGGTCAGGAGCGCGCCCAAGATGCCGCCGATGCCGTGCACGCCGAACACGTCGAGCGAGTCGTCGGCGCCGATGAGCTTCTTGAGCCCTGTGCAGCCCCAGAGGCAGACGACGCCGGCCGCGAGGCCGATGACGAATGCGCCGGGGATGCCGACGTTGCCGGCGGCAGGCGTGATCGCGACGAGACCTGCGACGGCGCCCGAGGCGGCGCCGAGCATCGACGGCTTGCCCTTCAGCAGCCACTCGGCGAACGTCCACGAGAGCACGGCGCAAGCCGTGGCGAGGAACGTGTTCATGAAGGCCAGCGCCGCGAAGCCGTTCGCTTCGAGGGCCGAGCCTGCGTTGAACCCGAACCAACCGAACCACAGCAGCGAAGCGCCGATCATCGTCATGGTCAGGTTGTGCGGCGGCATGCTCTCACGCCCCAAGCCGACACGCTTGCCGAGGACGATCGCGCCGACCAACCCCGCGACGCCGGCGTTGATGTGCACAACGGTGCCGCCCGCGAAGTCGAGGGCGCCCCATTGCCAGATCAAACCTGCGCTTGCGAGCAACTCGTCGGCGTTGGCGTCGGCCGTGTACGAGTCGGGACCCGCCCAGAACCAGACCATGTGCGCGACGGGGATGTACGCGAACGTGAACCAGATGACGAGGAACAACAGCACCGCCGAGAACTTGATGCGCTCGACGAGCGATCCCAAGATCAGACAGCACGTGATCGCGGCGAACGTCGCTTGGAACGCGACGAACACTATCTCGTACATCGGCGTGGCTTTGCTGAACGTGGCACCCAGCGCGAACGTGCCCGTCGACGAGTCGAACAACCCGTCGAGGAACACCCGACCCGTGCTGCCGAAGAACGCGTTGCCCGTCGTGAATGCGAACGAGTAACCGTAAATACACCACAGCACCGTGATCAGCGAGAAGCTCACGAACACCTGCATCAGAACGGACAGCATGTTCTTGCTGCGGACGAGTCCGCCGTAGAACAACGCCAATGCCGGCACCGACATCAGCAGCACGAGCGCCGTGCACGTCAGCATCCACGCGGTGTCGCCTTTGTCCGGCGACTGCGCAAAGGCCAGCGCCGGGCCCAGGAGGGCCAACAGGCCTACACCCAAGCGAAGCGGCGAAGAGATTGCGGTCTTCATCGTTTTTTTCCTCCCGATTCTTTTAAAGCGCCGCGTCGCCGGTCTCGCCCGTGCGGATGCGCACCGCATGCTCGAGATCGAAGACGAATACCTTGCCGTCGCCGATCGAGCCCGTGCCCGCGGCGCCCGTGATAGCTTCCAGCACCTGCTCGACGAGCGAGTCCGGCACGGCCGCTTCGATCTTCGTTTTTGGAACGAAGTCGACCGTGTACTCGGCTCCGCGATAGAGCTCGGTGTGTCCCTTCTGTCTGCCGAAGCCCTTGACCTCGGTCACCGTCATGCCCTGCACGCCCGCTTCGGCCAATGCCTGGCGGACGTCCTCGAGCTTGAACGGCTTGATGACCGCCGTTATGAGTTTCATCTTCGATACCTCGTTGTGTTGTTCATGTTTGAGGTCACTCGCTGATCCCGATCGTCTTCTTGATACCGAACGTCAACGCCCATTCGCCGGACTCGCCGCCGAAGCCGTCATCGAGCGAGTCGCTGACGGGCAGGTCGTCGCTGAAAACCGTGGCGATCGAGAAGTCGATGCCTTCGTCTTCCATGCTGTAGGTGTAGCCGAGCTCGAAGTAGTCGCCGTCGAAGTCGTCGCCGAAGCTACCGAACTTGTAGTAAGGGCCCTTCTCCGGCGCGATCGTGACCGACGTGAACGTGTAGTCGGCCGGCGTGCCGAATCCGTCCCACTCGCCGATTGCGACGTCGAGCGCGAACATCCCGTAGCCGACGCCGAGATTGACTTCCTGATACGTGTCGTCGAAATCATCAGTGTAGAAGTAACCCGTGTAGCCGACCTTGTAGGTGAAGTTCTCGCCGCCCGCGAATCCGAAGTACGCGTCGTACTCAAGACCGTCGCCGACGTCCGCACCCCACGTGCCGAGATAAAACTGACCGGCGGTCCAGTCGATGCCCGCGGCGGCCGAGCTGTCGTCCTGGTGAATGCCGCGATAGATGTACTCGCTGACCCAGCCGACATTCGCCGAGAGCTCGGCCTGCGAGATCGCGGGAACCATGGCAGCCGTAGCCGAGACAGCGAGAGCCGGGACGAGATTCTTGATTTTCATGCGCGTGTTTCTCCTGATTGCGCGAAAGGACGCTAAGACGCGAGCGCATTGCAGCATCCGTGCCACGGCATAGAACCCATTAAAAACAATTAGTTACGCGAAAACGCACCGACAACGTGCGAGTCGTCGGCACCACCGTAGTGCACGTGACGCACCAGAACGGAGCGCCGGATTAGATACGGTGCCGGCGAAGGGAGAGATTCAGGAGTCGGGCGCGACCGTGAGTCGCAGCCCTTCGAGCTCGCTGGTCACCTTGATCTGGCAGCTCAGGCGCGAGCGAGCCGCGTCGAATGTCCGCGAGCCGGCGAGCATGAGGCGCTCCTCATAGCGGCGCGGCGGTAGTCGCGGCATCCAGCCCACCTCGATGAAGACGTGGCAGGTCGCGCACGAGCACAAGCCGCCGCAGATCGCTTCGACGCTGCGCGGCAGCTGTCGAATGTTCTCCATGATGGACAAGCCGGGACGCGCGTCGACCTCGACGTCACGGCCGTCCTTGTCGGTGACGACGAGCTTGACCATCGCAACTCGATCGGCGGATTCGCAGCGGGCCGCGACTATAGCAGACGGGTCGCCGCGAGCGCGGCGGCGCGGTCAGCGCGAATTGTAGGGATCGAACCCGCCGCCGCCGCTGTTGCCGCGACTCGGTTGCAGAGCTGGGTGGCGCGGCGCCGCTTTAGAGGCCGCCGGTTTCGACGCGTCCGGCTTTGCCGCGGAGCCCGGTTTGGATGTGCCAGGCTTTGCAGCGTTGTGCGCGCTCTTCGGCGCGGCCTCGGCGCCGCGCACGATCGGAACCTTCTGTGTTGGCTCGAGCGCGAGATCCTTGTTCTCGAGCCGCTTGAGCAGAACCGACGTGCTGTCGATCACGTCGCGCGCCCAACGCCAAACGTTACGGCCGCGGCTGTCCACTTCGACCCTACCCGCGCGCTCGGTCGGCCCGGGCGCGGGCTGCGCCGGCTCGGCTTGTTCGAGGTCCTTGTCCGGCACCCGGCTCATATTCTGTCAAACGAGTATGGACTACTGCATGCAGCCTAGCGTCCGGCGGGCGCACCGCGCCGCGAACGAGTTCACAGCAGGGCGCTCAGCCGCGCAACAGCTCGAGCGCGGCCTCGTGCAGCTCGCGGCTCCCGGCCGCGACGACGTCGCCACCGGCGAGCGGCGGCCGGCCCTGCCAATCCGTCACGATGCATCCGGCGCCCTCGAGAATCGGCACGAGCGGCACGATGTCGTAGGGTTTCAGCTGGCTTTCCACGACGAGGTCGAGATAGCCGGCCGCGAGCATCGCGTAGTTGTAACAGTCCCCGCCGAACCGCGTGAGCAAGCAGCGGTCGGCCAGCGCGCGAAACGCCCGAGCCCGATCGCCGGCGAACATGTCGGGATGCGTGCTCGCGAGCGCCGCCGTCGCGAGCTTCTTGCCGGAGCGAGTCCGCAAACGGTCGCGGCGGTCCGCCTTGATCAGCCAACTGCCGCTTGGGCCGCCGAAAAACACTTCCTCGAGCACCGGCTGAGCGAGCAAGCCGAAGAGCGGCTTACCCGCACGCACGAGCCCGATCAAAGTGCCCCAGAGCGGTGAGCCCGTCATGAACGCGCGCGTGCCGTCGATCGGATCGATGTACCAGGTGTAGTCGCCTAAGCCTACGCGCTCGCCCTCTTCCTCGGCGACGATGCCGTGGTCCGGATAGCGCGCCGCGATCGCCGTGCGCAGCACGCGCTCGATCGCGCGGTCGGCGTTCGTGACGGGGTCGAACGAGCTCGCGCTCTTGTTCTCCACAGTGACGGGACGGCGAAAGTGCGCGTGCGCGATGCCGCCCGCCGTGCGAGCGAGCTCCAGCGCGAAGTCTTCGAGCTCGGGAATGTCGACCTCGGCCATGACCTCAATGAGCGAGAGGAGCGGGCGCGCCGCGCGCCGGAACGTTCTCTTTGTATACGCCGCGCATGAGGAGGATGACGACGGTCGAGATCACCGCCGGCGCCGCGGCGGCGTAGAACAGCTCCTCGGAGCCCCACTGCCGGCCGATCAGCACGCCGGCGATGCCCGGGCCGACGATCGCACCGATGCGGCCGACCCCGAGACCGGCGCCGACACCTGTCGCTCGCAAGTAGGTCGGGTAGTAACTGGCCGACATGGCATTGAGGCCCGGCTGCCCACCGACGACGCACCAGCCGGCCACGAATACGACGACGCTGAGTAGCGTCAGCGAGAGCCCGGGCTGGCCGATCAGCGCGGTGCTGACGGCGGCCACCGCGAAGCTCGCCAGCAATACTGGCAGGAAGCCGCGGCGCGCGATGACCCAAGCGAGGCCGAACGTGCCGATCGCGCCACCGACTTGCAGCAGAGTGCTCACGAGCACAGCCGTTTGCTGGTCATAGCCCATGCCGGTCACGAGCGTCGGCAACCAATTGGACAGCGAATACAGCATGAGGATGTTCATGAAGTTCACGATCCACAGGAGCACGGTGAAAACGGCGCGACCTTCGCGAAACAGATGCCAGAACGGCACGCCGCCTTTGCTCGTTTCGTTCGCGACGTACTGCGTGCTCGCGTCGACGCGCAGGCTAGGAACGAGCTCCTTGAGCCAGCGAGCCAATAGGTCCAAGCGCCGTTTGCGCACTGCCAGAAACTGGAGCGATTCCGGCAAGCCCCACATCATGAACAACGCAATCACGAGCGGCACTACGCCGCCGAAGATGAAGACCGACCGCCAACCGAATGCGGGAATCAACCAGGCGGCGACGAAACCGCCGATCGCCGCGCCGATTGTGAAACCGACCGTTATGCACATCACGAACGTCACGCGGCTCGCCTTGGGGCTGAACTCGCCGATGAGCGCAGTCGCGTTCGGGATGATGGAGCCGAGGCCGATACCGGCAATGAACCGCAACAGGAGTAGTTGCTCGAGGTTCTGGGCATAGGCCGTCGCGATCGTCATGACCGAGAAGAACACCGTCGCCCACACGATCACGGGCCGGCGGCCGATCTTGTCGGCGAGCATGCTGAACACGAGCGAGCCGAGCAGCACGCCGAAATTCGCCGCGACAAACACGGGCCCCATTGCGGAACGTTCGATGCCCCAATCCGCTAGCACCGCCGGCGCCACGTATCCCATTGCCTGGACGTCGAAGCCGTCCATGATGAGGCATGCCATACAGAGCACGAAGATGCGTACATGCATCTTGCCTACAGGGGTATTCTCGAGAAGCTCGGTGAGATTGACCCTAGCGCTCACGGCGCCTTCGGTTTGCATTGTGATCCCCCTGTCGACGCCCAAGTCTCGTGCCAGCGGCACGCGTTCCGGCCCGGCCACTATACAGGGCGGCCTCGGCCGGATGCACAGGAGGAACCCGTTAGGCCGGGAAGAAGTCGATGGGCTTCGTCGTCGTTATCGGCTCGAGGTCGTCGCGCGCCTCGAACTCGAACTGCAGCACGCGTTGCACGAGGCTGCGCTCGAGCTCGGGGTCGTTGAGCTCCGAGGACACGATCTCGCAGTGAGTCACGCGCCCGTCGGCCGCGATCGTGAGGCGCAGCACGACCTTGCCTTGCAGGGCCGGGTTCTCGCGCAGCGCACGATTGTAGAGAGTGAAGATGCGGCCTTTGTTCGCATCGAAGACGCGCTCGATCTCTTCGCGGCTGCGCGAGCCTTTGTCGCTGTCGCCGCTGCGCTGCGCCGCGCCGCCCGCCTCGCCGAAGCCTTCGACGGGACTCTCGACAACCGTGGTCGCGCGCGCGCCCAAGCCGCCGCCGCCGGTGTTGCGGCTCAAGGACGCCGTGTTGATGCCGCCGCTCGCCGTGCCGACGCGCGATGTGATCAGGGACCGTTCGTTGACGGCTGCGGCCTCGGTGCCGGCGCCGACGGTGCCCGTTCGCTCGAGGCGGTTGGCGGTCACGTCGGCGTTCGTCCGCAGCGCCGACAACTGCGAGGAAAACTGCAACACGCCGGCGCCCCGCGCACGGTCGCGCGCCTGAGCCGTCGTGTCGATGGGCGGAGGCGGCGGCTCATTCTCGACTACGGGCTCCGGCTCAACGCGCCTCTCCTCGACGACGCGCTGGGGCTCGACAACCGGCGGAACCTCGACGGGCTCCTCACGCACGACGGGCGGAGGGGGCGGAGGCGGCGGAGCCTGTCGCTCGACAACGAGACGAGCGAGACGCTTCGGTACTTCCTGCGCCTGGTGGATGTCTGGCGTGGGCACCGGTAGGAAAGACACCACGAGCGACAACACGAGCAGCGCGCCGAACGTCACGCGAGTGATCTTGCGCAAGCGCTCGCGCTCGACCTCCCCCGTCGTCCAGGGCAGGTCGTAGATCCGATACAGTGCGGGGGCTGCTGCGCTCATGGATGAAACCTAACCGCCGGTCACGGCCACCTGGACGCCGGCCGTGTTTTCGGCCTTCTGCAAGACGGCGAGCGACAAGCGCCCATATTCAGCCGCAGTGCAAGTGGCCATGACCTTTTTCAGCAAACTATACGGGATCTCGCGGTCGCCCATAATCGTGACCTCGCGGTCAGCGATGGCTTCCTCTGCGTCCGTCACGGCCAAGATCGTACGGCCTGCCTGCTCCTCGAGCGCGGCTTTGAGCTCCGGGATGATCATGGCGCTCGAAGCGTTGACGGCAGCGAGCTCGGCCACGGGGCGGCCCTGCACGAGCACCTGCGTGTCCGTCAGCAATACGACGACCGACTCGTGCGCTTTCTCCTCGGCCGTCGAGTCCGGCAAGACGATATCCTTCGCGCTCGGCAGCTCCTCGACGTCGCTCGAATTCACGAGCAGGAAGAACACGAGAATCGTGAAGATATCCATCATCGACACGAGATTGATCGCGGCGCCCCCTTTGTGGCGCTTGTGGTGCCGCTCCATGCGCGCGGCGCGTCCCATGAATTTCATCGTCGCGCGCCTCTAGTTCTGCATCGGCGCGTCGCCGATCGACACTTCGGGGAAAAGATCGGACTTCACGAGCCGACCGTCGGCCGGGTCGCGGCTCTCCGCGACGCGCACTCGGTCCATGACGGCCACGAGCACCTGGTATGAAATGTCGGGCTCGAGCAGGACCGTGGCGTCCGCCTTGTCCGGGAACTGCTGTTTGACGCGGGTGAGATACGCCGACAGCTCGTCGAGCCGATAGTCCTCGCCCGACTTCTCGATGCGGCTCAAGGCGCCCGCGTTGCGATCGCCGACCTCGATGCCGGATTCGCGCACGGTGATCTCGAGCTGGAACTGCGGCGTCTCGTCGACCACGGCCTGCGACTGCGACGCCGGCAAATTCAGCTCGAGGATCGTAAGCCGCGAGAAAACGGCCGTGATCAACAGGAACGGAGTCAACACCACCATGAGATTCATGAAGGCGGTGATGTTCAGCTCCTCGGCTTCCTTGTGGCGCTGACGCGCGCGGCGTTTGATCACGAGAGCATCCCTTGGCTACGAAGTGGCGGGTCGCTCAGCCTTTCTTTGGCGCAGCGGTCGCGGCCGCGGGCTGCGCTTCGCCCGCGCGCTCCGTGATCGTGTTCAGGAACTTGACCGACGCCATCTCGAGGCTGTCGATGATCTCGGTGGTCTTCGTTTGCAGCAACGTGTGCACGAGCAGCAGCGGGATCGCGACGATCAGGCCGAAGGCCGTCGTGTTCATCGCCACCGAGATGCTGGCCGAGAGCAGGTCCGCCTTTTCTGCGGGGTTCGCCGTGGCGACGGCCGTGAACGCGCTGATCAGGCCGACGATCGTGCCGAGCAGCCCAAGCAGCGTCGCGATGTTCGCGAACGTCGCTAGATAGTGCGTGCGTTTCTCGAGCCGCGGCATGACCTCCATGAGGCTCTCTTCCATGGCCTGCTCGACGTCTTCGCGCCGCCGAGCCGAGCGGACGCGATTCAGGCCGTACGTCATGATCTGGCCGATCGCGGCGTGGGACTTGCTCGTGACTTGCACGGCACCCGCGAGGTTGCCCGCCTTCAGGTACGGCGTGACGGCATTCCACAGCGCCTTGTTCTTCGCCGTCGTCAGAGTGAGGTATAGCCAGCGCTCGAGCGCGATCGCGAGGCCGAGACCCATCACGATGGCGATCGGGTACATGAACAGCCCGCCCTCTTGGAAGAACTTGACCGTAGTCGTATAGACGTCCATCGAACTCACTCCTGTTCGCGCTTCCCGTACAGGGAATCGTAGTAACTCAAATGCCTCTCGAAGACTGCGGGGTCGACGGGTGCGAGCACCTCGTCGAGCAACGTGTTCACGGGACGCCCTACCAAGTCGCCCAAATCCGACTTCTTCCACGGAACGATATAGAGAACCTTAGGCAATTCCGCATTGCCGGTAATTGACGTGGTTCCCAGATCGAGCGAGTCCATGACCCGCGGCGCAGGCCGATCCGCGGCTTGCGGCGGAGCTGGGGCGGCCGCGGGGGCAGGAACCGGAGGCGGAACTTCCGGAGGCGTCGGAGCCGTCGACGGCGGCGCCGTGGACGCTGCAGGCCGTTGCGCGAGGGCGATACGCGGCTCGCTGACGTCGACAGCAGGTTCGAGATCGTCGACGTTGGCGAGCGGCGCGCGCCTTTGTGGTGCAACGGGCTCTTGAGCAGCGGACTCTTGAGCAACGGCGATAGCCGCCACCAGCAGCAACGTGACCGTCGACGCGATTCTCATGGGCTGTCTCCCTGAGCGACACGCGCGGCGTCGCCGCCGTTGCCGACGCGGCGCCGCAAATCGATGATCCAACGGCCGACCGTTTCGTTCGGCTCCGCGAGCGACGCCTGATACGCCTCGTAGTGCTCGAGCGCCTCGGCCATTCGCCGCAGGTAGACGTCGAGCAGCACGCCCAAGTTGTAGTGCGCGAGCGCGTGCTCGGGGTTCGTCTCGAGCGCGCGGCGGTACGCCGCTTCGGCCTCCGCGAACTTGCCGTCCTCGCGCAGCAGGATGCCGAGCTGCGTGTTCGCGGCGGCGTGGCCGGGATCGACCTCGAGCGCGCGCTCGAGCGCGGCCCGCGCATCGGCGCGGCGCTCGTCGTGGAGATAGACGAGCGCCAAGTTCACGTGGGGGCCGGGGAATTCCGGGTGCTCGAGTGTCAGCGCCTCGAGCTCGAGCTCGGCTTCCAGCCAGTCTTCGGCGCGCACGGCGGCAAGCGCGCGCGCGTAGGCCGCAGCCGCCGCTTCGGGCACGGGCTCGAGCGCCGCCGTTTCGGCGGCGCCGTCGGCCTCGGCGGCACGGCGGTCGCTGCGGCGATCGCGCCGCCGCTCGGGCGCCGGCTCTTCAGTGGTAGCTGGAGGAGCAGCGACGGGCGCGGCGGCGACCGCCTCGCGCGGTTCGTCGACGTCGGCCTGCCGCGGCGTGGACGAGCCGCACGCGGCGAGCGTAAGCGCCAGCACCCCGGCCGCGAACAGCCGCAGCTCGAGCGGCCGCAACGCAAGGTTAGCGAATCGCTTCGACAACGGTCTCTCCGATCTCGGCCTTGGCGTAACGTCCCGGCGAGAGCTCGGCGAGCGACGCCAAGCTCTTGCGTACCCATTCGTCGTAAATCCCGTCCGCCGTGCGGGCGGCGTTCGTTTCATGGAGCTGAATCGCCTCTTCCTCGAACGGAAACGCCTGCTCTTCGAGCAGGATGTCGTACTGCTCGAGCTCGTCCGTCGTGAGCTCGGGCGGCCGCTCCGAGGCATAGAGATCCTTGCTGAGCGCGTGATACAGCTCCGCGATCTCGAAGTTGGCTGCCGTCGTGACCTCGGCAATCCCGTAGTCGGCGGCCTTGCCGTAAGCCGACAACGCCTCCTGCATGCGCTGCTGCTTCGCCTCGAGACTCTTGTCGAGCGGCACGACGAGCCGCGTGCCGAGGAACGCGTCGCGCGTCGGCGTCGCGAGCTCGAGCTGCGACTTGGCGGCGAGGTAGCGCGTGCGGTCGGTCCGCTCGGTGCCCGCTGCGGCGTCCGCCGCCACGAGATCGCGCATCCAGCGCGCACGCTCGGCGTGATTGCCCGCAATACCTGAGAGGTCGATCAGCTTCTGGCGCGCCTCGACGGATTCGACGACGGGCGACGGATAGCGCTCGACGAACCGGCCATACGCGGCCACGGCGGCGACGCTCTGACCCGTCGTCTCGTAGAGCTCGGCCGAGCGCCACAGCGCTTCGCGCTTGACCTCGACCGGCCCATCGCCGTCGGCGATGCGCTCGAA
>Ga0190271_10001102_pt1 | contig 14921 bp, 14 predicted proteins | sample Popmic356T_FD_133747 | JGI IMG/M metagenome (GOLD analysis project Ga0190271, IMG submission 133747) | Populus adjacent soil microbial communities from riparian zone of Weber River, Utah, USA - 356 T | ecosystem: Environmental > Terrestrial > Soil > Riparian zone | place: USA: Utah | collected...
GATGGAGGTGATGAAGCACCTCGAATGGGCGAGCAACGACGCGGGGCTCTTCCACTACCGAACCGGCAACGACGAGATTGACCTCGTCCTCGAGGATCGCTCTGGAGCGATCGCCTGCCTCGAGATCAAGGCGGCGGCGACGGTCCGCGAACGAGACTGGAGGCCGATGGCGAAGATCCGCGATGCTCGCAGCAAGGACTTCCGCGCCGGGTTCTTGATTCACGCCGGCGCCCAGACCATCCCGCTCGGCGATCGGCTCTGGGCGGTTCCGATCAGCGCTCTTTGGGCGTGACCGGTGACACCGCGGGCTTCTCACAGTGGTTGCGCGCGCTCCAAACACGTGACGGTCTCTACGCTGCCGCTCTGACTCCGCGCGCACACCGTTCCGCAATTTGAAAGGACACGGGTTGTCGGCACTCGCTCGCCGTGCCCCTTTCCTATTCGCCGCCTACACCGCCGTCCTCGCGGCCGTCGTCTTCGCAGGATTTCTAGGACAGGCGGTTGGCATCTGGGCCTCGATTTTCTGGGGAGTGGGGATCCTCGGCGGCCTCGCCAGCTACGGACGCAAGCGCCTGATCCAGTCGCGCGCTGAATAGCTCGGTGTCTTCGCCCTTGTAGCCATACTTAGCTAGAATGTGGCCACTATGGAGAAGGCGACGGTTGGCATCCGCGAACTCAAGGACAAAGCCAGCTCGATCATCGATCGAGTCGAGGAGGGAGAGGCGATCACGGTGACGAAGCATGGTCGTCCGGTAGCAAGGATCGTTTCCACCGCGACCCCACCTCATCTCGCCGCATTGGTGGCGGACGGCACCGTGCGCCCAAGCGAGGGCCCCCGCCACCTGCCGAAGCCTGCCAAGCCCAAGGGCACCGGCAAAAGCGCCGCGGACCACGTTTCCGAGGGTCGACGCTGAGCCTCTACCTCGATACCAGCGCCCTAGTCAAGCTGCTGGTCGACGAGCCGGGCACCGAGGAGGCGCAGGTCGCCTATCGCGACGCCGACGGTGTCCGGACTACGGCCATTGCCCGGGTTGAGGCAATTGCCGCCCTCGCTCGAATGCGAGAGGGAGGACGCCTGACCCCCGCTCAGCTACGGCGAGGGCTCGAGGATCTCGAAAGCCTCTGGCGCGCGATCTACGTTCACGCCGTCGGTGACACTCTGCTCAGCCAGGCCGCCGAGAGCGCCCGCGTTCATTCGTTACGCGCATACGACGCCGTCCACCTGGCCGGCGCTTTGTCCTTTGCTACTGGCGAAGAACTCGAGTTCGCTTGCTGGGACAATGAGTTGCGCGACGCGGCGCATAAACATGGCTTCGTGCAGATCCCAGAGCAACTCTAGTCCGCTCTGGAGCCAAGCTCCTCTTGGGTTCCCCCGGGGCGCCGATGCGGCTCGACCTGAGCTGAGCAGGGCGCCTACGGCAAGTTGGTGATCGTTTCAGCGGCCCCGCACCCATGGAACTCGCCGGACAGTCGCGCATCCTGTCGCGGGCGGAGTGAACGAGATATCGCCGTCGCCTTTCGTGGAGCCCAGGCCCAACCGAAAAGGCTTGCGAACGGGTCCTAGAGAGGCAACGGCGGCGGGGCTATTTTCGTCTGAATTTCAGCTTCACGACTTTGGAGGTATTACCTGCCGCGTCGATAGCTTTCAGCGCGAACGTGTGACGGCCCGGCTTCAGACGTTTTTTCAGTTTGAAGGGCGACGTACACGGCTTAAATTTGCGTTTGTCGAGCTTACATTTGAAGGTCGAGCCGCTCTCCGACGAGGTGAAGAAGATCTTCTTCTTGGTGCGTTTGGTGATCGTCGCCGTCGGCGGCGAAGTGTCGGCAAACTCTGCCGTCACCGTCAGCGCATCGCCGATCGTCACCTGACAGGGACTGCTCGTGCATCCACCGCCGGACAGAGCTTTCAACGTCGACCCAGGATCGGCCGTCGAGGTCAGGGTGACGAGCGTGCCTTCGGGGAAGGTCGCGCTACACGTCGATCCGCAGTTGATCCCACCAACGCTGCTGGTCACCGTGCCGGTACCGCTGCCGGTCTTGGTCACAGACAGGGCTTGGTTGGGCGTGAACCGGGCGGTGAACTGAAGGTCCTGTTCTATGTGCGACCATTCCGCGTTGGTCCATTTTTCCTCGTCGGTCCCGTTGTTGATGTAGACGAATTCGCCTTCGGGATACTTCGCTTCTTTTTCTTCTTTCGACAGCGCCCTGAATTTGCTGGCGAAGTTGGCATTGGCCTCGAAGTCCTTCGAAACGCTCATGAAAAGTACGTATCGGCCGCCGGCCTGGATCTGCGTATTGCCGGTGTCGAAGGTCACGTCCTGGAGTGCGGTGCTAGTCGTGTGCGTTGGGGCGCTCTCATACAGCGCGGAGCCCGTCGCCCGTTTGGCGATCGGGTCCCAGGCGTAGATCTCGCCGCGGAAGGTCGCGGTCGCGGGGATGTTTTCGACGCGAAAGCCGAAGCTCGTGATCTGCGCCGTTCCCTGCGGTGCGGTGACCAGCTGTCCGTAAGTCGCGGTGTTGGGCACCCCGAACGACGAGATGAAGGTCGTCACCGCGTCGTTGCGCAGATCGATCGTGGTCGGGGCCGCTTGCGCGGCCGAAGCGCAGACCAGAAGTACCACCGGAATGATGAGCGTCCAAATTCGCCTCATAGCAGGATGCCGGAGACTACTCGCCCGGCCGGCGGTCAACATCCCGAACATTGGAGTTTGGCCAAACATTCGATTCCTGGGCCAACTGGCTGCTTCCCCCGAGCCGCGTCGTCATCCGCCGCGTCGGCCCGCTTGCCGTAGGCGTGGTCGAGGTCGAACTCGGTGGGCTTGAAAGGACGGCCGCCGTTGGCTTGGGGAGTGGGATTACGGCTGTGATGTGACCGGAATGCGGCTCTCGATTAGTTTGGGCATGTTCCTTCGCACAAACATGCAAGTCACAGCAAGGGGGAGGTATGCCGAGTCTCGTATCCGAATTGACCGATCCGAAGGCTGTCATCGCCGCGATGGACGAGTACGACGAGCTGGGCCAGGATGCCTTCCTCGAGCGGTACGGCTACGGAAGGTCTCGTCGCTATTTGTTGCGGCACGATGGTCAGGAGTACGACATCAAGGCGATCGTCGGTGTTGCCTTCGGCAAGCAGTTTCCAGGTCGAGGCGCCCTCGCGCAATCCGAGCTGACGTCGGGCCTGCGGACCACGGTTCCGAAGATCCGGGAGCTCGGGTTCGAGGTCATCGAGCAAGGCGACTCACCCATCGGAGAGGCACTGCGGGCGGTGATGGAGAGCTATGACCCCAATGCGCAGCGGGGAGGCCGGGAGCTAGACGACCTCGTTGTCGCCATCGAGGAAGCACGCCCGGTAGCCGACAGAGAAGGTTTGAAGATAGTCCGCTCGATGGGCGTCGGCCGGTGGCCGAACGTGGCTTGGCTGGCGCTCCTCGACCCCCGCGAGACCGAGTCCACCCGACGGGGCGTCTATCCCGTATATCTGTTTCGGTCCGACCTCAGCGGCGTGTACCTGACCCTGAATCAGGGGGTCGAACAAATGATCGACGACGCTGGTGTCGCCCAGACCCTGCCCGCCCTTAAGCGGCGGGCCGCCTCGATCCGTGAGGGCCTTCACCGTCTCGACGGAACCGAGTTCGTTCGGTCGAGATCGATCAATCTCGGTCCCGAGCGAGGGAAGCGGGCACGGAGCTACGAGGCCGGATGTGTCGTAGCGCGCTTCTATCCCCGTGATCGCCTGCCCGGGGACGCGGAGCTCGAAGCGGATCTATCGACTCTGCTCGCGGCCTACGACGACTACTTGGAGTCGGGAGTTTCGCCGTCCTCCCCGCGGGGAGGGTCTTCCGACCGCCTGGCCGCCCTGGTCGAGCGCTGGAAGGCTGAGACCGGCTACCCGCGGGCGGTGGACGAAAAAATCAAAAAGGAGCGCCGCGAACTCGCCGACGCATTGAGCGAAGAGGGTGTGCTGGCGGCGATCGATGACCCGGCGCGCTTCTCCGAGCTCGAATTCTCCAGGTTCGCGGGGCAGGCCGCCGGCGGGCCGGGGTCGATGGCCGCAGTGAACTCGTACCTCAACTCCGGAAACGACGCCAAGGTCCAGGTGGCCCAGGCTGTGAAGCACCTGCTCTACGACGGCGGCGAGCTGGCCGATCGAATCAACGATCTCCTCCTCCGGGAAGAGTGGAGCGCGGACGGCTTCAAAGTCGCGCTGATCACGAAGGCTCTATGGATCACCTGGCCTGACGATTGGATCCCCGTCTTCAACGTCGACGGGGTCAATGGCAAGCGGGCGCTGATGGCCTTGCCTGAGCTCGGGATCGACATCCCCGACAGCCTCGATGACCTCTCCCCCGGCCGGCGGATTGAGTGGACCAACCAGGCCCTGCGCGACAAACTCCGACCCTTACTGCCGGGGGACACGAGGGCTCATTCGGAGTTCCTATACTGGCTACGGGACGAGCAGCCGAAGGCGGCCGCGCCGGAGGATCTCGATGCACTGGCGGAGAAGCTCCTCGTCGAAGCCGATTGGCTCAACGAGGTGGTCGAACTCTTGGAGGAGAAGGGACAGATCATCTTCCAAGGACCGCCCGGCACCGGCAAGACCTATGTCGCGCGGGAACTCGGCCGACACTACGAGCGGCTGGGCGGTGGCTACGAGATCGTCCAGTTCCACCCTTCTTACAGCTATGAGGACTTCGTGGAGGGGTACCGGCCCCGCCTCGCGAAGGGCGGCCGCCCCGGCTTCGAGCTCACCGCTGGGCCACTACTGCGACTGGCGAAATTGGCCGAAGCCGACGAAGACCATGTATACGTACTGATCATCGACGAGCTCAACCGCGGGAACGTCGCGAAAGTCTTCGGAGAGCTGTACTTCCTGCTCGAGTACCGAGGCGAGCGGATCCGCCTCCAGTACAGCCAGGCGGCCTCGGAGTCAGACGAGGAGATCGGCTTCGCGCTGCCACGAAACCTGTGGATCATCGCCACCATGAACACCGCCGACCGCTCGATCGCGCTGATGGATGGAGCGCTGCGACGCCGCTTCTTCTTCGTCGACTACTTTCCGGACCAGCCGCCGGTCTCGACCCTACTCGAGCGCTGGCTCGGTTCGGCTTCGGCGACCTCGCTCGCGTGGTTGCCGAAGCTGCTCGAGGAGGCGAACCGGAAGCTAGGCGACAGAGAGGCGGCGATCGGCCCCAGTTACTTCCTGGCCGACGATCCCGACTCCTTGACGGACGAGCGGATCGAGCGGATCTGGCGGCACGCCGTGCTCCCCTACATCGAAGAGCAGCTAATCGGGGCTCCGGAGCGGCTGGCTGAATTCTCGCTGCCAGTCCTGCGGAAAGCGGTCCAGGCAGCGCAGTCGTCGCCAGATGACGGGTGAGTCTCCACTCCGGACGACGAGCCTCGTCGAGCATCGGGACTCCGCACCGGTCAAGCTGAGCGCTGCCGAGCGCGAATCGCTGCGAGCCCTGGCGCCGGGGCTGTCCGCAACTGAGGTGGCGGGCGAGCCAGGCCTCTACGTCCTCAACCCGGGTAACGCGGTCGGCGCCGTTCAAGTCGGTGATCGCCGCTTCGCGCTGCGACCGAAGGTCGCGATCAGCCGGCTCCTCTTCCTCGTCTCCTACTCGATGGACCCGCGCCAGTGGAGGCGGCTCGGCTTCGACTTCGCCGAGGACGAGGACGTTTTCGAGGCGATGATCCCGGGCTTCGCGTTCCAACTCGAAGATGCACTTCGCGGCGGGCTCCTGAACGGCTACCGGCTCAAGGAAGATTCCATGCACACCGTCCGCGGTCGCATCAGGATCGCCGACCAGCTGCGCACCAGATTCGGCCTGATCCCCCCGGTCGAGTGCGCCTACGACGAGTTCACCGAGGACGTCGCCATCAACCAGCTGCTCAAGGCGGCCATCACCCAGCTCGGCCACATCCGGATACGCCACGCCGAGAACCGCAATCGGCTACGAGAGTTGGCAAAGGCGTTCTCGAACGTCAGTCCGGTCCGGTTCGACCCCAGGCACCTCCCGGAGATCCGCTACGACCGTCTCAACGAGCGTTTCAGGCGGCCTGTCGAGGTCGCCCGCCTGATCCTGCGGGCGCGGTCGTTCGACGCGCGGCCCGGAGACGTCGGCGGCGCCTCGTTTGTGATCGACCTCGCAAAGGTCTTCGAGGACTTCGTGGCGACCGCGCTGCGTGAGGCCCTCGGCCTGCCACCACGCCTCTTCCCCCGGCAAGCAGGCGGACGTCACCTCTACCTCGACGTCGATCGGACCATCGGCCTGAAACCCGACCTGTCTTGGTGGAACAACGAACGCTGCGTCTTCGTCGGCGACGTCAAGTACAAGAAGACGGCGTCGACGGCCGGCGTCCAGCACCCCGACGTCTACCAGCTCCTCGCCTACACGACGGCCACCAGATTGCCGAGAGGCCTCTTGGTCTACGCCGCGGGAGAGGACGTCGAGCGTGTCGTCCGAATTCCCGGAGCGAATAAGGAGATAGAGGTCGTGACCCTCGATCTCGATCGGGAGCCGGCGGATGTACTCGCGCAGGTCGATCGCATCGCCGAGATGGTGCGAACGCAGGCGTCCACAGTCGCCCGGCTCAACGCGCCGCCAGTTGTGCCGCTTTCGCCATGAAAGCCGCGACGAAGGCTTCCCGCGCCACGTCGAGGTCGTAGGCGGTCCGCTGACGACCCTCGTGGACGAGCTCGTTGCGGGCCGCGTAGAGCTTGACGAACGCGTCTCGGTTCCTCTTTTGCTCCGCCTTCGAGCAGTCCGGCAGCGAGCGAAGAGTGTTGCCGATCCGCTTGCTGGTGTTGCCGCGCCCGGGGTCGGCCAGCAGGAGCTCGAAGGCGAGTGCGAGACTGATCGCTCGCTGCCAGATGCGTCGCGTGAAGGAGCGCCTGAAGTAGGCAAGCGCTTCGAACGCCCGGTGGTATTCGGGATCAACAGCATCGGGCTCGGGGCCGATCCCGTGCCGCAGGTAGCCGGCGTAGAACTCCTCGCAGCGCGCGTGCAGACGACCGGCATCTTCCCTATTCCCATCCCAGACTTCGGGGTGGAGTTGGATTTCGAGGTCGCTCAGTTCCACCAGCTCCGGCTGCCAATCCCGGATCGGCACCACCGTCGCCGGCGCTGGCTCGTGTTCGGGGGTGATCAAGACGTAGTTCTCGATGTCGAGGGTTTGCACGTTGTTGATCACGCGTGAGTTGAGCGCCGGGTATCCGTTGCCGACCTCGAGCGTAGAGAGCATCGCCAAGAAGGCGGTGGTCACTCTCAGGCGAGCAAGCAGCACCCGATCGTCGAGACCAGGGGTTCCGATCGGTGAAGCGACACGCATCAACAGCAGCGGGTTTCTCTTCAGCCACTTCACCCGACGTGCCAGCCACCGACCACGGAGGCTTCCATAGGGGAAGGGCCCGCTCACGCCTAACTTTTCGCATACCCCCTCCAAGAGGGACGCCGTCTGTCCATAGTCGTTGGTTTGCGAACCGATCGCCAGCTCCCATTCAGCGTTCAGCAAGAGGTCGGGGTTTTGCAGGGGCTCCAGCGGAGTGATCCCCAGCGAATGGAGTGGAAAGACCAGAAGCGACCCCGCGCCTCCCACCTCCCAGAGCCTCGCCACCGAAGACTCCAGCGGATCCGAAACACCGGGATCCTGAAGCCGCGCCAGCAGCACTTCGTCAAGCGCATCGACCCCAACCGAAACGCCAGCCTTGGCCAACTCCCCCCTCAGCACACCGCGAATCGACATCACGTCTGCCTCGAGCTCGCGAGCCAAATCGTCTCCCCCATCGACCGCCTCCGCCAACTCTTCCGGACTGGAGAACCGCTTGCACCTAGACCGCCGTGCCACGACCTTCGCCACTACCATCTCCAGCGAAAGGTTCTGGTCGACCTCTACAGCCGCCGCTGCCCGAACGAACGCATCTGCGGCAGGAAGGTCACTCATGAGCTGTGACTACCTGCGGTTCTGGACTCGACCAGAGTGTCCGCAGCCTTGAAGAAAGGAAGTCGTTCACATGAAAGTTGGATCGAGGTCGCAATGCGACCGGGTACGAGTCGAGTTTGCCGAGTCGCTAGCCACCCGACAGGGGCGCAAACCCTAAACAGTTCATACATTCGAAGGCGGACCCTAAGATTCCGTGGTTAGCTGGCCGTTCTTACACCACGCTGCGAACTCGCGCATCAGGATCTTGTGACGGTACGCGATTGCCGGCTTCTCCACCGCGGCCTGCGTAAGGTGACGTTGAAACTCAACGAGATAGCTGTATTGACGGTCAGGTTCAAATTTCTTCATCTTCTCGACCTGCGCAGACAATCGCTCAAGGAATACCTCGACGAATGCAGCGTATTTGCGAGTCAAGTCGGGACTATCCCGAACTTTGAGTTCCCAGGCAACCACGATCACACTTACGCATATTGCGCGATTACCGAGTCTTTTCCCTACATCCGACGCGTGCTCCTCTAAGGCATCGAGCGTGGCCGCTACCTCCTCCACATGAGGATCCGCTTCGTCGGCGTGTTGCTTGACATATCGCTGTAAGTCGAAGTGTCGGGCGCGAGCAAAATCATCGCTATCGGCTTTCGTTGATACCTCCAGCATCACCTGGGCAGCAATCAACTCTCGCGCGAATCGTCGATTTGGTACACCCACGCGATCAAGAAATGGGTGCTTACCAAGCTCATCGAACAGAAGGTCCCGCATAGCGCCGACCATGGCGTGTAGTTTCTCACCGGCATTGATGAGGGCGCCGAGATTCAATCTTAGAAACTGCAGATTGAACTCCCAATCCTCCCGCGATCCAGACAAGACAATGGTAGTCACAGGGTAGTTCTTGACCTGCTCTTTGTACTCCACTGGCAGTTCGTCAAAAGTGCGGCCATCAACTTCGCTCCACTTGTCGACCTCATCCTTCGCTACCTCGTTCTGCATTCGCAACGGAAATTCGTTGTCTGGATCCTCTCGATTGCTTCCGAAGAACGACATCATCGCGTTAAGCCGCTGGCGGCCATCGATGCATTCCCAGCCCCCATCGTCGCGTTCATAGACGTAGATCGCAGCGATGTCGAAGTCTCGCAAGATCGAGTCAATGAGACGCTGCTTTTGCTCAAGACTCCACACGGAGGGCTCACGCTGGTACTCCGGAAACTCGATGCGGGCAAACTCGCCTTTAAGCTCTCCGATAGAGCGGAATATCGCATTTCGGTCCACGATCCTCCCTTAGACAGCTTCCTCGACAAAATCTTTAAAGATGTTGCTGTCGGTTGTAATGGTGGGTAGCTTGCTAAGCATCAACTCGCCCTTCAAGCGAAGCCAGTGCTCAAACGGGTTTGCGATCTTGGCATTAGCATCCTCGAAAGCCCTCTTCTGATCAGCCTCGCCTAGTGCCGAAAAGTCAGCGGGCGCGCCACCCAAGACTTCAGCAATCAATTCGCGGCCGACATACGGAACCTGCAACAGGGACTTGGCGTTGAGGTAGGGGAAATCTCTAGCGATCCGGTATGCCGATCTGGGTTTGCCGATTACCTCGACGTCGTATGGAGGGGCAGACTCACGACCATGCATAGTGGTAAACAACAGAGATACAAGGTCCCAGTCGTTTGGTCCGAGGTTGCAACCGATTATGCGTAGGATGTCGCAATCGAGCAACTCCCGTGCTGCCCCCCAGATCATGGTGAACGGATAGTCCCCCTTGTCCTTACGGATTCCGGGTGGTATCCAAAAGGCCGCCTCTGCATCGGCCGTTACTTGGATCGGCCACTCGTGCCGCCAGCCAAATGATCCGTGCAGCTTCAATACAGGGATCGGCCTCCCCTCGTTATGCCCACCGCGGACCTCAACACCGTAGTTGACATGGCTTCTATGGATCTCCTTGATTGCGTGCTCTAGAAACGAATCGTAGTTCAGGGTGATGAAGCCGCTAAGAATCTCACCGGATTCTTTCACCTGATGCATATCGAGCAACACCGCGTAGAGCTCCGAGTGCTTATTGCCTAGCTTCTGGCGCACATCATTCAATGCCGTCCGGAGAACAGTGAAGAACACCTCTCGAAGCCGCACAGCGAAATCTTGATATTGAACCGATGGGGTATCTGCCAGAAAGGTCAGGAGATGCTCGAAGTCGGTTCCGTCATCGATAACGTCGTTGACGAGATGCCTCACTCCTGCATGGTCTTGGAAGGAGTCCATATAGACCTTCCGCATCTGATCGAGAAGATGATCAGTCAAGCCCCGCATTACGAGGTTCGCCGTGCTTCCTCCAAAACTAGCGGCGCCCTGCGTGGCCCCAGCTCCAAGCAAATAAACTACGCGACGCGGGGCTGCGTTCTGTGACGAATCAGGCACAGTTTCTGTCGAGTGCTGCAGGGGAACAGAAAGCTTGGCCGGGCGTGCGCGAGGCAGGGGCTAAGTACTCAGACATCTACCTGAACCTACCTGACTCCGACTGACCGCGCGGATCGCCAACCCGTGGTGCCCTTTGGCCGGTCGGCCCTCAAGCGGGAAGATGTGCGCGCAACCGCCCTCTAGCCGCCTCGCGTCGACCACTAATAGCCGAGCTTCGCGGTACCTCGGCCGAGTTCGCCTCGATCTCCGAGGATGATGGTAGAAAGCATCCAGATGAAGCCTGCATCTTCCAACGACAGTTTGCAGCCCCTCCGTGAACTCCAGCCTAGGAGTCCAAAGAGGAGCCACGTGCCAGCTTCTGCCGCTTGGTATGGCTACTACGCAGGTTACGCAGATAACTTCGTGGCCGACATTGTCGCAGCGCTTCCGGTTAGCGCTGAAACGATTATGGATCCTTGGAACGGGAGTGGGACCACCACCGCCATTGCTACGGCCGCATCCCGTGGCAGCAGGGGCTTTGACATAAACCCCGCTGCCGTAGTAATTGCCACGGCCAGGCTTCTTCGATCGGATGTGGCCGGGAGCATGGCCTCGCTAACTGAGGAGCTTCTGAGCTCCGCATCTGCCAACCCAGACTTCCAAGTCGACTCGGATCTTCTTCATAGCTGGTTCTCTCCCCAATCTGTAGGCCTCATCCGGTCTCTCGAGAGACGGGCTTTCCAGCTGCTTGTCAATGCGGATGCTCGTGACCGAGCGATTGATTCAGTTGGCGATATATCTGCGCTTGCCGCCGTCGTCTATCTCGGCCTCTTTCGGACGATCAGGACATTGCTGGATCCTTTTCTCGGATCGAACCCGACGTGGATTCGACGCAACATAAATCCGCGCAACCGCTTGCGCCCCAGCCAAGACACCATTCACCAGAACTTCCGCCAGGCAATGGAGGCACTAACGGCGCTCGTCGAGGCATCCAGCCAGGATTACCCAGATAAGAACTGCCCTAGCTCAATTGCGCTTGCCTCCTCTACCGACCTGCCACTCGAGGCCAGTTCTGTAGATGCGGTGATTACGTCTCCTCCCTACTGCACCCGAATCGACTACGTGGTGGCCACGTTGCCGGAGTTGGCGGTGCTAGGCCTCCGGGCAAATGAACTCAAGGGGCTTCGCGACAAAATGATCGGCACTCCCACCATCCCCGGTGGGAAGCTAGAGACCGACTTCCTAGCTGATTGTCCGATGAGCACGCAGCTACTACAGGAGATCACTGCCCATGAATCCAAGGCATCTAACGGGTACTACCGCAAGTTCTTCCTGCGATACCTCAGAGGAATGAACGAATCCATAGCTGAGATCAGCCGCGTGGCGCGCCCAGGTGCACCCGTTGTATTTGTCGTCCAAGACTCCTATTACAAGGAGATCCGTGTCGATCTGGCTTCCCTCATCGGCGAGATCGCGGAAGTACAGGGCTTGACCGCGGTGGCCGACCACAACTTCGAGGTCGCTGCCCGTCGAAACTATGCATCTATCAACCCCAGGTCTCGGGTCTATAGAGAGTCAACCCCTGCAACCGAGTCGGTTCTAATAATGGCGGGAGAGTAGATGCTGGGAACTCGGCAAGATGACCCTCCTGCTCGGTCCGATGGGCTCTCGCTGATTGTGAAACCAATCAAGGTTCGCCCTGGATTTCGCGGTTACGCAGCGACAGTAGATTCGCTTTCCTAGCCGAGCAGATTCCGCACAGTGCCGAAGCTTTTCTCGGTTGGGTGCGTGTATCGCGCCAGCATCGTCGCTACGCGATGCCCTGCGATCTCAGCCAGGTCGGCGTCGTTGACGCCCGCAGCCCGCATATGCGTGATGTAACTGTGGCGACACTCATGAGGGCGAATGTCTAGGCCGGAGGCTGCCTGGGCTGGGCGCCAGAGGTCGCGATAGAAGGTGCGCTCGCGCCAGAGGCGGCCGCGTGGGGTTGTGAAGAGCAACTCGCAGTCGGGGCCGTTGAGGTTTATCTGGGCTTCGAGCATCCAGGCGAGGGTTGCCGGGACCGGGACGACGCGGCCGGCGTCGGGCTCGCCGTGGTCGGTCTTGGTGCCATCGAGGATGCGGCCCTCGTGAGCGGTGCGGCGGACCTGAAGCGTCCCGCCGTCGAAATCTTCGCGTCGGAGGGGCAGCACCTCCCCCAGCCTCAGACCGCAGTCGGTGAAGACGCGGACCACTGGCTCGTAGCGGCCCGCTGCTTTTGCGAAGCGGTGCATTTCCTCGAAGGTGAAGACGCGGATCGGGCGAGGCTTCTTCTTTGCCCTTGGGTCGTTGGCGCGGGATGCGGATGCCCTTGAACGGATTGAGGTCGCAGACTTCGTCGGTGATCGCGTCCTCGGCCATTGCCGAGAGGGAGCGGAGGATGCCGACGGCACCGGTGGTGGCTCGACCTTCGTTCGTCAGCATGTGGTCGACCAGGGCGAGGGTGTGGCGGCGGCGCAGCTCGTGCATCGGCCAGTCCTTTAGGGCGACGCCCTCGATCTGGACGTCGGTGACGCGGGAGACCCGATGCTCGTAGGTCGCGTTGGTCCGTTCTGATCTCGGGTGGCGCTCGATCCAGGTGGCGAAGTACTCACCGAGAGTGTCGGGAGTGGCCGCGATCTCGTAGGCCTCGTCGATCGCACGCTGGGCTTCGCTCTTCCTGACAAACGTTCCTTTGCCTCGGTTCCAACTCGGTTTGGCGACTCGGCGCTTTCCGTCCCGGCCGGTGTATCTGGCAACCCAGACCACCTCCCCCGACGGATTGCGGCGCTTGGTCGGGGACTCGCGCCTCATGCCGCCTCGTCTCGGTGACGGGCTAGGAAATCCTCGACATCGGCAGGATCGATCCGGCGGGAGGCGCCGAGCTTGTAGCTGGGCAACTCACCGCGCCTGATCCAGTTACGGATCGTCCGGTCGGAGACCGCCAGAAAGCTGGCGAGAGTCCGCTCGGTGAAGAAAGCAACGGGAGCAGATTTCCTCTCCATGCCACCTATGTCCAAAGACGGCGGCGTTTGCATCGGGGGACTTACCCGGTCAAATCCACCGCCACCGATAAGACCGAAGGTCAGACCCCTGCCGCCCCTCCCTACAGGCGGCCGTCGCACGGCGGAGCCGTGCCACAATCGGCCGCCCGGAGGGGCGGCGAGCGCCCTCTTTGCTCCGCCCCGCCCCGCGCTGACGGCCCCGATCATGAAGCTGCGGCTCAGGCACGAATCCGGAGGGTTCGTAGTGTGTCGGGGTTTGAGGTTTGTTTTTTTGGTGGGGCTCTGGGTGGCTGTCTGAGGGACTGATAGATCGGCTCTGTCTGGCAGCTGCCTTCTTGGCTGCCTCATCCTTCGTTATTGGGTCGTTGTGGCTCATTTTCTTCTTGATTTGGAATTTTGAATTTGCCTATTTGCATCTCTGGCGATTTCCATTCGATTCCCGCGAGCAACTCATCCAGCGACGTTTCGAGCGCCGCCGCGAACTTCATCGCCGAGTCGGGACCCGGCAGGGACAGGCCGCGCTCGATCTGGCTGATCGCCGTGCGATGCGTCGAGGTCCGGAAGGCGAGCTCGTCCTGGCTCACATCGGCTGCACTGCGAGCCTTGGCGAGGTTGATGCCGAAGCAGCGGGCGAACTGCTCGCGCTGGAGGCTTGCGTGGCGCCCCATCGCTGCATCCCTCCCCGAGGATCTCGTTGAAGCGGAGCGCCGCCCGCGTCGGCAATACGAGCCCGTCGCTGCGGAACAGCAGGCCCACTCCGGTCAGATCGCGGACAGCGCGTTCGATCGCGTCTCGCTGCGCGAAGTCGGCTGCTCCGGCGCTGACCTCCTGGATCAGTTCCGACAGCCGTAGGTGCGTGGGATAGAGCGTGAGGACGTAGATCAGGACACTGCCCTGGTCGCGAAGATCCTGAGCCTCGTTGGAAGGGCAGTCGCTCGAACCGCGAGCCATAGAGTTCTCTTCAGCCATGAGGAGCTTGGTCTCCTTGTGGTCAGGCCCTCGGCTGGCGTTCCACCGCCGGCCGGGGGCCGCTTCTTGAGGCCGGCAGACAGCTACCGTTCCCGCTGCGATCGGCCTGGTTTGCTCTAAGCCGGTCGCCACGGGGCCGGCGACTCCACTCGCGCGGCCCCACTTATGTGGCGCAACTGTAGCAAGGACCTAGAACATGTTCTAACTACTGATGCGCTCGCCTCCGTTCTGAGAATGTCCAGCGGTATGCGGCACTCAGCGCGACCACAGCCAGGACTCGGTAACGCGATCCGGCGCCTGCGCGAGAAGGCCGGCGAGACGCAGGAGACCATCGCCGCCAAAGCGGAGGTGTCAGTTCAAACGCTCTCGCACATCGAGGCAGGCAAGGCGAACCCCACCTGGGCCACCACCCGCGACATCGCCGCCGCGTTGGGCGTTTCGATCACTGAGCTGGCGAAGCTGTCAGAGAAGCACGAGTAGAGGCTGCCGCCGAGCGGCGCGATGAGACCAGGATGCGACCACGACGGGCCGGAACGCTTCGGAATCGCCCGGAAGGCAACGGAACGCGATTCGGAGTCTGAGCCGAAGATCTGGCTCCACACCGGGAAA
>Ga0190271_10001103_pt1 | contig 14918 bp, 19 predicted proteins | sample Popmic356T_FD_133747 | JGI IMG/M metagenome (GOLD analysis project Ga0190271, IMG submission 133747) | Populus adjacent soil microbial communities from riparian zone of Weber River, Utah, USA - 356 T | ecosystem: Environmental > Terrestrial > Soil > Riparian zone | place: USA: Utah | collected...
ATTCCTGATCTGCGAGCGCTGCGGCGTGGTCGGCGAGGCGCCGTCCGCCGCGGTGGCCGATCAGCTCAAGAGCGCCGCGCGCGCCGCCGGCTTCACGCCGAAAGCGCCGGTGATCGAGATCACCGGCGTCTGCGCGCACTGCCGTCAAGCCAATCCTTGATGACCGACAGTCCGGCAAGCCACAGCCGTCCGCTCGACGGGGCCGCGATGGCGGTGGTGGTGCTGCTCTGCGTCACCTGGGGCTTCAACCAGGTCGCGGTGAAGCTGGCGCTGGCCGATATCCCGCCGCTGATCCAATGCACGGTGCGCACCGCGCTGGCGACGCTGATCGTGCTGGCGTTTATGAAATGGCGCGGCCTGCCGATCGCGGCGCGCGACGGCACGCTGATCCCCGGCCTGATCTGCGGCGCGCTGTTCGGCCTGGAGTTTCTTCTGATCTACCGCGGGCTGCTTTACACCACCGCGTCGCGCGCGGTGCTATTCATCTATCTGGCGCCGTTCTTCGTAGTGCTCGGCGCGCGGCTGTTCCTGCCCGGCGACCGGTTCGGGCCGCTGCAGTGGGCCGGGCTCTCGATGTCGTTCGCCAGCATGGTGATCGCGTTCGGTTTGCCGACGCCGGCCGCCGATGTGCGCCAGGCGCTCGGCGACATCATAATGGTTGGCGCCGCCGCGGCCTGGGCCGCCACCACGCTGGTTATCAAGGCAAGCTCGCTCAGCCGCGTCTCACCGGAAAAGACGCTGCTCTATCAGCTCGTGGTCTGCGTGCCGATCACGGCCCTCGGCGCGCTGGCGTTCGGCGAGCGTATCGCGGCCATGCCGTCGGCGGTGGCGCTTGGCTCGCTCGCGTATCAGACGCTGGTGGTGAGCCTTACCTTCGCCGTCTGGTTTGCGCTGATCGTGAAGTTCTCGGCAAGCCGGCTGTCGGCGTTCACCTTCCTCACGCCGCTGTGCGGCGTCGCCACCGGCCATCTGGTGCTAGGCGATCCGCTGACACCGGCGTTCGCACTCGCCGTCGCGCTGGTCGCGGCCGGTTTGGTGCTGGTGAACCGGCCGCAGTGAATGGCGAACGCCCGAGCGGCCCGGGGTCACCAGGCAGCGGCCATGTCCTGATGGTTGCCACGGCTGCGCTTCCGCTCCTTCTCGCAATTCGCAGGTCGTAGGATCGTGCGGCAGATGGGCCGATCCGGCCCATCCATGCCCACGTCCCCGCGTTGTGTTGGCATTCGATTGGTCCTAGCCTAGCCGCGGGCGCCAGCCACCCAGGACGCTCCGATCAGGACCAAAAGACGGGCACCAAGGGAGGGCGAAATGGGATTCGGTAAGACCGTTGCGGTCGCCGCGGCAGCCGCGGCGATTATGCTGTCGGCCGGCGGCGCCACCGCTCAGGACAAGCGCGTTCGCATCCAACTAGCCGGAGCGTTTCCGAGTACGACCGCAGTGCTCGGTCCCGCGCAGGCGCGCGTTGTCGAGATGATGAAAACATTGTCGGGCGGCTCGCTCGACGTCCGCTTCTTTGAGCCCGGAGCGCTGATGCCGGCCAGCCAGTATTTCGACGCGGTGTCGAACGGCTCGCTCGACATGGCGTGGACGGTGGCAGGTTTCTTCACGGGAAAGGACCCGGCGTTTGCGATGTTCGCTTCCGTGCCGTTCGGGCCGGAGGCGGGCGAGTATCTCGCCTGGATGCGCTACGGGGGCGGGGAGCAGCTCCAGAAGGAATTGCACGCCAAGTACAACATTGAGGTGGTCACCTGCGGATTGATCGCGCCTGAAGCGTCTGGCTGGTTCCGCAAGGAAATCAAGTCAGTCGACGACCTCAAGGGCCTGAAGATGCGTTTCTTCGGCCTTGGCGCGATCGTCATGCAGAAGCTCGGCGTCTCGACGCAAATCCTGCAAGCGGGCGAAATCTTCCAGGCACTGCAGCTCGGCACCATCGATGCGACCGAGTTCTCGATGCCGGTCATGGACATGACGCTCGGCTTCCATCAGGTCGCCAAGCACTACTACTTCCCGGGTTGGCACCAGATGTCGACGCTCAATCATCTTTATGTGTCGAAGACGAAGTGGGCGGAGCTGAGCGCCACGCAGAGGGCGATCATCAAGGCGGCCTGCGACGCCAACATGCTCGAACAGTTCGCCGAAGGCGAAGCCAAGCAGTTCGGGGCGATGAAGGAACTCCAAACGAAAGGCGTGACGCTGCATTACTGGTCGAAGGAAATCCTCGCCGCCTACGAAAAGACCTGGAACGAAGTCGCGGTCGAGCAGGCGGCTAAAAGTCCCGAATTCAAGAAGGCGTGGGAATCGTATTCGACGTTCCGCAGCGGTTACAAGCTGTGGCGGGACTACGGCTATCTGAAACAGAACTAGCCTGACAGCAGAGGGGAGCAAGTCATGAAAGTTCATACATTCGCTGCGGCCGTAGCCGCCGCGGCCGTTGCGCTCGTATTTACACAACCGGCCGGAGCTCAAGAGAAGCGCGTGCGCCTGAACATGGGAATGGCCTTTCCGAGCGCCAACGCGATTCTCGGGCCCGGTCAGGTCGCGCTGACCGAGAAGGTCAGGAAGATGTCGAACGGCTCGATCGACATGCGGCACTTCGAGCCGGGCGCGCTGGTGCCGGCCAGCCAGTACTTCGACGCCGTCTCCAACGGGTCGCTGGACTCCGCATGGAGTGGTCTCGGCTTCTTCACTGGCAAGGACATCGCCTTCGCGCTGTTCTCATCGGTGCCGTTCGGGCCCGAGATGGGCGAATACCTCGCCTGGATGCGGGTCGGCGGCGGCGAGCAGCTCATGCAGGAGCTGGCGCGCAAGTACAACGTCGAGCCGATCCTGTGCGGTACGATCGCGCCGGAGGCGTCCGGCTGGTTCCGCAAGGAGATCAAGTCGGTCGACGACCTGAAGGGCCTCAAGATGCGCTTCTTCGGGCTTGGCGCCGTCGTCATGCAGAAGCTCGGCGTCTCGACGCAAATCCTGCAGGCCGGCGAAATCTTCCAGGCGCTGCAGCTCGGCACCATCGACGCCACCGAATTCTCTATGCCGGTGATGGATCTCTCGCTCGGTTTCCATCAGGTCGCCAAGCACTATTACTTCCCCGGCTGGCATCAGATGGCGACGTTCCTCCACCTGTTGGTCTCGAAGAAGAAGTGGGACGAACTTTCCGACAGCCAGAAAGAAATCATCAAGACCGCCTGCGACTCCACCATGCTGCAGAACTATCTTGAGGGTGAGGGGCTGCAAAGCAACGCGATCAAGGAAATCCAGTCCAAGGGCGTGACGATCCATTACTGGCCGAAGGACATCCTAGATACCTACAGGCGCACCTGGGAGGAGGTCGTTAAGGAGCAGCAGGCCAAGAGTCCGGAGTTCGCCAAAGTATGGGCCTCGCTGTCGAAGTTCCGCGAGGAATACAAGGTCTGGCGCGACCACGGCTATCTCAAGCAGTGACGGCCTGAACGCCGCGCGGGCGGCTGTTTTGCCGCCCGCCGGATGCCGGCATGAAAGCACTTCTCGCCCTCAGCAACGCCATCGTCCATGTGCTCGAGCGCATCGCGCGTGCGGCGGGCTGGCTGCTGATCGTGTTGATGACGATCACCTGCGTCGATGTCATCTGCCGCAAGCTCTCGATCCCGATCCCCTACACCAAGTTCCAGGAGATGGAGTGGCACCTGCACGCCGCGATCTTCGCGCTGTGGATGGGTTATTGCTACGTCATCAACGCACACCCTCGCGTCGACTCCTACACGGAAGCCTTGCCGTTCCGCATCCGGGCTTGGATTGAGCTTGCGGGCTGTCTGCTGTTCGCGCTGCCCTATATGGGCGTGATCGTCTATTTCGGCCTGGATTTCCTCGTGATCTCCTACTGGCAAGGCGAGGGCTCCGAGAACGTCGCGGGCCTGCATCACCGCTGGGTCATCAAGGGCGTGTTCGTCCTTGGTCTGGTTCTGGTCCTCGCCGCCATCATCAGCGTCATTCTGCGCCTCGTCGTCTACCTGTTCGGCGGAAGGCCGCAGGAACAGGTCAATCTGCAAATCGGCCACGCGGTATCGGAAGTGTAGCGGGCGGACATGATCGATATCATCCGGGACAATCTCGCGCTGATCATGTTCGTGGTGATGTTCGCCGTGATCTTTTGCGGCTACCCCGTCGCGTTCGTGCTGGGCGGCACCGGTTTGATTTTCGCAATCATCGGCTGGAGTTTCGGCGATCTGCCGTTCGTCAGCTTGTCGAATATCGTGTTGCGCATGTGGGGCGGCGTGGCGATCGATCCGGTGCTGGTTTCAATCCCGATGTTCATTTTCATGGGAGCGATCCTCGAGCGCAGCGGTTCGGCGAAAGACATGTTGTCGGCGACCGAAATCCTGCTCAAGCGTGTGCCGGGCGGATTGGCGGTCGCGGTGATGGTGATGGGAACGATCCTTGCCGCGCCGATCGGGGTCGTTGGCGCCGCGGTGATCATGCTATCGCTCATCGCGCTGCCGCAGCTCCTCGCGGCCGGCTACAACAAGGAACTGGCGGTCGGCACCGTGGCATCCGCCGGCACGCTGGGCATCCTGATCCCGCCGGCCATCATGCTGGTGGTGATGGCGGAGATGCTCAACACCTCCGCCGGCGCTCTGTTCGCGGCTGCCGTTATGCCCGGCCTGCTCTTGTCCGGTCTCTATCTGGTCTACATCCTCGGCGTCGCGATCGTGAAGCCTAGCTATGCGCCGAAGATTCCCGACGACTACGGGCCGCAAACTCGGGCTGAATTCTGGCGGGTGATGCTGCGCGGGCTGTTTCCCATGACGTTCCTGATGGTGGTCGTGCTCGGCGCGATCTTTGCCGGCTGGGCGACCGCGACCGAGAGCGCCGGCGTCGGCGTGCTGGGCTCGTTCATCATCGCCTGGCTGAACAACCGCCTGACCATGGAAATGGTACGGGAGTCGATCTTCTCCGCCTGTCGGGCGAACGCGCTGGTGTTCATGCTGTTTCTTGGCGCGACCGGTTTCTCCTACATCTTCCGTGCGCTCGGTGGCGACGACCTGATGGTGTCGACGCTCGCCAAGTTCGGCATCGATACCAAGTGGGAAGTGCTGTTCTTCGTAATGGTGCTGATCTTCCTCCTCGGGTTCCCGTTCGAGTGGATCGAGATTTGCCTGATCGTGCTGCCGGTGTTTGCGCCGATCCTGGCGAAATTCAATTTCGCCGACCATCTCGGCGACAAGGCATTCTTCATGGCCTGGTTCGGCACGCTGGTCGCGGTCAATCTGCAGACGTCGTTCATGACACCGCCGTTCGGCGCGACGCTGTTCTACCTGCGCGGCACCGTGCCGCCCGGCATCAGCATGGGCGATATCTACCGCGGCATGTATCCGTTCATCGCGATCCAGGTGATCGGGCTGATGATGTGCATCGCCTTCCCGGAGATCGTGCTCTGGCTGCCGCGGGTTACGGGATTGCTTGATTAGGTTGCATTGGCACGGCGCGTCTGCCCTTCCAAACGACCAGCTTGGGCCGTTACGATGCTATCTTCTGACCTGGGGATCGACATGCGCAAGTTCATGACGCTGATTGGCGGCGCGGTGGCTGCGGCCGTATCGGCATCGCCGGGCCAGGCGCAGGAAGCCGAAAAGGCCTTCTATGCCGGCAAGACCGTGCGGATGATCGTGGGCTCCGGCGTCGGCGGAGGCTACGATGTCTTCTCGCGGCTGATCGCGCCCCACCTCGCCAGGACGCTCGGTACGACGGTCATCGTCGAGAACGTGCCAGGCGCCGGCGGACTCGTCGCGCTCAATCGCCTGTATGTCGCGCCGCCCGACGGCCTGACGATCTCTCTCGTTCAAGGCACTATGGCCACCCTCGCGCAACTGACGGGAGATCAGGCCGCGCGCTATGACATGACCAAGTTCACCTATCTCGCGACTGTCGGCGCGCCACCGGGACTCTGGTTGGTGGGGCCGGACTCGCCCATCCGCGAGGTGCAGCAGGCGATCGATGCCAAGAGGAAATGGCGCTGGGCTTCCGCAGGCGGAACGTCGGGCTTGGGCATCGGCGCGGCCTTCACCTGCGAGGCGCTCGCTCTCGATTGCCATATTGTGCAGGGCTATAAGAGCAGCGCCGACGCCGGCCTCTCGGTGACGCGCGGAGAGATGGACGCGCTTTATGTGCCGGAATCGTCGGCCAATCATTTCGTGAAGAGCAAGCAGAATTGGGCGCTGGCGACGATCTCGCGCACCAAGTCGCAGTTCTTCCAGGACCGGCCGACCGTGTTCGAGGCGGCGAAGATCGATCCCAACCGGATCTGGGCGATGGATTTCCTCGCCAATCTCGAGGGCACCGGCCGCCTCCTGATGGCGCCCCCCGGCGTTCCCGCGGCGCAGCTCACTTACCTGCAAGCGGCCGTGAAGGAGACGCTGCACAACCCGCAGCTCATCGCCGAAGGCGAGAAAATGGAGCGGATCATCGAATATCTCGATGCTGCCAGCACCCAGCGCAATGTGGCCGCCGTGGTGGGCGGCGTCACGCCCGAACAGAAGGCGCGCGTGATGAAAATTCTGTCGAGTGAGAAGTAGTCTCGTGCGACGAACATTCCACGCGGCCTGCGCCGCCATCGTTCTGGGCCTGGCCGCCCCCGCGGCGGCCGATCCGATCGACGATGCCGTCGCCGCGCGGCTCAATGGCGACTACGCGCGGGCGCTGAAGCTGCTGCGCCCGCTCGCCGACGGGGGCAACGCCGTCGCGCAGTCCAATCTCGGGTTCATGTATGCGACCGGTATGGGCCTGCCGCAGGATCGCGCCGAGGCGGCGAAATGGTACCGTCGCGCCGCCGAGCAGGGCCGCGCCAACGCGCAGTACAATCTCGGCCGCATGTACGCCACCGGCCAGGGCGTCCGAAGGACGAGGCCGAGATGGTGAAGTGGTGGCGCGCGGCCGCCGAGCAGGGGCACGCTGCCGCGTAATACAATCTCGGCATTCTCTATTCCGAGGGCCAGGGCGTGCCGCGAAGCGGCGCCGAGGCGCTGAAGTGGTGGCGCGCCGCGGCGGAGCAGGGCGACACGCCCGCGCAATTCAACATCGGCGTCGCCTACGACAACGGGCAGGGCGTGCCGCGAAACCAGAACGAGGCGGCGAAGTGGTACCGGCTCGCCGCGGACAAGGGTCATGCGCAAGCCCAGGTCAATCTCGGCGTGCTGTACGACCAGGGCAACGGCGTGCCGCAGAATTTTGTGTACGCCTACATGTGGTTCAATCTGGCGGCTTCGAACGGCGCCAGGATGGCGATCAAGAATCGCGATGCGCTCGCGTCGCGCATGACCCAGGGCCAGATCGACGAGGCGCAGAAGTTCACGCGCGAATGGAAACCGGTCGCGCCGTAGCCCGGGCAGGCCCAGTAGGCACACCATGATGCGAGCACACAACGCGGCCGTGGATCTCGTCGTCGCCATGTACCTTGTCGTCATGTGCTTTGCCGCGCCGGCTGACGCTGCGCCGATGGACGAGGCCGCCGCCGCGTTGCGCCGCGGCGACTACGCGGCTGCGCTAAAGCTCATTCGTCCGCTTGCCGAGCAGGGCAACGCGCTGGCGCAATTCAATCTCGGTGTTTCGTACGATCAGGGCTGGGGCGTGCAGCCGGACGCCGGCGAGGCGTTGAAATGGTATCGCCTCGCCGCCGACCAGGGCTATTCGCTCGCCCAGCAGAATCTTGGCGACATCTACAGCAGCGGCCGCGGCGTGCCGCAGGATTTTGCGCAGGCGCTGAAGTGGTACGGGCTGGCCGCCGATCAGGGCAACGCCTTCGCGCAGAACGGTCTCGGGCTGATGTACGAGAATGGGCAGGGCGTGCCGCAGGACATTGTCCGCGCCCACATGTGGTTCAACCTGTCGGGCTCACAGGGCCACGAGCGGGGGCTGAAAAATCGCGAGCGAGTCCGGGCCTCGATAACCAACGTGCAACTGGCGGAGGCCCAGAAGCTGGCGCGCGGCTGGAAGCCCGCAGGGAAGTAGCGAAAGCTATTTGCCGGCGGCCTTGCGCAGCGCCTCGACGATGCGGTCCTGCCAGCCCGGCCCGTTTTCCTGGAAGTAATCCAGGATCTCACGGTCGATCCGCAGCGTGACTTGTTCTTTCACGCCGGGGATCGAGGGCTGCTTCGTCTCCGGCAGAGTCGCGGGCTTGGTGGTCGCCGCCTTGAAGGCAGCTTCGGCCGCATCGCGTGAGCCGGTCGGCTTGAAGGGTCTGTTTGCCATTTCAATGCCGCGACGACGATTCGTCGGTTTCGATCGCGCCGGTCTTCTCGAGATAGATCTGTCCCAGGTTGGACAGGGCGTCGGCCATCAATTTTGCGTGGTCGCCCGGCGGCGCGAGCAGGATCAGGTCGACGAGGCTTTCCGTCACCCGAGCCGAGAGATCGGCCAAGTCCGCGCTTTCACGCTCGAGCTGCTTCTCGACAAGCTCGTTGATGTCGCAGTGTAGGCAATCGGACATGGTCGATCCCCGTGTCGGGCGTCAGTAGCCTCGGCGCCGCTCCTTCTTTGCCGCCTTGCGCGCAGCGTATCGGGCGTCCCGGGTAGCCTTTTGTTCGGCCAGCTTTGCCAGCTCCTGTTCCGCCTCTTCGGCCGCCAGGCGGGCGGTGGCCTCTTCTGCTTCGCGCTGCGCCTGCACGGCGAGCTCGGCCTCGCGGGTGGCCTGCGCCGCGCGCTCGGTCTCGCGCTGCTTCTTCGCGGCCTCGCGCTCGGCCGTGCGGACCAATCGCGCTTCGTGGATCGCGATCCGCTCCTTGCGGCGCTCTTCGGCCGTAGGGTCCTGGGACGCCGCGCGGAACTTTTCGAACATCGCCTTCTTGGCCGCCGCGGCGCTGTTCTGACGCTCGTGAAGATCGGGGTATTTAAAGCTGCTCATTTCGTCTTTCGTCTCCCATTTCAATATCGCCATCAGCGCGGTAACGCGCTCGTTCGGCGCGCTATGCGTGGCTGGCGGTTCACGCGAAGTCAACTGTCATTACAGGGGGACCTCGCCCTCCCTTCGGCACGCAATGCTTTCCTCTTCGAGATCGAGCTCTCGCTCGATCCGCCGCCGCGATTCATCGGTCAATTTACCGTCGCGCAGCAGTTGATAAAGGAACCGGCGCTCGGCATCGATCAGCTCGATCCGCAGATCGTTGTTCAGGCGGGTCAATTCAAGCCCGTCGTCGGTGTTCTTCGGCAGTTGCCGGGTTCGCTGTTGATGGCGGGCCCGCAACAGCTCCAGCGCCTCGCCGGACAATTGCCCCTCCGCCGTCATCGCTTCGAGGCGTTCCAGCGCCGCCTCCAGCGCTTGCGCGCGTGCCGCAAGCTCGATCTCGCGCTCCCTGCGCTGCTCGGCGCGGCCTTTCTGGATCAGGCCCAGCCAGCGCACCACGGTGGGCAGCATCAGTCCTTGTCCCACCAGTGTGATGATGATGACGCCGAAGGTGACGAACAGGATCAGGTCGCGATACGGGAACGGCTCACCCGCCGCGGTGGTGAGTGGAATGGCGAGCGCCGCGGCGAGCGACACCACGCCCCGCACGCCTGTGAACGACAGCAGGAACGGATTTTGCCAGGGCGGCGCTGGATCGCGCGCCCGCAGCGATGCACTGAACCAGCGCGGAAGGTAGGTTGCCGGGAACACCCAGACGAAGCGCGCCGCGATCACGATCGCCGTGGTGATCGCAACCGCGATCAGCAGGTCCCGGAGCGAGAACCATTGCGCCTTTTCCAGCAGCGCGCGGGCCTGCAGGCCGGTGATCAGGAAGATCAGGCTTTCGATCACGTAGATGAACAGGTCCCAGAAAAAGATGCCCTGCAGCCGCGTCGACGCCGAGATCAGCAGCGGGCCGTTCCAGCTCACGTAGAGTCCGGCCGCCACGGTCGCCAGCACGCCCGAGCCGCCGAGATGCTCCGGCACCCAATAGGCGAGATAGGGAGTCATCAGCGACAGCGTAATTTCGACCCGGGGGTTGCGCACCCAATGGCGAAGCCGCAGCGCCAGCCAGCCGACGCCGAAGCCCCACAGAAGCTCGCCGACCACGATGAGCGCGAACGTGCCGGTCGCTTTGCTGAGCGAGAAAGTGCCGGTCGCGACTGCGGCGACGGCGAACCGGTACAGGATCAGCGCGGTGGCGTCGTTGGCGAGGCCTTCGCCTTCGAGCACCACCACCAAACGCCGCGGCATGCCGAGCCGGCGCGCGATGGCGAGCGGCGCCACCACGTCTGGCGGCGCGACGATGGCGCCAAGCAGGAACGCCACTCCCCACTGCCAGCCGAGCAGATAATGCAATGCGGTGGCGACTGCGCAGGTGGTGAACACCACGCAGCCGAACGCGAGCAATGCGATGAGCCGGAGGCTGAAGCGGAATTCGCGCCAGCTCATCGAGACGCCGGCCGAATAGATCAGCGGCGGCAGGATGACGAGCAGCACGATCTCAGGTGCCAGCTCGATGCTCGGCAGGCCCGGAACGAGCGCCAGCGCAATGCCGGCGATCACCAGGAGGATGGACGGCGCGATCTTGAGGCGCTGGGCCAGCACCGCAACGGCCACGCCGGTCGCGAGCAGGAGAAGCAGGGTTTGGATGGTGGCTGTCATCGCAGGCTAGAGGGCGCTCGCGGCCATGTTCACCGCCAAGGCCACGACCGTGGTGGTGTAGAAGAACGAAAGGATGCCGTGCACTACAACCGAGCGGCGGATCCATTTATTGGTTACCGCGACGTCCGACACCTGGAACGTCATTCCGACCACGAACGAAAAATACATGAAGTCCCAGTAGTCCGGCTTGTCATCGCCGGGAAAATTCAAGCCGGTGGCGCGCTGGCCCTTGCCGTAGAAATCGTGGGCATAATGCAGGGCAAAAATCGTATGGATAAATGCCCATGACAGGATCACGGTGGCGATGGCCAATGTATAGGACCAGGGACCCGGTTGCACGTCGCCCTCGGACGCGAGCTCCGCGAAGATCGCGGCGAGACTCGCCATCGCCGAGATGACCACGAGCAGCATCAGCGCGAACGCGCCTTCGTCCTGCAGCGCCGAGTGCAGGCGGATATCGGACACCGAGGAGCGCGACATCATCACGGCAGCCGCGGCCAGATAAAGCGCCACGCCGATGTCCCAGCTCGCCAACGCGCGGGTGACGACATACCAGGAGCCGGGGAGCACCAGATACGTGAGGCCGCCCAGCGTAATCGCGAACCAGAGTCGTGCGTGGCCGCGTGCCATGCGCACGATCCAAAGTTCCGGCAACGCTCGTTTGGCCATGAGTGGTCCCCGCTGACCCCTGCAGATTTGTGCTTAACTGGCAGCGATGACAAGTGCCAATCCTGCTCCTCCTAAGGCCCGCCGCGGCCTTGCATTCCGGATCGCACGCGCGCTCATCCTGCTCGTGATCGCGATCCTGCTGCTGCCGTATCTGCTGGCGCCGCTGTACCGTATCGTCGATCCGGTCTCGGCCGTGATGGCGTGGCGCTGGATCAAGGGTGCGCGAGTCGAGCGCACCTACGTGCCGATGGAGCGCATCGCGCCGGTGGTGGCGAAGACCGTGGTCGCGTCCGAGGACGCCAAGTTCTGCAACCACCGTGGCATCGATTGGGGCGAGCTGCGGGCGGCAATCGAGGAGGCAGACGAGCTCGGCGATGCGCGGGGAGCCTCGACCATCACGCAGCAGACCGTGAAGAACCTGTTCCTCTGGGGCGGCCGCAGCTTCGTGCGCAAGGCGCTGGAGTTCCCGCTGGCGATGTGGACCGATCTGGTGCTGCCGAAGCGGCGCATCATGGAAATCTATCTCAACATCGCGGAATGGGGACCGGGCGGCCAGTTCGGCGTCGAGGCCGGGGCCAAGCGCGCGTTCGGCAAATCGGCCCGCGATCTCACCCCGGCGGAGGCGGCGGTGTTGGTCGCGGTGTTGCCCAATCCACACCGGCGTAATGCCCAGCGGCCGGGGCCCGGGGTGCGCCGCATCGCCGCCCGGATTCAGGGCCGCACGGCCTCCGCCGGCGACCTCGACGCCTGCGTCAGGGTTCGCTGATTGGTACTGGTCAGACCGGGGGCTTTCCCCTATAAGCCCGGCTTCCCGCAGGAATTTGGCTACAGGCGCCCCGCGCCGTCGTTTTCAGGAGATTCCCCATGGCTGTGCCCAAGAAAAAAACCTCGCCGTCCCGCCGCGGCATGCGCCGCTCGGCCGACGCGCTAAGGCAGCCGAGCTACATCGAGGACAAGGATTCCGGCGAGCGCCGCCGCCCGCACCACATCGACCTCAAGACCGGCATGTACAAGGGCCGCGCGGTGCTCAAGCCGAAGGTCGAGGTCTGAGGCGTCCGACACCGCGATCTGGAGCAGGGGCTGCCCATGTACCTGATCGGTTTTCCGCTGCTGGTCATTCCGTTCGCGATCTACAACATGATCGCGTTCCTCACGCCCGGCTTGGGCTGGACCGACGCCATGACCACGGTGAATCTGACCTCCGGCGCGGTCTGGAGCGTGACCGCCGAGGACATGCTGGTCGGATTGGCGATCATCCTGCTGCCGCTCGAAATCCTCAAGGCGACCAAGATCGGCGTCCGCTCGATCGTGGATCATGTCCTGTCGATGGTGGTGTTCATCCTCATGCTGATCGAATTCCTGCTGGTGCGGCAGGCGGGCACCTCGACGTTTTTCCTGCTGATGATGATCAGCATCGTCGACGTCGTGGCAGGCTTTATCGTGACGCTGCGCACCGCCCAACGCGACTTCACGGTCGAGCGCGTCGAGACCGCGTCCTAACGCGCGCATAGCACCTTCATGGCCCGCGACTTCCATCTGCCCGGCCGCTCGCAAGTCATTGCGGGCCAGGGCATGGCGGCCACCTCGCATCCGCTCGCCACGCTTGCCGCGCTCGACGTGCTGCGCGCCGGCGGCAACGCCGCCGACGCGGCGGTGACGGCGGTCGCCGTGCTGTGCGTGATCGAGCCGCACATGACCGGCATCGGCGGCGACTGCTTCGCCTTGATCGCCGATCCGGGCAAGCCGGTGTGGGGCTACAACGGCTGCGGCCGCGCCGGCGCGAAGGCTTCGACGGAAGCCTTGCTTGCCAAAGGCATGACGAGCATCGAGGCGACCTCCCCGCACGCGGTGAACGTGCCCGGCGCGATCGAAGCGTGGGGCGAAATTCTGAAGGTCCATGGCACCTGGCCGCTCGACCGCGTGCTGGCGCCGGCCATCCGTTACGCCGAGCACGGGTTTCCCGTCGCGCCGCGCGTGGCGGCGGACTGGAAGGGCCTCGTCGCCAAGTTGGGCAACAGCCTGGGCGCCACGCGGCACTATCTGATCAACGGACAGGCGCCGGCCGAAGGCGACGTCATCAAACTGCCGGCGCTCGCCGAGACGCTGAAGGCGATCGCCAGGAGCGGCCCGCGCGCGTTCTATGAAGGGCTGGTCGCCGAGGACATGGTGGCGACCTTGCAGGCCAAGGGCTCGGTGCTGACCGTCGAAGACTTCGCCAAGCATCGCGGCGAGGCGCCGACGCCGATCTCGACCAACTATCGCGGCGTCGATCTGGTTGAAATCCCGCCGAACACGCAGGGCCTTACCGCGCTGGTGATGCTCAACATCCTGGAGAATTTCGATCTTTCGGCGCTCGACGCCCTCGGGGCCGACCGCTTCCACTTGATGCTCGAGGCGGCGCGCATCGGCTTTGCCGTGCGCGACACCCATATCGCCGAGCCGTCATACATGCGCGTGGCCGCAGCGGCGCTGAACGACAAGGCGTTCGTGAAGCAACTCGCCGCGAAGATCGACCGCACCAAGCGCGTGCCGCTGCCCACGGCTCCGACACCCGGCGGCGACACCGTCTATCTCACGGTCGTCGACCGCGATCGCAAGGCGGTGTCTTTCATCAACTCGCTCTACTCGGCATTCGGCTCCGCGATCTGCACCGAAAAGACCGGCGTGATGTTCAACAACCGCGGTTCGGGCTTCGTGCTCACCCCCGGCCATCCGAATGCGCTCGGCCCGGACAAGCGGCCGATGCATACCATCATCCCGGCGCTCGCGATGAAGGACGGCCGCTGCGACACCACGTTCGGCGTAATGGGTGCGCACTACCAGCCGATGGGCCACGTGCAGATGATCCTCAACATGGTCGACTACGGCATGGACGTGCAGAGCGCGATCGATGCACCGCGCGCTTTCTTCGAAGGTGAGAGCACGGTGATCGAGCGCGGCATGCCGGCGGCGACCGTCGAGGGCCTCAAGGCGAAGGGTCACAACGTCGTGGTTGCGCCCACGCCTTGGGGCGGCGCGCAGGCCATCCGGATCGATTGGAAGCGCGGCGTTTTGATCGGCGGCTCGGAGCCGCGCAAGGACGGCTGTGCGCTGGGTTACTGAGCGCTGAATCTTTCCAGGGACGACTGATAGGCCGCAGCCGCTTCGGCGGGCTCGGCGCGGCGATGCTCACGCATCTGCGGGACCTGCTCCGCCATGGCAATCAGATGCGTGAGAAAGGCGGGTTCGCGATGCACGACGCGATGCGGATGCGGCGCGGCGGATTCCGCCTCGACGCAGACAAGCGCCCGGCTTTCGGATGGTGAACAATTCCCTGCCAGCATTGCACAGCCTCTGTCTCACTGCGGGACAGAACGTGCCCCGCTCGTGAGACATCGCAAACGGCGTGCCGAAGGCCGTCATGAGCCCAAGCCCGGCGTTTTTCGGTTTCTTTAGGGTTGTCCGCGACGCTTGGACTTCGATTTCCGTTGCGATGTCGCCTGTTGGGACAACGTGGCCTTCCCGAAAAGGTTCGACCGTGATCAAGGATCGCGCGCCCAAACCACCTCGCTCCGCCGGGCCGCAACCGCAGCCGGATGTGTTCGCGCGGGGGGACGTCTTTGCGACACAGGCTCCCAAAGAGTCCAAGCCGGCAGCCGATGTTTTCGCGGCGCCGCAGCGCTCCGTCGCCGCC
>Ga0190271_10001104_pt1 | contig 14915 bp, 8 predicted proteins | sample Popmic356T_FD_133747 | JGI IMG/M metagenome (GOLD analysis project Ga0190271, IMG submission 133747) | Populus adjacent soil microbial communities from riparian zone of Weber River, Utah, USA - 356 T | ecosystem: Environmental > Terrestrial > Soil > Riparian zone | place: USA: Utah | collected...
CATCTTCATGTAGACGTCTTTGCCGGTGCCGTTGTCGTGCACGACACCGAACCCGTTGCCACTGGCGAGAACGAGCAGGTTCATCCCTACGTTGCTGAACACTCCGTAGCCGGAGGAGCGCGCGACGGCGGTCTTGGCCTCGGGCTGGTCGGCGTACAGCTGCTTGAGCGTGTCCTCCCGCATGTCGAGCGTGTACTCCCGCTTTTTGGCGGGTGTGGTGCCCTCGGCCTTGGCACAGCCAGCTGCCGCGAGAGCGAGCAGGCTGAACAGCGCGATCGCACGGTGACAGCTCCAAAACGCCAGAAGTCGACTTTTCATCCCGAGCCTCCTGTGTCGTAAACGACATGCCTGCTGAGTCGCTGGTTGCACGGATCCACTGGTGGGTCTGCGGACAGACCTTGGCGAAGACGGATGGTACTGACAGTCGACGCAGCCAGCTACACACGCTTTGACCTGCACGAGCGCTTGCCACCGCTTGGGCAACTGCGGTTTTCGCTCGCGGCACGCTCCAGCCTGGGCATGCTCAGGGGAGTCCCCTTTCCCGGAAGTAAGCGCGCATATCGTTTGAACGCCTTCCCCAGGTGACGTAAAGCCCGGGCATGAAACGGCGTATTTTTTGGGTCCCAGAATTCGGGGGGCTGGTCGGTCTGCTACTCCTGCTGACTGCCAGTGCGCGCGGCGACGAGGACGCGCCTCAGCAATACTTGCGCGCTCGCATCGAGACCCTGGAGCTCGCGCGCAGCGTGCGTGTGGACGGCGTCGAGCTCAGCGCCGCCCCGTTCCTTTCCAGGCTCTACCAGGCGACCCAGTTCAAGCCCGTCTGGACCGACCCCAAAAAGGTCGACCAGCTGCTGCGTGCGCTTGCCGACATGCAGCTCGATGGACTCGATCCGAAGGACTACTACCTGGGCAAGCTAGAGGCGCTGCGCGCCCGAGTCGTGGAGAGCAAAGATGCCCAGGCGGCGCTGGATCTGGACCTGCTGCTCAGCGACGCCTTTGCGCGCGTCATCTACCACGCGCACTACGGCAAGGTGGATCCGGAGCGCCTGGACGACAGCTGGAACATCGAGAACGAGTACAAGGGCAAGCGCGGGCCAGAGGCCGTGTTGGCCGCCATCAACGGCCCGTCCTTGTACGATGCGATCGAAGGCCTCAAGCCGCAGCGGCCGATGTATCGGAAGCTGCGCGACGCCCTGGCCAAGTACCGAGCCATCGAGGCAGCTGGCGGCTGGCGGCCGATCCCCGCGGGCAAAAACATCGAGCTGGGCAAGAGCGACCCGCGCGTTGCCGCTATTCGCCATCGCCTGGCGCTGAGCGGGGACCTGGCCAGCGACTCGGACAACCAGCTCGAGGTGTACGACGACGCGCTGCTGCTGGCGGTCGAGAGCTTTCAGAAGCGCCACGATCTGCCCATTCGTAGCAAGATCGACGCGACGCTCCTGCGCACCATGAGCTTGCCGCCCAAGGTGTGGATCGACGTGCTGCGCGTAAACCTGGAGCGTGCGCGCTGGATCTTGCGCGTCGACGACCCGACCTACGTGCAGGTCAACATCGCCGCGTTCCACATGGCTTACGTCAAAGACGGTAAACGCGTCTGGGAGAAGGACGTGCAGGTCGGTCGCACGTTCTCCCAGACGCCGCTGTTCCGGGAACAGATCCGGTACTTCGTGCTCAACCCGCTGTGGACCGTGCCGCCCGGCGTGCTGGCAGAGACCGTGCTCCCCAGTGCAAAAAAGAGTGCGAGCTACATCCGTGAGCGGGGGCTGAAGGTGTTCGACGACACGGGCCGCGAGGTCGCGCCCGAGTCCGTCAGTTGGCACAAGTACGAGGCCAAGAACCTGCCGTACACGATCACCCAGGGGCCGGGCGAAAACAACGCGCTCGGCGTCATCAAGTTCATGTTCCCCAATCAGTATCACGTGTACCTGCACGACACGCCCAATCAGCTGGGGTACGAAGCGCGCGTGCGCACGATGAGCTGGGGCTGCATTCACGTGAAGGACCCGCTCGAGCTGGCCGCGCTGCTCGTCGAGGGCAGCAAGTGGACCCTCGCAGCCATCCAGGCCCAGGTGAAGCGCGGCAAGACCGAGACCGTGACCCTGGCCAAGCCAGTTCCCATCTACCTGCTGTACTGGACGGCCGAGGTCGACTCAGAGGACAAGCTCGTCTTTCACAACGACGTCTACAATCGGGACCGGACCGTGCTTCAGCAACTGAACAAGCCGCCCAAAAAGCGCCGCGACATCCGCCGCGGGGCGGACAAAACGAGCGAGTAGGCGAGCCGATCCGTCAGCGCGCGCTCAGCTTCTTTCCGTCCACGCGGCCAGCACGCTAGGCTGCGCAAGATGCTTAACGTTGGACTGGTCTTGAGCGGCGGCGGTGCACGGGCCGGCTATCAGGTGGGCGCGCTGCGAGCGCTGTCCGAGCTGCTCGGCACCACCACGACACCGTTCAACATCCTGGCTGGGCTGTCTGCCGGCGCCATCAACAGCATGACGCTCGCCTGTTTTGCCGACGACTTCCCGCGTGCGGTGGCCGAGCTCCACGAGACCTGGCTCTCGCTCGAACCACACAGCGTGTACCGCAGCGACGTGCGTCACCTGGTCAGCGCTGGAGCGCGCTGGATCAAGGACGTCACGACCGGCGGTGTGCTCGGCAAGAGTCAGGCGAACTATCTGCTCGACACCCAGCCTCTGCGCGAGCTGCTGAGCAGTCGTCTCGACACCTCACGCATTGCCGGCCACCTGGCGGCGGGCATCCTGCGCGGCGTCACCGTGTCCGCCACCAGCTACGCCACCGGAACCATCGTCTCCTTTTTCGAGGGCGAGCCGATGGCGCACCCGCGCCAGCGCAGCGCCCGGCTGTCCATTCGTGAGCCGCTGACGGTCGAGCACGTGATGGCCTCGGCCGCGATTCCGCTGTTCTTCCCCCCGGTCTCCATCAAGGGGCGCAATTTCGGGGATGGCGGCATGCGCATGACCACGCCGGTGAGCCCCGCCATTCACCTCGGCGCCGACAAGATCTTGGCCATTGGCATTCGTTATCGGCGCACACAAGAGGAGACCGTGCAGCTCAATCGCGAGACGAGCGGCTCGCACGTGACCGTGGCGCAGATCGCCGGCGTGCTGCTCAACGCGCTGTTCCTGGACTCCCTGGACGACGACCTCGCGCGTCTGCAGCGCATCAACCGCACGCTCGGGTTTCTCTCGGACGACGTACGGCGCAATCATCCTGACTCGTTGCGCCGCATCCCTTCGTTGCTGCTGTCGCCCTCGCGAGACCTCGGACACCTGGCCGCCGACGAGTACGAGCGTTTTCCGCGCATGTTGCGCCACCTCTTGCGCGGCATCGGCGCCACCGGCGAGTCTGGTTGGGACCTGATGTCGTATCTCGCGTTTCAGCCCGCCTACATCGGCAAGCTGATCGAGCTCGGCTATCGCGACACTCTGGAGCGCCGCGCCGACATCGAGGCCTTCTTTGCGGAGCCTGCAGACGACCTGTCCGCGTCGCCGCCCCGATAGGGCGGGAGCACCACCCGAACTACCATGAACAGAACGCTCGTTTGCCTCGTGGCGGTCCTCGCGGCCATCACATCACTGCGTCAGCAGACACGTGCCGAGCCGCCGGCTTCCGGCCTGGAGCCACCTGCGCAGCTCGAGCCGCTTCTGCAAACCGAGGCGCAGAAGAGTGCGCGACTGATGGCGCAGCAAGGAGCGCTCGCTGCGTCGACGATGGTGCAGTCTGGAGGCGTGAGTCTCGGCTCGTACGGCGCCGGCTTCGCGTACTACCTCACCTCGTTGCGCAAGCAGCGCGGGATCGGCAACCTGCGCGTGGTGACGGGCGCCTCGGCAGGTTCCATCAACGCGTTTCTGACGGCGATCTCGCTCTGCAAAAAGGATGTGGACGCCGGCCCGTCCAAAAACATCTTCTACAAGACGTGGATCCCGGTAGGAATGCAGGGCTCTGGCGGCTTGGCCCAGACCGGCGCGGCGACCTCGAACTCCCTCTTCTCTCAGCAGCCGGTGGACGTCGCCGCTGACGCCGTGATGGAGTACTTCCGGACGGCCGAGTGGACCGACAAGCCGTGCGAGGTCGTCTTCGGTATCGTCGCCACCTATCGCGCGACGCGCAACTACGAGCTCAGGGTGGGTGGACAAGGCACGGCCCCGACGGGAACGCGACAGACTGCAAAGTTTCTCGTGCGGCTCGACAAACAACCCGGTGCCGAGCCCAGGTTGACGAACGCGGTGACCGCCGTGCCGCCGGACCACGAAGGGGTGCGCGACTTTTATCCCATGCTCGGGCACGGCGCTGCGGGCGGGCCGATCGAGCTTCCCCTCTTCGTCCGGCTGCTCAAGGCATCGGCCGCCTTCCCGTTCGCGTTTCCGCCCCAGCCACTGCCGGTCTCGCAGTACGACCACAGCTCGCACAGCTGGCTGCCGGTCTGCGAAAACGGCGAGGTCGAGGCGGGCTGCGGCGCGGAGGAACCGCGCTTCCTGGACGGCGCGGTGTACGAGAACGTTCCGGTGATGCTCTCGCATCGCTTGCGCACCTGGGAAAAGGTCGAGCCAGCATCTCATACCATCGTGCTCGACTACGACTCGGAGGTCTTCAAGCGCCACCCCGGGCAGCCGGGCGCGCAGTCAAACAATCTCATTCCCAGCCTGCTGGGTCTGGGTAGTCAGGTGTTCGCATCTGCGTTTTGGTCCGACTACTTTCGCGCCTTCGAGGAGACGCCTGCGGACCGCTTGGCTTGCCCCACAGCCGGGAGCTGCCCATCTCGGTTGGACTTTGCGACCCGTGCGCTGCCGGCCGCCTCGAATCACTTCATGAACTTTCTGGGCTTCTTCGAGCGCGACTTTCGTGTGTTCGACTTCTACCTCGGCATGCTCGATGCCGAGCGCATGCTCGACTCGGCAGGTGCGCTGCACGGGGTGGGACACGACTGGCAGGTCTTCGCTTGCTTCAAACAATGGGAAAAGGCGAGTGGAGGCTTCAAGAAGTGGCCTGCCGCCGGGTCGGTGAACACGTGTCAGGAGCTGCCGGGTGCGGGAACCTGGGATCCAGACCAGGGACTCTGGCAGCTACCCAAAGAAAAATCGGACCCGACCTCTGCGGACGAGCCGCACTACGCGAATCTGGTCCGCCTGCTGTCGGCGGCGCAGCGCTTCCGCCAGCGGCTGGTGAACGAGACGCCAGAAGGCGTGCTCGAGGACAACGACAGCTGGTTCGACGTCATGCAGAAGCACGGCGTTGTGTTTCGAGACCTGAACGGCGGCGACAGTCACGGTGCCGAGGCGGCGCGGCGGGAGATTCGCGACATCTTGAATGGACAGCTGCAGGCCATGGCCTCCCAGCAGGAGGGCAAAAACGCACTCGTGCGCGTGGGAAATCGCAGCGTGGCGCGGGTCGGGGTCAGCGTCGCGGCCAACCTGATCGACTACCGCGAGCCGTTCTTTAACCTCCAGCTCGGGGTCTCGCTGATACGCAGCGCCGAGCTCGGCGTCGCCCTGCGGCTTGTCGACCCGTGGCTGCGCGTGGAGCTCGCGGCGCCGTTCGTGGATATCTACGCGGGGGGAGGGGGCCAACGTGTCCAGCTGGGGCCGCGCCTTCGTCTGGCGTTTCCGCTCGGCTCTTACATCCGCGCCCTCCAGCCGTGGATCCAGCTCGAGCCACTGCTCGGGGCTTCCCTCGATGTGGCGCTGCGGCAGGCTGCAAACGAGCGACCGGAGTGGCTCGGCACGACGCTCGAGGCCGGCCTGTACGCGGTGCTGCTGCAGCGGTTCTGGCTTGCCCTCGGTGGGCTCTATCGCTGGCGAAACGAGGTCGTCGTTGCGCCCTGGCCCGAGCGCAAGGGTGCGGTGTTCAGCACCGCAGGCTGGCGCTTCATCTGGTGAGCCGGCGGCGCGATGGACGGTTCAGCCCGCCGAGCCGGAGATGGCGCCCGACACCGAGGCGCTCGCCTCGAAAGAGACGCTGATCGAAGCGCTCGCGTTGATGATGCCGGCGGCAGACTCGGCGGCACACGCGGCTGCGGAGACTCCAATCTCGCCAACGGCCTTCGGAATATCGTCTGCGGCGCGCAGCATGAGCTTGCCGCTGCCGACCAGACGCTCGAGCTTGGCGCGCGTGGCCAGCACCGCGCCTCCTGCTCCCTCGATGGCGCCGCGCACTTTCGCCACGCGCTCCTGTAGGTTGCTCGCGACCGCGCCGCGCACTGCGACGTGCGCCTCGCCAGGCGTGCAGCGTGCCTCCGCGTCGAGCTTGGCGTTGCACGCGGCTTCGCACTCGGCCTCGACCTTGGGTGGTCGCATCGTGCCGGTGCAGCGAGGCTCCTGGAACGCGACGCTGCACTGGCCGCGGCAGAGTCCCTCGCAGTGCGCTTGCCCGGAGACCCAGCTGCCGCCCACGCGACAGTCGCCTGCGCACGTGCCGCTGCACGTGCCGACCAGCTCGCCGCCCTCGCACTGGACCTCGAGCTTGCCGGGATCGACGCTCGCGTCACAGTGCGCGGCGCAGCTGGCGTACGCGTCCACGCTGATGTCGCAGTGCGGTGGGGTCGCCTCGACCACGACTTCGAGCTTGGCCTGCACGCGCAGGTCCTGGAGCTCCGCACGCAGGGCGGCCGACGCGGCGGCGCACACCGCGCGGACATCCGCTTCGCCGCCCGGGCCCAGCAGCTGTTCTTCGGGCACGCCGAGGCGGCGGCCGATGTCCTGACAAGCATCGAGCAGGACACCGTGCAGGTCCTGGGCAGCGCCCATGAAGGAGACCGACGCGCTCATGAACGACTCGAGCTTGCGCGCCGAAGCGCTGGCCCCGAAGCCTCCACCGCAGCGCGCCTGGAGCTGCGCGCGATCGCCAGTGGAACCCGCGCCGGCAAACAACGGAGCGACGCAGCTGCTGCTGCCGAAAAGGATGAAGGGCAAGAGTGCGAGCGTGTGTTTGGACATCGTGGTCATCGGACGGCGCCTCCGCATGCGGGAACGATTCGACGTGAAGATAGCCGAAGCAGCGGGGGGCGCGACAGAACTCTGGCAGTGCCTGGTTTGGAGTGACCACGCCCCACAATCGACTGCTGATCGCACCCGACAACGGACGCAGCGCGAAAGCGTGCCGACGCAAGGCACGACCGAAGTGGCCTGCGTTTTCAGCGCCGAACGTGGCAGCTCTGCGCGCTCAGCGCTGCGCGGTCTGCCCATTTGGTGACGGACTGTCGCGCGATTTTGCGAGCCCTCTCTGGGGAACGCGACGAGCGCGCTTCGAGCACAGCGCGTTCGCGCGCGGCCGAGGCTGCTCGTGGCACAGTCTGCTTCGGACGCGACGAATGGTTGCCGAGCGCTACGAGTGCGGCGCACGCTGGTGGGATGCTCGGAGCGATGTCGAAGCGCGTGGGTCCGCGCGCGCGCAGAACAGCGACCGTGCTGTGGTTGTGCTGCCTCGCCAGCTGTGCACACATGACCACGGGAGGCGCCCACCGGGTGAGCAGCGACCCGGGTGGACGCGCCATCTCCGAGGCCGAGCTTCAGGAGGACGTCGAGCGCTTCACGGGCGGCCTGCTCGACCGTCTTTCGCAGGTGCTCGAGCCGAGCAACTTGCCTGCTTCCCCCGAGCTGCAGGAAGTGCTGTTCAAGCGCGTGCTGATGTACGCGGCGGGTGCGCTCGACATCGCCTCGGGCAAAGTGCCCGGCGTGAACATGCTCGACATGCTGGTGTTCATCTCCCTCTCGCGGGATGTACACGAGCGCTACTGGGTACCCAAGGTGTTCGGGGCCGGGGGGCAGCCGTTGCTCGAGGCTCTGCGTCGTTCCGAGGCCGAGCTCTGGGATACCTCGCGCAAGGTGCTCTCCACGCAGCAGAGGGCCCGGCTGGTGTCGCTGATGGAAGATTGGAAGCGCGAGAATCCGGACCAGGTGCGGCTGGCGTTTTCGCGCTTGCCCGCGCTCTCGCAGCTCGCGAGCAAGGAGGCGGAGCGCAACGAGACCTCCGGGATGATGGCGAGCGTGAAGGCCGCGACGCGGGTGGGAGATCGAGCGGTCATGCTCGGCGAGCGCGCCATGTTCCTCGCGCTGCGCATGCCGTTCTTGCTGCGCCTGCAAGGACGTGTCGGCGCCAAGGAGATGATCAACGATGGCGTGACCTTCCTGGGCGCTCAGGAAACGCTGCTGGGGCGCACCGAGGCCTTGCTCGCACGCACCGAGGAGCTGGTGCTGCGCTCGTCCGAGCTGGTCACGCGCACCGATCGGCTCGGCCCCATGTTGGCCCAGCTCGACGCGCTGACCCGGCAGGCGGACGCGGCCACCCACGAGGCGCAGCTGCTGGCGCAGTCGCTCGATACCCTGGTCACACGCTTCGAGCCGCTGCTGTCGGCCCGGAAGGGTCCCTCGGGCGAGACCACCACCGGGCTCGAGGCGGTGCTGGGGAGCACCAACCAGCTCAGCGAGCGAACGCTCGGAGTGCTCAAAGAAGCGCGTGTCCTCATGCCGAGCGGGCCGGACGACGAGCGCTGGTTGTTTGTGCAGTCAGAGCTCGATCGCACGGCGCGGCGCTGGATGGCCTATCTGGCTCTGGTTGGAATCGTCTGGACCACGTTCCTTTGGGGCGGCTACTACCTCGTGCGGCGGCGCGCTCTGCCGGCGCGCGGGCCTCGGCGGCCTCGCGGGCCCACGTCGCGCAGTGATGGTCATGCAGGACCGCGCGCCTCCTCGGCAGAGTAAGCTCGATCGGTAGAGCGGACCGAGCACGAGGAGCCTGCAACCTGGTTCGCGAGTGCCGGCGCATCGGAGTGCGGGAGGGAACGAGCGATGTTCGCACCGGAAAAGCCGTCTCGAGTGACGCGTTGGCGGCGTGAGGGCAGCGCTCTGCTGTCGGGCATTCGGCATCTTGGTCAAGCCAGCAACTCCAACGCACCACCGAGTGCTGACCCCGAACGGCCGGGCGGTGGCGGCGAGCTGGTCGAGACGCGCGCGGCGGCGCTTGCCCCGGCGGCGCGTCGTGAGCTGGTCTCGCAAGCGGAGCTGCAGCAAGACCTGCAGCGCTTCGTGGCTGGCTTTTCGGGGCAGATCAACCAGGCCACGCAGGCAATCATGGCGGATAGCTCCTCCAAGCTCTTCGAGCCTGCCCTGCGCCATACCTTGCACGCGCTCTCGTCCAGCATGGACATCGTCGCGGGACCCGCGCCCGAGGTGAACCTGCTGGACATGGTGGTCTTCGTGAGCCTCAGTCGAGAGGTGTTTGTGACCCACGACCTGCCCAAGGTGTTTGGGGAACAGGGGCAAGAGCTCGCGCATGCGCTCGCGAAGTCCGAGGAGCAGATCTGGTCGATCGCACAGAAGCTGCTGACAGCCGAGCAGGAGCAGTGGTTGCGCGATGCGATTCGTGCCTGGCGGCTGCAGCATCCCGAACAGACACGCGTGGCCGGCGTGCGTTTTGCGGAGTTCTCGGGACTCGTCGCTGCGCTCCAGGGGCGCACCGATGCATCCGGCATTCTCGCGGGCGTCCTGTCTGCGACACGCACCGCCGATGCGGCGCTGCTGCTCGGCGAGCGCGGAATGTTTTTGGCCCCGCGCATGCCCTACATCGCGCGCCTGCACGCTCGCCTCGGCGTGTACGAGGTCATGAACGACACCATGGGACAGGTCGACAGGTTGGAAGCACTTCTCGCGCGGACCTCCGAGCTCCGGCCCATGCTGGGCGAGCTCAACGAGCTGGTCACCAGGGGCAGCTCCCTGGCACGCGAGGCGCAGATCACGTCGGTCGCAGCCCAGGCGCTCAGCGAGTCGGCCTGGCCGCTCATGCAGGGCGCCCAGCAGCTCATGTCTCCTCTGGGGCAGACGGAAGCGAACACCAACCCGGTGCAGACCCTGGTCGACGCGAGCACCGGGCTGGTGCAAAAGACGCACGCGCTCGTGCAAGACCTGAACGGCATGGCGCATGGAGATCCGCTGGCCGCCATGAATGCGGCCGCGACTCGCCTGGAGCACTACGGCAAGCGGCTGCTCTGGCAGGCTGCAGCGCTGGGCGCCGGGCTGATCGTGCTGTTTTGGGCGGGTTATTACCTCACCAGACACGCCTGGTGATCACGGCCCGGCTGGTCGCCCGGCGCGTCCTAGCGACTGGCGCGGCGGGCGGCGCATCCACATCGCCAGAGATCGGTGTGTAGCTCCCGCTTGCACGGAGAGGTGCGCAGCAGGCTGCCTTCAAACCGGCGCAAGTGGACCGACCCCGCGCGGGGAGGGCCGCGTTATCATCTCGGTCGCACATGAGCACTCCGCGGCACGATGGGGCCCGTCCCGGGCACGGGCGCTACGAAGTCGGCGAAGTCATCGGGCGAGGCGGGATGGGGAACATCCACCGCGCTTTCGACCGGCTCGCTCAGCGCGAGGTCGCGTACAAGCGCATGCGGGTCAGCGTGGAGGCCCGTCGCCCGCGTATGACGGCGCTGTTTCGCCGCGAGTACGACGCGCTCGCCCGCCTCGAACATCCGAACATCGTCAGCGCGTACGAGTTCGGTGTGGACGGCGAGGGACCTTACTACGCGATGGAGCTGTTGCTTGGCGAGGATCTGACCAAGTGTGCTCCGCTGCCCGTTCGTGATGCATGCCGCGTCCTGCGCGAGGTCGCCTCGGCGCTGGCTCTGCTCCACGCGCGACGCCTGATCCACCGCGACGTGAGTCCCAACAACGTGCGCATCACGCCGGCCGGCAACGCCAAGCTGCTCGACTTCGGTGCGCTCGTGCCGTTTGGCGCGCCACCCGAGGTGGTCGGCACGCCTGCCTTCATCGCACCGGAGTGCCTGACCGACCAGCCGCTCGATCAGCGGGTCGACCTCTACGCGCTGGGCGCGCTCGCCTACTGGACGCTTACCAACCGCCTCGCGGTGGACGCGCACTCGATAGCGGAGCTGCCCGATGCATTTGGCCGGCGCGTCGCCCCGCCCTCGCAGTGGGTCCCCGAGATCCCGGCGGAGCTCGACGAGCTCGTGCTCGCGCTGCTGCAGCACGACCCTCTGGCGCGGCCCGCGACGGCCGGGAGCGTCGTGGAGCGGCTCAGCGATATCGCCGGCCTCGAGCCGGAACAGGACGAGCAGAGGGTCGCGTTCGGCTACCTCAAACATCCACCACTACAGGGCCGCAGCGAGCTGGTTTCGGCGTTCTCGCGCAGCCTGGACTCGCTGGCGAGCGGTCGTGGCGAGGTGCTGCTCGTCGAGGGCGGCCCCGGCTCCGGGCGCACGGCGCTGCTCGAGCAGTTCGCCATCGATGCGCAGCTGCGCGGCACGGCGGTCCTGCGCGCGGAAGGCGCCGTGCACCGCGCGCCCCACGCAGCGGCGCTGCATCTGGTACGCGGCGGACTCGTTCTTTATCCCGATCTCGAGCCGTCGTTTCGTGCGTCCTCGGTTCTGCTCAACCCGCAGAAGGCGGTCAGCGCGCTGGAAGCGAGCGAGCGCCAGGCGAAGGTGGCCGCTGGTTTGCACGACGTGTTGTTGGAGATCGGCCTGCGCGCTCCCCTCGTGCTGCTCGTCGATGACGCGCACTTGATGGACAAGCCGTCGCTCGCGCTGCTCGCCTCGATGACCGAAGCGATCGCGCGGCGTCCGATCTTGCTCGTGCTGTCGCGCGTGAGCGGGCCTGCCAAGACCGACGCGGAGGTGATCCTGCAGGCTGCTGCCAAGCGCACGACACTGCCGCTGCTCTCCGAACAGAACGTGATCGACCTCGTCCAGACGATGTTCGGTGGGGTGCCGAACTCGCTGCGCGTCGCGCGCTGGCTGTTCGCCGAGAGCGGGGGAAACCCCGGCCACTGTGTCGATCTCGCCGGCTGGCTGCTGCGCCGCAAGCAGCTGCGCTACGCACGCGGCACCTTTACGCTTGCCCACGACATCGAGCAGCATGCCGGTCACGAGAGCGCGCAGGCGTTGCTGGCCGATCGGCTGACCGACGTGGGCCAGGACGGCGAGCTGATCAGTCGACAGCTCGCCGTGGGCGGCGCCGCGCTCAGCATCGAGGAGCTCGTCAGTGCGACCGGTCTGCCGGCCGAGCGCGTGCTCGCGTCGCTGCGCTGCTTGAGTGAACGCAGCGTACTGGTGGAGTCGGCGAACCAATACGCGCTCGCGAGCCGTGCGCTGGCGAGCCTGGTCAGCGAAGCGCTCGAGCCCGCGGAAAAACGCCGGCTGCACCTGGCGCAGGCGCGCGTCCTGCTGGAGCGACCACAGGTGACGATGGAGGACCGACTCGCGGCTGGCCTGCACTGGATCCAGGCGGGCGGCGCAGACGCGCTGCGCGGCGCCGATCAGATCTCTCAGGTCACCAGCGAGCACGTCACCGAAGTCAGCCGCGTCCCCGAGGCCGTGCCAGCGGTGGAGCGTGCGGTCGAGGTGTACGAAAGGCTCGGCTACAGCGACCTCGAGCTGTCGCACCTGCTCGGCACGCTGAGCGCAAGCGGCTTCTACGGCGACCTGGCGATGCAGCGGCGCTACTTCGAGCGCACCATGCGCGCGTGCTGGAGCCTCTCGGGTCTGGCGCTGGCGGTGCGCCTCAAGCGCTGGCTCGGTCCGGGCCTGGCGCTGCTGGTGGGCATTCTGCTGGCTCTGCCCGTCAACCGGCTGCGCCGTTGTCGCACCACCAGGTGGCCGCTGCGGCAACACTTCATTACGCTGATGAATACGGTCAGTGCGGCGGTGGCCGCTGCAGCCTCGGCCCTCGACACCAACGAGGCAGAGCGTGTGGTCGCGTGGCTCGAGCCGCTCTCGCCGATGCCTGCGTCGAGCGCGATGCAGATCAGCCGTCAGTTCAGCATCGCCGTGGCGGAGACCTCCGCGGACCAGCGCGCTCGCGCACTCGCGCGCTACACCGAGGTGCTGCGCCATCTCCAGCAGCCCGTCCGCGACCTCGCCGAGGGCGTGCGCGCCCAGCTGCAGTTCGGGTGTCTCAACGGCATCGCTCATCTGACGGTCGGCGACGACGAGCAGCAAGCACTCACGGCGGCCGATCAGCTTGCCCACAGCACCTTCTTTGCGCCGCACGCCGAGGCGATCCGGGCCTTCCACTACGGGCTACGTGGCGACCGTGTTCGGTCCGACGAGCATCAGGCGCGCGCCGAAGCACGTGCTCTGCTCGGAGGCGTGTCCTGGTCCGCCGTGGTCTTACTCAACGCGCGAGCGTACGCGGTGTGCCTGCTGAGCGACGACCTGCTCGAGCTGGTGCGTCTGCGCAACGAGTTCGAGCGACTGGCCCATCTTTCGCCCGGGCTCGCCGCGCAACATCGCGCCACCGAGGCCGACCTGCTGCGCCTGCGTGGGCGGCCCGGCGAGGCGCTGCCGATCTATGCCGAGGTGCTCGCCAGCGAGGCGGGCCGGCGCCTGGCGACCCACGGCTTCATCTGTGCGTGGTACGCCCGCGCGCTGCTCGAGAGCGGCGACGCCGCGCGAGCCAAGACGACCTGCGAGGCCGTGCTGCGCGAGCTGGCAGACGACGACTTCACGTTCCTGAGCTCCCGCACGATCGTCGAGCAGCAGCTCGCGCTCGCCGAGGCGACCCTGGGCAACGGGCAACGCGCTGCACACATCCTCGATGCGCTGGTTATGCGCCACGCCGCGACACAGAATCCACTGCTGCTCGGCTCGCTCGAGCGCGACCGGGCGCACGTCGCGCTGCTCGCGCGCGACCAAGACGCGTTCGAGCGCAGCTTCGCCGCGATGCAGGCCTGGTTTCGCGCGACCCAGACCCCGGGTCTGATTCAGCAGTGCGATCAGTTGCTCGCGCGCGCGGTGCGGGCCGGCGTGCGCCCCGCCCCGGCCGACCTGCCTCCGCAAGCGGCGTCGTTCGACGAGGCGGATGGCAGCACCGTCATCGAGGTCACGCAGCGCAACGCGTCCAAGTCCCTCCGCCAGCCCGGCTGACGCAACGCGTACGCTCTGCCATCAACCGCGGCCGACGGCCTTGGCCCAGCTCGGGCGACCACTCACGCGCTTCCACCAGGCGAGCACACTCTCGTACTTCTCGAGCGTCGCGTGGGCTGGCGATCCCTGCATGTACTCGATGTACGGCATGTAGCCGATGTCCGCGATGCTGAAGCTCTCGCCGGCGAGGAACGGGCTCTTCGAGAGCGGAGCCGAGAGCGTCGCGTAGACCTTGTCGACCATGGTGCCCGCGGACTCCAGCACGGCCGGGTCCTGGTTGCGCTTGAACGCGTAGTGGTAGATGAACTTCATCGCGTTGGGAGAGAAGTTCGACTGCTCGATGCTCGCCCACTGGTCCATCAGAGCGCGCTGCTTGAGGTCCGTCGGGACGAGCTTGCCAGCTGCCTTGGCGTTGAGGTACCGGCAGATCGCGCGCGACTCGTACAGCACAAAACCGTCGTCGTCGATCGCCGGGATCTGCCCGAACGGCTGGCGCGACAGGTGCGGCTCTTGTTTGTGCTCGCCCTTGCCCAGGTCGATGAGGCTCAGCTCGTACGGCGTCTGCGTCTCTGCGAGCGTGGTCAAGACCTTGCGTGTGCAGGTGCTCATGGGGTTTCCGAATAGCTTGATCATGTTGCCCTCGGCCCGATCCTAGTGCGTCGCAAAGAGCCAAGCTATTCTGCGCTGTTCAGGGGCCCTTGCGCAGTGGCGCGCACAAGGCGCGTGCCGCCACGCTCATGCGCTCGCTGAAGTCGCTGCGCGAGCTGCAGCTGTGCTTGAGCCCGCGCGCGGTGGCGAACAGCGTGTCGGCCAGCTGCCGTGCGCTGAGCCCGGCCGGCTTGTACGCCGCCACCAGGCCTGCGCTGCGCAGCGACCTGGCCACGTCCTCGGTTGAGCGACCTCATCCATGATCTCCGTCGACCATACGGAGGTACCCTCACCTCATGAAGCCTGCGATCAAAAAGCGTGGTCGAGTGAACTTCGAACTCGACGTTGAACGTACGCGCGCATGAACGTC
>Ga0190271_10001105_pt1 | contig 14911 bp, 13 predicted proteins | sample Popmic356T_FD_133747 | JGI IMG/M metagenome (GOLD analysis project Ga0190271, IMG submission 133747) | Populus adjacent soil microbial communities from riparian zone of Weber River, Utah, USA - 356 T | ecosystem: Environmental > Terrestrial > Soil > Riparian zone | place: USA: Utah | collected...
ACGCTGCCAGCGACCTCGCCCGCCATCACCGGCGGCTCGGCGCCGACGACGGGCATCTGCGACACCCCGTACTCACGCAAGATCCCGATGGCGTCACGCACCGTTTCCGACGGATGGGTGTGGACGAGATCAGGCAACGCACCGGACTTGCCGCGCAGCACATCACCGACCGTCGACTCCTCGACCGAGCCGTCCAACCGACTGCGCAGGAACCCGTACGATGACATCCAATCGTCGTTGAAAACCTTTGAGAGATAACCGCGTCCACCGTCAGGCAGCAGTACCACGACAAGCGACTCCGGGCCCGCCCGCTCCGCCACCTTGATCGCCGCCACCGCAGCCATCCCGCACGATCCGCCGACCAACAGCGCCTCCTCGCGCGCCAACCGCCTCGTCATTTCGAACGAATCGGCATCGGAGACCGCGATGATCTCGTCGGGCACCGTCGGGTCATAGGCCGACGGCCAGAAGTCCTCGCCCACCCCCTCGACCAGATAGGGACGTCCGGTGCCGCCGGAGTACACCGAACCTTCGGGATCCACCCCGACGATCTGGACCTTGCCGCCCGACACCTCCTTGAGATAGCGGCCGGCGCCGGTGATGGTGCCGCCGGTTCCGACGCCCGCGACGAAGTGGGTGACCTTGCCGTCGGTGTCGGCCCATATCTCGGGGCCGGTCGTCTCGTAGTGGCTGGCGGGCCCCATCGGGTTGGAGTACTGGTCGGGCTTCCACGCGCCGTCGACCTCCTGCACCAGTCGGTCGGACACGCTGTAGTAGCTGTCGGGATGGTCCGGTGGCAGGGCCGTCGGGCACACCACGACGTCGGCGCCGTACGCGCGCAACACGTTCCGTTTGTCCTCGCTGACCTTGTCGGGGCAGACGAAGATGCACTTGTAGCCGCGCTGCTGGGCGACCAGGGCCAGCCCGACACCGGTGTTGCCCGAGGTCGGTTCGACGATGGTGCCGCCGGGCTGCAGTTCGCCGCTTGCCTCGGCGGCATCGATCATCTTGATGGCGATCCGGTCTTTGGCGCTGCCGCCGGGGTTTAGATACTCGATTTTGGCAGCCACGGTGCCCGACCCCGGTGGGACCACCGAGTTCAGCTGTACCAGAGGGGTATTGCCGATGAGCTCACTGACGTGCTGGGCGATCCGCATGCGTCCATCGTGTCAGGCCCGGCGTGCGGCTACCAGGTCGCCTCTCGGATGTACTCGCCGATCTGCCGGATGGACCTGCTGGCCTCCGACACCGCGGGGAATCCGAGCTGGAAGACATGCATCTGACCAGGCCAGATGCGAATCTCGACGGGCACTCCCGCAGCGGCGAGCAGACGCGCCGCCTTTCGCGCATCGCTGAGCAGAATTTCGGATCCGGACACGTGGATGAGGGTGCGCGGCAGTCCGGGTTCGATGTGGTCGAGCGGTTCGTAGACCTCCTCAGGCCGGCCATCGACGACGCAGCGCTCGGCCGCCTCCTCGACCAAGTCGACCAGGGCGTGGAAAGCCTTGGCCGGGAACATCGCATCGGTGCGCACGTTCGGATGGCCGGCGCGTGCCTCGTTGTCGATCTCGAACAGCGGCGACATGGCGGCGATGGCGGCCGGTGTTTCGCCCACGAAGCCGTTGATGCCCTGCACCTGGAGCCGCTCGGCCAGGGCGAGCGAGAGGTAGCCGCCCGCGGAGTCACCCGCCAAGACGATCTGGTCGGGCTCGTAGCCGGTCTCGCGCAACCACTTGTAGGCGTCGTAGCAGTCGTCGAGCGCCGTGCCCACGGAATGCTTGGGGATCATCCGGTAGTTGACGACCAGCACGGGGCTGTCCGCGTACCGGGATAAGGCGCTCACGAGGCGGCCGTGGGTATGTACGCCGCACGTCAGGAACGCCCCACCGTGCATGTAGAGGATCACGCTGCGCTTGCCGTCGGCAGGCAGCACTCCTGCGGCGCGGACCAGCTGCGCGGTGCAGTGCGGGAGCGAAATCGTGGCGCGCACGGTACCGGGTGCGGGCCGCAGGACCCTCGCGGCGAAGTCCACCACACCCCATGGCATCGGCACCTTGGGGGCATAGCTGCCGAGAGTCAAAAAGGGCTTGATCGTCATCATCGCGGCAAGGCCCATGAGCCGCCCGGCGACGCTCGGGCCGTCCTCGACGACCTCGACCGGGGCGCCGTCGCTGACCGGGAATCTGCGGGACTTATGCCCTCTGCCTGGTCTGACACCCAAGTGTGAAGACCTGGGAACCGTGCTCGGTGCCGTCATCGCCATCACTCCTACGCCGTTGTAGTGCCGGGATAACCCGGGTTATTCAGACAGCCTCGTAACTTAGCTTGACATTTGTAACCACAACCACAATTGGTTAAACAAATTTGGTACCGGAGTTGATACCGCACTGTGATCGCCGATGGGCGTCGCCACGCCCTCAACTGCCAGACTTCCGCTCTAAACTTGCCGCGTGGGCATCCGCGCACCGCGTTGGTCGGCGCTCGCCTTGGCGGCTGCAGCCACGCTCGCTTCGACAGGCTCCGCCTACGTCGGGGCCCGCAATCTGCTGTCCGGGCAGGCCGAGCAGGCGCGCCGCCTGATACCCAAGTCCTGGGACGTTCCCCCTCGCGCCGACGGGGTTTACTCACCCGGCGGCGGGCCGGTCGAACGCTGGCACCGCGGGGTGCCGTTCGATCTGCACCTGATGATCTTCGGCGACTCGACTGCGACCGGATACGGCTGCACGAGTGGCGAGGAAGTACCCGGCGTGCTGGTGGCCCGGGGGTTGGCCGAGGAATCGGGCAAACGGATCCGGTTGAGCACCAAAGCGATCGTCGGTGCGACCTCGAAAGGCCTGTCCGGCCAGATCGACGCCATGTTCGTCGCGGGTCCCCCTCCGGATGCCGCGGTGATCATGATCGGTGCCAACGACATAACCAAGCCGAACGGCGTCGGCCCCTCTGCACGCCGGCTCGGGCTGGCAGTGCGCCGACTGCGCAGCAGCGGCGCGGTGGTCGTCGTCGGCACCTGCCCGGATTTCGGTGTCATCACCGCGATTCCGCAACCGCTGCGATCGGTGGCACGAAGCCTCGGACTCCGTCTGGCACGGGCTCAAGCCGCAGAGGTGCGGTCGGCCGGGGGTAGCCCGGTGCCGTTCTCCGACCTGTTGGCGCCGCATTTCTACAAGACCCCGGAGCTGCTGTTCTCGCCGGACATGTTCCATCCGTCGGCCGCGGGCTACGCGCTGGCCGCCAAGCAACTCCTGCCTGCGCTCTGTGATGCACTCGGCGAGTTCAACTCTGGCGGGCCGCACGAAGAGGCGCTCGATTCGAGAAGAGCCGAGGGCGGATCGCTGCTGTCACGGGCCTTTGGGCTGAGCCGGTTCTGGCGGCGCTCGACCGGGGTCCCCGCTCCGATCGTGGTGGCCGCGAGCTAGGTTCTGTGTAGTTGCGCTAGTTGGTCCGCGTCGTTTCGCATCCGCTCGATTCCCCGAGGAGCCGTCATGCCCGAGGCCGTCATCGTCGCCACCGCCCGCTCCCCCATCGGGCGGGCCAACAAGGGTTCGCTGGTCTCCATGCGCCCCGACGATCTGGCCACACAGATGATCAGGGCTGCGCTCGACAAGGTGCCATCCCTGGACCCCCGGGAGATCGACGACCTGATGTTGGGCTGTGGCCAGCCCGCTGGTGAGGCCGGCTACAACATCGCCCGCGCGGTGGCCGTCGAGCTCGGTTACGACTTCCTTCCCGGCACCACCGTGAACCGCTACTGCTCGTCGTCGCTGCAGACCACGCGGATGGCGTTCCACGCGATCAAGGTCGGCGAGGGTGAGGCATTCATCTCAGCGGGCGTGGAGACGGTGTCGCGGTTCGGCAAGGGTGCCGCCGACGGCGCCCCGGACTCCAAGAACCCATTGTTCGCCGAGGCACAGGCACGCTCGGTGCAGGCTGCTGCCGGCGCGACCGAGTGGCACGACCCGCGCGAGGACGGCAACCTGCCCGATGTCTACCTCGCGATGGGACAGACCGCTGAGAACGTCGCGGCGTTGACCGGCATCAGCCGCGAAGACCAGGACCACTGGGGTGTGCGGTCCCAGAACCGTGCGGAGGACGCCATCAACAGCGGCTTTTTCGCCCGGGAGATCGTCCCGGTGACGTTGCCCGACGGCACTGTCGTCTCGACCGATGACGGCCCGCGCGCCGGCACCTCCTACGAGAAGATCAGCCAACTCAAGCCGGTGTTCCGGCCGAACGGCACGATCACCGCGGGCAACGCGTGTCCGCTGAACGACGGTGCTGCTGCGGTGGTGATCATGAGCGATGCCAAGGCCAAGGCTCTCGGGCTGACGCCGCTGGCGCGCATCGTGTCGACGGCTGTGAGCGGGCTGTCGCCGGAGATCATGGGCCTCGGCCCGATCGAGGCCGTCAAGAAGGCACTGGCTCACGCGAAGATGTCGATCTCCGACATCGACCTCTATGAGATCAACGAAGCGTTCGCGGTGCAGGTACTCGGCTCGGCACGTGAGCTGGGGATGGACGAGGACAAGCTCAACGTGTCCGGCGGCGCGATCGCCCTCGGCCACCCGTTCGGCATGACGGGTGCGCGGATCACCGCCACGCTGCTGAACAACCTGTCGACGTATGACAAGACGTTCGGCATCGAGTCGATGTGCGTGGGCGGCGGGCAGGGCATGGCGATGGTCGTGGAGCGCCTCTCGTAGTTCTCTTGCGCCGAGCCTGCGGGGAGATCGCGAACTCACGAGACTAGGCGATCTCGCCGCAGACTCGCAGCCCAGGCACGCTCGACTCGCGCCAGCACATCGTCAGCTTTGTGCTTCTTGACCACCCGAACCCGGTTCCTCCCGAGCTCGTGGATGTCTTCTGATCGCCGGATGTCACCGCGCAGTACTGCGAACGCAGCTGAGGCTTCTTGACCAACCCGTTGGCCAGGGGCTTCGCTGCCGATGAAGGGACCGTTGAGCACTCCTCGAATTTCGCAGAGCTTTCGCGCTGACTCTTGCCCACAGATCGCAATCTGTGGATGAAACGCGATCTGTGAGCAGACCCGGCGCTAGCGCCCACCCAGGCACGAAAGAGGGGCGCCCACACTGTGGACGCCCCTGCTTCGTGTCTAGCGCTAGTCGTTGTTGAAGTAGCTCAGCAGGCGCAGGATCTCGATGTACAGCCAGACCAGGGTAACGGTCAGGCCGAGCGCGATGCCCCATGCGGCCTTCGCCGGCGCACCCGCACGGATCAGCTGGTCAGCCGAATCGAAGTCCAGAAGGAACATGAAGGCTGCCAGTCCGATGCAGACGAGCGAGAAGATGATCGCGAGCGGACCACCGCTTCGCAGCCCGAAGCCCTCGCCGCCGCCGACTCCGAACATCGCGAGCACGAAGTTGAGCAGAGCTATCGCGAGCACGCCGAACATCGCGGCAACGAGCATCCGGGTGAGCTTCGGCGTGACACGGATCGCGCCGGTCTTGTAGACGACGAGCATGCCGACGAACACGCCTATCGTCCCGAAGATCGCCTGTGCAATCATCCCGGGGCCACCGGAGGACACCAGGTTGGCGATCAAGAACGACGCCGCGCCGACGAACAGGCCCTCGAATGCGGCGTAGCCCAGCACGATCGCCGGGTTGTCCTGCTTGCGACCGAATGTCGCGACCAAGACCAGCGCCAACCCGCCCAAGCCGCCGACGAGCACGAACGGCATCATCAAGCCGTAGTTCATCGACACCAGGAAGTACGACACGATGCCGACCACCGTCACCACGCCCAGCGTCATCGCGGTCTTGGTGACGACGTCGTCGATGGTCAGCGGCCGAGTGTCGACCGCCCGCTGATCCTGATACGGCTGCGCCGCGTACGGATCGGCGTGTACTGCTTGCGCACCGTAGCCGCCGGCTCCGGTACCAAATTGCGCGTATCCGCCTTGCTGCCCCTTGGGCAGCGAACGAAATACCGGGTTGCTGCTTTCGCGCACCGTCGGTTCCTTCCTGTGCTGGTGTCAACCTATGACGAACACTCCGTCAACGTATGAAGTTCCGAGCCAGTTCCCGCACACACGAATCCGGTTCCCAGGCCCTTCACAGGAAACCTTACCCGGGCCCACTCACCCCTGGGCGAGGAACTAGATTGCAATCGTGCACGAAAACGAGGATGTCCTAGTTTCTGTCGACCGTGGCGTCGGTCTGCTCACCCTCAACCGACCCAAGGCGATCAACTCGCTGACCCACCCGATGGTCGCAACGATCTCGGCGGCGCTGACCGCCTGGGCGAACGACGACGCGGTCCGCACCGTCGTCGTCTCCGGCGCCGGTGACCGCGGTCTGTGCGCGGGCGGCGATGTCATCGCGATCTATCACAGCGCGAAGGCCGACGGCGCCGAGGCGCGGCAGTTCTGGTACGACGAATACCTGCTCAATGCCTTCATCGGGCGCTACCCCAAGCCGTATGTCGCTTTAATGAACGGCATCACGATGGGCGGCGGTGTCGGCCTCAGCGCGCACGGCAGTATCCGGGTGGTCACCGAGACCACCAAGATGGCGATGCCCGAGGTCGGCATCGGGTTCATCCCTGACGTCGGCGGCACCTACATCCTGGCGCGCACCCCTGGACTGCTCGGCCTGCACGCCGCCCTGACGGGGGCGCCCTTCACCGGCGCCGATGCCATCGCGATGGGTTTCGCCGATCACTTCGTGCCCCACGACCGCCTCGACGCATTCACCGAGACGATCTTGGCCGACGACATCGATAGTGCGGTCGCCGCGTTCGCCGAGGAACCGCCGCCGAGTCCGCTGCTCGCACAGCGGGAGTGGATCGACCACTGTTATGCGGGCGAGACGATCGCCGACATCGTCGCCGCACTGCGTGGGCACGACGCGGTGCCCGCCAACGACGCGGCCGACCTGATCGCGTCGCGCTCCCCCATCTCGCTGGCCGTGACGCTCGTGGCGGTCCGCCGGGCCGCCACCCTGACCACCCTGGAAGACGTACTGCGCCAGGAATTTCGAACATCGTGCGGCGCCTTACGCTCGCACGATTTAATCGAGGGCATCCGTGCGCTGCTCATCGACAAGGACCGCAACCCGCAATGGTCGCCGTCGCTGCCGGCGGTCACCACGCAGGACATCGAGGCGTACTTCGCCTCCGCCGATCCCGACCTCGCATTCGAACAGGACTGAAAAGGAGAAGTCATGACGTCCAACAGCTACGAAACGATTCTGGTCACCCGCGAGGGCCGGGTCGCCACCATCACGTTGAACCGGCCGAAAGCACTCAACGCGCTCAACACCCAGGTGATGGACGAAGTCACCACCGCCGCAGCCGAACTCGATGATGATGCCGATATCGGCGCGATCATCCTCACCGGCAACGAGAAGGCTTTCGCGGCCGGCGCGGACATCAAGGAGATGTCGAACCTGTCCTTTGCCGACGTGTTCGCGGCCGACTTCTTCGCGGCGTGGGGCGATTTCGCCGCCACCCGCACGCCGACCATCGCTGCCGTCGCGGGGTACGCGTTGGGTGGCGGCTGCGAGCTGGCGATGATGTGCGACATCCTGATCGCCGCGGACACCGCGAAGTTCGGCCAGCCCGAGATCAAGTTGGGCGTGCTTCCGGGCATGGGAGGATCGCAGCGGCTGACCCGCGCGATCGGCAAGGCCAAGGCGATGGACCTGATCCTGACCGGACGCAACATGGGCGCCGAGGAAGCCGAACGCGCCGGCCTGGTCTCGCGTGTCGTTGCCGCCGACGCGCTGCTCGACGAGGCCAATGCGGTCGCCGCGACGATCGCCGGGATGTCGCTGTCGGCCTCGCGGATGGCCAAGGAGGCGGTCAACCGCGCGTTCGAAACCACTCTGGCCGAGGGCCTGCTCTACGAGCGTCGACTGTTCCACTCGGCCTTCGCCACCGACGATCAGACCGAAGGGATGAACGCCTTTACCGAGAAGCGACCTGCGAACTTCACACACCGTTAGAGTTCGTTCGTGACCGATACCGGCGAGGGCGCTGTCGCGACCCAGGACACTGCGCCGCAGCAGCAGTCCCCTCCCGCGTCGCCCGCCAAGCGCCCGTGGTGGATTCGGCACTACACGTTCACCGGGACCGCGGTCGGCCTTGCCTTCCTGTTCTTCTCGATGACGCCGTCGCTACTCCCCCGCGGCCCGCTGTTCCAAGGGCTGGTGAGCGGTGGCGCGGGCGCGATCGGCTACGGCATCGGCGTCTTCGCGGTGTGGCTGGTGCGCTACATGCGCTCGAAAGACTCCAGCCCGGCCGCGCCGCGCTGGGCGTGGCTCGTTCTCGTCGTCGTCGGTGCCATCGGATTGGTCCTGATGATCATCTGGTTCCACCACTGGCAGGACGACGTGCGCGACCTGATGGGGGTGCCGCGGCTGGGGTTCTGGGACCACCCGCTGGCCGCGGCGCTGTCGGTGATCACGCTGTTCGTGTTCGTCGAGATCGGCCAGCTGGTGGGCAAGCTGGTGCGCTTCCTGGTTCGGCAGCTGAATCGCTTTGCGCCGCCCCGGGTTTCGGCAGTTGTGACGGTCACGCTGCTGGTCGCGTTGACGGTCGCGCTTCTCAACGGCGTGGTGGTGCGATTCGCGATGGACACCATCAACAAGACCTTCGCAGCGGTCAACGACGAAACCGATCCCGATTACGCCGGACCGGACTCCGACTTGCGCTCAGGCGGGCCCGAGTCGCTCGTCAGCTGGGAGTCGCTGGGCCATCAGGGACGCAACTTCGTCTCCGGCGGCCCGACGGTCGAACAACTCACCGAGTTCAACGGCCGCCCCGCGATCGAGCCGATCCGCGCCTATGCCGGCCTGCATTCGGCGGACGGCATCAAGGAGACGGCCACGCTCGCCGCGCAGGAGTTGCAGCGCACCGGTGGACTGGACCGCGCCGTGGTGGCAGTGGCCACCACGACCGGCACCGGCTGGATCAACGCGGCCGAGGCCTCGGCGGTGGAGTACATGTACAACGGCGACACCGCAATCGTCAGCATGCAGTACTCGTTTCTGCCCAGCTGGCTGTCGTTCCTCGTCGACAAGGAGAACGCCCGCCAGGCGGGCCAGGCGCTGTTCGAGGCGGTCGACGAGCTGATCCGCGAGATGCCCGAGGAGCAGCGACCGAAGCTGGTGGTGTTCGGCGAGAGCCTGGGTTCGTTCGGCGGTGAGGCACCGTTCCTGGCGCTCAACAACCTGATCGCCCGCACCGACGGCGCGCTGTTCAGCGGACCCACCTTCAACAACACGATCTGGGCCGATCTGACCCACAACCGCGACAGCGGGTCACCGGAGTGGCTGCCGATCTACGACAAAGGCGAGAACGTCCGGTTCGTGGCTGAACCCCGCGACCTTCAGCGACCTGCAGACCCGTGGGGCCAGCCGCGGGTTGTGTACCTGCAGCACGCGTCGGATCCGATCGCGTGGTGGAACACCGATCTGCTGTTCGCCAAACCGGACTGGCTGCGCGAACCCCGCGGATACGACGTGTCGCCGGACACGGAGTGGATTCCGGTGGTGACCTTCCTGCAGGTGTCTGCGGACATGGCGGTGGCGGTGAACGTTCCCGACGGCCACGGCCACGTCTACGTCAAGAACGTCGCCAACGCGTGGGCGGCGATCCTGTCTCCGCCGGGCTGGACGCCGGAGAAGACCGAGAAGTTGCGTCCGTTGCTGCGCAGCGACGAGAGTTCCTAGTCGAACGACGATCAAGCGGCGAGGAACGAGCCGCGTTGAGGAGTCCGACGAGAGTTCCTAGTAGACGAGCACCCCTTTGAGGGCGTGGTAGCCGCCGATCACGTCGGTGGCGCGGTGCAGCCCGATGTCCTGCAGCGACGCGGCGGCCAAGCTGGAGGTGTAGCCCTCCGAGCAGAGCACCACCCATTCCACGTCATCGTCGACAGCCTGCGGCAGTCGCACTTCGCTGGTCGGGTCGCACCGCCACTCCAGGACGTTGCGTTCGATGATCAGCGCTGTGGGCACCTCCCCCTCGACGGCGCGTTGCGCTGCGGGGCGGATGTCGACGAGCACCGCGCCCCCGGCCAGCGCCGCCGGCAGCTCGTCCGCGGACAGCCGACGCAGCTTGGCCCGTGCACTTTCCAGAACCACATCGATACGACTGCCCATCAGGATCCCTCCGGTTCATCGGTCAGTTCAGTGCGCGTGCGGCGCAGGGTGTTGCGCGCGGTGACGTCGTAATACGACATCGCCGTCAGCGGTGGCGAATAGGCATGCACACTCAACGTCGGCGGGCCCGGCGCGGCGCTCGCCCCGGCACCGCTGACCGTGACGGTTTCGCGCGCCCACTCGACGTCGTGCACCCAGCCGAGCGGAAACGCCGCCTGATCGCCGGCATCCAGCCACCGGGTGCGCAGTTTGCGCCCATCCCAACGGGTTTCGCGCAACGATCCGGACAGCACGGTCAATGCACCAAGCGACCCGCCGTGGTCGTGCAGCTCGGTCGAGCGGTCCGGCACCCAGCTGATCAGCCACACGTCCAGTTCTTCGTCACCGTGCAGACGGGTGAACCAACGCTCGCCGCTGGGTGTTCCGCCGGCGGGTAGCAGATGGTCGTAGTGACCGCCGAGAACGTCGTCGGCGTACCGATCCGTGACGTGCAGAAGGTCGGCAAGGCGTAAGCGGGTAGGCGAGAGGGACAACGAGGACGGGGCAACCATGGAAACTCCATAGAGGGACGACGGGTTCGGGAGGGCAGGCGGTCAGGCCTGACAACACTCCTGAAACCGGGTCGCGTCCATCACGGAGCCAAGTGTTTCATAGATTGCAGGTATGCACAGGAGCCCTCTTCGCGCCGTCGGCGCCGTCGTCGCGGGCCTGGTGGTCCTGTCCGGGTGCTCGCCGGCCACCGAGTCGCCGCCGCCGCCGTCGCCGGCCGCGCCGTCCACCTCATCGGTCGTCCCCACATCGATGGCACCCGATGAAGTCGGGGTATCACCGGACGGGGTGACGACGGCGGTCGGCGCGCCCGCTGACTCCACCGAGGACGACTACTTCCAGGCCTGCCGAGCTGCGAAGACGTGGATGGACCAACAGGGCGGCGACCCGAAGGCCCAGATCGAGCCCTACTTGAAGACGGTCCAGAGGCCGGCGTCTGTCGGTCCCGGCACGTTCGACAAGCGATGGTCGGAGCTGTCCCCGGGGCAGCAGTCCGCCGTCATCGTCGCCGTCCAGGCGGCCGCTGACGCGCTCTGCGGATGACCGCCCTCGGCATTTCGAATCACGCGTGCAGGTAAGTCCGCAGCGCGCACCGACGCCGCGTCCTAACGCGCCGGTTCCGTCTCCAACTCGAGGTTGCTCTTGAGGTCGGACAGCTTCGACGGCCACCCGCCCGAAACGAGCTCGCGCACAATGCTTTCTGGCGGGAACCCGGTGTGGATTACGGTTAATTTGACGCGACCGTCATCAACCGGCTCGATGTCGAAGGCCACCTTCGACCGGGGCTCGGCAGCCGCCCGCGCGATGATTTCATTGGACAGTCCGATGGTCGTCAGGTCGTTGGTGAAGGTGTGGAAGGTGAATGCGAATCGGCGGTAGGGGTCGGCCTCCAGGATGATCTGCTCGTCGTCGGTGATGTTCAGCTCGCCGTCGCGCCAGGTATAGGTCGATCCGGCTGCCCAATCCGTCAAGCCGTCCGACACCAGCCCGTGGCCCATGTAACGCTCCGAGAACGCCGGATCGGTGACCGCCTGCCAGAGTCGCTCCGGCGTGGTCCGGATGTAGGTGGTGTAGACGAAGTCATTGCTGTTGTTGTGTCCCATGGAATCTCGCTCCAATACTGTCTTCAGGTCGGCGAGCGTCTGTGCCCGCATTCGGTCATAGTGGTTGATCCAGCGGTCGGCGATGGCGTTGATCGGCTCGGCGTTGAGGTAGTGCAGCTTCTCCCGACCGCGCCAGACGATGCTGACGAGGTTGGCGTCCTCGAGCACCTTGAGATGCTTGCTCACCGATTGCCGGGCCATGTCCAGCCCGGCGCACAGTTCCCTCAAGCTCTGCCCGTTACAGGCGTTCAAGCTGTCGAGAAGGCGCCGTCGACTCGGGTCGCCGAGCGCCTTGAACACCTCGTCCATGTCTCCAGTTCTTCCGCATATGCAGCCTGCCGGCTACATGTCCGACAATAGGCAGCCATATAGCTGCATGTCAAGCATCAGTCCTGCCAGGGCGCAGAATGACCTCCATGCGGGTGGCACTGGCGCTGGGCAGCGGCGGAGCGCGGGGCTACGCGCACATCGGCGTCATCAACGAGCTGCACGAACGGGGCCACGAGATCGTCGGCATCGCCGGTTCCTCCATGGGGGCGTTGGTCGGAGGACTGGAAGCGGCGGGCAAGCTCGATGAATACGCCTTGTGGGCAAGCTCTTTGACGCAGCGGGCGGTGCTGCGGCTCCTCGATCCGTCGATCACGTCGGCCGGCGTGCTTCGTGCGGAAAGAATCCTGGAGGCGGTCCGCGAGATCCTCGGCGAGGTCACCATCGAGGAACTGCCGATCCCGTTCACGTCGGTTGCCACCGACCTGATCACCGGCAAGTCGGTGTGGATGCAGCGCGGCCCGGTGGACGACGCGATCCGCGCGTCCATCGCCATCCCCGGCCTCATCACGCCTCATGTGCTCGACGGCCGGTTACTTGCCGACGGCGGCATCCTCGACCCGATCCCGATGGCGCCGATCTCCGCGGTCAACGCGGACGCCACCATCGCAGTCAGCTTGTCCGGAGACGACCCGCATACCCGGCGGGGCGATGCCGATGCCAGACCCACCGCAGAATGGCTGAACCGCATGTGGCGCAGCTCATCATCGCTGCTCGACACCAAGGCCGCACGGTCACTGCTCGACACCCCGACGGGTCGCGCGGTGCTGGGCCGCTTCACGACCTCCGACGACGAGTCGGCCGAGGAGACGAGCGTGCCCATGGTCCCCCGGCTGGGCGGCTTCGAGGTGATGAACCGCACCATCGACATCGCCCAGAGCGCGTTGGCGCGGCACACCCTGGCGGCTTATCCGCCGGACCTGCTGATCGAGGTTCCGCGCACGGTGTGCCGCAGCCTGGACTTCCACCGCGCCAAAGAGGTCATCGAGATCGGCCAGGAACTTGCGGGCATCGCGCTCGACAGCCTGGCCGCGCTCGACGAGAAAGCGTCAGAGTCCTAGAAACCGCGCCACCCGATGCGCTTCACGACGGCCCTGGGCGCGGCCCGCCTCCGCCGACGGCACGCGGCATGCCGGGTCCAGCGGGTTGGGCCCGTAGGCGGCGATCGACTCGGAATCGGCGAACACGGCCAGCGTCGCACCCTCAAATGCGTCGATCTCGTCGGCCGTGGCCGTCCCCCAGGGCGACGGTGAGTCCACCCCGGACGGCACCAGCGCGATCGCGACACCGCAGTCCTGCACCGCGGACATGTTCACCGCGCTGGCCACACCGCCGTCCATGAACCGCCGGTCACCCAGCGTCACCGGGGGCCACGCCCCAGGCACCGCGCAGCTCGCGGCCACCGCGTCGACGAGGTCGATGCCAGATGCGTTGTCGAGTACGACGAGTTCGCCTGTGGCGCTGTCGATCACGGTGACGCGCAGCGCTCGCTGCGGCCACTCGTGGGAAAGCAGCCGATGGGCGATCACCGATCTGCGCACGGATTCCGGGACCGTGTCGGTTGCCGCCGCGACCGCGCCGATCTTCTGCAGTTTCTGCTCATCGGTCGCTCCCGGGGTGAGCATCGCGTTCAGGAACAGGTCGGTGATCGCTTCCACCGACACGCCGGGATGGATCTCGTGGGTTTCGCCTGGCGCGACCTGCCGTGCGAACAACTCGTCAAGCGGCACGCCACTACTGATCTGGGCGGCCACCGTTGAACCCGCCGAGGTTCCGAGCAGGACATCAGAATCGAGCAGAGACCGACCTGCTTCGGGGGCTTCGTCCGAAATCCCCAGCAGGACACCGGTTTCCCAGGCGATACCGGCCAAACCGCCACCGGCGAGAACAAGTGCGCGCTTGCCATCGGCCATCAGCGCAACAGTTCGTGAGAGAGCCGTTCGAGGGTCTGCCGGGCAAATCCGCGCCACAGCGCGGCGAACGCGGGCATGGCCACATTTGCCGCACCCGACCTCGGATGGACGGCCCACCGCCAGGTCACCGCGGTGCCCGTGCCGACAGGAGCGAACAGCCACTCACCATCGATGTGGTCCACCAGCGGCGCCAGCGGACCGGTGACGTCGGACAGCGTGTAGCCGAACATGTTCGGCGCGTCGACGGCGGTCAGCTCCTCTCGCATGCTGCCGCCACCGACCTGCACGACCGTGCGCGTCTGGCCCGCGGTGCTCCAATCGCCTGCCTGGTCGAGAACGGAATTCACCGGGGAGATCGGCCCGTACCACCGGCTGAACAGCGTGGGCAGTGGCATCGGCAACGTGCGCCGGAAGCCGGTGTCGACGTCGACGGGTATGGCGCGCGACTGTTCCATCACATGGACTTTGGGCATAACGCGATGTTAGTCAGCGGAACTGCCGCGCGGCCTTGCCGCTGATCAGCGGCAGGTCCAGGTAGGTGGCGATGCCGGGCGGAGCCGCGCACACCGCGGGCACCGAGTTCACGCAGTGCGCGGCGGTGCCGACGACGCCGTATTCCGGCCCTTCGCCACCCACCTCGGACTGAAAGCCTTTGACCGACACCGTGAAGTCCGGGTTGCCGCGCACCTCCATCTCGTAGCGCTGCCCCTCCGGGCCGAACGACCATGCCGGGTCGAGGTTCGCCTCACCCATCAGCCAGTTCACCGTCACCCGTACCACGACTTCGCCATCGGCGAGCGCCTCCCATCCGAACTTGCGGGCGGCGACCTGCCCGGGTTCGATCGGACCCAGCGGCGAGTCGATCGTCGCGGTGGCCACCGCGATCTCCTGCGACGCC
>Ga0190271_10001106_pt1 | contig 14907 bp, 17 predicted proteins | sample Popmic356T_FD_133747 | JGI IMG/M metagenome (GOLD analysis project Ga0190271, IMG submission 133747) | Populus adjacent soil microbial communities from riparian zone of Weber River, Utah, USA - 356 T | ecosystem: Environmental > Terrestrial > Soil > Riparian zone | place: USA: Utah | collected...
ATCGCCGACGCGAGCTTCGACGCCGTCGACTTGTTCTTTCCGGATCCATGGCCGAAGAAACGCCATCACAAGCGGCGTCTCGTGCAGCCGCCGTTCGTCGCGGAGGTCGCGCGCGTGCTCAAGCCCGGCGGAATGCTCCATGTCGCGACCGATTGGACCGACTACGCGCGGCACACGCGCGAAGTGCTGGCAGCCGACGAACGCTTCTCACTCGTCGAGCCGAGTGAACTGACCGGCGAGCCGCTCGCACTGCGGCCGCCGACGAAGTTCGAGCGCCGCGGCCGGCGGCTCGGCCACGACGTCGTCGATCTGTTCTACCGTAGAGCCTAGGGCGGCTCTGCACGAGCCGCAGCTCCCGGCCCGTTGCCTGGCAGGCCTTTCCCCACGGAGCCGAGCGACGAGTCGACGAATCCGCGCCGCATCATGTACCAGAACAGCGCGATGCCGGGGAACGCGACGATCGTGGTCAGCACGTAAAAGCCGAAGTAGCCCATGCTCTCGATCAGCGCGCCGGCCGTGGTTCCCGTGACGACGCGTCCGACGATGCTCGCCGCGGCCGAAATCAGGGCGAAATGAGTCGCGGTGTAACGCAAGTCGCAAAGGGCGGAGAAATACGCGACGACGACGACACCGCCGAATCCGCTAGCAAGGTTCTCGAACGTGATCGCGGCCGCGAGCGCGGCGGTCGCTTTGCCGAGCGCTGCGAGCCCCGCAAAGCTCAAGTTCGAGAGTGCCATGAGCCACAAGCTCAGCAGCACCGACCGCTTCATCCCGAGCCTCGCGTAGAGGATGCCGCCGATGAAGATTCCGATCAGATAGGCCCAAAACCCGAACCCGACGTCGTAGAGCGCGATCTCGTCATTCGTGTAGCCCTGATCGTTCAGTAGCAGCCGCAACGTGAGCTGCGAAAGCGTGTCCCCGATCTTGTGCAAGAGCACGAACAGCAGCACGAGCAGTGCTCCGCTGCGGCGAAAGAACTCTACGAGCGGATCGACGACGGTCCGCACGACCGTGGCGAGCCCTTCGCGCACGGCCGGCGCGCGATGCCGCACCGGTTCGCCGAAGATCAGACCAACTGCCATCGCTGGCAACGCGAAGGACGCGCACGCGATGTAGGCGACGTGCCAGTTCGCGCGAGCCCCGAGCACGAGCGCCACGGACGCCGTCAACACGGAGCCGATCCGCCAACCGTACTGAGACATGCCCGAGCCGACGCCGAGCTGGCGTGGCTCGAGCGATTCGATCCGATAGGCATCGATCACGATGTCGTACGTGGCGCCGGCGGCCGCAACCAGAATCGCGGCGACGGCGGTCGCCGCTAGATTGTCCGCGGGTGACGCTAGCCCTAAGTTCACGATCGCCGCCATCGACAGCACGCCTGCGAACAGCAGCCATGACACGCGCTGACCCAACCGGCCGATGATCGGCAGCCGAACCCCGTCCACGACCCACGCCCAAAGCCACTTCAGGTTGTAGACGAGGAATGCAAGAGAAAAGGCGGTGATCGAGCTCTTGACGATGCCGTCCTGCGCCAGACGCGTCGTCAGGGTCGCGCCGATCATCGCGTACGGCGCACCGGAGGAGATGCCGAGGAAAAACGCCGCGATCGGCGCGGCCTCCGTGTAGGGCCGAACCGATTCGGGAAGGTAGCCGCGCCACGTGTGTGAGCTCGTCACGCCAGCGTCCAATCGTAGTCGATCGTCAGCGGCGCGTGGTCCGAGAACCGCCGGCGCTTGTAGATCGCGGCGTTGCGCACGGCCGCGCCAAGCGCGGGGCTCACGACCTGATAGTCGATGCGCCAACCCGTGTTGTTGGCCCATGCCTGGCCGCGATTCGACCACCACGTGTATTGGTGCGGCTCCTGATTGACGGCGCGAAAAGCGTCGACGAAACCGCGCCCCGCGAACAAGGAATCGAGCCACGCGCGCTCGGCCGGGGTGAAGCCGGGGTAGTCCTGCAGCGACCGCCAATTCTTCAGGTCGATGGGCCGGTGAGCCATGTTGAAGTCGCCGCAGAACACGAACGGTAGGCCGATCCTGGCGAGCTCCACGAGCCTGCGATCGAACGCCGCGAGAAAACGGAGCTTGGCTTCCTGGCGCGCGGGGCTCGAGGAACCCGAAGGAAAATACGCGCTGACGACTGCGACGCCGCGGAAACGCGCCTCCACGTAGCGCCCTTCGCGATCGAACTCCGGCTCCCCGATGCCCCGCACGACCTCGATGGGCTCGGCCTTCGAGTAGATTGCAACGCCGCTGTAACCCGCTTTCTCGGCGTGCACGCAGACTCGGCTGTAGCCGCGCGCGTGAAAGGCGCGCTCTGCGATCTGCTCGTCGCGCGCCTTGAGCTCCTGCACACAGAGCACGTCGGCGCGCTGCCGAGCGAACCAAGGGAAAAAGCCCTTGCGCGCTGCACTGCGCAAGCCGTTCGCGTTGAAGGTGACGACTCGCAAGAAAACCGGCCGGTCGGAACTTAAGAAGCGATATGATACGCGGCCTCGGGAAGCCACGACATGAACGCTTACAAGACCGAATTCCTGGAGCTCGCGCTCGAGCTCGGTGTTCTGAAATTTGGCGAGTTCACGCTGAAGTCCGGGCGCATCAGTCCCTACTTCTTCAACGCTGGCTTGTTCAACAGCGGTTACGCAGCCGCGAAGCTTGGCCGCTGCTACGCGTCGGCGATCGCCGCTCTCGATATCGAATTCGACATGCTGTTCGGGCCCGCCTACAAAGGCATTCCGCTCGTCGTGTTGTCCGCGGCCTCGCTGGCAAGTCATCTCGACGAGGACTACCCGTTCGCGTTCAACCGCAAAGAGGCGAAGGACCACGGCGAAGGCGGGTCGATCATCGGTGCGCCGCTCGCGGGGCGGGTGCTGATCCTCGACGACGTGATCACGGCCGGAACGGCGGTGCGCGAGGTGCTCGAGATCGTGCGGGCCGCCGGGGCCACGCCGGCCGGGGTCCTCGTGGCCCTGGACCGCGAGGAGGTTGCGCCGAAGGCCAAGATCTCGGCTGTGAGACAGCTGGAGAACGAGCTTGAAGTCCCGATCAGGAGTATCGTGTCGCTGACGGACCTCATCGACCTTCTCGAGGAAGACAAAGAATACGAGCAGTACCTCCCGGCCGTCCGGGCGTACCGCAATCGTTACGGCGTCCCGCGGGAGGCGTAGCGGCCCAGGACTGAGAGGTACTTGGCAGAAATAGCCTGTGACCTCCTTCCTGTCGCGCGTTTTTTGGTATATCTAGGTTTCTCGGCGGGTATCGAGGTTACATAACTTGCGGACATTCGACGCCATCCTGCTCGTCGTCGCGGCCTTAGCGCTGCCGTCGATCGGTAGCGCTCAGTCGTCCCCGCCGCCGCGCCTCTACAAGTACACCGACGAGCACGGCGTCACCCAGTACACCGACAAGATCCCGCCGGAGCACGCCAACCGCGACCGCGATGTCTTGAACCAGCGTGGCGTGCCTGTCGGCTCCGAGGAAGGCGAGGTCACCGAGGAAGAACGTGCCGTCATCGCGCACCGCGAAGCGTTGGCCGAGGCCGAGCGGAAAGCGAAGGCTGACGTCGCACGGCAGGATCGCATGCTGCTCGAGACCTACTTGTCCGTCGGCGACATCGAAGAGCTCCGCAATCGCCGCCTCGAGCTGCTCGAGTCCCAGATCAAGCTGACCGAGGTCTATCTCGGCAACCTGCGCAAGAAGCTCGTAGCCCTGCAAGCCGAAGCCAGCAAATTCAAGCCGTACACGACCCAGCCGGATGCCCCGCAGATTCCGGAGAACCTCGCGCTCGATCTCTCGCGAACGACGGCGTCGATCGGTCTCTACGAACAGACGCTGGCGCGCACGCGCTCCACCCAGGAGGAGCTGCGCAAGTCGTTCGACGAGGACATCGCCCGCTTCCGCGAGCTCAAGGGCGAGTGACTGTCAGCCTCGGCCCGTGTGGCCGAATCCGCCGCTGCCGCGATCGCTGGCAGCAAAGCTTTCGACGACGTCGAACTCCACCTGGACCACGGGCACGACGACGAGCTGAGCGATGCGCTCGCCGGGCTCGACCCGAAACGGCGCGCGGCCGCGGTTCCAGCACGAGATCATGAGCTCACCTTGATAGTCGGAGTCGATGAGGCCGACGAGATTGCCAAGCACGATCCCGTGCTTATGGCCGAGCCCCGACCGCGGAATGATCACCGCCGCGAGATGCGGATCGCGGATGTGGATGGCGATTCCCGTCGGAATCAGCTTCGTTTCGCCGGGCTCGAGGTCGAGCGGCGCGTCGAGGCAGGCGCGTAGATCGAGGCCTGCCGAGCCGGAAGTGGCGTGCTTCGGCAGCGGCAACTCCTTGCCGATCCGGGGATTCAAAATCTTGAGCTCGATGCGCCGGGTGCTCGTCACGGACTTAGGCCTTTAGGTGCGCAACGAGGGCGCTGTCAACCGGCGCGCGAGGAAGGCTTCTTGTCGGAGCGCACCGCGCGATAACGCTCGGCGATGATGTCGACCAGCCGGCGTGCCAACTGGCCTTTGCCGCCTTCACCGAGCGAGAGCTCGCCGCCGCCGGTCCAGAACACCGTCAGCGCATTCGTCTCGCGATCGAAACCGCAGTCTGGGCCGACCTGATTCGCGGCGATCATGTCGATGCGCTTGCGTTCGAGCTTGTCGCGCGCATAAGTCGCAACATCGTGCGTCTCGGCCGCGAAGCCGACCGTGAACGGCGCCCGTGGCAACGCCGCGACGCTCGCGAGCGTATCGGGCGAACGTACCAGAGCGAGCTCCATCTCAGGGGCAGAGCGTTTGATTTTCTGCTCGGCCGCTTCGCGCGGCCGATAGTCCGAAACGGCCGCACAGCCGATGAAGATGTGCGCGCCACCGATCTCGTCCTGCACTTTGCCGTACATCTGCTCCGCGGTCTCGACGTCGATGCGGCGCACAGCCGCCGGCGTCGGCAGCGCGACGGGGCCCGTCACGAGCACGACGTCTGCACCGGCTTCGCGGGCCGCGGCGGCGACGGCGAAACCCATCTTTCCCGAGCTGCGATTCGTAATGTAACGAACGGGATCGATCGGCTCGCGCGTCGGACCCGCCGTGATGACGACCTTGAGACCCTCGAGCGGGCGCGCGCGAAGGCGGCCGGTCTGCTCGAGCAAAGCCGCGGCGATATCGTTCGGCTCGAGCATGCGGCCCGGTCCGGTCTCGCCGCAGGCTTGATCGCCCGTCGCGGGGCCGAGAAAGCGCACGCCACGCGCCTCGAGCAACGCGCGGTTCGCTTGCACGGCCGCGTTGGCCCACATCGCCTGGTTCATCGCGGGCGCAAGAACGAGCGGAGCCGTCGTGGCGAGGCACACCGTCGACAGCAAGTCGCCGCCAAGGCCGGCCGCCAACGTGCCGAGGAAGTGCGCGGTCGCCGGAGCGACGACGACGACGTCGGCCCAGCGCGCGAGCTCGATGTGCCCCATCGCGGCTTCCGCGGCCGGGTCCCAGAGGTCGTCGCGCACACGCCGGCCGGACACTGCTTGGAAGGTCAGCGCGCCGACGAACTCGCGTGCGCCGCGCGACATCACGACTTGCACCTCGCAGCCGCGCTCGACGAGTCGCCGAACGAGCTCGGGCGCTTTGTACGCTGCGATTCCGCCCGTCACGCCGAGCAACACTCGCGGTGCGGGAGCGCGTTCAGTGGGTGCCATGGGGGAGTCTCCGGGGCCGAGCTTACTCTCGGTTCTTCGCGCCGTGCCACTGGCTAATCGAGCTTTTCTTATTTCTTCGGGGACTAATCGCTGCTGCCGGGATCGCGCGCCTGCGCAACGATGGGGGCCCTTGTAGGAGGCCGGAGCACCATCGTGAAGCAGCGTCGCTGGCCCGAGTCGGAACGGCCCCGCGAGCGGCTGCTCGAGGCGGGGCCGCGGGCTCTGTCCGACGGCGAGCTGCTCGCAATCCTGCTCGGCACCGGCACGCGCGGCCAATCGGCTGTGGAGCTCGCGCGTGGGCTGCTCGGGGAATGGGGCAGCCTGACGGCGCTGCTCGGCAGCGCGCCGGCCGACCTTGCACGAGCGAAGGGCTTGGGACCCGCGCGCATCGCGCGCCTCGCGGCGGCGCTCGAGATCGGCCGGCGTTATCTAGGGGCGCCGATCGAGCCGCGCAGCGCGCTCGCGGCACCCGAGGATGCGGCGCGATACCTCAAGGCCAGGCTGCTCGACCTGCCGCACGAAGTGTTCTGCTGTTTGTTCCTCGACACGCGGCACCGGCTGATCCGCTACGAGGAGCTGTTCCGCGGCACGATCGACGGCGCGACCGTCTACCCGCGCGAGGTCGTGAAGCGCGCCCTCGCGCACAACGCCTCGGCCGTGATCCTGGGTCACAATCACCCGTCCGGCGTCTCCGAGCCCAGCGAGGCCGATCGCAGCATCACGTTGAAGCTCGCGAAGGCGCTGGCGTTGGTCGAGATCAGGCTGCTCGATCACGTCGTCGTGAGCCGCGGCGGCCATGTCTCCCTGGCCGAGCGCGGCTTGGTTTGAGGCCGGTCGCCTTGCCCGCTCACGGGGTCAGCAGGTATAGTCCCCGCCCTTTCCGCGCCTTGCTTAGGATTACGCCATGTCCAGGATCTGCCAAGTCACCGGCAAAGGGCCGATGGTCGGGAACAAGGTTTCCCACGCGAACAACAAGACCAAGCGCCGCTTTCTGCCGAACCTGCATTCGCAGCGGTTCTGGCTAGAGGGCGAAAAGCGCTTCGTGCGCTTGCGCGTGTCGCGCCAAGGCTTGCGGATCATCGACAAGAAGGGCATCGAGAAGGTCGTCGCAGATCTGCGTGCCCAGGGCCAGCACATCTAAGCGAGAGAGATCATGCGCGAGAAAATTCGATTGATGTCCTCGGCCGGCACGGGCCACTACTACACGACGACGAAGAATCGTCGCCTGCATCCCGAGAAGATGGAGGTTTCGAAGTACGACCCCGTCGTGCGCAAGCACGTCCCGTACAAGGAAACCAAGATCAAGTAGCCGCCGCCGCACAGGCGTTGCCCCCCGATGGGGAAAAAAAACCCGCCACTTCGGCGGGTTTTTTGTGCGCGGCAAAAAAGCCGTCTACACCAGCGCGGGCTCGCGCATCGCGCGGAACGACTTCAAGTACGCCACGAATTCCTGGAGCCCCTGGATGCCGCTTTGCTCGGCGCGCGTGCACCACGCCTGAAAGTCCGCGAGCAGGCGCTCGTTGCTCGTGTGGGCGCCTTCCCAGAGCTGCTTGAGCTCGCTGCGGAACTGAAGCACGGTCTTGAACCGCGGATGGCGCTGCGCGAGCTCGTTCAAGCGCTGGCGGGAAGGCTCGTCGAGCATCTCGGGCTGCCAGCTCAAGTGCCGGCGCGTAGCGCCGAGCAGCGCATTCGCGTTCTCGCCGAGGCTCTCGATCTCGCGGCGCAACACCGGCAGCGTGACGTTGTACGTGTAGTGGCGCAGCACGTGCATGCGGTGGACGATGATCGCCCGCAGCTCGTCGAGCTCGGCCGTCGTCCGCGACGTTGCCTCGAGCTGCGGGAGCTCCGCGACGCGCCGAATCTTCGCGAGCTTCAGCCAGACGAGCACCTTCAGGTGCAACCAACCCATGTCGATCTCGTGGCGGCGCATCGAGAAGCGCGCCGAGGTCGGGAACGCGTGATGGTTGTTGTGCAGCTCCTCGCCCGCGACGAGCACGCCGATCGGCCACAAGTTCGTCGAGGCGTCGTCGGTCTCGAAATTCCGGTAGCCCTTCGCATGGCAGAGGCCGTTGACGATGCCCGCGGCCATGAGGGGCATGTTCGAGAGCTGCAGCGCGATCATGATGATGCCGGGAACGCCGAACAGCACGAGATCGGCCACGACGAGCAACGCGATGCCGAGATAGCTGCGCGTCGGGTGATGGTAGAGATTGTTCTCGAGCCAGTCGTTCGGCGTGCCTTTCGCGTACTTCTCGATCGTGTCGCGATCTCGAGCGGCAAAGCGATACAGCTCCCCGCCTTCGAGCAGCACGCGCTTCAAGCCGAACAGGCGCGGGCTGTGCGGATCGCCTTCCTTCTCGCAGTGAGCATGATGCTTGCGGTGCACGGCAACCCACTCGCGCGTGGACGAGCCCGTGTTCAACCACAGCCAGAAGCGGCAGATGTGGCGGATGACGGGATGCAGGTCGACCGAGCGGTGCGCTTGGTCGCGATGGTAGTAGAGCGTTACGGCCATCATCGTTCCGTGCAGCCACAGCAACGTGACGACGACGTAGCCAAACCATCCGAGGTTGGCGAGACCGTAGAAATTCTCGTATAGGAAGTTCACGGGTTACGAATCCTTGTAAGTGTCGGCCGCAGGAGGAATAAGTCGGCCCTTATGTCACCTGGCAATATATCCCATAGATCGAAGCTACTCCAACGATCGACAAGGCCGCGTGCGTCGCGTCACGAAGACTTAAGATTTCGGCGCACGGAGCTTGAAGCGTAAGCTCGCGCGATGCCGGAGCTGCCCGAAGTCGAAACCACGCGTCGCGGCTTGGCTCCGTACGTCGTCGGCCGCACGATCGCACGCGTCGAGGTACGCGAGCCGCGCTTGCGTTGGCCGGTGGCACGACGGTTGCCGCGCGCCGTCGCGGGCGCGCGCATCGGCAGCCTCGAGCGGCGCGCCAAGTATCTCCTGTTCGGCACCGATGCCGGCACGCTGCTCGTGCATCTCGGCATGTCGGGAAGCCTGCGGTATTTGCCGGCGCCGCTGCCGCCGGCCGCGCACGATCACATCGACGTGCTCTTCGACGACGGCGGCACGCTGAGGTTCAACGATCCTCGCCGCTTCGGCAGCTTCATGCTGACGGCCACGCCGGGCACTCACCCGTTGCTGAAGGACCTGGGCCCCGAGCCGCTCGGCGACGAGTTCGACGCGGACTATTTGTGGCGCGCGAGCCGCAACCGACGCGTCGCGATCAAGCAGCACCTGATGAACGGCCGAATCGTCGTCGGCGTCGGCAACATCTACGCGAGCGAGGCGCTGTTTCGTGCCGGCATTCATCCACGGCGCACGGCGGGGCGTATTGCGCGCTCACGTTTCGAGCCGCTCGTGGGCGCCGTGCGCGACGTTCTGCGCGATGCGATCGAAGAAGGCGGCACGACGCTGCGAAACTTCGTCGGCGGCGACGGCAAGCCTGGGTACTTCGCAGGATCGCTGCGCGTTTACGATCGCGACGGCTCGCCGTGCGTCACGTGCGGCACTGCGATCGAGCGGCGCGTGCTCGGCCAACGCGCGACGTTCTACTGCCCGCGTTGCCAGCGCTAGGGACAGATCTCTCAATCGCCGAGGGCGGTGCCCTCGCGGCGCGGATCGACGCCGCCGGACAGCACGCGGCCGCGGCGCGTGTACTCGATCGCGATCGCGTGCAGGCCGCTGTTCATGTCGTTCAGCACGACGTTGTGTCCGAGAGCCTCGAGCGCCTGCTCGTGAGCCGCGAGCGCCGTGTCCTCCTCGAGCTCGATCGGCCCTTCCTCGGCGAGGAAGTGCGGCGCCGCAACGGCCTGCTGCACGTCGAGCTCCCAGTCGACGACGCCGACGATGCTCTGCGCGACGAACCCGATGATGCGCGTGCCGCCCGGCGAGCCGACGAGCAGGCGAAGGCGCCCGCGCTGATCGAGCAGCATCGTCGGCGCCATGCTCGACAGCGGGCGCTTGCCGCCCTCGACGCGGTTCGCGACGGGCTTGCCGCCGACGGCCGGCACGTAATCGAAATCCGTGAGCTGATTGTTCAGGATGAAGCCGCCGACCATGAGCTGGCTACCGAACGCGCCCTGCACGCTCGTCGTCATTGCGACGGCGTCGCCGTGCCGGTCCACGATCGAGAAGTGGCTCGTCGACGGCCGCTCCGACGCGGCGCCGGGCGCATAGAGCCAAGCCGCGGCAGGCAGCGGGTTGCCGGGCGAGACACTCGTCATGGCCTTGTCGGGGTCGATCAGAGACGCACGCTCGCGCAGATAACGCGCGTCGAGCAGCCCCGTCACGGGCGCCGCGACGAACTTCGCGTCGCCGAGGTAGAGATTGCGATCGGCGAACGCGAGACGACTGGCTTCCGCGAAGAGGTGGATGGCCTGCACGGGCTGCGTGCGAACGTCGGGCAACTCGAGCTGCGCCAGGATTCCGAGCGCTTGCTGCGTCGTAACCCCGCCGGAAGACGGCAGCTGCGGGCCGCAGACGCGCCACTCCCGATACGGCGTGCAAAGCGGCGGCGACACGCTCGCTTCATAGCGCGCGAGGTCTTCCAGGGTCATTCTCCCCGGGCGCACGTTGTTGTCGCGGATCTCCGCCGCGATGGCGGCAGCCAGCTCGCCTGTGTGCAGGGGCGCGGCTCCGCCGGCCGCGGCTAGCGCTTTCAGCGCCGCTGCGTACTCGGGGTTCTTCAAGAGGTGCCCGACGGGATGCGGCTCGCCGCTCGCGTCATAGAAGTAGCGGCGGAAGTCGTCGCCGCGCGCGAACCGCTTGAAGCCGTTCAAGAGGCCGAACAAACGCGGCGACACCGGGAAGCCGCTCTCGGCAAGCTCGATGGCGGGCGCAAAGAGATCGGCCCACGGCAAGCGGCCGTGCTCGCGGTGCGCGCGCTCGAGCATGCGCAACGCACCGGGCACCCCGACGGCGAGACCGCCGACGCCGACGTTCGCGAACGACTCTTGGCGCCCGTTCGCGCCGAGGAACATGTCGGGCGTCGCAGCTGCGGGAGCCGTCTCGCGCCCTTCGTACGCCGTGACGGCGCCGGCGTCACCGTCATCCGGCGCGGCATAGACGAGCATGAACGCGCCGCCGCCGATACCGGAGGATTGCGGCTCGACGAGCGTCAGGACGAGCTGCACTGCGATCGCGGCATCGACGGCGCCGCCGCCGGCGCGCAGGATGCGCCTGCCCGCTTCCGAGGCGTACGGATTCGCCGAGACGACGAGCTGCGTCTCGGCACGAACCGGGGCGGCGGGTTGCGCCGCTGCGCCGCAGAGCGCAGCCGCGGCGAGCGCCGCAAGGAAAATGTGACGCAACGGCACCGACCGCGCCTGTGGCATCAGGGCTTCCCGAGCTTCTGCTTGAGGCGTTCCGCCACGACGGGGTGAACGAACGCAGCGACGTCGCCGCCGAACTCGGCGATCTCGCGGACCAAGCTCGAAGAAATGAAAGTGTGGTGCTCCGATGGCGTCAGGAACACGGTCTCGACGCCGCCGATCAGATGGCGGTTCATCATCGCAAGCTGAAACTCGTACTCGAAATCCGAGATCGCGCGTAAGCCGCGGATGATGGCCTTGAAACCGTTGGCGCGAGCAAATTCGACGGTAAGCCCCGTGTATCCGGTCACCGAAACCTCGGGCAGGTCGCTCAGCACCTCTTTCGCGAGCGCAACGCGCTCGTCGAGGGTGAACAGAGGGGCCTTCTTCGGGTTCGAGGCAATCGCAACGACAACCCGGTCGAACAACCGGACACAACGACGAATGAGATCCTCATGGCCGCGCGTGATCGGATCGAAGGTGCCGGGATACATGGCGCCGATTTTCACGTGGATTGCACTTCGCTCGTGGAGGTGCGCGGCATTGTATCGCCTTCGAACCGCAGGAGCCCGTACTCGACGGCGCCGGCATAGCTCTGCTTCACCCACTCGGCCGAAGCGACGGCCGGCAACCCAGCGCTGCGCGGCCGCTCGACGTAGACGAGCGCGTGCGGCGCGAGCCACGTCGGCAGGACCTCGAGCAGAGGATCGAGCGGCGCAGCATAGGGCGGGTCGAGGAACACGACGTCGAAGCGCGCCGCCGCCGGCTCGCGCAAGAATGCGAGGGCGTCGCGGCGGACGATCTGCGGTGCTACGCCGAGTTGCCGTGCCGTCGTGCGCAAGGCCTCGACGAGCTTTGCGTCCTGCTCGACGAACCACGCCTCCGCCGCTCCTCGCGACAGCGCCTCGAAACCCAAGACGCCGGTGCCGGCATATAGATCGAGACAGCGAGCGCCGACCAACGAGCCGTGCAGCCAGTTGAACAGGGTCTCGCGCACGCGGTCCGGCGTCGGACGCACGGCCGTGCCTTCTGCAACCTCGATGCGACGGCCGCGCCATTCGCCGGCGATGATTCGGACGCGGCCCTGCACATGCCGTGCGCTCGGCTTTACCATGTGAGCCACACTAGCAGAACCTCCGAGACTCTCACCGCATGGCCGCCGCTCCGGACGAACCACAAAGCTCGAGTTTCTTCGGCAGGCTCAAGAAGCGCCTGAACCGCGGAACGACGTGGCTGACCACGGAGCTGCTCGGCATCGGCGCGCAGCCGCTCGACGAACAAACGGTCGAGGAGCTCGAGACGCGCTTGCTGACGGCCGACGTCGGCGTCGAGGCGACGACGTGGCTCGTCGACGGAATGCGCTCCGCGAACAAGCGCAACCCCGGCACGCCGGCCGTCGAGCTACTGCGGCAGACCGCGCTCGAATTGCTCGCGACCGTCGAGGCGCCGCTCGCGGTCGCAACGGCGCGCAAGCCTTTCGTCATCCTGGCCGTCGGCGTTAACGGCACTGGCAAGACGACGACGGTCGGCAAGCTCGCACACCGCTTGAAAGCCAAAGGGCACACTGTGCTGCTCGCCGCGGCCGACACGTTCCGCGCCGCGGCCGTCGAGCAGCTTCAGGAGTGGGGCGCGCGAGCGCAGGTGCCCGTCATCGCCCAGCAACCGGGCGCCGATCCCGCCGCAGTAGTCCACGATGCGCTCGTCGCGGCCCGCTCCCGCGGCATCGACGTCGTGCTCGCGGACACCGCAGGGCGGCTGCACACGGCCGCCGGCCTCATGGACGAGCTCGACAAGGTCAGGCGCGTGATTCAACGGTTCGACGCGACGGCGCCGCACGAGACGCTGCTCGTGCTCGACGCAAGCCAAGGGCAAAACGCCCTTGCGCAGGCGCTGAAATTTCACGAGCGACTGAAGCTCACGGGCCTCGCGATCACGAAGCTCGACGGGACCGCGAAGGGCGGCATCCTGTTCGCGATCGCGCTCAAGCTCAAGCTCCCGATCCGGCTCGTCGGCATTGGCGAAGCCGTCGCGGATCTCGACGATTTTCGCGCCGACGAATTCGTCCGGGCACTGCTCGGCGACGCCCGTTCATGATCCGATTCGAGAACGTCCATAAACGCTATCCGAACGGCCGCGAGGCGCTCTCGGGCGTTTCGCTCGAGATAGAGCGCGGCGAGTTCGTGTTTCTCACCGGGCCGTCCGGCGCGGGCAAGAGCACGCTGCTCCGCTTGATCGCGTTGATCGAGCGCCCGACGCGCGGCACCGTGCTCGTCAACAACCAGAACACATCGCGCATCTCGCGGCGCAAGATTCCGCCGTTCCGCCAACGGCTCGGCGTCGTCTTTCAGGACCACAAGCTGCTCTACGACCGCAGCGTATTCGACAATGTCGCGCTGCCGCTGGTCATCGCGGGGGCGAGCCGCCGCGAGATCGAGAAGCGCGTGCGGGCCGCGCTCGACCAGGTCGGGCTTCGCGGCCGCGAGTCGCATCCGCCGATGACGTTATCGACGGGCGAGCAGCAGCGCGTCGGCATCGCACGCGCGGTGGCCCCGCGTCCCGACGTGCTGATCGCCGACGAGCCGACCGGCAATCTCGACCCCGAGCTGTCGCTCGAGATCATGGAGCTGTTCACGCGCTTCAACGAGGTCGGCGTCACGCTCCTGATCGCAACGCACGACCTCGAGCTCGTCGAGCAACTCCCGCACCGGACGCTGCGCCTCGTGGCCGGGCAGATTGCCAGCGACACGAAGCGCGATGCTTCGTAACCCGATGGGTGCCTTACGACACTACTTTGGGCTGCACCGCGCCAACCTCGTCGGCGCCGTCGAGCGTCTTGCGGGCCAGCCGTTCGCGAGCACGTTGACGATCCTCGTGATTGCCACGGCGCTCGCGCTCCCAGCCGGGCTTCGCGTCGCCGTCAACAACGCCGATGCTGTCAGCGATTCCTGGCAGGGCGCGGCAGACTTCACGGTCTACCTGAAGCTAACCGTGTCCGAGGAAGCCGCACGGCGGACCGCGCGCGCGATCGAGGAGCGCGCCGACGTTGCCAGCGTGACCGTCATCGATCGCGATGCCGCACTCGCGGAATTTCGCGCCCAGTCCGGATTCGGCGAGGCGCTCGACGCGCTCGACGGCAACCCGCTCCCCCACACGCTCGTCGTCCACCCGGCCAGCGGCATCGCCGGCGATGTCGAGGCTCTCGCCGATGCAATGGCGGCGCTGCCCGAAACCGAGCTCGTCCAGGTCGATACGGCCTGGGTCGCGCGCCTGCGCGCCATGCTGGCTCTCGTGGGGCGGCTCGTTGATTTCGCGACCGTGCTGCTCGGGCTCGCCGTCGCCATAGTCGTCGGCAATACCATCCGGCTCGAGATCAACAACCGCAGTGTCGAGATCGAGGTCACGAAGCTCGTTGGCGGGACGGATGCCTTCATCCGCCGGCCGTTCCTCTATCTCGGCCTCTGCTACGGACTGGCCGGTGCCGTCGTCGCCCTGCTCGTGGTCGCCCTCGGGCTCCTGCTGTTGGGCCCGCCGGTAAGGGCCGTGGCATCGCTCTACGGTAGCGGCTTTGCCCTTACGGGCCTCTCGCTGCGCGAGAGCGGGGTCTTGCTGCTCGGCGGGGCCTTCCTGGGCTGGGCCGGCTCCGGGCTGGCCGCCGCCCGCCATCTGCGCGCCATAGAGCCGAAATAGTCCCTCTTCCGCGGGAAACCGACCCCCGTCTTAGCACTCTAAGCCGACGAGTGCTAATATTGCCCTCGGAGGTACAGGAACCATGACGACGACTGCATTAACAGCCCGCCCCGCCGAGCTCATGCTCGTGGGTCCGCTCGGCAGCCTGGACCACTATTTTCAGGCCGCCAATGCCATTCCGGTGCTCACTCCCGACCAGGAGTTCGAGCTCGCCACACGGC
>Ga0190271_10001107_pt1 | contig 14902 bp, 12 predicted proteins | sample Popmic356T_FD_133747 | JGI IMG/M metagenome (GOLD analysis project Ga0190271, IMG submission 133747) | Populus adjacent soil microbial communities from riparian zone of Weber River, Utah, USA - 356 T | ecosystem: Environmental > Terrestrial > Soil > Riparian zone | place: USA: Utah | collected...
TCACGTTCGTCCAGGACGCTGGCGATCCGGCCATCTTCGAGCCGATGATCGCTGCGAGAGAAGAGTGATGAGGGGTCCGGCACGCCTGGTGGCAGTGCTGGCGCTGGCCGCCGCGACGCACGCCCAAGGGGCTGTCGCGGCGGCCGCCGAGAGATTCGTGCCCGCCGATCCCGGCTTCGTGGTGGCCAACGTGCGCCAGGTGTTGCCAGACGACGAGTTGCAGCCGCTGCTCGCCGCGTGGCGCGCGGATCGGCACGCGGAACCCGAAAGCGTCGCGCTCGCTTCCGCATTCATCGAACGCGCGCGCACGCTGCGCGAACCGATGTACTACGGTCGCGCCGAAGCGGTGCTCGCGCCGCTCGTGGCCAAACCCGCCTCCAGCGCGACCGTGCGCCGGCTGTATGCGCAGCTGCTGCAGCACCGGCACGATTTCATCGCCGCCGAAGTGGTGCTCGACACGGTGTTGCGCGACTCGCCACACGATGATGAGGCACGACTGCTGCGCGCATCGGTACGCCTCGTGCGCGGGGACTTTTCCGGAGCGCGCGGAGACTGCACGCAGATCGCCGCGGGCGGTGGTGATGCCGCGGCGCCCGGGTTCGCCTGCTTCGCGCAGGCGCTCGCCGGTGGCGGGTACCTCGAGCGCGGAAAAGGCGTGCTCGACGCCTTGCCGACGGGTGCGGGAGACCACGATGCATCCACGCTGGCCTATCTTCTCGCGACGCGCGCCGAATTGCGCGAACGTGGGCGGGACCTCGCCGGTGCCCTGCTCGATTACCGTGAAGCGTTGAAGCTCACGCCGGGCGACGATTCGATACGCGCCGCGTTCGCGGACGCGCTGGCCGCGAGCGGCAATACCAGCGGGGCACGCGATCTGCTGGCTATCGAGAAGCCCAGCCTGGCGTTACTGGTGCGCAGCGCCGCTTTGCTGGAAGGCGCGCAGCGCACGGCGATCGTCGCGCGCGCGGATTCCTGGATTGCGCTCGAGGCCTCGCGCGGCGACCGGCCTCACTTGCGCGAAGCGGCCATGCTGGCCCTGGCCCACGGTGATTCCGCGCGCGCCCTGGTGGCCGCGCGCGAGAACTTCGAATCGCAGAAGGAACTCGCGGACGTGCGGGTGCTGGCGCGGGCCGCGCGCGCGGCGAACGACGCGTCGGCCTTGTCTGCCCTGCAATCGTGGTTGCGCGAAACCGGGTATCGCGATTCCGTCACCGAGGGCATTCTCGATGAGACCCGGCGCAGTTAGAGTTGTCTCGTGAAAAAACTGATCGCCGCGCTCCTGTGGTGCCTGGTTGCGACGTTCAGCGTGCCGCAGACTGCGTTCGCACACGCGGCGGGCACCAGCTACCTGATCCTGCAACTGCCCCAGAGCGATGGCGATGGCAATGGCGATAGCGATGGGCCCGTAGCCGTCCGCTGGGATCTGTCGATGCAGGACATCGTCTGGACGGTATTCGTCGACGCTGATTACGACGGTAACGTCACCTGGCAGGAAGTGCAGAACGCCAGCGTGGCGCTCAGCTCGGCCGTGCTCGCGCAGATTTCCGTGCAGCGTGGCGGGGCTCCCTGCGCGCTTTCCGTGAGCGACTTCGCACTGGCCACCCGGGGCGAGGAGAACTTCCTCTCGGTGGCAATGAAGGCGGTTTGCCCGCAAGGTGGCCTCACGGGCGTCGGCGGCGCGTTGTTCATGAGTGGTGACGCGTCACAGCGGGTGCTGTTGAGCGCCGCGCGCGGCGAGGAGCAACTCACCGGCGTGCTGAGCGCTGCTGCTCCCACGTGGCAGGAGCCGGCGGTGGCGTCCGCCTGGCAGAGCTTCGCGCGCTTCATCGGCGAGGGCGTCTGGCACGTCCTCATCGGCTACGACCACATCGCGTTCGTGCTGTTGCTGCTGCTGCCCTCGGTGATGCGCCCGGTGGCTGGCAAGTGGCAGGGCGCCTCGGGACTGTCTCAGGTGGCGCGCGACATGGTGACCATCATCACCGCCTTCACGATCGCGCATTCGATCACGCTCGCGCTGGCGGTCACCGGCACGGTGAAAGTGCCGGCGCAGCCGATCGAGATCGCCATCGCCGCCTCCATTGCGGTCGCCGGTGCGGTCAACCTGTGGCCGCGCCTGTCGAAGCTGCGGCTGCCACTGGCCTTCGGCTTCGGCCTCGTGCACGGCTTCGGCTTTGCGAACGCGCTCAGCGAGATCGATGCGGAGGGCAGCGCGTTGCTGCCGCTGCTCGCCGGATTCAACATCGGAGTCGAACTTGCGCAGCTCGGAATCGTCGCGCTGGTGCTGCCAGTCATCTACACGATGCGCGCCACGCGCTGGTATGCAGGCGCGGTGCTGCCACTCGGCTCATGCATGCTGGGCATGGCCGGCGTCGTGTGGCTCTTCCAGAGAGTCTGATCAGTTCTTGCGCAACTTCGCCGGCGCCTTGCGGCCGGACGCGGTGAGGATGCCGGAGTAGCCGTACGACGCATTCTCGCGGCAGGGAATCACCTGCGCGTCGATGCTCGAAGGCGTGAAGCCGTTCTCCAGCATCGCCTCGCGCATGTCGTCGATGGTGAGGTTGGAGCCGGGGAACATGCGGTCGCCGCACTTGTACGCCTTGCACTGATGAAGCGCGTGGATGATGAAAGTGCCGCCCGGCTGGAGCATCGACGTCACGTTGCGCATGCAGCGTCGCCAGACGGCGCGGTCGCTCGAGATCGCGTCGATGCAGAAGCCGGTGATGACGAGGTCGTAGAAACCTTCGCGCGTCGGGCCCAGCGGCTGGCGCAGGCGCGCGTCGCTCACGTACAGTCCGCGCACCACCTTGCGGGCTTGTGCTTCGCGCTGCACGACGCGGGCATTGTTAGGCCGCCCATGGCCTTCGCAGGCCAGCACGTATCGCGTGAACCGCTTCCATTCCGGAGCGCTGTCATCCGCGCACAGCCATTCACGGGCCGCCGACAGGTTGTCGGCCAGCCAGTCCGCCATGTCGATGCGGAAGGCGTACTTCGACGCCGCGATTGCGCGATGCATGGTGGGTCCGCAGCCGTATTCGAGGCCGCGACCGAAGCGTGCGCGCGCCGCGCGCAGGACCTCGATCTGGTATGCGAGGACGGCCTGCTCATCGGGGAGCACCACCTCGCTGTAGTAAGTCTGGAAGTAATCGCGCGCTTTCCACTCGGAGTAGTCAGCGACCATGGGATTCCGCGTCGAACGTCTGTCTACCACTATGTCGCCTCCAAAGATTGTCAAAAGCTTATGTCAGAGGATACTTTCACCCATCACGGCGCAGTAGCCGTACGACCCTTACAGGAATACCTAAACCGCGAGTCTCGCGAGGAGCTGGGCATGTTTGGTCGCGCGAATTCGGATTTCGATGCGCTGGTCTCCGTAAAGCTGGAGATGGATCAAGGTGCGCACGCGGCGGTCAGATAACAATAATCAGTCATGAACGCACGTCCCGAATCCACGCTAACACCCGCCGGGACCCTTTCCGGGGAATTGCGTTCGGTGCTCGAGCTCGCGCAGGCGGCTGTCTGGGACTGGCAGATCTCCGCGGATCACTTCCAGGTCGACGAGGCATGGCTGCGCGCGCTGGGCATCGACGTGCACGAGAACACCATGCCTTGTGCCGAGTGGAAGCGGCGCATCCATCCCGATGATCTCGGCGCTTTCAACGCCGCGGCGGACTCCTGCCATCACGGCGGCGACCGCTTCGAGTGCGAATACAGGTTGTTAGCCGTCGGGCATCGCTGGCTGTGGGTACTGCATCGCGGCCGCGTCGTGCAGCGCGAGCGCGATGGTTCCGCGCAGCGCATCACCGGGCTGCTGCTCGACATCGACCGACGCAAGAGCGAGGAAGTCGCGCGCAACGACAGCGAGTCGCGGCTGGCCACGGCGTTGTGGGGCGCGCGCGCGGCCTTCTGGCAGTGGCACGTGCCCAGCAATGCACGCACTTCCAGTCCGCTGTGGCTGGCGATGACCGGATACTCGCGTGCGCACTGGGACACGATGCCGAACCCCTGGGTCAGCAACCTGCATCCCGATGATCGCGACCGCGTCGACCGGCAGCTGAAGGAACACGCGCACGGCGAGCGCGATTCGGTGGAGTTCGAGTATCGCTTCAAGACCGCCGGCGGCGAGTACCGCTGGATGCAGGATCGCGGACGCGCCGTCGAGTGGGACCTGCAGGGGCGCCCGGTGCTGGTCATCGGCGTCACGCTCGACATCGACGCCGCGAAACATGCGGAAGCCCATCTTCGTTCCAGCGAATCGATGCTCGAGACGGCCGCGTGGGGCGCCGGCATCGGCCTGTGGGAAACCAATTTCATCACCGACAAGACGCGCTGGTTCAACGACTGGTGCGACCGGCACGACATCTATCCCTGCGATGGCGAGGATCACGTCGAGCGGTGGGATTCATACCTGCATCCCGATGAAGGCCCGGAGGCGACGCGGCGCTTCAACGAGCACCTCGCCGGCAAGGCCGAGTACTACGATGCGGAATACCGCATCATGACCCGCTCGGGCGCATGGCGCTGGGTGTTCGAGCGCGGCCGCGTGGTCGAGCGCGATGCGCAGGGCAAGGCAGTGCGCATGCTCGGCGTGTGCATGGACCTCGACGAGACCAAGGTCGCCGAGCGGCGCGCGAACGCGCGCAACGAGCGCGTCGAGGCGGCGCTGCAACTAACTACCGCGGGTGTCTGGGACTGGGACGTCGAACACGGGCTCACCAACGACACCGATGGTTACTACCGGGTGTTCGGCGTCGACCCCGCCTTTGCCCGGGCCAACATCCACACCTGGCGGCAGGTGCTCGGCACCGACCCGGACCAGGAGATCGAAAGGTTCCGCGAGCGCCTGCTGCACGTCGACTCCGCGGCGCAGGTGCTGGAAACCGAATATCGATTCCGGCACACCGACGGCAGCTGGCACTGGGCGCTCGACCGCGCCCACGTCGTCGACCGGGCGCCCGACGGTTCCACGCGCCGGGTCATGGGCCTGGTGGTCGACATCACCGCGCGCAAGATCCGCGAGACCGGACTGTCGGCGGCCGACCAGCGGTTCAGGGCGGTCGCGCGGGAACTGCGTTGCGTGGTCTACGAGATCGACGCGGAAACCGGGCTGTCCTCCGGCGAGGGTTACGAGCGAGTGCTCGGCTATTCCAGCGCGGATCTGCCACGCCCCTCCGACTGGGCGGCACTCGTGCACCCCGATGACCAGCCGCTGCTGCGTCAATGGTTCGACCGCGGGGCTGAGTCCATGGTCGCGCTCCAGTACCGCATCCGCCATCGCGACGGTCACTACATCACCTTGCTGGACTCGCCCTGCGTCGTGCGCGACGCCGCCGGCAGAGTGGTACGGATCGTCGGCGTGGCCATCGATATCAGCGAGCAGGCCCGTGCCCAGGAGGCATTGCGCGCTTCGCAGGAATTGCTGCAGGTCGTCGCGGCCGGCACGGGCGACTGGCTGATCCTGGTCGATGCGCAGCGCTGCGTGCAGTTCATCAATCGCGACATCCGCTCGCATTCGCGCGAGAGCATCATCGGCCGGCGTCTCGACGAGATCGCCGAGTCCCCGGATCGCCCGCAGTTCCTGGCGGCTCTCACCCAGGTCCTGGAGACCGGCGAACCGGTGGACCTCCACCTCGCGAGTACCGGCAATGACGGACGCGTCTTCGATTCGCGCCTGCGTGCGGTGCGCTCACCGGGCGGCATCACCGGCGCGGTGATCAACATCACCGAGATCACCGACCGCCAGGCCGCCATGCATTTGCGCGAAACCCAGGCGCGCATGTTCGAGCTGCTGCACGAAGGCGTCGTGGTCATAGACGTCAACAACATGATTCGCATGGCGAATCCCGCATTCGAACGCATGTTCGGTTTCACCGCGGGCGCGGCCGTCGATACCTCGATCAACGACCTCATCGCGCAGCCGCCGGGCTTGCTCCGCGAACGGCTCGATCAGCAGTTGCTCGGCAACATCAGCGATTTGCCGGGCCTCACGCCAGTGGAGTTCAAATGCCGGCGCCGAGATGGCTCGACCTTCGATGCCGCCTGCGTTGCCACGCTTACGCACGTCGATGGGGCGACGCATCGGCTCGCGGTCATCACCGACGTCACCGAGCGCCGGGGGCTCGAGCGCGAGATCCTCGAAATCGCCGGACGTGAGCAGCTGCGCATCGGTTCGGATCTGCATGACGGATTGGGACAGGATTTGACCGGTGTTGCGTTAATGCTGCGCAGTGTTGTCGCGCAGCTTCGCAAGGAGAACTCCACCGCGCGTACCGACGTCGAAGACATCATCAGCCTGGTGAACGGCGCTATCGAAAGTACGCGCGCGATGGCACGCGGCCTCGCGCCGGTGGGCGCCGATCGTGGCGGTCTCATCGCCGGCCTGCAGTCGATGGCCGTGCGGGGCAGGGAGCGTTACGGCGTACGAGCCCACTTCAATACGTCGTTGAAGGAGCCGCTGACGCTCGACGATGGTGCTGCGACGCACCTTTATCGCATCGCCCAGGAGGCGTTCACCAACGCCATCCGCCACGGGCGCGTCACGCAGGTCACGATCGATCTCGCCACGGCGGAGGGCACATTGACCCTCAGCATCCAGGACAATGGTAGGGGTTTCGATGAACGAAACGCGAGCAAGAACGGCATGGGGATGAAGCTCATGCGTTACCGCGCACAAATGTTGGGCGGTGACGTCACGGTCGCGAGCAGTGCGGAGGGCGGAGTGATCGTGCGCTGCACGTGTCCTCATCTCGCGCCGCCGGGCGGGGACAAGGTTCCGCGTGGCGGTTTTCCGCTCAAGGACTGAAAGACCCGATTAAATTGGGTCTAACTATAGTGGCGTATACCTATGTCGAAGCATTGACGCTCCGCAGTATCCGCGTCACGATCCATACCTAATAAATGGCCGTAGGGGAGCGATCATGACCGCAGCGATGGCCGCGAAGCGCCAGATTCTCATTGTCGACGACCATCCGATCGTGCGGCAGGGGCTTCGGCGCATGTTCGAGGCAGAACCGGATCTCACGGTGTGCGGCGAGGCCGACAGCGAGCCGGCCGCGCGCGAAGCCATTCGCGCCCGCAAGCCGGACATCGTCGTCGTCGACCTGTCGCTCGAGCGTGGCGACGGCATCGAACTTGTTAGGCAGATGCACGCCGAGATGCCCGAGCTGCGCATGCTCGTGCTCTCGATGCATGACGAAACCATTTATGCAGAACGCCTGCTGGCCGCCGGCGCCATGGGCTACATCATGAAGCAGGCCGCTTCCGATCAGCTGCTCATCGCGGTACGGCGGGTGCTCGATGGCCGGACGTACGTCAGCGAAACCGTGCAGCGCTCGCTCGACCAGCGCGCCGGCGAAAGCCGCTCGGAGACCAACGATCCGGTCGCGCGCCTGTCGAACCGGGAAGTGCAGATCCTCAACATGATCGGGCGCGGCATGAGCTCGCGCGAGATCGCGCAGGAGTTCACCCTGTCGGTCAAGACCATCGAATCCCATCGCCAGACCATCAAACATAAACTCGGCCTGGCCACCAACAGCCAGCTTCTGCAGTACGCCATGAAGTGGTTTTCGGGCGGCACCCAGCGCAGCTAGGAATGGGGACACTCCCCATTTCCTAGCAAAAGGGGCCGCACCTCTCGGAAGGCGGCCAAACCCCGAGGTTCGGCCCCTTTTGCCAGGAAATGGGGAGCGTCCCCGTCACCAACCGCATTTCAAACCCATGAAGCTTGGACCCCCTCTAAGGTATGTACGAGGGAGAGACGTTTGGCGGATGGTGCGACAGCCCGGATGACGAATACCGACACGGTCGTCGATTTCGACGTAGCGCTCATCGAGCGCGCACGGAAGGGCGATTCACGAGCCTTCGAACGTCTCTACCGCGATCACGTGGGTCGCGTGCACGGGCTTTGCCTGCGCATGACGCGCAACCCGGATCTCGCCGCCGACTGCGTCCAGGACGCCTTCATCAAGGCCTGGAAGGCGCTGCCGAGATTCGAGGCGCGGAGCAGCTTCTCCACCTGGTTGCACCGTATCGCGGTGAACACCGTGCTCGAGAAGCGGCGCGGCCCCTCGAACGCGGAAATCGCGGTCGAGGACCCGACCGAGTACGAGGAGCCGGTGTTGAGTTTCGATACGCCGGTGGAAGAGGAAGAGCTCGAGGCCGCGATCCAGTCGCTGCCGCGGGGCGCCCGCGACGCGCTGGTGTTGTGTGGTGTGTACGGTTACGAACATTCGGAAGCCGCGTCGATGCTCGGAATCGCCGTGGGAACCTGCAAGGCGCAGCTGCATCGGGCGCGTGGCCTGTTGCGGGATCGACTGGAACGAGGTGTGCGATGACTCATCAAACTGGCCGACGCGTGAAGCGAATCGACGAGCTGGCACAAAGCCTGCCACCGCCGCGCGACCTCTGGCCGGCCATCGCCGCGGCCATCGAGGCCGATCGCGCGGGTGCACCGGAGCAGGCCGCCCCGCGCCGCACGCGCTGGCTGCCCGCGGTCGGCATGGCCGCGGCCGTGGCACTGGTCACCTTCGGCGTTCTCATCGGGCGCTTCATGGGTCCGGTCACCACGGGCACGGTTGCGAGCACGCCCGCCACGCAGGGCTCGCCCGACCTCCTGCCCGCCGCGCTCCGCGATGCGGATTACCGCAAGCAGCGCGACGTGCTGCTGGCTGAAGTCGAAGTCCAGCTGGCCGCCATGCCGGCGGCCGAACGCGAGAAGGTGGCGGCGAGCCTCAAGACCCTGCGCCGTTCGATCGGCGAAATCGAAGCGGCGCTCGGCCGCGATCCGGCCAATGCGTTGTTGCAAGAGTTGTTAGTGAATTCCTGCCAGGAAGAAATGCGCGCGCTGACCGCGGTGCGCGACGCCGGCAGCCAGGAGACCTGAGAAATGAGTGAGTCCAAGCATTTGAATCACGCCGCCTTGCTGCTGATCGCCTGTGCGCTGCCGCTTGCCGCGGCAGCCGGCGAAGGCTCCATCGAACGCAAGGTCGCGGCCGAAGCCAACGGCGAAGTCGTGATCTCCAACGTGTCGGGGACCGTCGACGTGCGCGGCTGGGACCGCAACGAAGTGCAGGTCACGGGCCACCTGGGCGACGATGTCGAACGAATCGACGTGGAAACGATCGGTGGCCGCACCGTGGTGAAAGTGGTCCTGCCCCGCGGCAACTCGCGCGACGGCGACGCTGAAATCGAGGTGTCGGTACCGAGGAACAGCAGCGTGGAAGTGTCCGCGGTGAGCGCCGATGTGTCCTCGCGCGGCGTGCTCGGCACGCAGCGCCTCAAGACCGTGAGCGGCGAGCTGACGGCGGATATCGCGGGCGACGAATCCGAAGTCCGCTCGGTCAGCGGCGACGTCACGGTTCGCGGCAGCGGCAAACCTCTGCGCCTGCGCGTGGCTTCGGTGAGCGGCAGCCTGGATCTGACCAATACGGCCGGTTCGCTCGACATGGTCACGGTCAGCGGCGATGCGCGCGTCCAGATGGGCGACACCAGCGATGTGCGCGGGCGTACCACCTCCGGCGATCTCGAAGTTCGTGGAACGCTCACGCGCAATGGACGCGTCGACGTGGAGGGTGTCAGCGGGGACATCACGCTGCGGCTCTCGGCGAAAGACGGAGTGTCCACGGAGATCGAGTCCTTCAGCGGCGATATCAATGGCTGCCTGGCCACGAACGTGGAGCGTGTCAGCAAGTACGGACCCGGCAAGCGGCTGAATATCCGCACGGTCGAGGCGGGCGCGCGGGTTCGGGCGAAGACGCTGTCGGGCGACATCGAGATCTGCGACAAGTAACGGGGGCGAAACCCCCGCGGCCGACCTCGATACAATGTCGGCCGCGTGCGTCTCATCAAATGGGTTTCGCTGGGTCTCGGTGCGCTGGTCGCCCTCGTCGTGCTTGGCGTGCTGGTGATCGTCTGGCTGGTCGATCCAAACAGCTTCAAGTCGCAGATCGAATCGGCGGTGCGCGATCGCACGGGTCGCGAATTCGCGCTGGTCGGCGACATCGAGCTTGGCTTCTTTCCCTGGCTCAGTTTGAGTACCGGCGAGGGCCGATTCGGGAATCCCCCGGGCTTCGGGGCTGAGCCGCTGGCCTCGTGGAAGAGCGCGAAGCTTGGCGTGAAGCTCATGCCGCTGCTGAGGGGGGAGGTGATCGCCGACCGCATCTTCCTGAGCGGCGCCGACCTCCGGCTGGTCAGGCATGCGGACGGTGGCGCGAACTGGCTCGGGCTGGGCGGCGATGAACCAGCCGATCCCGGCGCGAAGACCACGCAGATCAATGTCGACGGCCTTGCGATCGAGAACAGCCGCCTGCTGTTCATCGATGAAGCGGTTCCCCGGCGCATCGAGATCACCGGACTCAATCTAACTACCGACGGGATCTCGCCGGGCGAGCCGTTCACCGACACGGAAATCGCAGGACTGCTGCACATGGATGGGTTCGCCGCGGAAGGCGTGCCGTTTCGGCTGGAAGTTCCCGAGGTGAAGCTGCCAGCGGACTTTTCCACGGTCGACGTGCCGGAATTTTCCGTCGCCTTCGGTGGCTTCGAGGCCGATGGCAAGGTCGGTGGCGCGCTCGGCGAAAAGCCCGCGCTTGCCGGCAGAGTGGAGACCAACCGGTTCGACCCGCGCGCGCTGCTCGAGTCCGTCGGCATCGCGCCACCCAGGACCACCGATTCGCAGGCGCTCGGCAAGGTGCAGTTCGGCGGCAACTGGGCTTTCAACGACGGCGCGGTCCGCATCGATCCGTTCTCACTCGACCTCGACGAAACGCATTTCGTCGGCTCTTTCAGCCGCACGGCGGGAACCGACGCGCTCGGCGAATTCCTGCTCGCCGGCACTTCCATCGACATCGCGCGCTACATTCCCCCGACCGATCCGGCGAGCGAGCCATTCATCCTGCCTACGGCCACGTTGAAGGCTTTGCGCTTCCGCGGCGAGATCCGCCTCGAACGGGCGACGCTCGACGACATCGACATGAAAGGAGTGACGCTGCGGCTGCTGCTCGATGAGCAGGGTCTGCGCAGCGTCACGAGGCCGGTAACGCCCCTTCCGGAAAGAAAATGAACGCACGCGCGAAGAAGAGCATTGCGCCGCGCCTGCTGGCCTGGCATGCGAAAGCCGGGCGTCACGACCTGCCCTGGCAGAAGGATCTTCGGAAAAAAGGCAGCGCCTATCGCGTGTGGGTCTCCGAGATCATGCTGCAGCAGACGCAGGTTGCCACGGTCATCCCGTACTTCGAACGCTTCATCCAGCGCTTTCCGGACGTCAATGCACTGGCGAATGCGCCGGCCGACGAAGTGCTGCATCTGTGGACCGGGCTCGGCTACTACGCACGCGCGCGCAACCTGCATCGCGCCGCGCAGCTCATCCGCGAGCTGCACCAGGGAGAATTTCCTCGATCGCTCGAGGCTGTGATGGAGCTGCCCGGAGTGGGGCGCTCGACGGCCGGCGCCATTCTCGCGATCTCCGCCGGTGCGCGTCATGCCATTCTCGACGCCAATGTGAAGCGCGTACTCGCGCGTTACTACGCGGTCGAGGGTGCGGTCGATGAAGCCGCCACGCTCGCGCAACTGTGGAAGCTGGCCGACGACAACACTCCGGCCACGGACGTTGCGACCTATACGCAGGCCATCATGGATCTCGGCGCGACGGTGTGCAGGTATCCCAGGCCGCGCTGCGAGGCCTGCCCGATTGCCGTTGATTGTCGCGCGCGCATCGAAAATCGCCAGGACGAATTGCCCGCGGCGAAGCGCAGGCGTGCCGCGCGCAGGCGAAAAACCGCGGTGATGCTGGTGGCGCGCCGCGCTTCGGAGGTATTGCTGGTACAGCGTCCGCCGAGCGGCATCTGGGGCGGGCTCTGGTGCCTGCCGCAGTTCGAGCATCGCGATGCGGCGGAAGCTTTCGCGCAGAACACGCTCACGAGTGCGACACTGGCACGCGCGCCGTTGCCCGATATCGAACACAGCTTCACGCATTTCGACCTGGTCATCACTCCGGTGATGGCGAGCTGCCGCGGCGAAGCGCGGGTGCGGGACGGCAATGCGCTGTGGTACGACCTGAAGCAGCCGGCGCGCGTCGGCCTGCCCGCGCCGATCAAGACTCTGCTTGGAACCTTGTTAGAGAGAAAAGAATCATGACGAGAATGGTGAATTGCGTGCTGCTGAAGAAAGAGGCCCCAGGCCTCGATCGCCCGCCATATCCGGGCGAGCTCGGCAAGCGGATCTTCGAGAACGTGTCGAAGGAAGCCTGGCAGCAATGGGTGAAGCACCAGGTCATGCTGATCAACGAATATCGGCTGACGCCCATCGAGCCCGCGCACCGCAAGCGGCTCGAGTTCGAGATGGAGAAATTCTTCTTCGGTGAGGGTTCGGAGGCGCCGAAGGAATACGTGAAGCCCGACTAGAAGAGTGGTGCCGGGGAGGGTTTCCGGGGATGGCCGTGATCTGTGGCAGCACTAGTGCAGCGTGGAATCGGCCAACCCCGGAAACCCCTCCCCGACACCGCCTTGCTAGAACTTTCCCGCCTGGAAATCCGCAAACGCCTGCTGAAGCTCTTCGCGGGTGTTCATGACGAACGGGCCATAACGCGCGACCGGTTCGCGTAGCGGGCGGCCCGCCACGAGGATCAGGCGGCTTTGCGCTTCGCGGCCCTGCAGACGCACTTCGCTGCCGTCGCCGAGTACCGCGAGCTCCTGCGCGTGGATGGTGGCCGCCTCGCGCGAAACACCCACCGAAACGCCACCCTCGTACACATAGACGAAGGCCGAGTGGCCCACCGGCAGCGGCAGCGCGAACTCCACGCCCGCATCGAGCCGGATGTCCATGTAGACGGGGTTCGTGGCCGGCTGTTGCACCGGGCCGCTGGCGCCGTCGAGCTCGCCCGCGATCACCTTGACGCTGACGCCGGGCCGTTCCACCACCGGCAGCTTCTCGCTGCCGAATTCCTGGTAGTTAGGCGCCGTCATCTTGTCCCTGGCCGGCAGGTTCATCCACAGCTGGAAGCCGCGCATGCGGCCTTCACGCTGTTCCGGCATTTCGGAGTGCACGATGCCGCGTCCCGCCGTCATCCATTGCACGGCACCCGGCTCGAGCACGCCTTCGTTGCCGTGGTTGTCCTTGTGGCGCATGCGGCCGTCGAGCATGTACGTGACCGTCTCGAAACCCCGGTGCGGATGCTCGGGAAAGCCGGCGATGTAGTCTTCGGCCTTGTCCGTGCCGAATTCGTCGAGCAGCAGGAACGGATCGAGGTCGGGCAGACGTGGCTGTCCGATGACCCGCGTGAGTTTGACGCCGGCGCCGTCGGAGGTTGGCTGGCCGCGAATCGTCTGGATGACCGCCCGCGGGGTGGTGGCAAGTTTGGCTGCGGTATTCATGGTCGGCTCGAAATGGTGGCGAAAGACGCCGAATCAAGCCGCTATAACTGACCTTCCCCGCGCATGCCTGTCAATGCTGACAGGCATGCGCGTGCGCCCTGGCAGGGGCTACTACTTGGTGAACGTCACCCACGCGGTCTCAGTGGCGCCACCTGCAGCGAGGCCGATGGTGAACCGATAACGCACCGATGTGCCGGCCGCGACGTTCGCCAGCGTGTAGGTGTTGTTGCCGCCGCTCGCCGTCATGCGAATGTTCTGCTGTGCGCCGTTGTTGAGTGTGTAGTGCACGTCCGCCCACGGTGCGTTGTTGGCGAAGAACTGCACGTTCGCGCCCGCGATCGTGTGTCCGGATCCACCGCCGTTGGCATTGGTGGTCACCGTCAGACTGTTACTCGATGTCGATTCATTGCCGGCCGCGTCGTAAGCCCGGACCGTGAATGTGTACGCAGTGTTGGCCGACAATCCGGAATTGGTGAACCCCGTGGTGGTGCTCGTCCCCACGCTCACGCCACCGCGATACACGCGATATCCGCTCACGCCGACGTTGTCGGTCGACCCGGTCCACGCGAGCGTGATGCTGGTGGCTGTCTTGCCGGGAGAGTTGAGTCCGCCTGGTGCGGTTGGCGGCTGTGTGTCTGAGCCGCCGCCCATCGTGAAAGTCACCCAGGCGGTTTCGGTTTGTCCGCCCGCGGCGAGGCCGATGGTGAACCGGTAACGCACGGATGTGCCGGCCGCGACGTTTGGCAGCGTGTAGGTGTTGTTGCCGCCGGCGGCCGTCATGCGGATGTTTTGCTGTGGACCGTTGTTGAGCGTGTAGTGCACATCCGCCCACGGTGCGTTGTTGACGAAGAACTGCACGTTGCTGCCCGCGGTCGTGTGACCGGAGCCGCCACCGCCGCCTCCGTCGGCATTGGTGGTCACCGTCAGGCTGTTGCTGTTAGCCGATTCGTTGCCGGCCGCGTCGTAAGCCCTGACCGTGAACGTGTAGGCAGTGCTGGCCGACAAGCCTGAATTGGTGAATCCGGTCGTAGTGCTCGTCCCCACGCTGGCGCCACCGCGATACACGCGGTAACCGGCCACCCCGACGTTGTCGGTCGAACCCGTCCACGCGAGCGAGACGCTGGTGGCTGTCTTGCCGGGCGAGTTGAGTCCGCCCGGTGCGCTCGGCGCCTGCGTATCGCCACCGGTGCCGTTGCCGGTATTGAAGCTGTTGGCCGGAACTGTCCCTACCGCGCCATCCGAGAAACTCACGGTGATGGGCGCGTTGGTCATGTTGTACGCGATGTAGGTGCGCGTACCTTGCTTGTTGAGCACGGCATACAACGGATGATTGGCGGTGACCGTGCGATCGGTGGTGCCGAGCGCGTTCAGGTTGTGGATCCAGTGATAGAGATTCGCGCGCGAGTTGCCCGCCTCGATCGGTATCGAGGCGATGCCTGTGTTCATCTGATTGATGGCGTCGAGGGGATCGAAAATGGCGCGGTACATCCAGATCAGATCCGGCCATACATCCCAGTTCGAGCCGCCGTTCTCGGAGA
>Ga0190271_10001108_pt1 | contig 14902 bp, 14 predicted proteins | sample Popmic356T_FD_133747 | JGI IMG/M metagenome (GOLD analysis project Ga0190271, IMG submission 133747) | Populus adjacent soil microbial communities from riparian zone of Weber River, Utah, USA - 356 T | ecosystem: Environmental > Terrestrial > Soil > Riparian zone | place: USA: Utah | collected...
CTGCTCCTCCGTCCCCAAGCGCGCTGAGCCGCGGTCGCTCTGGACGCTTTCCGCGCCCAGCCCCGTGCCGGCGCTCGCCCTCGTGGGCGGCGCCGACCCGCAGGACCCCGTCACGAACCTCTCCGACCTGAAGCAGCATTTCCCCGACAGCCGCGCCATGATCTTCCCGCACATCGGGCACCAGTTCGGCATCGGCGGCTGCCTCTACCCGATCCTGGCGGACTTCGTCGACCGCGGCACCACCAAGGGCCTGGACACAACAGGCTGCAACGGCGCGGTCGTGGTGCCGCCGTTCGCGAACTGACCGACTGAACCAGACTGCCGAGCGAGGCGAACGCCTGAATCCCGCCGCGCGGGCTCGTGTCGCCCTCGGACGGCGGTTGGTACTGGGAGAGCGAGGAGCCTCCCCGATCTTGCACTCGTCGACGCCAGCACGATGGGCTCGTTGCCGCACTCGAGGCCGAAGGCGTCGAGGTGCATTTCGCCGAACCCGTGGAAGACCGCTTTACGAAGGCGATCTACACACGCGACCCGAGCTCAGTACGAGCGCGGCAGCCCGAGCACGTGCTCGCCGAGGTACGCGAGCACGAGGTTGTTCGAGACCGGCGCCACGGAGTAGAGACGCGTTTCGCGGAACTTCCGCTCGACGTCGTACTCCCGCGCGAACCCGAAGCCGCCGTGCGTGTCGAGGCAGACGTTTGCCGCCTGCCACGATGCCTCCGACGCAAGGAGCTTGGCCATGTTCGCCTCGGCGCCGCATGGCCGCCCCTCCTCGAAGCGCGCTGCGGCGCCGTAGCGGACGAGGTCGGCGGCCTCGATCGCGGCGTACGCGCGGGCAATCGGGAACTGCACGCCCTGGTTGGCGCCGATCGGCCGCCCGAAGACCACGCGTTCCGACGCGTAGCCCACAGCCTTCTCGATGAACCACCTGCCGTCGCCTATGCACTCCGCCGCGAGCAGGATGCGTTCCGCGTTCATCCCGTCGAGGATGTAACGGAAGCCTTGGCCCTCCTCACCGACGAGCGCGTCCGCGGGAACCTCCACGTCGTCGAGGAAGACCTCCGTCGTCGCGTGGTTCATCATCGTCGCGACCGGACGGATCGAAAGCCGCCGGCCCGCCGCCTGCATGTCGATGAGAAAGACCGAGATGCCGTCGCTCTTGCGCTCGACCTCCTCGAACGGCGTCGTACGCGCGAGCAGGAGCATGAGATCCGAGTGGAGCGCGCGAGACGTCCAGATCTTCTGCCCGCGGATGACGTAGCCCCCGTCGACGCGGCGCGCGCTCGTCTGCAGGCGCGTCGTATCGGAGCCGACCGTCGGTTCGGTCACCGCGAACGCCTGCAGACGGAGCTCTCCCGACGCGATGCGCGGCAGGTACCGCTGCTTCTGCTCCTCGCTCCCATGCCGGAGCAGCGTCCCCATCGTGTACATCTGCGCATGGCACGCGGCGGCGTTGCCGCCCGAGGCGTTGACCTCCTCGAGGATGACGCTCGCCGCCGTGAGCCCGAGGCCGGCACCTCCGTAGTCCTCGGGGATCAGCGCGGCGAGCCAGCCGCTCTCGGTGAGCGCCCGTACGAACTCCTCCGGGTAGCGGTCCGGCTCGAGCGAGCGCCAATACTCGCCCGGGAAGCGAGCGCAAAGCTCGGCGACGGCACCACGGATCTCGAGGAGCTCCTCTGGGGGCGAGGTCGGCATGACGCTGACTGCGGGCCACCATAGAGGAGTGGAATGACCCGGGGCGGTCTTGCCTCACCGCCGCCAGGCGCGAAGGTGTCTGTCGACGAGTGCGTCACCCGCGGCGTACGAGAGGCTCCAATGTGCGGACATCGAGGACGGGCTTCGGATCGAGCTGTACAACAGTCGTGGCCCAACGACTCGTGGCGCATTCGACGGAGGGGATCAAGAGCGCGCAACCGCGGCCTCGTACTCGCGGACAGCTACGACCGAGAAGCTCGTAGCTTCGGCGAGCTCCTCAAGCTCAACCTCGTCGGTATATCCCTGTTCGGCGCGCCCGCATCCGCTCCCGGAACGCAGGACTTCTGGGTCGCCTCCGCCGCCGGCCCTGGGCCCCAGGCCCCCGATCTCGACCTGGGGGACGGAGGTCGTCAATCATTCCCTCGGTGCTTGCTCTACTGGTCGCGACGCCGCGTACCCCGCCCGCCTGCCCGGCGGAAGCGCTCCGATACGAGTAGAAATCTGATGCCGGTTCCGCGCACGAGGCAGTTACAGGAAGTCGAAGTCCAGGCGCTCGATCCCGCTCGCTTTGAGTCGCTCATCGGAGTTGAGCGCATGCGCCGCTTCGAGGCGATCGCGGAATCCACGCGCGTGGCACTCGGAGATAGGTCGGTTCTGAACATCAATTCGACCGCGGTCGGCGGTGGTGTCGCCGAGATGTTGCAGACACTTCTGGCATATGCGCGCGGAGCGGGAGTCGATGCGCGCTGGCTCGTGATCGAGGGAAGCAAGGATTTCTTCGCCATCACGAAGCGAATACACAACGGTCTCTACGGTGCGTCCGGGGATGGGGGCGGGCTGGGGCAGCGGGAGCGTGACGAGTACGAGTACGTTGCTCGTTCGAACGCGGATGCGCTCCTTGCGGTCCTTGCGCCAGGCGACGTCGTCCTGCTGCACGACCCACAGACGGCCGGCCTGGCGCCGCTAGTTGCCCGTGCCGGCGCGCTCGTCGTGTGGCGCTGCCACGTCGGGCGTGACGAGCCGAACGAATGGACTGAGAGATCATGGAACTTCCTGCGTCCGTACCTCGAGGACGTCGACGGGCTCGTCTTCTCGCGGCAGGCGTTCGCGCCCACCTGGGCCGACCCTGCTCAGACATCGGTCATCGCGCCTTCGATCGATCCGTTCTCGGCGAAGAACGAGCCGATGTCGGACCGAAACGTTCGGCTCGCTCTCGGATACGTCGGGCTACTGGAGGGAGACGGTTCTCCCCCCGTCATCCCGTTCAGGAGGCGCGACGGATCGCCGGGCCGAATCACGCGTCGAGTGGACGTCGTTCAGACCGGCCCACCGCCGCCGGCCGACGCGCCGTTCGTCCTGCAGGCTTCGCGGTGGGACGCGATGAAGGACATGGCCGGTGTCATGGAGGGCTTTGCGTACTCTGTCGACCACACGCTCGGCGCCCACCTCGTGCTTGCGGGTCCGGCCGTGACCGGGGTCGCCGACGATCCGGAGGCGGCAGCGGTGTACGAGGATTGTCTCAAGCGGTGGCGCGCCTTGCCACACGCGCTCCGAAGCCGGGTACACCTAGCCTGCACGCCGATGGCCGATCCCGATGAGGCTGCAGCCATCGTCAACGCGTTGCAGCGGCACGCGGCGGTGGTCGTCCAGAAGAGCTTCGCAGAGGGCTTCGGCCTCACTGTCACCGAGGGGATGTGGAAGAGTCGTCCAGTCGTGGGAACCGCAGTGGGCGGGATCGCCGACCAGATCACGAGCGGTGAGCACGGGGTCTTGGTCGACGACCCTGCAGATCTCGAGGGTTTCGGCGCAGCGGTCGAGCGTTTGCTCCGCGACCCCGAGGAAGCAGAAACGCTCGGCCGAAACGGACGCCGTCGAGCGACCGAGGAGTTTCTCGGAGATAGGCATCTCGCGCAGTACGCAACCGTCTTAGCCAGGCTTCTCGACGGCCATTCTCAACTCGCCGGTGAGCCTTGACGAGGACCGTGAGTGCGAAGACTCGACACTCGTCAGCGTCTCACTCTCGGGCTCGAAAAGCCCTCGACGAAAGGCGGAACCATGACACTGATCTGGCTGCTGATCTGGTTCCTCGTCGACCTCGTCGAAGACGCGAGCCGCTTCTGTTCGACCCGGTGGACTTCCGGACCGGCACGCTGATCCTCGCGATCGCGCTCGACTTCGGCAGGCTCCACGCCGCGCCCGCCGGGCGTGCCAAGCGTCGGTAGGGTCCATCCTGCCCAGCATGAGCCAGGCAGTCCTTCAAGACACGGAACTCCAGCTCCTCGACGCGTATTGGCGCGCCGCCAACTACCTCTCGGTCGGTCAGGTGTACCTGCTCGACAACCCGCTCCTCCGCGAGCCTCTCGCACCGGAGCACGTCAAGCCCCGCCTAATCGGCCACTTCGGTACGACCCCGGGGCTCAACCTCGTCTACGCGCACCTCAACCGCGCGATCCGTGCACGTGACCTGCACGTGCTGTACGTCGCCGGCCCTGGCCACGGAGGGCCCGCGCTCGTCGCGAACACCTACCTGGAGGGCACCTACACAGAGCTCTACCCCGCGATCACCGAAGACGAGGCCGGCATGCGTCGCCTCTTCCGTCAGTTCTCGTTCCCCGGAGGGATCCCGAGCCACGCCGCTCCCGAGACGCCGGGGTCGATCCACGAGGGCGGTGAGCTCGGCTACGCGCTCTCCCACGCGTTCGGCGCCGCCTTCGACAACCCCGACCTGATCGTCGCCTGCGTCGTCGGCGACGGCGAGGCCGAGACGGGGCCGCTCGCGACCAGCTGGCACTCGAACAAGTTCCTCAACGCGGCGACGGACGGCGCGGTGTTGCCGATCCTCCATCTGAACGGGTGGAAGATCGCCAACCCGACGGTCCTGGCTCGCATTCCGGAGGACGAGCTCCTCGCCCTCCTCTCCGGCTACGGCTGGGAGCCCCATGTCGTCGCCGGAGAGGTGCCCGCGGTGGTCCATCGGGACTTTGCGGCGGCGCTCGATGCCGCGCTCGACACGATCTCCAGCATTCAGGTGGCGGCTCGTGCGAAGGGCAACGGGACACGCCCGCGCTGGCCGATGATCGTCCTGCGGACGCCGAAGGGATGGACGGGCCCGCACGAGGTCGACGGCAAGCAGGTTGAAGGGACGTGGCGGTCTCACCAGGTGCCGCTGACTGCGGCTCGCGACGACCCAGATCACCTGCGGCTCCTCGAGGAGTGGATGAAGAGCTACCGAGCAGAGGAGCTCTTCGACGAGAACGGCGCGCTCCTGCAGGAGCTTCGGGCTCTCGCGCCTGAAGGTGACCGCCGGATGGGCGCGAACCCGCACGCGGTCGGGGTCCTCCGCGAGCTCCGCCTTCCGGACTTCCGGGACTATGCCGTCGACGTCGACGAGCCCGGAGTGAAGACGAGCGAGGCGACCCGTGTGCTCGGCGGATACCTGCGGGATGTGATCGCGCTCAATCCGGACTCGTTCCGGATCTTCGGGCCCGACGAGACGGAATCGAACCGGCTTGGCGCCGTCTTCGAGACGACCGCCAAGACCTGGGTGGCGGAGAGGTCGCCTCTCGACGAGTCACTTGCCCCGGATGGGCGGGTGGTGGAGGTCCTCTCCGAGCATCAGTGCCAGGGCTGGCTCGAGGGCTACCTTCTCACGGGCCGCCACGGGCTCTTCAACTGCTATGAGGCGTTCATCCACATCGTCGACTCGATGTTCAACCAGCACGCCAAGTGGTTGAAGGTCTCGAGCGAGATCCCCTGGCGCCACCCGCTGCCGTCGCTCAACTACCTCCTGAGCTCGCACGTCTGGCGGCAGGATCACAACGGCTTCTCGCACCAGGACCCGGGCTTCATCGATCACGTCGTGAACAAGAGGGCCGAGATCATCCGCGTCTACCTGCCGCCGGATGCGAACTGCCTGCTTTCGGTCACCGACCACTGCCTGCGCAGCCGCCATTACGTCAACGTCATCGTCGCGGGAAAGCAGCCGACACTCGACTTCCTCTCCATGGAGGAGGCGATCGTGCACTGCACCCACGGCGCCGGCATCTGGGACTGGGCCTCGAACGACGAGGGCGGAGAGCCCGACGTCGTCCTCGCCTGCTGCGGCGACGTGCCGACGCTCGAAACGCTCGCGGCCACGGCGCTTCTCCGCGACCACCTGCCCGACCTGCGCGTCCGGGTCGTGAACGTGGTCGACCTGATGCGGCTCCAGCCGGAGAGCGAGCATCCGCACGGACTCTCCGACCGTGACTTCGACGCGCTCTTCACGACGAGCAAGCCGATCATCTTTGCCTATCACGGCTATCCGTGGCTGCTGCATCGGCTCATGTACCGGCGTGCCAATCACCACAACCTCCACGTGCGCGGCTACAAGGAAGAAGGGACGACGACGACTCCCTTCGACCTGGTCATGCTCAACGACCTCGATCGCTACCACCTCGTCATGGACGTGATCGATCGCGTTCCCGGCCTGGCCGAGCGCATGGCGCATCTCCGCGAGCGGATGAGCGATCAGCGATTGCTCGCGCGAGCCTGGACGAGGGAGCACGGCGAAGACCATCCGGACGTCAGCGACTGGACCTGGCCCTACTGAGTGGGCGCGATCCTGGTCGTAAACGCCGGGTCGACGAGCCTCAAGCTCTCGATCGTGAGGGACGACGAGTCGACCGAACCGGTCGCCTCGCTCGACGCCGCCGCGGCACTAGAGGTAGACGCGGTCGCCCATCGGGTCGTTCATGGAGGGCCTCATTTCGCTGAGCCGGTTGTCGTCGACGAAGCTGTGCGCCACGCGATCCACGACCTCGATAGCCTCGCACCGCTCCACAACGCGCCAGCCCTGAGGGGTATCGAGGAAGCGATCTCTTCGCGTCCGGACGTGCCGCACGTGGCCGTCTTCGACACGGCATTTCATGCTTCCATCCCTCCCGCGGCTTCGACGTATGCGATTCCGCGACGATGGCGTGAGGAGTGGGGGATCCGACGATACGGATTCCATGGGCTCTCGGTTCAGTGGGCAGCCGAGCGCGTACCAGTCAGCCGGCTCGTGGTCTGTCACCTCGGCGGCGGCTGTTCGGTGACCGCCGTTCGCGACGGCCGCTCGGTTGACACCACGATGGGCTTTACGCCCCTCGAGGGGGTCCCGATGTCGACCCGTTCCGGGTCCGTCGATCCCGGCGCCCTCCTGTATCTCCTTCGGGAGGAGGAGCTCACTGTCGAGTCGCTCGACCACGCCCTCAACTTCGACTCCGGCCTGACCGGTCTCGTCGGCTCGGGTGACATGGCCGAGCTCGACGAAAGAGCGGTGCGGGCCGACCGAGACGCACTCCTCGCTCTCGATGTCTTCACCTACCGAGTCGCGTTAGCGGTTGCAGCGATGGCGGTTGCGGCGGAGGGCCTCGACGCTCTGGTCTTCACCGCCGGAATAGGAGAGCGGTCGGCTTCCACACGCGCGCACGTATGCGAGCGGCTCGGCTTTCTCGGTGTCGAGCTCGACTCCGAGGCCAACAGTGCCGCACAGCCGGACGTCGATGTGTCGACCGCGGCCTCCATCGTGCGGGTCTCGGTCATCGGCGCGCGCGAGGACCTTGTGGCCGCTCGCGCTACGCGGGCCCTGCTTCACTAGCGCGCTGCCACGTTCTACGCATCGCGATCCGCGTGCGCCCGGATGTCGTCGCCAGGTCTCTTGGTCAGCATCCAACCGAAAGGAGGCGCGCAATGACGACCATGTCGCATGAGCAGTCCCCGGCTCGGATGTACAGCGCCAAGCGGTACGAGTACAAGGTCAACCGCGGGTGCGCTCGGCGTTGCGGAGGTAGACGAACCAGTAGACCGCGCCGACCATCAGGGTCCCGCCGATCAGGTTCCCAAGGGTCACGGGCAGAAGGTTGTCGAGGAAGAACGTTCCCCACGTCAGGCCTGACGCATCGATGGTCCCGCCGGCCGACGACAGGGCGTCGGCGTCGCTCTTCACAAAGAGCGCGAAGGGGATGAAGTACATGTTGGCAACGCTGTGCTCGAACCCGGCCGCCACGAACGCCGCGATCGGCGGCACCACGGCGAGGATCTTGTCGGCGGTCGTCCGAGCGCTGTAGGTGAGCCAGATCGCCAGGCACACGAGGGCGTTGCAGAGCGCTCCCAGGACGATCGCTTGGCCGAAGCCCAGCGAGGTCTTGGCGACGCCGATGGCGAGCGCCTGCTCTCCCACGGCGCCGTCCCCGAGCTCGTACTGACGAGCGAGATAGACGAGGCCCGCAGTCGCGATCGCGCCAGCGAAGTTGCCCACGTAGACGAGCGTCCAGATCCAGAGGAGGCGCGCCGTGGCGACCCGCCGTCCTGCCCAGGCCATCACGATGAGGTTGTTGCCGGTGAAGAGCTCGGCTCCCGCGACCACCACCAGGATAAGGCCGAGCGAGAAGGTCAGTCCGGCCAGGAGTCGCGTCACGCCGAAGGCGACGTCTGCGCTGCCGGCCGTCACCGTGGTCGCGAAGAGGGCCCCCATGGCGATGAACGCCCCTGCGAGCACTGCGAGCGGGAGGAGCTTCGAGGCGGGGAGCCCCGCCTTGGTCACGCCGACCTCCTCGGCGCGGTGCGCCATCGCCCCCGGTGGCAGCGCGTCGAGGCCTGCGGCCGGGAAGTGTTGGGCGTCGTCGGCTGCCATGTCCTGTCAGGTTCGCCGTCCGAGCCCGGCAGCCTGCGGGGCGGCCGAGTTCCGTAGTTTCCCGCGTCCGGCTTGGTGGAGGACGCGGATGACGGGATGGTCAGGCTGCCGCGAGCCTGATCGCAATGACCGAGACGAGATCCCAGGTAGTCGTCGTCGGGGCGGACGGGTCCGAGCATGCCGAGCGCGCCCTCTCCTTCGCCGCAGACGAAGCCGAACGACGAGGAGCCTCCATTCGCGTCGTCACTGCCTGGCACGTTCCCTCTTCCATCTACGGCGTGGGGTACGCCCCGATGGTCGCCCCATCGGTGGAAGAGTCCACGCGAGAGGCGGCCGAAAGAGTCGCCCGCGCGGCAGCCGAGCGTCTCCGCGCGAGAGGGCTGGAGGTCGAGGCCAAGGTCTGCCACGCACAGGCCGCAGATGCGCTCATCGAGGAGGCGAAGCACGCGGATCTCCTGGTCGTCGGTTCTCGCGGCCACGGCGGGTTCGCCGGCCTGCTCCTGGGATCCGTGAGTCAACAGTGCGCCCAGCACGCTCCTTGCCCGACGGTGATCGTCAGGTGACGCGGTGAGCGCTCGAAAACGGCAAATCGTCGTTCTCTGTGGCGGAAGCGGCAAGACGATCACCGCAAACCGCCTCCGCCAGCGCCTCGATGAGGACGCGGCCGAAATCCACGTCGTCGACCGCGACGACCGCAACGTCTACCAACGCGGTCTGATCTCGGTCGGCGAGTTCTCTTCGGAGCCGTACTCGGCGCGCCGACCTGGCTGCTCGACCTCTCGCCCTTCCGGCACATCGGCCTCGTCCCCGCCCAGCCGTTCCGGGAGGTCGCGGCGGCCGCCATGCTCGCCGCCGCCGCCGCGGCCCTCGTCGCGGTGCGCGTCTTCGGTCGTCGCGACCTCGTCGGCGCGTAGGTCGCGGCGCGAGGGGAGGTCGGCTAGCTCCTGAACGTGACTCTCACTCTCTTCGAGAAACGAACCCGCGAGACCGGGCCGACATCGCGGCCGCTCACAAGGTGTGGCGGCCGCGTGCCGGCCGGCTGGTGTGGCCCTTGCCTGGACCAGTCACTCTTTCCGCTCACGCGGATAGCCGTACTTTGCAACGACCCACGTGGCGAGGAAGGCGAAAAGCGCCACCGCAACTGCTGAGGGAACCGTCGAAGAATCCCCACCAGCACTCCTGTTCACGATGTCCGGACCATAGATCGCGTCAAAGAGCACCGAGAGCCAGATGACAGCGATCGCCAGAGATGCCCACATTTCGCGGACGAGGAACTCCGACCACCCCCGCTTCTCCTCGACAACCCGCGTTGGTTCTTGCGAGACGGTCGTCATGGCCAATCACCTCCTTCCGAGCCACCTCAAGCGTTGCACCTCCCCGCCTCGAAAGAATCGGGGAGAGCGCGTAGGGTCCGCTGTGGTTCCTCCGCAACAACGGCGGCCGGTGAAAACGCGTCTTCCGAGCGGAGGCGTCGCGTGCATCCGGAGTGGTCGATCCCGTTCGTATGCCACGCGAGCCGAGGACGACCATTGCCGCGTCCATCTAGGTCGCAGGGCTGTGGACGAGGGTTGACTCTCGCCACTTCCAGTCTTCTCCGCGAAACGATGTTGGCCGCCGTTCTGCCCGCCTCCCGGCTCGCGCTCTGCAAGGCTTAGTCGGTCAGACCAGGCGATCGAATGGTTGAAAGAGCTTCCGGAGCGATTTGGGCTCGTCACGGGGTGGTCGGACCAGCCGGCCAATTCCTGGAGCGCTTCCGGCGCAGCGGCGGGGTCCCCGCAGCAGCCGGGGGCGATTTCGCGGCCGAGCTGGCCCCGGTTTTTGCCGCGCTCGACCGCATCGAAGGAGAGGCCGCAGCGATACGTCGCCGGACAGAGGTCGTGGCAGCCCAGCGCGTCCACAAGACCGAGGAGCAAGCGCAGGGCATCCTCGCCGAGGCCCGCGAGCGAGCCGACTTCGAGCGCGACGACGCGCTGAAGGCAGGTGGCAGAGTCGCCGACGCCGAGGTCGTCTCGATCCTCGAGCAAGCAGAACGCGATGCCCAGCGCATCGTGAAGGTTGGAGAGGAACGCCTGCCGGCTCTGGTCGCGGATGTCCTGAGACGAGTGGCGGAGGCCGGTTCGTGAGCGCAGCGTGGGTCGCCGGCAGCGTGCGGGCACGTCTGCTGCTCGAGCGCTGCGCAGGCGTGGAGAGGGTCAAGGAGTTGGCCGGGGCGGCGTCGCTCTCCGAGGCCGTGGTCAAGCTCGCCGGAACGGCCTACGCGCCTGTTGCGAAGTCTTCCCGTGCAACTCTCGAGGAAGCACAGAGAGGCGTGGCCGGCTGCGCGGCGCTTCAGCTCCGTGTCCTGGCGGCGTGGCTGCCGCCGGAGGCGAAGCCGCTGCTGCGCTCTCTGGCGGCCTGGTTCGAGCTCGTCAACATCGAGAATCGGCTCGCCTACCTCGCGGGCGGCGAATTGCGCCCGTTCTTCGAGCTGGGCGTGCTCTCCTCGGTTTGGGAAGCGGCCGCGTCGGCGCAGAGTGCAGACGAGCTTCGGAGGTTGCTGCAGCGGTCGAGCTGGGGCGACCCCGGCAGCGACGACCCGCAGGACATCCACCTAGCCCTTCGGGTTGCCTGGGCGCGACGGGTGGCGACCCAGGTGCCTGAGGCCCGCGCGTGGGCAGCCGGGGGAATCGCGATCCTGATCGCCGAGGAGATGCTCGTCGCCGACCACCCACGGAATCTGGTCCAGGCAGAGCACGCCGGGCTTGGGACGGCCTGGGTCGGCGCGGAGACGCTCCGCGAGCTGCGCGCGCAACTTCCGCCACGCGCGACCTGGGCACTTGCCGGAATCGACACACCCGCCGAGCTGTGGCGTGCCGAGCTCGACTGGTGGCGGGTGGTGGGGTCAGAGGCGAAGGCGATGACGCGTTCCCGACTCGAAGGGCGGGAGGTGGTGGTCGGCGCGATTGCTCTGCTCGGCCTCGACGCCGTGCGCGTCGCAACGGCGCTGGCGGTCGCAGCCCAGGAAGGAAGCGAGACTGCACGCGAGGCTTTCGATGCACTCTGCTGAGCCCGTCCGAGCCGGAAAGATGAGCCGCGTCGCGGTCGTGTCGCCCCGTGCGCGCGCCCGCGACGCCCTGGTCGAGGTGGCGAAAGCCGGATGCCTGGAGTTGGCGGGAAACCTGCCTCCGCCCGAAGGTGAGGAGGCAGAGGCGCTGCGGCGGTTGAAGATTCTCGTGACCGAGAGCCAGGAGCCACCGTCCCTCCTGCGCTTTCCGCCCGAGGTCGCGTCGCTCGAGCGGCGCGGGCAGGTCGGATTGCTCGCCGGTGAGGCCGAGCTCAAGCGGCGCGTCCAACTCGCGGTCGAGCACGGCAGCTTCTTGGCCTGGGTGGGCTGGGTTCCGTCGGCCAGGCTCGAGGAGCTGAGCGAGCGACTGGCCGAGACCGGCTCGGGACTCGTCGAGTTGGCGCGCCCGGCCTGGGTCGAACCGCCCACGGTCTTCCGGCCGGCCGCGGTGGAACGGCCGTTTCGTCCGCTCGTTCGGACCTACGGGACTCCCCGGTACTGGGATGTGGATCCGACCCGGTTCACCGCAGCTTCCTTCATCGTCATGTTCGGGATGATGTTCGGTGATGTCGGGCACGGCCTGGTGCTCGCACTGCTCGGCCTTTGGCTTCGCGGCCGGCGGGAGGGGCGGTTCGCGGAGGTGCGCGATCTCTGGGTGATCGTGTTCGCCTGCGGACTGGCAGGCGCGTGCTTCGGCCTGCTCTACGGCGAGGCTTTCGGGCCGACGGGGCTCGTCCCGCGGTTGTGGCTCGATCCGGTCGAGGATCCGATCCCGCTCTTTCTGGTCGCCCTGGCGCTCGGGGGCCTGCTGCTCACGATGAGCTACCTGATCGGAATCGTGAATCGCTGGAGAGAAAGCGGCCTCGCTCGCGCGCTGCTCGATCAGTCGGGAGTCGGGGGACTGATGATGCTCGTCGGGGGCGGCATCTTCGTGGGCGGCTTCTACTGGCAGGTGCGCCCACTCGAGATCTTGGGCGGTTTCATCTGCGTGGCGGGCATCGTCCTCATCGGAACCGGACTCGTGCTCCTCGCACCCGGGGGCGCGGCAGGTGTCATTCAGGTGGGGATCGAGCTCGTCGACGCGGTGACTCGGCTTGCGTCGAACTTCATTTCGTTCGCGAGGCTGGCGGCGTTCGGGCTCATGCACGCCGCCCTGGGGGCGGTGGTGTTCGCTGCTGCCTCAGCCCTCTGGGGCGGTGTGATCGGGGGAGTCGCCGCCGTGATCGTCTTCACGCTCGGGAACGTGGTCGCGTTCGCGCTCGAGGCGCTCGTCACAGGCGTGCAGGCACTCAGACTCGAGTATTACGAGCTCTTCTCCCGAATCTTTTCGGGCGAGGGACACGCGTTCGCCCCCTGGAGCATGCCGGTGGTATCTATCGAGGAGGAGTCATGATCGAATCGATCCTGTGGGCCCTTCCAGCCCTCGTGCTTGTCTTCGTCATCACGACGGCTGCATTGCGGAGGGCGCCGGCCGGCGGCTTTCGCAGGCTCCTTGTCGTCAACGCCGTGATCATGCTGGCGGCGGTCGGGCTCGCGGGCCTCCTGCTCGTCGGGGTGGTCGAGCCTGCCCAGGCCGCGACGAGCGCAAGTGAGTCGAACTCGTGGGCGGCGCTTCTTGGCGCCGGCATCGCCGTTGCCGGCTCGACGATCGGCGCAGGGTTCGCGGTCGCCTACACGGGAGCGGCTGCTCTTGCCGCAGTGAGCGAGAAGCCGGAGATGTTCGGCCGCTCGCTCGTGTTCGTCGGCCTGTCCGAAGGAATCGCCATCTACGGGCTCGTGGTGGCGATCATCCTCATCGGCCAGGCATGAGCTCGATCGTCGCCATCGGTGACCGAACCAAGCTCGCCGGCTACGCACTGGCCGGAGTCGACCTCAAACATGCGACGGATCCCGACGAGGTGCGCGAGGCCTGGCTCGGGATCGGCAGCGAGGTCAAGCTCGTGCTGCTGACGCTCGAGGCGCGGCAGGCGCTGGCCGATCCGCTCGACCGCCAGGACGTGCTCGTGACCATCCTGCCCGCATGAATCTGGATTCGCTCCGAATCGCGCTGCGGGTGGAGGCTGAGACCGAGGCGGCCGAGCGGCTCGCGCAGCTTGACGAGGAATGCGAGCGCCGTCTCGCCGAGGCGCAGGCGACGGCGCGCGAGCTGGCCCACCAGGGACGGCAGGAGGGTGCAAGCCTGGCGAAGCGCCAGTCGCGCCGCAGGCGGGCAGCGGCGAACCGGCACGCGCGCGAACTGCGCCTAGCCGCCCAGCGAGGGCTGATCGACGAGCTTCGACTGCGTGCCAACGAAGCAGCCCTGGAGCTGCGGCAGGATCCACGCTACGAGGACTTGCTCGAGCGCAGTTCGAAGCTCGCGAAGTCCCAGCTCGGGGCGGACGCAGAAATCGAAGTCGACCCGCCGGATCTGGGCGGCGTCACGGGGCGTGCCGGCAGCATGTCCGTCGACTACACGCTTCCTGCCCTCGTCGATCGTGCACTTGCCGAGCTCGACGGCCAGGTAGAGACGCTCTGGCGATGACCGCGGGCCGAGTTCGCCGCGTCAACGGTCCCGTTCTGGAAGTGGTCGGGCTGCAGACCGGGATGCTCGACCTCGTCGAGGTCGGCGCTCGCAGGTTGCCCGGCGAGGTCATCGCCCTCGATCCCGAGGCGGCCACGGTCCAGGTGTACGCATACACGGGCGGCGTTCGTCCGGGAGACGAGGTCGTCACGACCGGCCAGCCGCTCATGGCGGAGCTCGGCCCCGGGCTGCTCGGCGGCGTCTACGACGGAATGCTCCGCCGTCTGTCCGGAGCCGAGCAGATGCTCAGCTCGGACCAGCTGCCCAGCACGCTCGAGCACGGGAGGCGCTGGGCCTTCCGTTCGGATCTGGACGTCGGGCGGCAACTGGCGCCCGGAGACGGTCTCGGGCATGTACAGGAGACCGCGGCGATCACTTTTCGCGCGCTCGTGCCCAATGGAGTCTCCGGCGAGCTCGAATGGATCGCACCCGACGGCGACTACACCGTCTCGGCGCCGATTGCGCGCGTGTCGGGAGTCCCGATTGCGCTCGCGCACCGCTGGCCGGTGCGCCGTCCGCGCCCGGTTCGCGAGCGCCTGCGGGCGGACGTCCCTCTGGTCACCGGACAGCGGGCAATCGACCTCTTCTTTCCGATCGCCCGAGGGGGGAGTGCCTCGGTGCCGGGCGGATTCGGGACGGGCAAGACCGTGCTGCTCCAGCAGATCGCCAAGTGGTGTGACGCGGATGTGATCGTCTACGTCGGCTGCGGAGAGCGGGGCAACGAGATGGCCGACGTGCTCGGGGAGATGGCCGCGCTCGAAGACCCCCGCACCGGCCGCCCACTCCTGGACCGGACGGTCCTGATCGCCAATACGTCCAACATGCCGGTGCTCGCGCGTGAGGCGAGCATCTACACCGGCGTCACGGTCGCGGAGTTCTACCGCGACATGGGTTACGACGCGGTTCTCATCGCAGACTCGACATCACGGTGGGCCGAGGCGCTGCGCGA
>Ga0190271_10001109_pt1 | contig 14901 bp, 17 predicted proteins | sample Popmic356T_FD_133747 | JGI IMG/M metagenome (GOLD analysis project Ga0190271, IMG submission 133747) | Populus adjacent soil microbial communities from riparian zone of Weber River, Utah, USA - 356 T | ecosystem: Environmental > Terrestrial > Soil > Riparian zone | place: USA: Utah | collected...
GACGGAGTGCTGATCTCGGTCTCGCCGGTCGACCAGCTTGCAGAAGGGGTCATGGGGGTCGATGTGGGCGTGACCCGATCTCTCGATGGATACTTCGGTCAGACTGTTCAGTTCATGTGGGATGGCGAGACATGGGCCCTGGCGAGCAGCGAAGACACCGGCGTGCCCGTTGTCACCTCAGTCTCCTGACCGTTATGCCTTCTCGATATCCTCGAGCAGCTCCAGCCAGCTCTTGGTGAACTTGTCGACACCTTCGTCCTCGAGGACCTGGACGACGTCGTCGTAGTCGACACCGACGTCTGCCAGACGGTCGAGATCCGCCTTGGCCTGCTCGATGTCCGCCTCTGTGAATGGACTGGGTGAGGGGCTGCCATGGTCCTGGTATGCGTCGATCGTCTCCAGCGGCATCGTGTTGACTGTGTTGGACGCCACCAGATTGTCCACATACAACAGGTCGGGGTAGTCCGGGTTCTTGGTCGACGTCGACGCCCAGAGTGGCTTCTGCACCCGCGCTCCTTTCTCCGACAGCGCCCGGTATTGCTCCGAGCCGAACTGCTCGAGAAACAACCCGTAGGCGACCCTGGCATTTGCGATGGCAGTGATCCCTCTCAAGGCGAGGGCTTCCGGCGTGCCGATCTCTTCCAACCGCTTGTCGGTCTCGGTGTCGACACGGGAGACGAAGAACGAGGCAACCGAAGCCACCTTGCTCGTGTCCCCGCCGGAGGCGTGGTAATCCTCGAGCCCAGCGAGATATGCGTCCATCACCTGTCGATATCTCTCCAGGGAGAAAATCAGGGTGATATTGACCGAGATCCCCTCGGCCAGAAGACGGCGGATTGCCGGGATGCCTTCCGGGGTGGCCGGGATCTTCACGAGCAGGTTGGGTCGGTCGATCTGCTTCACCCAGTCCCTGGCCTCGGCCACGCTTGCCTCGGTCTCGCCGGCGAGTGTCGGCGCCACCTCTACGGAGACGAACCCATCGGTCCCCTTCGTGCTCTCGAAGACACCGACCAGCTCGTCGCAAGCCCTTCTCAAGTCGGTCGCCATCAGGGTCTTGGCGATCTCCTCGGTTGACACATGGGCCGACTTCAGATCTCGGAGCAGATCGTCGTAATCGGACGACCCGACGATGGCGCCGGCGAAGATGGTCGGGTTCGAGGTGACCCCTGTCACCGCGTCCCCCTCGATCCTCTTGGCGAGTTCCCCGGAATCGAGCATGGCCTTGGAGATCTGATCGGACCAGATGGACACACCGGCTGAGGCCAGCCCGTGCAGGTTGGAAGCGCTCATGGGCCAAGGGTAGGTCGGTCCCGGTCTAGGTGACCTCTGCTGCTCTAGGCTCGGTGCGAGTGAGCCCTGTCCTCGTCGAGCCCGACTGGCTGACAACCCCGCTGACTCGGCCCGGCCGATCATCCGGGAAGCGTCACTTGGTGTCGGCGGCCGTCGTCGGAATCCTCGCCGCCGCCACATTTGCGGTCGGGGAGAGCGGTGGCCTGGACCTCGCCCATCGGTCCGAGCGCCGGCTGATCGAAGCGCACCTCGAGGCCTGGTACGGAGGCGACTTCGACTCCGCCGCTGCCCTGAAGGCGCCGGAGAGGTTGCGAACCGGCCCGTCCGAGGAGCGCGCCCGCGACGAGGTCCGGTATCAGGCGATGCTGGGAGCGACGACGGAGCTGCTCGATTGTGTGTCCCTGCCACCTTCCACCGTGCGATGTGACGTGGCCTACTCCAACATCCTCAACGAGGCCGTCGACAAGGCGCCGGCGGTGGTATCACAGCAGTTCGGGATCGAGGACGGGCGCATCCTGTTCGTTGCCGGGCCCTATCTCGATGACGAGCAATTGACGTCGTCCTATCAGGGGTTCTCCAATCTGCTGTTCCCGGAGGACTACGGGGCAGCCTGTGTTGAGGAGCCAAACTTCCAGCGCCCCGCCTGCGCCGAGTTCAAGCTCGCCCACCTCGAGGACTGGGCGTCCTGGCACCGGATTGAAGAAGGCTGATCCCAACTACGCTTTCCCGCCCGAATGCCTCGACGCATCCTCATCGCCAAACCCGGTCTCGATGGCCATGATCGCGGAGCGAAAGTGATCGCTCGGGCGTTGCGCGATGCGGGTTTCGAGGTCATCTACTCCGGTCTTCACCAGACTCCGGCCCAGATTGCCGAGGCGGCGGTGCAGGAGGACGTCGATGCAGTGGGTCTCTCCTCGCTGTCCGGGGCGCACAAGACACTGTTCCCGCAGGTCGTCGAGGAGCTCGCTGCCCGCGACGCCACCGATATCGTCGTGTTCGGCGGTGGCGTGATCCCGGAGGCGGACTTTCAGGGCCTCCTGGATGCGGGGCTGGCCACGATCTTTACCCCCGGAACCCCCCTCGACATGATCACGTCTTGGGCAGAGTCCAACGTCCCGTCCTAGGTTTAGGAGCGCTTCTTGAAGATCCACGAGTACCAGGCCAAGGAGATAATGGCTTCCCGGGGTATCCCGGTTCCCCTGGGCCGGATGGCGACAACGGTCGAGGATGCGGTCGCCGCCGTGCGTCCCCTGATCGAGGAATCGGGCAACCCAGTGGTCGTCCTCAAATCGCAGATCCATTCCGGGGGCAGGGGCAAAGGAACCTTCAAGGAGCACCCGGAGCTGCGTGGGGTCAACGTCATCACCGACGGCGTCGACGGTGGGCCCGAAGCCGCCGAAGAAAAGGTGAGGGAGTTGGCGGGCAAGATGCTCGGCTCGACTCTGGTGACCGTACAGACAGGCCCTGAGGGCAAAGTGGTCAACCGGCTGTATCTGGAGCAGGGCATCGACATCGAGCGAGAGCTCTACCTCGCCATCCTCCTCGACCGATCGGTGAGCCGAAACATCGTCATGGCGTCTACCGAAGGCGGCATGGAGATCGAGAAGGTCGCTGAGGAGACGCCAGAGAAGATCCTGCGGGCAGAGATAGACCCCGCCATCGATCTCGCCGATTTCCAGGCCAACGCGCTCGCTCACGGGCTCGGAATCGAAGGTGACACGACTTCGGGCTTCGTCAGGTTCGTCAAGGCCCTCGACCGTGCGGCCACTGAGCTCGACACGGATCTGATCGAGATCAACCCGCTGGTGATCACCGGCGGCGGCCAGGTCATGGCCCTCGACGGGAAGATGGGTTTCGACGACAACTCGCTCTTTCGTCATCCCGACATCGCCGCCATGCGTGACGAGACCGAGGAAGACCCCGCCGAGCTTGCCGCCAAGGAGGCCGGGCTCAACTACATCAAGCTCGACGGGACCATCGGCTGTCTGGTCAACGGAGCCGGTCTGGCGATGGCCACCATGGACACCATCAAGCACGTCGGTGGTGAGCCGGCCAACTTCCTCGACGTCGGCGGCGGCGCCGACGAGCAGCAGGTCACGACCGCCTTTCAGATCATCACCAAGGACCCTTCGGTCAAAGGGATCTTCGTCAACATCTTCGGTGGCATCATGCGCTGTGATGTCATCGCCACCGGCATCGTCGCCGCTGTCAAGAGCGTTGGCCTCGCTGTGCCCCTCGTCGTCAGGCTCGAGGGGACCAACGTCGAGGAGGGCAAGCGGATCCTGAACGACTCTGGCCTCGACCTGGTTGCCGCCGACAGCCTCAAAGACGGAGCCGAGAAGATCGTGGAATTGGCCCGATGAGCATTCTGGTCGGCAAGGACACCAGAGTCTTGATCCAGGGATTGGGCAAGACTGGTCAGTTTCACACCGAGAAGGCGATCGCCTACGGGACTCAGATGGTGGGGGCCGTCCACCCCTCCCGAAAGGGGAGCGTCGCCCACTTCGAGGGCGAGACTGACCCATCGGGTGTGCCGGGGCGCGACGACACCTACTCGGTCGACTTGCCGGTGTTCGCCACTGTGGAGGACGCCGTGGCCGCCACAGGGGCGAACGCATCGGTGGTCTATGTCCCGCCACCATTCGCCGCCGATGCCATCATGGAAGCGGCCGCCGCCGGTCTAGATCTCGTCGTGGCCATCACCGAAGGTGTCCCCGTGGCCGACATGGTCAAGGCAAAGCGCTACCTGGCGGACAAGCCGACCCGTCTCATAGGCCCGAACTGCCCGGGCGTGATCACGCCGGGCGAATGCAAGATCGGGATCATGCCCGGCTACATCCATGAGCGGGGGCGGGTTGGTGTGATCTCTCGATCGGGGACACTGACCTACGAAGCCGTTTACCAGTTGACCCTAAACGGGCTGGGCCAGACGACCGCGGTGGGAATCGGTGGAGACCCGGTCAACGGGACCAATTTCGTCGACATGCTTCGGATGTTCGAGGAAGACCCCGAGACCGATGGCGTGATCATGATCGGGGAGATCGGGGGCACGGCCGAGGAGGACGCCGCCGGGTTCGTCGCCACTTCCATGACCAAGCCGGTGGCCGGGTTCATCGCCGGGACGAGCGCGCCGCCCGGGAAGCGAATGGGCCATGCCGGCGCCATCGTCTCGGGCGGGAAGGGCACCGCCGCGGCCAAGATCGAGGCCATGACCAGGGCCGGGATCGTGATGGCCGAGACGCCGAGCGACATGGGGGAGGCCATGGCCCGTGCTCTCGGCTGACTATCTGGGCGAGATCCGCTCAGAGGGGGAGCACGTACTCGAACTGGGCCGGCTGGATCGGGAGCGTCCCGTCCCTCAGTATCCGGGCTGGCTGATCACTGATCTCGTGTCGCATCTGGGTGGCAACCATGCTCGTACCACGATCATCTGTCGGGAGTTCCCCACCGAGCGCCCTTCCGCCCCTCGGCCACCCGAAGGCGCCGACATCCTCGACTGGTACCAGGGAAATCTCGAGGAAATGCTCATTGCGCTGGAGGAATCCGACCCGGATGCCCCAGTCTGGGGCTTTTGGCCGGTGTCGACCATCGGGCTCTGGGAGAAGAGGATGGTGATCGAGACCGGGTTGCATCGATGGGACGCCGACCAAGCCTTCGGCGATCCTGCCCCGCTCACCGCACTGATGGGACGAACTGCCCTGGATGAGTTCGTTGACATGTGGGTTCCTCGATTGGGCGAGGTCCCAGGTGTGCTCGAGGTAACCGCCACCGACCTGGGCGAGTCTTGGAGTTTCGGATCAGGATCCGGGAAAGGAACGGCCACCGGGTCTGCGTCCGACATCTACCTCAGGCTCATGTCCCGACCCTCGCCCGTCGAATTGCCCGACGAGTGGGCGGCGGTCATCGACTCCCTCGAGCCACCGCCCAAGCGATGAGTCAGAACCGGGCCAGGTCGGCTACTGCGTAGCCCACGACCGCGCCGTCGGCGGTGGTGACTGGGCGCAACGCCGCGATCAGCTCCTCGACCCGGTAACCAGGGACCGCCACAGTCAGCTCGTCGTCGCCCATCCCGGTGCGGGCTCGAGAAAGGGCGCAGCCCATCGAGGCCGCGATCACACCGTCGTCCGCGGCCCTGGGCAGGATTTGGCATTGAGGTTTGCCCGACCAGTCCACGTCGACCGCGTCGTTGATCTCCATCATCTGACGGGGAGTCACCCGCAGAAGGACGACATCCGGCGTCGCTCCGGCTTCGGCCAACGGGCCATATCTGACGCCTTTGGGCCTCCGCGACAGGGCGGCCACACCGGCGAAGGCTTCCATGGTCACCCATCCCACGTCGAGGAGAGCCGCGACGTCGCTCTTGTCGAGGATGTCGGCGGCGTCGGCGAAGCCATGGGTGAAACGGCCCACCGAGCAGTTGCCGTGATCCTCGGCCAGCGTGTCGAAGGTCCTCTCGTGGGCATGCATCCAGAAGACACAGGGGGCAGCGGCTCGACCCGAGCGCCCATCCTCGGTCGGCTCCGACATGGGGGCGTCGAACAGGGGAACGCCATCGTCCGGTAGTTCGTCGTGGAAGGTGATGGCGATGGGTGCATGCTCCAGGCCGAGCAGATCGGTCAGGACATCGGACAGGGCGGTTTGACTCATGTCGGCGAACTTAGTGGATCCTCTCGAACCCGATTCTGGGGTCGAAGAAGAGGGCGATGACTTCCATGTCCGGGAACCGCTCGGTCACCACTGCTTTTGCCCGGCCCAACTGCTCCTTCTGCTTGCTGTCGGTGACCGGGTTGCCGGCACACCCGGCGTGCGCCACCAGGGCCACCTGATTGGACCCGTGGGCTTCCTTGGAGACCGTCAAGCTCTGGAGAAGACCCTCGCCGGTTGGCGTGACCGCACCATCGAGATGCTGCACCGCCCCCGTGGTGGTGATGTTGTCCACGTATCGGACCCCGAAGCGGGTCATCACCTGGTCGAGCGTCCGGGTCTGAATCCTCCCGTCCATGCAACTGATCACGGTGCCGAACCGTCCTTCCGAGGTCATCACCCCTCATTCTGGCGCGCCGATCCCGTCCCAGAAGCCGGAATCGGCGCGCCAAAACGGTTGCCCCTACACTGCCCGGCCATGGATCTCATCTGGATCGTCGTGATCGTCGTCGTGGCGATCCTGATCTTTGCCTTCATCGGCATCTACAACGGGCTCGTCCAGTCGCGGAACCGGGTCGACAATTCCTGGGCGCAGGTCGATGTCCAGCTCAAGCGTCGCTACGACCTGATCCCCAACCTGGTGGAGACGGTGAAGGGTTACGCCTCCCATGAGCGGGAGACCTTCGAGAGGGTGACGCAAGCTCGGAGCGCCGCTCAGTCCGCCAGCGGCCCGGCCGAGCAGGCCCAGGCCGAAGGATTCCTGACTCAGGCGCTGCGCCAGTTGTTCGCGGTCGCTGAGGCCTATCCCGAGCTGCGGGCAACGGAGAACTTCCAGAACCTGCAGAACGAGCTCGCCGAGACCGAGAACAAGATCGCCGTCTCCCGTCAGATCTACAACGACACGGTCCTGACCTACAACAACAAGGTGCAGCAGATACCCACCAACATCGTGGCCGGGATGACCGGGTTCCAGACTCGGGAGTTCTTCGAGGCCGGGCCCGAGGCGGTGGAAGCCCCGACCGTCGATTTCTGAGTTGGGCCGGGTCACCCGAGCTCTGATCGTTCTCCTGCTCGTCGTCGCCCCGGCGACGGCGGCGCTGGCCAAGTCCTTCTGGATGAACCACGCCGGTGTCGACATCGTCGTCAACAACGATGGCTCATTGAGCGTCACCGAGAGCCTCACATACGACTTCGATGGGGACTTCTCGGGGGCCTACCGGGACATCCCGCTTCGCCCGGGTGAGGCCGTCACTGACGTATCCGTGAGCGACGAGTCGATCACCTATGAGTTGGGGGGCTGCACCGAGCTCGGGTGCGCCTCCCCACCCGGGACCTACGGAGTCGAAGAGCAGAGCGACCTCGTACGCATCGTGTGGCACCACAGCTCTTTCAGTGAGCAGCGGACATTCCAGATCAGCTACGTCATGACTGGTGTCACCGTCGCCTACGACGACGTGGTGGACGTGAACATGCAGGTATGGGGCGATCAGTGGGCGGTGGGCCTGGAGTCACTCGACGCCAGCACGGACCTTCCCGAAGGCGCTCAACGCGGCGATGTCCTGGTCTACGGCCATCCCTACAGTGTCGATGGCGAGACCTCCCTCGGCCCCGATGAGGTCTCCCCGTCGCTGACGGCCACGAATGTGCCGGCTTATCAGTGGGTCGAGATGCGAACCGTCTTCCCCAGGTCCTTGCTGGCCTCGACCGACGGGGCCACCGTCGTTTCGGGGAACGGGCTCGACTCGATCATCGCCGAAGAGGACGAATTCGCTTCGGAGGCCTCCGATGCTGCTACCGCAGCCCGATCCGGGCTGATCTGGGGCTCGATCCTCGCCGTCGGTCTCTCCGCAGGGCTGGGCGGCCTGGTCTATCTCCGGTACGGCAAGGAGCCGGCGGTCGACTATGACCGGGAGTACGAGCAAGAGCCACCGACCGATCTGAAGCCCGCAGAGGTGGGGGCCCTCCTCACGCAGGGGGCGGTGAGCGAGAAGGAGTTCACCGCCACGATGTTCGACCTGATCCGACAGGGGGCGATCAAGGCGACCCCCTCACAAGTCGAGCGCAGCACCTGGGGAGGGCTACGTGACGAGACAATCACCGATCTGGTGCTCGAGCTGACCGACAAGGACACCGGCTACCGGGACTACGAGCAGTCGGTGCTGAGTGTTGTCGGTCGGGTCCTCGACGAGGGACCCCGGCCACTGCACGAGTTCAGGGAGGCCATCCGGGAAGACGCCTCCGAGAACGCCTCGAGCTATCAGGGCTTCCGGGGCAAGGTCTTGTCAGCCATCAAACGTGCCGGCCTCCTCGACGAGAGGGGTAACGGTGTCGCCTGGTTTGTCGCCATCGCAGTGGGGTTGGTGGTGTTCGGGGCCATCGTCTTCCTACCCGACATCCTGGAGCGCCGGCCCGGCGGGCAAACCATGGCCATCTTCATCGTGATCGGGATGGTGCTCGGGGCGCTCGCCCTCTACATATTTCTCATGTTCCGCCGGATCCGGGTGCGCCGGTCCAAGGAGGGAGCGTTGGAGGCAGAGCGTTGGGACGCCTTCCGCCGCTACCTCACTGATTTCTCGAGGCTCAAGGAGGCACCGCCGATCTCGCTGGAACTGTGGGACAGATTCCTGATCTACGCCATCGTGTTCGGTGTGGCAGAAGAGGTGCTGCAACAGGCCCGTCTTCATGCTCCGCCCGAGCTCGAGCAGACCTCATCGATCTATTGGTTCGGAAACTACGGCTACTCGGGAGGACACACCGAGAACGCGTTCGCCGGTCTCAACTCCGCCCTCACGGGTGCCTTCTCGCCACCCGCCTCCAGCGGCGGTGGGGGTGGGTTCTCCGGCGGGGGAGGCGGAGGTGGCGGTGGCGGTGGCGGAGGTGGCGGCGGGGCCTGGTAGCGAGATCGACGGGCAAACGGCCCATCCGGTTTAGCGTGTGCACGAGGATGAGATCCCTGTTTGCCCTTGTCACGTTGGTCCTCGGGACGGTCGCGGTCGTCCCGGCGCATGCAGCAGAAGCTGAGTTTCCAGTCTATTCCGGCGACGAGTTCAAGGCGATGTACGACTACGCGGTGGCCAAGACCCTGCCCAACCTGACGCCTCCGTCGGGTCGTCTTCCCATCACCGGGGACGCCGCCTTGGACGCGCGGATCTGGGACATCGCCACCACCCGAGGCTATGTGCTGCGGCCGGTCGCCGGCCCCGATCTGGGCAGCGCCGACGGTGTGCCGATGCAACCGCAGGCGGCAGCCGCCTGGCTCGAGTTGAAGGAAGCGGCACGAGCGGCCGGCCATGGATTCGTCGTCTCATCCGCATACCGGTCGCCAGAGAGCCAGAGAACCCAGTTCAACTCAAAGCTGCGGGGCACCACCGATGATGCAATCGACGCCGCCCTCACCTGGTACTCCATCCCGGGAACCTCGAAGCATCACAGCGGATACGCCCTCGACTTTCGTTATGCAGACGGGACCTTCGGTGAGTTCCGGAATACTCCCGACTACGCCTGGTTGGCGGCCGACAACTTCTACAACGCCAAGAGGTTTGGCTTCATCCCGTCCTATCCCGACGATGTCAGTGCCCAGGGCCCCAACCCCGAGCCTTGGGAGTTCGTGTGGGTCGGTGTCGACCTGATCGAGTGCGGCATGCCGTGTGTCGACGCCATGACCGGTCCGAAGGCCCGTCATCCCGATGGCGTGACACCCACCGATTTCGGGCTCGACCGGAACGCCCGGCGCAAGCATTGGAGGCAAGCGACGTTCATCGGGTGAGCAAGTAGAAAGCCGAGAACTTGTTGGTGATGCCCTCCAGGGGCTCGAAGGACCCGAAGCCGGCCTCTGCGGCCATCGCCTCTGCCCTCTCCCGACCCCATGCTGCCCCCAGACCGGCACCGCCCTGCGCCAGTGACTGGGTCATGCAGTGCAGGGTGGAAACCCCGTACAGCATCGCACCCCTCGCATCGAGATTGTCCTCGAGCTTCGAGCCGGTGTTGGGCTCCATCATCAGATAGACACCATCGTCGGCCAGCGCCTCGCGGATCCGGCGCATACCGGCCAGCGGATCGGCGAGGTCATGGATCACGTCGAAGGTGGTGACCAGCCGAAATCGCGGGTCGGTGGGGATCTCACTCACGTCGAGGTCGGCGAACTCGAGGTTGGCCAGGCCGCTCGCGCGCCCTCGGGCGATTTCAACAGAATCGGTTGAGACGTCGAAACCTGCCACCTGGGTGTTGGGGAAGGCCTGTGCTATCAGGATCGCCGCCGTCCCGGAGCCGCATCCCACGTCGGCAACCCGGGCGCCCGCCTCCAGGACCGGGACTAAACCGGGAACTGCTGGGAGCCAACGATTGATGAGGAAGACCGTCTGGGAGGGTGTGTTGGAACGGTCGATGCCCCGGATCGCCATCTCGCCGAAGGCCTCGAAAGGCACACCTCCGCCCTGCCTGGTGGCAGCGGCGACCTGATCGACCTGGCTCAGGATCGCCGGGAGCATGTCGAAGAACCCGCCCATGAAGTAGGGGCTCGACTCGTCAGCGATGAAGAGGGCGTGTTCGGCCGGAAGGTCGAATCGGCGAGACCCCGCGTCGTACTCGACCACACCGGCGGCGGCCAGACCCGACAGGATCTCTTCTACATATCGCCTTTCCAGACCCGCGCCCCGTGCCAGATCGTCAGCGGTGCCGCCACCCACCTCGCCGAGATGCCGGGTCAGGCCACTCCGGTCGGCGACCGCGAGCAATCCAATGGTGGTCGCCCCCGAGGCGAGATCGACGAAGTGCTCCAGGAAGGCTTCGATCCTGGCCCGGTCCATCGGCGCTCAGGCTCCGAGCTTGGTGACCATGGACCAGACGACAACGAGCAACACGGCGATATCGACGAGCGAGATCTGACGCCATGAGCTGACTGCCTCGTCGATGCCGGTGCCGCTCTCGGCCGCCGCCGCCAAGCGCTTGTTGGCCCTGCCGCCCACAGTGGACTGGATTATTCCGGAGAGGAGGAAGGCGCCGAGCCCGATCAGGACGAAGGTGTCGGTCCAGCCGAAGGCGTCCGAGGTGATCACCAGGCCGATTCCCGAGAGGAGGACCAGTCCCGATGTCACTCCGAAGTAGGCGCCGCCCCGCTTCTCGAAGACGGCGAGGATGCCCGCGGCCGCCGGCGGGCCGCTTCGGGCCACTGCCGGGTAGGCGAAAGCGCCGAATAGACCACCCCCCAGCCATCCAGCGGCACCAAGGATGTGGAGGAACAGGAGACCATCTCGCATGATCGCCGACCCTACGCCGCCCCTGATCCACCGGCCACGACTCGGCCCGCCTTGATCGTCTTCCATGCCAGGTTGGTGGCCGGACGGTACGGGATGTGTGCCGGCGAGGGAGCATCGAGCACGACGAGATCGCCGGCGGACCCGGTGGTGATCGTGCCGCTTCCGTCCATTCCCAATGCAAGTGCCCCGCCCCTGGTGGCGGCATGGATCGCCTGCTCCGTGGTGAGACCCATCTGCACCACTGCGAGGCTGATCACAGGGCCCATCGCCTCGAAATATGAGGTGCCCGGGTTGCAGTCGGTAGCCAGGGCGATGGTTGCGCCACGCTCGAGCAGCATCGGGCCCGGTGCCTGAGATGAGCGCATCATGTAGGAGGCGCCTGGGACGAGGACCGCGACGACTTCGGCGGTAGCCAGGGCGGTCGCGTCCTCCTCTGTGACGTGGTCGAGGTGATCGGCGCTCACCGCCCTGATCTCGGCTGCCAGCATCGCGCCACCGGAATGTGTCAGCTGCTCGGCGTGGACACGTGCTCCCAAGCCGAGGCCGCCGGCAGCGGCGAAGATGCGTCTTGCCTCATCGACCGAAAATGCCCTCTTCGACGAAGACATCGCAGTAGTCGGCGAGTGCGGCGGCTTGGGGCAGCATCTGCTCGATCACCAGGTCGACATAGCCCGACCGGTCGGCTTGGAACTCCGGTGGCAGGGCGTGTGCACCGAGAAAGGTGGTTCTGACGCTCACGGGCAGCTCGGCGCCGATCCTCCTGGCGACGCGGAGAAGACGCAGCTCGGTGCCGAGGTCCAGGCCGTACCCGGACTTGATCTCGACGGTCGTGGTCCCGGCGGCGATCATCCGCCTCACCCTGGCCGCGGCGGATTCGAACAGATCCTCCTCCGACGCATCGCGGGTGGCGCTCACGGTGGACAGAATCCCTCCGCCGCTCTTCGCCATTTCGGAGTAGGTAGCGCCGGCCATCTTCATCGAGAACTCGGCGGCCCGGTCTCCGGCGAAGACGAGATGGGTGTGGCTGTCCACGAACCCGGGTATGACCGCCCGTCCCACACAGTCGATTCGGCTGGAACTGCCCTGCTCAGGGGCATCTGAGCTTTGCCCGGCGTAGACGATCGATCCATCTTCGATCTTCACCACGCAGTCGGCCATTGGCTCCCCGGCATTTGTGGTCAGGTGCCCGATCCCGGTGAGGAGGAGGTCGCTCACCTTCCGACTGCCGAAGCCACCGATCCGTCGGCGATGAGGGCGGCGACCGCCTCGATCTCATCTGTCAGCGAGCGGTCCTCGCTCAGGGGCGGCACATGGGCCCGGACCAGCCCGACGATCGCGGCGGTCCCTGGAGCAGGCAGCAGCGGGCTGCGGTACTCGATGCCCTGGGCGGCGCACAGGATTTCGATGGCGACCACCCTGCGGGCATTGCCCAGGATCTGGTTCAGCTTCAGGCCGGCTCCCCATCCCATCGAGACGTGGTCCTCCTGATTGCCCGAGGTGGGGATGGTGTCGACGGAGGCGGGATGCGCCATCACCTTGTTCTCGGCGACGAGGGCCGCTTGCACGTACTGGCCGATCATGTATCCCGACTGCACACCCGGGTTGCTGGCGAGGAACGCGGGGAGACCCCGGGACCGGGCCGGGTCGAGGAGACGGTCGGTGCGGCGCTCCGAGATCGAGGCGAGCTCGGAGACGGCGATGGCGGCGAAATCGAGGACGAAGGCGAGCGGCTGGCCATGAAAATTGCCGCCCGAGACCACCTCACCCGTGTCCGGGAAGACGATCGGGTTGTCGACCACTGATTCCATCTCGCGGGAGAGAACGTCCTCCATGTGGTCGAACGTGTCGGAGGCCGCCCCGTGGACCTGGGGGGCGCAGCGGAGCGAATATGCGTCTTGCACGGCATGATCGAAGTCGTGCTCGTGGCTGGCCCCGATCGGGCTGCCCTCGATGAGGGCCGCGATGCGCCGGGCCGAGGCGATCTGGCCCGGATGTGGCCGCAGACGGTGCACATCCTCCCGGAAGGGCCGGGCACTCCCCATCATTGCCTCGATTGTCATGGCACAGGCGGCGTCGGCCGCGATCAGCAACTGGCGTGCCTCATGGAGCGAGAGGACGCCCATCGCCGTCATGCCTTCGGTCCCGTTGAGCAGCGAGAGGCCTTCCTTTGCCTGTAGGGCGAGCGGGGTCATGCCGGTATCCGCGGTGGGTACGAGCACTCCACCGACCTTGACCCGCCCTTCGCCGATCAGGGGCAACGCCATATGGGCAAAAGGCGCGAGGTCACCCGACGCTCCCACCGATCCCTGGGAGGGGATAACGGGGAGGATGTCCCTGTCGAGCATCTCGAGAAGACGCTCGACCACCACGGGCCGAACCCCGGAGTGGCCCTGTGCCAGCGTTCTGGCCCGGAGGAGGAGGATGGCCCGAACCAGGGCGTCCGGCAAAGGCGGCCCGACGCCGGAGGCATGCGAGCGAATCAGGTTGTACTGGAGTGTCTCGGCCTCGTCACGATCGATGCGGGTCGAGGCGAGGGCGCCGAAGCCGGTAGTGATCCCGTACACGACCTCTCCCGATTCGACCGCGGCGTCGACCACGGCGCGCGCAGGTTCCATTCGGTTGGGGAGATCCGGCCCGGGTATCGCCCGTGCCCGGCGATAGGCGACCTCGACCACCTGGTTGGGGCTGAGTGGCCCGCCATCGACGACAACCTCGGTCACGCCAGGGACGGTACCGGGATGATTCCCGACAAGCCGGGCGAGGCGGATACCGTGCCGGGCACATGATGACCGACCTCACCCCCCTCCTGGGCGATCCAGGCGCCTCGGTTGCGGTGATTGGGGCGACCGACCATCCCACCAAGTACGGCGGGATCATCTATCGGGACCTGAAGCGGAGAGGGATTCGTGTCCTCGCCGTCAATCCGTACCGGGAGACGGTGGACGGCGACCCGTGCTGGAAGACGGTTCTCGACTTGCCCGAGACCCCCTCCATCGCCGATTTCGTCATTCCGGCCCATCGCGGGCTCGACGTCGTCGACGAGTGCGAGCAAGCCGGCATCCTCAACATCTGGCTCCAGCCCGGCGCCGAATCCCCGGAGTTGATGGAGAAGCTGGAATCCGGCCCTTTCAGCTGGCTTGCCCACGCCTGCATCATGGTCCGGGCCGGTTTGGTCGGTTAGACACCGCTTATGCGCTTCAAAGCCGACCGTTGAAGAGCTCCCGGGCGATGATGTTCCGCTGGATCTCGGAGGTGCCTTCGTAGATGCGGGGTGCCCGCACCTCGAGATAGAGACGGGCCAACGTCGTGTCGGCCTCGAGACCTCTTGCCCCGAGGACCTGGATCGCAGTATCGACCGCCCGCTGGGCCGTCTCGGTGGCGTGCAGCTTGGCCATCGCCGCCTTGCCGGTGAGGGTCTCGGTGTCGCCGGCGTCATGAGCGGCCGCCGCCGAGTAGACGAGCAACTCGGCCGCCTCGATGTCCAGACGCACATCGGCCAACTGATGAGAGACCCCCTGGAAGTCGGAGATCGGAGTCCCGAAAGCGGTGCGGGTCATGGCGTGGCCTGTTGCTATCCGAAGCGCTGCCTCAGCCATGCCCAATGCAAATGCGCCGACACTGGGGCGGAAGAGATCCAGCGTCTGCATGGCGACTCTGAACCCGTGATCGATCTCGCCGAGGACGTTCTCCTTCGGCACGTAGACACCGTCCA
>Ga0190271_10001110_pt1 | contig 14896 bp, 14 predicted proteins | sample Popmic356T_FD_133747 | JGI IMG/M metagenome (GOLD analysis project Ga0190271, IMG submission 133747) | Populus adjacent soil microbial communities from riparian zone of Weber River, Utah, USA - 356 T | ecosystem: Environmental > Terrestrial > Soil > Riparian zone | place: USA: Utah | collected...
ACGCTGTACCAGCAGCTGGCCGATACCGAGAGCGCGGTCGTGCTGACAGACCGAGACGGTGTCATCGTGCACATGGTGTCGTCGCCCGAGTTCGCCGCCGAAGTGGCGCCGCTGGGGTTGCGCTGCGGCGGCGTCTGGGGGGAGACCGAAGCCGGCACCAACGGCATGGGCACCTGCCTGGCCGCCGGCGGACCGGTGTCGATCCGTCGCGAAGACCATTTCTACAGCCAGTTCACGCAGCTCACCTGTTCGGCCGTGCCGGTCTACGACCCGGGCGGCGTGATCGTCGGCGTGCTCGACGTCACCAGCCGCTCCAGCCTGATGCAGCAGCACCTGCTGGTATTGCTGGGCATGACGGCGCGCATGGTCGAGAACCGGCTCATCGACAAGCAGTTCAGCAACGCCCATCCGCTGCACTTCCACAGCCGCCCCGAATTCGTCTACACGCTGCACGAAGGCAAGCTCGCGGTCGACGACGACGGCCGCATCCTGGCGGCCAACCGCAGTGCGCTGTTCCAGCTCGGCCTGCAGTCGATGGACGAAGTGCGCTCGCGCCGCATCGAGGACCTGTTCCAGACCTCGCTCGAAGACATGCTGCAACGAAGCCTGTCGTCGTCGTTCCACCCGGTCGTGACCTACCGCGCCAATGCCGCGCTGCGTTTCTTCGCCGTGGCCCGTCGCCCGGCCCTGGTCGCGTCGCAGGGTGGGCGCTCGGTGCCGGTGCCGGCGGCGCAGTCGGTAGTGATGGCGGCGCTGCCGACCGCTCCGGCACGATCGCGGCCGGCGGGGGCACCGGCGGGGGCTGCCACCGGCGCCAGCACCTTCAGGGACGCGCGCCTGCTGGCCCATCTCGAAACCGCACGCCGTGTCATCGCACGCGAGACGCCCGTGCTGCTGTGCGGTGAAACCGGATCGGGCAAGGAGGTCTTCGCACGCGCGGTGCACGACAGCAGCCCGCATGCCGGCGGCGCTTTCGTGGCCGTCAACTGCGCCAGCCTGCCCGAGACGCTGATCGAGTCCGAGCTCTTCGGCTACCGCGCCGGCGCCTTCACCGGCGCGCAGCGCAACGGCCGCCGCGGCAAGATCCTGCAGGCCGACGGCGGCACGCTGTTCCTCGACGAGATCGCCGACATGCCACTTGAGTTGCAGGCGCGGCTGCTGCGAGTGCTGGACGAACGGCTGGTCACGCCGCTGGGTACCGAGGAGACCCACGCCGTCGACTTCCAGCTCATCAGCGCCAGCCACGAGCACCTGCCGGCGCTGGTGCGCGAAGGGCGCTTCCGCGAGGACCTCTACTACCGCCTCGCCGGCATCGAGCTGCAACTGCCGCCGCTGCGCGATCGCAGCGACAAGCGCGAGCTGATCCGCGCGGTGCTGGCGTCCGAAGCGGGTGGCGAGGGCACGTTGAGCCCCGAAGCCGACCGCCTGCTGATGGACCATGCGTGGCCCGGCAACATTCGCCAGCTGCGCCATGTGCTGCGCAGTGCGGCGGCGCTGGCCGACGGCAAGCCGATCACGCGTGAACACCTGCCGTCGCTGACCGCCGCCGCACGCCCGGCGCCGGGCCGGGCTCCAGCGGGCGGCGATCATGGCGCCGAGGACGACAAGCCGGTTCAGACGAAACTCAATCCGATCCAGGCCAACGAGCGCGCGGCGCTGGTGCAAATGCTCGAGCAGCACCGTTGGAACGTGAGCAATGTCGCCAAGGCGCTCGATGTCAGCCGCAACACGCTATACCGCAAGCTCCACAAGCTCCACATCGAGGTCTCGCACCCCGAGTGAAATCGACGACGACAACGCGGCGTTGCCCGATGCGGCGCCGCGTTCGCGCTTTGCCTGGTGCATCACCGGCTCGGGCCACGGCCTGGACGAATGCATCGCGCTGGCGGGGCGGCTGCCGCGGGTCGACCTCTTTCTGTCGGCCGCCGGGGAAGAGGTGCTGGAGATCTACAAGCTCCATATCGGGGAGCTGAAACCGCGCTTTCGCGTCTTCCGCGACAAGACGGCGAGCGGCGTGCCGGTGGGCATGCTCTACGACGACGTCTATCACACCGTGATCGTCGCGCCGGCCACGAGCAACACGGTGGCCAAGTGCGCCTTTGGCATCAGCGACTCGCTACCGACGAACATGTTCGCGCAGGCGGGCAAGCTGGGCATCCCGGGCATCGTGTTTGCTTGCGACACCGAACCGGTGGTGGTGACGAAGTCGCCGCACGACTGGGTCACGCTGCGGCCGCGGCGCATCGAGCTGGACAACGTCGAACGTCTGCGTGCAATCGACTTCTGCCAGGTCGTGTGCTCGCCGGCCGAACTCGAAACCGCACTCGACTCCCGCCTGAAGCAACTCTCGCTGACATGGAACACATCGTCTTCCTGACCGGCCACCTCGCGTTGCCGAGTCTCGAGCGAGTGCTGCAAGGCCTGTCGGACGCCCCCTTCACCTGGGAACTGCGCGACGTCGGGCTTCAGGTGGCGGCGCTGATGACGGGCGAGATGATCCGGCGCCGCGTCGCGCGGCCGGTGCGGGCCGACCGCATCATCGTGCCGGGGCGCTGCCGCGGCGATGTCGAGGCGCTGTCGCAGCACTTCGGCATCCCGGTGCAGCGCGGGCCGGAAGAGCTGAAGGACCTGCCGCGTTTCTTCAACCGCGAAGCCCAGGCGCTGACGCTGGACGACTACGCCGTCTCGGTCTTCGCCGAGATCGTCGACGCGCCGCGGCTGACGGTGGCGCAGATCGTCGAACGCGGCCGCCAGCTGGCCGCCGACGGCGCCAACGTCATCGACCTGGGCTGCCTGCCCGAAACCCCGTTCGGCCACCTGGCCGAATCGGTGCAGGCGCTGAAGGCCGCGGGCCTGGCCGTCAGCGTCGACTCGGTCGATGTCGATGAGCTGCTGCGCGGGGGCCGCGCCGGCGCCGACTATCTGCTGAGCCTGACGCTGGACACGCTCTGGGTGGCCGACGAAGTCGCGGCGACGCCGGTGCTGATTCCGCGCGTTCCCAGCGACGAGGACTCGCTGCACGAGGCGGTGCGGGTGCTGCAGCAGCGTGGCCGGCGCTTCCTGGCCGACGCCATCCTGGACCCGATCCCGTTCGGATTTACCGCGTCCATCGTGCGCTACCAGCGGCTGCGCGAACGGTTCCCCGACATCGCCCTGATGATGGGTGTCGGCAACCTGACCGAGCTGACCGAGGCCGACACCAGCGGCATCAACGCCTTGCTCTTCGGCATCTGCGCCGAACTCGACGTGGCGGCCGTGCTGACGACCCAGGTGAGCGCTCATGCAAGACGTGCCGTGCGCGAAGCCGACTGGGCGCGTCGCATCATGCACGCGGCACGGCGCCATCGGATGTTGCCCAAAGGCCTGAGTGACCAGCTGCTCACGGTGCACGACAAGCACCCGTACACCGACACGCCCGAGGAGATCAGCGCCACCGCCGCGGCGGTGCGCGACCCCAACTTCCGCGTCCAGGTGTCGGCGCAGGGCCTACATGTGTACAACCGCGACGGCCTGCGCCTGGGGCAGGGTGCGTTCGAACTCTGGCCACAACTCGGGCTGCAGGACGATGCCAGCCACGCGTTTTATATGGGCGTCGAACTGGCCCACGCCGAGATCGCCTGGCGCCTCGGCAAACGTTATGTGCAGGACGAGCCGCTGGACTGGGGCTGCGCGGTCGAGACCACGCCGTCCGCCACCGACGTCTGGTGCGCGCCGGGCACGACGCTGGCGACACGGGTGACGGGCCGCGCGCGCAAGGCGAAAGAGGCGGCGGCCGATGAATGACGTGATCTACGAGACCGTGGTCACCAGCGTCTCGCCGGACGGCGTGCCCCATCTCGCGCCGATGGGCGTGCGGTACCAGCAAGGCGACGTCATCCTGATGCCGTTCAGGCCGTCGACGACGCACGACAACATCGTCGCCAGCGGGCTTGCGGTGTTGAACATCGTCGTCGACACACGCGTCTTTGCCGGCTGCGTCACTGGCCGCCGCGACTGGCCGATGCGGCCGGCCGAGCACATCTCCGGCATGCGCCTGCAGGCGGCGCTGAGCCACGTCGAGCTGCGCCTGGCCGATCGAAGCGACGACATGCAGCGTCCGCGGCTGCGCATGGCGCGGGTGCACGAGGTGCAGCACGCGCCCTTCGTCGGCTTCAACCGCGCGCAGGCCGCGGTGCTGGAGGGCGCGGTGCTGGTGAGCCGCCTGCACATGCTGGCACCGGCCAAGATCGACAGCGAAATGGCCTACCTGCAGATCGCCATCGACAAGACCGCCGGCCCCGAAGAACACGAAGCCTGGGGCTGGCTCAACGACGCGGTGGCACGCCACCGGAAAGAGCCCGCATGACGAAGATCCTGGTCAGCGTGCGCAGCGTGGCCGAGGCGCTGGTGGCTGCCGCCGGCGGCGCCGACTTCATCGACCTGAAGGAGCCTCGTGCCGGGGCCTTGGGCGGCCTGCCGCCGGGCACCATCAGCGCCATCGTCGCCGCGCTGCGGCGCAGTGGCTGCACGCTGCCGGTCAGCGCCACCGTCGGCGACCTGCCGCCGTCGCCGCTGGCGCCCGTGCTAGCGCAGGTGCACGCCGTGGCCGCTTGCGGTGTCGACTACGTCAAGGTCGGCATCGAGCGCGGCCCGGGCGCGGCGCCGCTGCTGCGGGCGCTGGCGGTCTGCGGCGCCGCGGTCGTGCCGGTCTTCATCGCCGACCACGGCCTCGATGCCGAAGACCTGAGGCTGGCCTGCGACCTCGGCTTTCCCGGCTTGATGGTCGACACCGCCGACAAGCAGGCGGGCAGCCTGTTCGACGTGATGACACCCGCTGAACTGAGCCGTTTCCTGCAGGCCGCGCGCGCGGCCGGTGCGATGGCCGGCCTGGCCGGTGCGCTGCGCCTGCAGCACTTGCCCGCGCTGCGTGAACTGGCGCCCGACTTCGCGGGTTTCCGCTCGGCGGTGTGCGATGGCGACCGCAGCGCGGCGCTGGATCGACAACGCCTGCAGGTGCTCGCCGAGGCCCTGCGTGGAGGTGCCGTCGTCGGGGCTTGACGGCGCCCGCGCTGCGCGGCGCGATCAGGCGCTCGGATAGCGTCCTTCGTCCAGCAGCAGTGCACGCATTCCCGCCAGATCGTCCTTTTGCAGCAGGTTGATCGGAAACGCGACGCCTTCGGACAAGGCCGCAAAACGCTGGTCGACGACGCCGGCCAGGCTCAGTTGCGCGACGCTCAACGAGGGGTCGATGGCGCAGGACTTGACCACCACCAGGCGTTCGGCGTTGAGTTTGCGCGCGAGGTCGAGCGCAATGCTGTCGGACGTGTGGCCCCAGTGCGTGTTCGTGTCCGGTTCTTCGCGCTGGAGCTCGAACGGCAGCCACACGGCGGTGTGGCCGCTGCGCATCACGCGGTGGATGTCGGACTTGCGCGTGACCAGATGCAGGCCGGGGTTCAGCGCGTGCAACTGGTAGGCCGTCTGCGCCATCGCCAGCACCGCCATGTTGTGGGCCGCCAGGTCGTTGAAGGACCAGTGAACTTGCAGCCGCCGCGCCTCGTCGGCGAAGCCGCCGCCGCCGCTGACCACCGTCACACGCCCGCCACCGAGCTGCGTCAGCAGGTCCAGCCATGGCAGCAGCACCGGGTCGGTGCCGAGGCTGCCGCCGAGCTTCACGACCCACATCGGCCCGCCTCCCGTCGCAGCAGCGTCGCCACCGCGATGCAGGGCGCGCAGACTTGCGCCCAGGCGGCCAATGCGGCGGCGTCGGGCGCCGCCGGCGCGACCGTGGCCACCTGCGTGCCGTAGGCGATGGCGTGGTCCAGCCCGGACAGCGTGCAGAGCTCGGGCACGAGGAAATCACCGCAGCCGGCGCTCACGACGCGTGTGCCGGGGCCCAAGCCGTGCAGCGTCAGCACCCGCCGCAGCTGCGCGCCGATCTCCCGTAGCTGGCAGGCGCGCCAGGCGCGGGCGAAGTCGAGCCACTCCTGTGCGCTGCCCTCGCGCGCGTCGAGGCCGATCATGCGCGCCAGGCGGCGGCGTGTCGCCGCCAGGTCCTTGCCGGCGTTGTCGGCACTCCCCTGCAAGTCGTGGGCGGGATCCAGCTCGCCGGTCAGGCGGTAGACGTCGGCCACCGTGGCGAAGAACTCGTTCATCACGTTCAACGGCCGGCCGCGCCAGCCGATGCGCGGCGCTAGCGCACACAGCGGCGTTCGCACGACACCTTGGTAGACCAGCTCCCCGCTGGCCAGGCGATCGGCATCGCTGCGGCCGGTGGTGAGCACGTTGCCATCGCGGAACCCGATCAGGTCGGTGGTGGTGCTGCCGATGTCGATGAGCACGCCGGCGTCGTCGGGGCGGGCCAGCGCCGCGTGCTTTGCCGTGGCGAGCCAGTTCGCCGACGCGATCGCGTCCCACCGAGCGGCCGCCTCGCCGCTGCCGTACCAACCTTCGTCGCCGGCGTAGAAGTGCAACTCGGCCGGGGCGAGCCGCTGGGCCAGCCGGGCGGCGATGCGCTGGACGCCGTCTTCACGGTCGGTGAAGAGGTCGACCATCTCGCCCGTCATCGTGACCGCGTGCGCGGCCTGCGGCAGCTGCGGCCAGCGCTGCCGCGCCGTCGCGAGCACCCGATCGAGATGGTCCAGGCCCTGCCACAGCGGGCAGGCCCATTGCACGACGTCGAGCACCCCGCCTGCGCCCAGGCGGCAGGCCTTGACGTGGGCGCCGCCGACGTCCCAACCGAAGACCTCAGTCGCCGGCATGCCGGGGCTCCAGGGCGGTTTCGGCTTTCGCTTCGCTCATCAGATCGGTCATCATCTCCGACGCCAGATTGCGGCCCAGGTGCGCCGACAGCCCGACGTAGGCGCAGGTGATTCGCGGGTTGACCTCGATCACCACCGGCCCCTGGATGGCGTGCCAGACCAGGTCGATGCCGACGAAACCCTGCAGTCCGGGGATGGCTTGCCCCACCTGGCACGCCAGCGCGGCCAGCGCCTCGCTTTTCGCGCGCTCGTACCGGCGGTCGACGCTGACACCGCGGTAACTCAGCCGGCCGTCGGGGGCGATGTCGATGTGCTGCCGGTTGATGCTCAGCAGCTCGGTGCGGCCACGGCGACACAGCAGCGAAAGGCTCATCGGATCGCCGTCGACCCAGGGCTCGAGTGTCATGTCGCCGCCGGCGCTGCTGCCGGCGCGCTTCGTTTCCTGCGCCGTGCGCAAGTGGCGGTGGACCGAGGTCGCCACGGCGCCAGCGCCGTCGTCGGGCTTCACGACCCAGCGGTTCGCGGCGTCGGCGAAGGCCAGCGGGGTGCGCAGGCCGTGCCTCGCCAGATGCGCCAGCGTCGCGTGTTTGCTCGACGCCAGGCGGATCGCCGCGGCGTCGCAGCCGAGCCAGCGCCCCGCCGGCACGCCCTGCTGGAACTGCGCCAGCAGGCCACCGGTTTCGGGCGCCACCAGCCACACCGCGTCGTGCCGCACCGCCTCACGCGTGACCCATTGCAGCATCGACTCGCCCGCCTCGGCCCGGCCGGGCCGCGCGCCTGCGGCCGCTGCCGGCGCGCGATCGCTGGTCGCTGCGGTGACACCGAAACCGCGGTCCCGCAGCAGGTCGCCGACCATCGCGTCGCGCATCGCCAAACCCAGGGGAAGCAGCGCCCGCAGCACGCCTTCGTCCCCGTCGACCTGCCCACCCCCGGTGAGATACTCGAAAACAAAAACCCGCTTCATCCGGACTCCGCTCGCCCCCCGATGCCCGTTCCCACCCAACTCATCGCCGTCATCGACCTGCTGGGCGGGCAGGTGGTGCGCGGCGTGCGGGGGGACCGCCATGCGTATCGGCCGATCGTCTCGGCGCTGTGCCGAAGCAGCGAACCGCTGACCGTGGCGCGTGTGCTGTGCGAGCACTGCGCGGCGCGGCGACTGTACGTGGCCGATCTCGACGCGCTGATGGGCGGCACGCTCCAGGTGGGCGTGCTGCGCGCGCTGTTGCAAGGGTTGCCCGATGTCGACGAACTCTGGGTCGACGGCGGCTTTGCCGACGCCGATGCCGCGGTGGCGCTGGTGGGCGCGCTGGGGCTTGACGGCGACCGCGTCGTTCCGGTGTTCGGCAGCGAATCGCTGAGCTCGCGCGATGCGCTGGTGCGCTGCTTCGACCGCGGCAGTGCCCTCGGTGCGCGCGCCGTGCTGTCGCTGGACCGCCGCGACGGCGTACGACTGGACGCCGCCGGTTGCTGGGATGCGCCGTCGCTGTGGCCACAGCGTGTCATCGTGATGACGCTCGAGCGGGTCGGCTCGGGCGCAGGCCCCGATCTGCAGACGCTGCGCGATGTGCGCGTGAAAGCACCGAATGCCACCCTGGTGGGTGCCGGCGGCCTGCGATCGCAGGCCGACCTGGTTTTGGCTGGCGAGGCTGGCGCCTCTGCGTGGCTGGTCGCCAGCGCGCTGCACGATCTGCAGATTCCACGCGTCCACCGCTGATTCCGGGCCTTGGGCATGGCGCCAGCCCTTCATGAATCGTGCCATCCCGCCCGGGGGTGGGCCGGGGACTTCCTGGAGGTCAAAACCGTCACACTGTGTCGCACATCTGGCGAGCCGGCGGCCGGCTGCGCCGCGCAGCGGCGGCATCGGCCGCCGCCCGCGGTGGCACATGGATTGCGTTCTTCCGTCTGATGAACGACGTTACCGGGCCCTGGACCTGCCCGTTCTGTCCCTTGCTCTGTGACAGCTTCGGTGTCGATGTGGGGCCGCACGGCGCACTGTCGCTCGCCGGCAGCGACTGCCCGCGCGCCGCAGCCGCGCTGACCCGATTCAGCGACAAGGCGGCTGTGTCGTCGCCGGCGGTGCTGGGCCGGCCGTGCGACCTGGAAACCGCGGTTGCCAAGGCGGCGGCTTTGTTAGCGGCGAGCCGGCAGCCGTTGTTCGGCGGCCTGGGCACCGATGCCGCCGGCGCCCGCGCGCTGTACACGCTGGCCTGCGCCACCGGCGCCATCTGCGACCCGGCCCAGGGGTCGGCATTGATGCAGGGGGTGCGCGCGCTGCAGGACCGCGGCGGCTTCAGCACCACGCTGGCCGAGCTGCGCACACGCGCCGACCTGGTGTTGTGTTTCGGTGGCCTGCCGGCGGCACGTTACCCCGAGTTCTTCGCCCGCGCCGGCTTGGCGAAAGACGACGCGCGCGTGCTCGTGCTCGCGGAGGGCGCAGACGGCGCCGACCACTTCGATGCCGCATCGCAGCTCGCGGCACTCGTCGAGGGGCGGCCGGTACCCTGCGCCGCTGCGCCTCTGCGCGCCGCTGCCGCGCGGCTGCAGGCCGCACGTTACGCCGTGCTGGTGTACGAAACCGCGCAGCTGGGGCCGCACGGCGCGCTGGTGATCGAGATGCTGCAGCGCACCGTGGCCACGCTGAACCGCCGCACCCGCGCCGCGGCGCTGGCTCTGGGCGGCGCCGACGGTGCCGCCACCGTGAATCAGGTGTTCACGTGGCTGTCCGGGCTGCCGCTGCGGTCGCGCGCCGGTGTGCACGGCCTGGAGCACGAGCCGCTGTCCTTCGACGCCGTCCGGCTCTGCGCCGACGGTGCGGTCGACTTGCTGCTGTGGGTGGCCAGCTTCGGCACCGAGCCCGCGCCGCCCGATGGCGTGCTGCCGCGCATCGTGCTCGGCCACCCGATGCTGGCCGCCGCCGCTGCCGACGTGTTCATTCCGGTGGCTACGCCTGGCATCGGCAGCGACGGTCATCTGTTCCGCACCGATGGCGTGGTGCTGATGCCGCTGCACGCGGTGCGTGCCGACACGCTGCCCACCGTGGCCGACGTGCTGCGCCGCCTGTCCAGCGCACTGGGGCCACCGCAATGAGCACGCTGCGCATTCGCGGCGGCCACGTCGTCGACCCGCAGCACGGAGACGACGCCCCGCGCGACCTGTTCGTGCGCGACGGTCGCATCGTCGCGCCGCTGCCGGGCGTTGACGAAGAGGTCGACGATGACATCGACGCCACCGGCTGCGTCGTGATGGCCGGCGGCATCGACATGCACACCCACATCGGCGGCGGCAAGGTCAACCTGGCGCGGATGCTGCTGCCCGAAGACCACCGCAATAACCCGCCGCGCCCGCCCAGCGCGCTGGAGCTGGCATCGTGCGGCGGCTGCGTGCCCGGCACGCTGCTCACCGGCTACCGTTACGTCCAGATGGGCTACACGGCGGCCTTCGAGCCCGCGATGGTGGCCGCCAACGCGCGACACGCACACATGGAGATGGGCGACACGCCGATCCTCGACCACGGCGCCTACGTGATGCTGGGCAACGACGAGTTGTTCCTCGAGATGCTGGCGCGCGGCGACGACTTCCAGCACATCCGCGACTACGCCGGCTGGGTCATCAACGCCAGCAAGGCGATGGGCGTGAAGGTCGTCAACCCGGCCGGCATCTCGGCCTTCAAGTTCAACCAGCGCAAGCTCGATGTCGACGAAGCGCAGGTGCACTGGCAGGTCACACCGCGCCAGGTGCTGCAGACGCTGGCGCGGGCGCTGCACGAGCTGGGTGTGCCGCACCCGCTGCACGTGCACGGCAGCAACCTGGGCGTGGCAGGCAACATCGAGTCGACGCTGCAGACGATCCAGGCGCTCGAAGGGCTGCCGGCGCACCTGACGCACATCCAGTTCCACGCTTACGGCAAGGAGGGGCCGAAGAAGTTCTCGTCGGCGGCGCTGCAGCTCGCCGAGGCCGTGAATGCGAACCCGAACATCAGCATCGACGTCGGCCAGATCATGTTCGGCCAGACCGTCACCGCGTCGGGCGACACGATGCGCCAGCACGCGCAGTCGGGGCTGGCGAATCCGCGCAAGTGGGTCGGCATGGACATCGAGAACGAGGCCGGCTGCGGCATCGTGCCCTTCCGCTACCGCGAGCAGAGTTACGTCAACGCGCTGCAATGGGCCATCGGGCTCGAGATCTTCCTGCTCGTCAACGACCCGTGGCGCGTGGTGCTGACCACCGACCATCCGAACGGCGGACCGTTCACGAGTTATCCGCACCTGATCCGGCTCTTGATGGACCGCTCGTTCCGCAACGAACAACTCGCCAGGCTGCACCCCGACGTGGCGGCCAACGCGGCGCTGCGCTCGATCACGCGCGAGCTGACGTTGAGCGAGATCGCGACGATGACCCGCGCCGCGCCGGCCCGGCTGCTCGGCCTGCGCGACCGCGGCCACCTCGGCGTCGGCGCCGCCGCCGACGTTGTGCTCTATCGCGACGCCGCCGACCGCGAAGCGATGTTCAGCACGCCGGAGTACGTCTTCAAGGATGGCGCGCTGGTGGCGCGCGCCGGGCGCATCACCGCGGTGCCGGTGGGCGGCTCCCACTTCGTCGAGCCCGACTACGACCGAGGCATCGAAAAGCGATTGCGCAAACACTTCGCCGCGCACGGCCAGGTGAACTTCGACCACGTCGCGATCGGCCGCGACGAGTTGTGCAGCTGCTGCAACGGCGGCCGCCTGCTGCCGACCGCGTGTTTCGAAGGCCGGACGACGTGAGCGGCGGCATGGTGCATAACGGCGTCGTCATCGACGACACCTTCGCCGAAGCCTTTCCGATGAAGGCAACGCGGCTGCTGATCACTGCGCACAACATGAACTGGGCGCGCCACGCCGCCGTCAGCGCAACGGGCTTTGCGACCTCGGTGATCGCCTGCGGCTGCGAAGCCGGCATCGAGCGTGAACTGTCGCCCGATGAAACCCCCGACGGCCGGCCCGGGCTGTCGCTGTTGCTGTTCTCGATGTCGGGGAAGGAGCTGGTCAAGCAGATCGAGCGTCGCGTCGGCCAGTGTGTGCTGACCTGCCCGACGACGGCGGTCTTCGCCGGCATCGCTGACGGCGAGGCGGTTGCGCTGGGGAAGAACCTGCGCTTCTTCGGCGACGGCTGGCAGACGTCCAAGGTCATCGCCGGCGTGCGCTACTGGCGCGTGCCGGTGATGGACGGCGAGTTCGTCGCGCAGGAGACGACGGCCGTCGTCAAGGCCGTCGGCGGAGGCAACCTGCTGCTGCTGGCACGCGACACCGACGCCGCGCTGGGCGCGGCAGAAGCGGCCGTCGCGGCGATGAAGCGGCTGCCCAACGTCATCATGCCGTTCCCCGGCGGCGTCGTGCGCTCGGGCTCGAAGGTCGGCAGCAAATACGCCGGGCTGATGGCGTCGACCAACGACGCCTTCTGCCCCGGCCTCTACGGCCTGGTGGCGAAGAGCGAGCTGACTCCCGAAGCGCGCTGCGTGCTGGAGATCGTGATCGACGGGCTGACCGAGTCCGATGTCGCTGCCGCCATGCGCGCTGGGCTCGACGCCGCCATCGAGAGCGGCGCCGCGGCCGGGCTGTTGCGGATCTCGGCGGGCAACTACGGCGGCAAGCTCGGCCCCTACCTTTTCCACCTGCACCGGCTGATGGGGGCTGCCCCCCCGGCGGCCCAGGGGGAGGCCGTTTGAGCGTGCGTCTGCGCCTGCGACGGGGCCCCGGCCTTCGGCTCGACCTGCGCGGCATCACGCCCGCCGCGCTGGCGGGTCTGGACGCCGCGGCGATCGAGCGGCTGCCGCTGGCCCAGGGACGGGGGGTGCTGCCACTCGCGGAATTCTTCGACGTGCGGGTGAATGGCGAAGCAGATTCGCTGCATTTCGAAGGCGACCTCTCGCGCTGCGACCGCATCGGCTGGCAGCTGACCGGCGGTCGCGTCGTCGTCGAGGGTTCGGCAGGCGACCACGCCGGCGCCGGAATGACTGCCGGCGAACTGCACATCCACGGTGACGCCGGCCTGCTGGCGGCGTGCGAGATGGCGGGCGGCCAACTCGTCGTCGACGGCAACGTCGGCGACTTCGCGGCCAGCGCCCAGCCCGGCAGCCTGGACGGTATGCGCGGTGGCAGCTTCATCGTGCGCGGCAACGCCGGTGCACGTTTCGGCGACCGCATGCGGCGCGGCACGGTGCTCGTGTTCGGCGATGCCGGTGACTTCTTCGCGTCGCGTCTGGTGGCCGGCAGCATCGCGCTCGGCGGCCGCGCGGGCGCGCACGTGGGCTACGGCATGCGCCGCGGCAGCCTGGTTTTTGCTCGTGTTGCGCCCAGCGTGCCCGCCACCTTCGTGCCTGCCATCAGCCAGGCGCCGGTCATCTGGCAGCTGCTGGCGCGCGACCTCGCGCGCCACGGCGGCCCGTTCGCGGAACTGCCGTCGCGCCGCGTGCAGCGCTACCTGGGCGATCTGGCCGCCGGTGGCAAGGGCGAGCTGATCCTCATCGAATGACCTTCTCCGACCCCGAAAGATCCCCCACGATGACCTCCAACTACCTCTTCCATGCCGGCGAAGCCACCGTCTTCGCGAAGGAGGGCCAGTTCACCGACGCGATGCCGGAGATTCTGATCGGCCGCACCGACGGGCCCGTCGGCCAGGCCTTCGCCAACATGATGGCGCAGAGCAAGGGCCACACGACGATGTTCGCGATTCGCGCCTGCAACCAGCTCGTGCGGCCGGCGACGATGATGGTGCCCAAGGTCACGCTGAAGGACATGGCGAACATCGAGCTCTTCGGCGGCGTGGTGCAGGGCGCCACCGCCGATGCGGTGGTCGACTGCCTGATCGACGGCGTGATCCCGAAGGCGCTGGCCAACGAGCTGTGCATCATCAGCCTCGTCTGGATCGACCCGCGCTGCGCGACCGACCCCAAGCTCGACAAAAAGGACATGTACCGCACCAACTACGAGGCCACCCGGCTGGCGATCCGGCGTGCGCTGAACAACGAGCCCGGCGTCGAGGAGCTGATTGCCAACCGGCACAAGATCAGGCACGACATGGACGACTGGAGCTGAGCTTGCTCGCGGGGACCGACCGCCGCGCGCTGGCGGCGCGATGAAGCTGACGCTGTTCGACCTGGACCACACGCTGATCCCGTTCGACAGCGGCATGGCCTGGACCCGTTTCCTCGTCGACCGCGGGCGCTTGCCGGCTGACGCCGAGGCGCGTTACCTCGCCTTTTGCCACCAGTACGTCGCCGGCACGCTGGACATCCATGCCATGCACCGGGCCAGCCTCGCGCCGCTGCTGCATCGCGGGCCGGCCGAGCTGGCGTCGTGGGCGGCCGAGTTCGAGCGGCACATTGCACCGCAACTGCCGGATTCGCGGCGCGCGCTGGTGCAGCGGCACCAGGATGCGGGTGACCTGTGCGCCATCGTCACGGCGACGACCCGTTTGATCGCCGAGCCCTTTGCGCGCCAGTTCGGCCTCGTTCACCTGGTGGCCACCGAGGCGGCGCTGGATGAAAACGGCTTCACCGGCGAGATTGCGGGCGAGCCGTGTTTTCGTGAACACAAGCCCGCGCGCGTGCGGGGTTGGCTGGCACAGCAGGGACTGCGCCTCGAAATCTTCGAGGAGAGCCACTTCTACAGCGATTCGGTGAGCGACCTGCCGCTGCTGACGAGTGTTACCCATCCGGTCGCCGTCGATCCCGACCCACGCCTGCTGGCGCATGCGCGCGCCGCCGGTTGGCCGGTGCTGACACCGGCCTGACCGCCTTCGCGCGCCGAGCGATTCAGCGCGTCGACCGCCGCGTTTCGGGTGCCGGCGCCAGCGCCAGCGCGCGCAGCGACGCGATCCGCTTGCGTGTGGCCGGGTGGGTGGCGCTGTCCCGGGTCGGCCCGAGTTGGCGGAACACGCCCATCAGGTCGTCGTCATGGCCCAGCGCCTGCAGCAGGCGGGCGGCGAAGGCATCGGCCGCGAACTCCTGTTCATGCGCCATCGCCGAAGCTTCGCGGCCGAGCCTGGCGGCCACCGGATCGGTATGGGCCGGTGTCACCAGGCCCGGAATCCACTTCTGATAGAGCAGGGCCGTCTGCAGCCAGTGCTGCTGCGCCACGTGGCCGAGTTCGTGTGCGAGGACGAACAGGCGCACCGACTCC
>Ga0190271_10001111_pt1 | contig 14887 bp, 8 predicted proteins | sample Popmic356T_FD_133747 | JGI IMG/M metagenome (GOLD analysis project Ga0190271, IMG submission 133747) | Populus adjacent soil microbial communities from riparian zone of Weber River, Utah, USA - 356 T | ecosystem: Environmental > Terrestrial > Soil > Riparian zone | place: USA: Utah | collected...
ATGTTAGGTATCGGCCAGAAGTTTCCCCAGTATTCGCTCACCGGCGTGGTTTCCAACGACCAGGCCAAGGCGTTCCAGCCCTTCGACCAGGACACCCACAAGGGCAAGTGGCGCGTCGTGTTCTTCTGGCCGAAGGACTTCACCTTCGTGTGCCCGACGGAAATCGCCGCTTTCGGCAAGCTCGACAAGGAATTCAAGGCGCGCGACGCGCAGCTGCTGGGTGTATCTACCGACAGCGAATACGTGCACCACGCCTGGCGCAGCACCAAGGACGAGCTGAAGACGCTGCCGTTCCCGATGCTGTCGGACATCAAGCGCGAGCTCACGACCGAACTCGGCATCCTCGATCAGGCTGCCGGCGTCGCGCAGCGGGCCACGTACATCGTCGACCCGGAAGGTGTGATCCGCTTCGTGTACGTCACCGACCTGTCGGTCGGCCGCAGCCCGGATGAAGTCCTGCGCGTGCTCGATGCACTGCAGACCGACGAACTGTGCCCGTGCAACTGGAAGCAGGGCGAAGACACGCTGAAGGCGGCTTGAGAAGGCCCCCCAGGAGCAGAGAAGGCATAAGGAGCCAGACATGAACATTGAACAGATCAGAGATGCGTTGCCGGACTACGCACGCGATCTCAAGTTGAACCTCGGCAGCGTTCTCACGACGAACGGCGCGCCGGGGCTCAGCGAGAAGCAAATCTGGTCGATCGCGCTGGCTTCGGCAATCGCTGCGCGCAACACCGGATTTGCGCGCAGCGTCGAAGCCGAATCGCGCGCTCACCTCGCGGACACGGAGGTCGAGGGCGCCAAGGCGGCCGCGGCCATCATGGGCATGAACAACATCTACTACCGCTTCCTGCATCTCGTGGAAGACGGTGAGTACCAGACCATGCCCGCGCGCCTGCGCATGAACGTGATCGCGAATCACGGCATCGACAAGCTCGACTTCGAGCTGATTTCGCTGGCCGTGTCCGCGGTGAATGGCTGCGGCCTGTGCGTGACCTCGCACGAGAAGAAGCTGCGTTCGCACGATGTATCGCGCGAAGCGATCCAGAGCGCGGTGCGCATCGCGGCGACCATTCACGCCGTGGCCGTGACATTGGAATTCGAGCAGAGCGAGCCGGTTGCGGCCGGCTCGGCAGAGCTCGCTGCATAGTTGACGACTGTTTCCCCTCCCTGACAGTCGACGATGTGGCGCCCGGACATCCGGGCGCCTTTTTTTTTGTGCCGGGTGAAGCGGTGACGGCCGCCGCTGAAATCAAACTACCCATGCCACGCCTGTTCGCGTCAGTCGATTGTTGACGCACGCTGACGCGCTCAGGCAGCCTCGAAGCATGAATACCATCTGCGTCGCGGGAAGTGCGCTGGCCGGCCTGGTGCTGTGCTGTATCTCTGCCGCCTCGGCCGCCACGCCCGCCGGCTGCCCGGTGCCCGCGGATCGCATGCTGCGCCGGCTCGAGCTCGACCTGCCCGGCAACATTCGCGTGACCCGCAGCGTGGACATTCCGGCCGATACGGAAGTGCTGATCGAAGCATTCGAAAGGAACATCAACGCGCGGCTCGAAGTGCGGGCATCGGGCGCCGTGGTCGCGACCGCCAACAGTCCGCCGCCACGGTGGGTGCCGCAGCGCCTGATCGTCGCGAAGGGCCCGGCGCGCAAGGTGGATGTCACGGTCGAAGGTCTCGAACGGGCACATGGCAGCGTGGACGTGCGGATGTACCGCCTCGCATCCCAGGACGAACGGCGCTGCGTGGAATTCTGGCGCGCGATGGCCAGCGGCGACGCCGCGTATTCGCGGGGCGAGATGATCAAGAGAGCCGAGATCGAAACGGCGCCGGGCGGCGCCGACGCGGCCATGCAATCTGCGGTCGATTCCTATGCTCGCGCGGTGCGCATCATCGGCGCTGGCGGGCTCGACGAAGCACAGGCGCGCGCCGTGCACGCGCAAGCGTTGCTGGAAGGGCTCGACCGATATCAGGAAGCCAGCGAGGCCGCGCTCGTCGCCGAAGCGCGTTTCAAGGCGGTGGGCGACGAGTTTGGCTTCGATCGCGCGCGTTACTACTCGGCGTGGACAATGACCCAGGTGGCCACGCACACGACCGACGAGGCCGACGCGAAACGGAAGTACGGCGCGGCGCGGAACACTTTTCTGGAAGTCGCCGCCAGTCATCTGCGCCGCGGCGAGCGCTACGAGCATGGGGAGGTGCTCGGTGCAGCGGCGTACGTCAACGGCAATGTCGATCGCTACGCGGAGGCCGCCTCGGACTGGCGGCAAGTGCTCAAGGCCTACGATGGGCTGTACGAGCCGGACCGCATTATCGAGGTCCGCCAGAATGTTGCCTACTACGAACACGAACTCGGGCATCACCAGGAAGCGCTGAAACTTCACTACGAGATCCTGGCCGACGTCGACAACATCATGGAGCCCACCTCCCACTTCTTCAGCATCGCGAACACGGCGTGGCTCGAACTGAAGCTGGGCAAGTACGATGCAGCGCTGCGGCACTATTCGGATGCCTACGCCTACGGTCTGCGCACGGAGAGCGTGAGTCAGCAGGCCAGGGCGCTGCTCGGTCTCGGCAATACCTACTTTGCAATAGGCAACTTCGGTGAAGCGCTTGGTTATCTCGAGCGCTCGCTCGAGTTGCGTCCCGCGGAGCGGGAACCAATCCAGCGCAGCTCCACGCTGAGCGTCATCGCCAACGTGCTCGGCGATACGGGCCGCGGGCGCGAGGCGATTGCACGGCGCGAAGAGGCGTTGAGGCTCGCGCAGGGTCCGCTGGTAAAGGCGCGCGTCACGCTCGCGCTGATCGACGACCGGATCGAGGTGGGCGATCTCGCGATCGCGAAATCCCTGACGACGCAGGTGCTCGCGGCGCGCGACATGATAGATCCGACGATCCGCATCAGGGCCACGCTCTTGAGCGCCCGCATCGCGCTCGCCGAGGGTAATGCCAGAAGCGCCCAGCGCGATGCGCGCATCGCTGCGGACTACTATCGAACGCACGAACTGGTGTCGTCGGAGTTCGCCGCACTGCTGATCCTGGCGCGCGCGACGTGCGCCGCGGGCGCGCGCGAAGGCGCACTGGAAATCGCGGAAACCGCACTTCAACGCGCCGAAGAGATCCGCACCTTCAGCAGCAACCCGACGCTGCGGGCCTCGTTGTGGCGCACGCTGCGGCCGGCGTTCGGGTTCACGATCGGCGTGCGCGCGCGCGCGAATTCGTGTGGCGGCTCCGCGGCGGCGGACGCTCTCGGCGCCCTTGCGATCGCGGAAGCTTCACGCGGCAGGGCGCTCGAGGACTTCCGGCTCAGATCCTCGACCGACTCCGTCGCGCAGTCGAAAGCGTACGAACGACGCCGCGAGCTGTTCGAGGAGCTCGCCGGCGTTCGTCAGCAGCTCGAGGGGTTGTCCACGACGGCTTCCGCGGACGATGAGCGACTGAACATCCTGAGTCTCGAGGTCACTCGCCTGCGCCGGGAAATAGACTTGTTGGGCGGGCTGCCCGCCTCGAGCCGGCTCCGCGCCGACAACTTGAGACCCGCGTTGCGCGCCCGCATCGATGCGATTCCACCGGACACGGCGGTCGTCGAATACTGGCTTGGCAAAGACGAGGCATTCGCATGGCTGCTCACGCGCGGGCGGGCACAGCTCGTGGAGCTGGGCCCCGCAGAACGCATCGACGCCGCCGCGCGGCGCATGCACGACGCGATGCGCTCATGGCTCACCGGAACGATCGACGAACGCATCGCGCGTGCCACCGAACTGCACCAGCTGATCATCGCGCCGTTGTCCTCGGACCTCTCGCGGGCGCGCACCGTCTATTTCATCCCCGACGGCGCGCTGCACGCGGTGCCTTTCGCGGCGCTCGCGCAAGGTGACAGAACGCACGCGCGATTCCTCATCGACTCGCACGACGTGGCGGTGGCGCCTGCATTCCTCGCGATCGCGCTCGATGGCGAACGCCGGGCGGTCCGCAAGAGCTCGGCCGCGCTCGTCGTGGTCGATCCGGTCTACACGCGCAATGACGCGCGATTCGCGCGCGCCGCGGAGCCCGTTCCGGCGCCGCAGGTTGCGGCCATCACGCTGCGCGGTTCACGCTCGTGGTCGAGGCTGCCCGCCACCGCGCGCGAAGCAGCGACGATCAGGAAGCTGCTCGATCGCGACGCCGTCCAGGTGCTCTCGGGTTTTGACGCGAACCGCGACTCTCTGCTCGGACGCGATCTCGCCCGATACGACATCCTGCATTTCGCGACGCACGCAGTCGCCGACACGGAGGCACCGCAACTCTCGGCGCTGGTGCTCAGCACGGTCGATGCCGACGGCAAACCGCGCGTCGGCGAAGTGTTCGCCGGCGATCTCGCCGACCAGCATCTCGGCGCCGCACTGGTGGTATTGAGCGGATGCGAGACTGCGCTCGGTCGCGCGGAAGCCGGCGAAGGATTGCTGGGCCTGCGTTACGCGGCGCACGCCTCGGGTGCGCGTTCGGTCATCGCCTCGCTGTGGCCGGTCATGGATGCCGCCGGGGCCAGCCTCATGGACGACATGTATGCCGGCGTGATCGGCCGCGACGCGTCGCCCGTGGCAGCCATGTCACGCGCGATGCGCAACGCACGCAAGCGATGGGACGATCCGGCGCTGTGGGCGGCGTTCGACGTTTCGATAGCCGGATTCTGACGGCGCGGCGAACGTGCGCTGATCAAACAACCCGGACACCCTCGCCCGTCATGGCGTGACGTGCAGCGTGAACGGGAACGTTTGTTCGGCGCCGGACTGCGACCTGACCGACAACACGTAGTCGCCCGAATTCAGCTCGCGCGGATCCACGTAGATGTCGGCGAAGCCATCCGTGGTCTGCGGAATCGTCGATTCGTTGAAAGAAATTGCGCCGGACGTCGCCGTGGCAGCCAGGTGTACGACAAACGGCGTTCCGTCTGGGTCGTCGACCAGGATCTGGAAATGCAGCAACCCGGCATTGCGTGGCACAGTGAAGACGGACGCGCCGGCCGCGCGCGTACGGGCAAGCAGCAAATTCTTCGCCACGTTTGCGGTGCCTATCTCGGTGGCACTGAACAAGACTTGCGCAGGACCTGCCGCCTGGAATCGCCACACGCTCCAGGACCCCGCGACCACGACCAGCACCGCGGCCGCGGCCGCGTAGCGCAGGAATTGGGGCCGCCGGTTCGCGGTCGAGAGCAAAGGATCGAGTTCCTGCCGCTGTTCGAGCAGCTGCAAGCCGGCTTTGATGCGCCGCCGCACGTTTACGTCGGCCGCAAGGTCCGGCCGGTCGATCATGGCCTCTTCAAAGCGGGCAACCTCTTCATCCGAAAGGGTTCCTGCGACATAGCGTTCGGCGGTCGGCTGTTCGGTCAAGGTCATATCCACCAATGTTGCGTTGCGATGACCGCGAAAAATGTCAGGCAAAACAAGTCTTCACCACTTAGTCCCTGCTTTTCCAGCAACTCGAGGAATCGGCTGCGGGCGCGAAACAAGATGACATTGAAGCTCGGTTCGGTCAGCCCGAGCTCCCTGCATATCTCCTTCTTGTCTTCATCCCTCAAGTAATAACGCACCAACAGCGAACGATCGCGAATTGACTTCATTTCAGCCAAAACCTTACGGATTGCCACGGCTGCGGACTCGCGCTGCGCGTCCTGTTCCTGGCCCTGCGACTGGTCAGCTACCTGGTCGATGGCCTCGCTGTCCACGTCGGTCTTGCGGCGGTGCTCCTTGCGGCGCTCCGCCGCCACGAGATTGCGCGCGATTTGCGCGACAAACGCCGGTAGTTTGTCGGGCTCGTCCAGCGGCTGGGAGCGCAGGCGCGAGATGATGATGATCAGCGTCTCCTGGCAGAGCTCCTGTGCCATTGCGAAGTTGCCGGTCATGCCGACGATGATCTGGGTGATGCCCGGCGCGATGCGCCGCGACAATTGGTCTTCGGATCTCTTGTCGCCCGCTCGAATGCGGTGCGAGAGGTCGGTGAAGGTAGGTTCCTGGTTTTGCACGGGCACATCGTGGCCGAACTGAAAATCTCCGTAAAGGTGCCGTTGACTGGCACATGAACGCTCGTGCAGCCTAGCGTCGCACGCCAGCCTAACCACATCACGGGCGCAAGCGCACTCGCACCAGCCTGACAAACAAGAACAGGGCCATGAGTCGTCAACGATCCTGCGGAATCTTCGTGGCGGCGGCACTGGCCGTCGCCGCGCGGACGTGGTCCGCGAGCCCGCCATCCGCCGCCGCGTGCGAGCCCCCGGATCGCAATGTTCTGCGGGAGTTGCGCCTCGAGCTGCGCGATCGCGCGCGCAGCGAACTGCCGCTCGAACTACCGGCGAATTCGGCGCTGATGCTGCTGGGCACCGAGACCGGAATCGACGCCATCCTCGAGGTGCGTGACGCCGCCGGCGACTCGCAATCAGCGGACAATCCCGTGCGCCGGCAGGGCCCGCAGAGAATCTTTCTCGAGCCGCGGCCGGCGTCATGGCGCGTGACGGTCGGTGGCGCCGGCAAGGAGCCGGCGCGAGGCTCCATGAAAGTGCAGGTGGTGTCGTTGCGCGGCATGCCCGGTGAATGCCTGGTGGCATTGCGTGCGCAGGCCACCGGCGACCGGCACTTTGCGCGCGCGCAAATCATCTCGATGGGTGACGTCGACGCCGGAGAGCAGGAGTTGCCGCAGGCCTACAGGGATGCGTTGTCGGCTTATCGCAAGGCCGCAGCGGCGTTGCCGCGAGCCGAATCCCTGCGCGCTGACGCGCTCATCTCCACCGCTGGAGTCCTGCTGCAGGGGTTACAGAGCTGGACGGAGGCGCTCGAGGCGTCGCGCATCGCCGAAGCCGAACAGCGCGCGCTGGGCCAGGAATACCGGGCGTTGCGGGCGCGCAGCATGTGGGCGTCGGCATTCATGGACGTGGCTGTCGGTGCTGCCAGTGCAACGGCCGGCACGGCCGCGCGGGAGCAGGCTGGCACGCAGCTCGAACAGGTGCGTGCCGTGTTGCGAGAAGTCGCCGCGGCTCATGCCCGTCGCGGCGAGATCTACGACCAGGCAATTGCGCAGAACAACATGGGTCTCTCCTATTACTACCAGGACGCGTTCGCCCTCGCGCTGCCCGAGTATCGCGTCGCGCAGGCGCTGCAACACGGTCTCGGAGAACGCATGCGCGAAGCGCAGGTGCTGCAGAACATCGGGCTCACCCAGCTGGAGCTCGCGCAGTTCGGCGCGGCCCGCGAGAATTATGGACGCGCGCTGGCACTGGTCGAGGAATCCACCAGCCCGAGGCTCTACGCCGACATCCTCAACAATCTTGCGCTGATGAACCTGCGCATCGGCAACTTCGACGACGCGCTACGCATCTACTCCCAGGCGCTGGTGATCCAGGAACGCATTCATTCCAGGCGCGAACAGGCGCGCAGCCTGTATGGCATCGCGAATGTCTACCGCGCGATCGGCAGTCGCAGCCTGGCGCTCGACTACAACCGGCGAGCCTTCGAAAAACGTTCCCCCACGGCTGATTTCGTGGGCTATCTCTTCTCCCTGAATGCACTGGCCGATGGCCTGCGTGACGAAGGACGCACCGCCGAGGCGATCACGATACGCACCGACGCGATGAAGAACTTCAGGACCGGGGTGCAGCGCGCGCGGCTGCTCGTGCCGTTGGCCGCCGACCAGCTCGATATCGGCGCGCTCGACGCCGCGCGCGCGAGCCTGGCGGAAGTGATCGATGCGAAGGCTTACGGCGACCGTGTGCTCCTCGCAAGGGCGCTGGTCGTTCGCGCGAAGTTGGCCAGGGTGCAGCGATCTCTGGCGGCGGCACGCACCGATCTGGATTCCGCGATGGCCGTGTTCCGCGAGTACCAGCTCGCCACCGACGAATTCGAAGCTTTGCTCGCGAGCGCAAGACTGGCTTGCGACGCGCGCAATCAGACCGCTGTCACGCGCGACGTCGATGCCGCGTTGGCGCTCGCCGAACAGCTGCGACGGGCCAGCAACAATCCGACCATGCGAGCGTCGTTGTGGGAGCCGTTACATCCCGCATTCGACCTGCGCATTCGCCTGATCCTCGCGCCCGAAGCCTGTGGTTCTCCGCCTGTGCCGGCCAGTGCCGATCGTGATCGGCGCGCGCTGGAGATCGCCGAACGGTCACGCTCGCGGGCGCTGGATGAGTTTCGTGAGCTCGCGAGCCGGAACTCATCGTCGGCGGCGGGCTCGGACGTGGAAAAGCGCCGCCAGCAGATCTTTGCGCAGATTGCGTACCGGCGGCAAAGGATCGAATCGAATGCCGACAGCGGCAGTCAGGACAGCGCGCGTGACGCCGCGCAGCGTGCGGAAATCGTGCAGTTGATGCGCGAACTCGACATCCTCGACGCCGGCGTCAAGCCGCTGCGTGCCAGACAAACAGAAGCGGGCCAGGCGATTCGCAGCGCGGTTGAAATGATTCCCGCAGATACGGCAGTAGTCGAGTACTGGCTTGGCGAAACGAACGCATATGCCTGGCTGGTGACACGCGCAAACATTCGGGTATTCGACCTGGGCCAAACCAGGCAGATCAACCAGATCACGCAGAGATTGAGCGAATCGATGGCCAACTTCACTGCAGTCCCACTGGAGACCCGCATCGCGAGCGCGCGTGCCTTGCATGCGCTGGTCGTGGCGCCAATGGCCGATGAGCTGAAAGGCATTCGCACGATCTACTTCGTTCCGGATGGAGCGCTGCACCAGGTGTCATTTGCAACCCTGGTGAGTAACGCGGCGACGCGCACGCCCCGTTTCCTGGTCGATGACCACGACATCGCCGTCGGCGCATCGGTCACGACTGCGATCCCGGCCGGCAACCTGGCGAAGCTGACCGCAGATGCCGCCGCGCTGATCGTCGCCGACCCGGTCTACGAACGCGATGATTCCCGGTTCGCCGAGCGCGTGGAGAGCCGCTCGCCGAAGAAGCCCGCGCTCGCGCAAACCATGCGCGGCGCCGGCACCGACGGACTCGAGCGGCTCGCGGGATCCGCGCGCGAAGCCGACGTGGTCGCCGCGTTGTTCGGTTCCACCAGCACCGAGAGGCTCAGCGGCTTCGACGCTACTCGCGACGCCGTTTTGTCGCGTGATTTGGCGCGTTATCGCGTGATTCATCTCGCCACGCACTCCGTGGCGGATATCGAAGCACCGCAACTTTCAACGGTTGTGCTGAGCACCTTCGATGCTGCCGGCAAGCAGATCCCCGGCGAGTTGTTCGCCGGAGATCTGCTTGGGCGGCGGCTGGACGCCGACCTCGTCGTGCTGAGCGGCTGTGATTCTTCGCTCGGCAAACAATTCATCGGTGAGGGCCTGCTGGGATTGCGCTACGCCGCGCACGCGGCAGGGGCGCGCACGGTCGTCGCTTCGTCGTGGCAGGTGGCCGACGTCGTCGGGCCGCAACTCATGGCCGGCTTCTATTCACGCATGACCCGCGCCGAACAGCCGCCGGTCGCCGCGTTGTCGCAGGTCATGCGCGAAGAAAAGAAGCGCCGGAGCGATCCGGCCCTGTGGGGAGTCTTTCAGGTGTCGCACGCGCGGCGTGCGACGGTTCACTAACTACAAGTCCAAGAGCTACAGGGGAATGCAAATGAGTGCTTGGGAAAAAGAATGGACAGTCCGCATGGAGCGCCCGCTCATGGGCAATCCGGACATCGCGCGATTCAAGCTGATTCAGCAGGAGGCCGGGCACCTCACGCACTACCATATCGAACATGAGCCCGGCGAACTGGGTGAGCCGTGGAAAGACTGTTGCCTGGTACCGCGTGGGAACCAGCCGCTGAACTACGACGCCGCGGAGCCGCTGCAGCCGTGGAAGCCGAACGACCCCAAAATCGTGGAAGCCTACGACGACGCAATCAAGCGAGCTCTGAAACGAAGCAGCTCTGCCACGAATCGTCTCGAATGCGAACTCGATTTCGACGGAACCAAATGCTGGGGGCTGCTCTTCATCCTTCGAGGTGCGGTGGCCGCCGTTTCGGGTGGCAATACCGACCTGCTCATCGTGCGCTACGGATCCGGATTCAAGTGGTCGTCTAACACGGGCAGCGCCGCGCCGATCGAAGACGGCACGGGTCACGGCAACTAGAGCTGATTCAGCAAGGGAGTATTGCGATGAGTGAGCCTGTAACGTCGAACAATCAGGAAGGCCTGCAGCTCGGCATGCTCGATCGCGCAAGCGCGGCCGAGTTCGGGGACAGATGCAAGAAAGAGTTCGCAAACCGGCTGGTCTTCGCGACTTCGGTGGTCGGGCCAGGGGAGTTCATCGAGAACTGTGACGGAAAAAGCGTCTACTTCGAAAACCTGGGTATCGCGCTCATCAGAGATGATTTGAAAGGCGCGTTGGAGCCGTACTTCAGATTTTTCGAGTCTGAACGGACTCGCCGCCTGCCGACGCCGCCGATCGGGCTCCCGGTGACGATCACCAACCCGTCGCCTTGCCTGGTGGACACGGATGAAAGCACCTGGGGTCTCCAGGCGACGGCGCACACCAATTCGAAGCGGAACGGCAAGGGGATCAAGGTCGCGATCCTCGACTCCGGGCTCGATTTCAAGCACGAAGCCTTTCGCGGCCGCGCCGCCACCTACGTCAGCCGATCCTTCGTGGCAAAGCCAGCCAATGTCGACGAGCTTGGACATGGGACGGCTTGCGCCAGCATCCTTTGCGGGCAGCCGGTGTTGGCTTCCGGCCAGCGTATCGGTGTCGCGCCCGCGGTCGACCTGGTGGTCGCGAAAATCTTCGACAAGAACATGAAGTCACCGGACGTGCGCACGCTCGCGGCGATCGATTGGGCGATTGGCGAGAAATGCTCGATCATCTCGATGTCGATCGGCGATCCGCTGGACACTGATGCCGCGCCCTCGAAAGTGTTCGAAGAAGCGGCGAAAGCTGCCCTCGCGAAAGGAATACTGCTGATCGCGGGGGCGGGCAATGACAGCAGGCGTTCAGACCAGGTGTTCGAGCCCGTAAACCATCCGGCGAACTGCGAAAGCATCATGGCCGTGGGCGCACTGGATCGATGCCTGAATGTCGCGGAAGTATCGAACCGCTCGCTCAGGAAAAGTGGCGGAGAAATCAACCTTGCGGCGCCCGGCAGGTCGATTCGGGTCGCGAACGCGGACGCGATGGAACGCTACGTGCTCAAGCACGGTACGAGTTTCGCGGTGCCATTTGTCGCCGGCATAGCGGCTCTCTGGATGCAGGCCGACAAAACCAAAAAGCTGAAGGGCCAGAGTCTCTGGAAGAAACTCGTCGCGACCGCGAGACCGCTGTCCCAGGTGACACCGCTGGATCCAGACGTCGGCGCCGGGATCCCGCAGGCTCCCCAATAGCGCGCGTCAAACTACCCGGCCGCGCCTTCCGCCGCGCAGGAAGTCTTCGACATTCAGCGCCAGCTCGTCCACCGCGCGCTGGCGCGCTTCGAATGCCGCCCACGCGATGTGGGGCGTGACGAGCAGGTTCGGAATGCCCGGCTCGAACAGCACGCTGCCGTTGATGGGCGGTTCCTGCGGCAACACGTCGATGGCCGCGCCGCCCAGGTCGCCGCCCTTGAGCGCGGCGACGAGTGCGTCGAGATCGACCAGCGCGCCGCGCGCCGTGTTGATGAGCAGGGCTTCGGGCTTCATGAGCGCCAGCTCGCGCCTGCCGATCATGCCGGTGGTGGCGGGCGTGAGCGGGCAGTGCAGGGACAACACGTCCGCGGTGCGAAGCAGCTCATCGAGCGTGACGCGAACCGGCGAACCTTGCGTGGCGGAGTCGGCGCTACCCTGCCGCTGGGCCACGAGGATTCGCATCCCGAGCGCGTCGCGCGCGGCCCTGGCGACCGCGCTGCCCAGCGTGCCGTAACCGACGATGCCGAGCACCTTGCCCGAGAGCTCCCGGATGGGCGCGCCGGGAACGGTGAACTGCTCGGAGCGCGACCAGGTGCCGTCGATCGCGGCCTGCCCGTATTCGCGCAGGCGATGGGTGAGCAGCAGGATCGCCCCGAGCACGTGCTGGGCCACGGACACGGTGCAGTACTCGCGAATATTGCAGACGGCGATGCCGAGCTCGCGCGCGGCTTCGAGATCGATGTTGTTCGTGCCCGTGGCGGTCAGGCCGATGAAGCGCAGGCCGGGCACGGCGCGCATGCGGGCGCGCGTGATGTTCAGCTTGTTGGTGAGGATGAACTCGACGCCGGCAATGCGTTCCTCGACTTCCGCATCGTTCGAAGTGGCGTGCAGCGTGATGCCGGGCAACACCCTTTCGAGCTGCGTGGTATCGAGGTCGTCGTGACTGACGGTTCCGAAATCCAGAAATACCGATCTCATCCGATCCCTCGGGGCCTGGCCTAGCTAGTTCTCCCGGGGCGAGGCGGTGGCGCCAGCCATGCCCGCGGGGGCTGCGAGAGTACCACCGCTGTGGGAGGTCACGGCAATGGCCGGAGGGATCAGCTTGTACATCACCGGGGTGACGAGGCGCGCCAGCAGCGTGGAGGTGATGAGCCCGCCGATGATGACCCACGACATCGGCGAGTAGAGCCCGATGTTCTGCAGGGCCAGTGGCAGCAGGCCGCCGATGGCCGTTGCCGAGGTGAGCAGGATGGGCAGGAAGCGGATCTCGCCCGCCTGCTCGATGGCCTCATCGAGCGGCACGCCCTGCTCGCGCAACTGGTTGGTGAAGTCGACGAGCAGGATGGAGTTCTTGATCTCGATGCCCACCAGCGCGACGAAGCCGATCGATGCGACGAACGAGAGGTCGTTCCCCGACAGCAGCAGCATGACGAGGCCACCGAACACGCCGAGCGGAACCACCGTGAGCACGATGAGCGTGGATTTGAAGTTGCCGAACTCGAGCACGAGGATCGCGAAGATGCCGAAGATCGCAACGATGATGGCGATGCCGATGCCGCCGAACGCTTCCTGGCTGGCTTCGTCTTCGCCGCCCAGGTTGTAGGTGTAGCCGCGCGGCCAGTCCATCTGGTCGAGTTGCCTGGCGATCTGGGCGGTCAGCTCGCCGACGTTGTAGCCCGGCATCGCATCCGCATCGATGGTCATGGCGCGCTCGCGATTGAAGCGCTGGATGAGCGTGGGCGCTTTCTCGAACTCCAGCGACGCGAGCTGCGACAGGGGCAGCGTCGTGCCACCCAGTGAAGGCACGCGCACCTGTTCGAGGGCTGCAAATTCCGCCTGCTGCAGGATCGGCGTGCGCACCACGATCGGATACTGCTCGCCGGTCGTGTCCTTGAACGTTCCGACGCTCACGCCGGCTACCGCAAGGCGCACCGCGCGATCGAGCTCCGCGGTCTGTACGCCTAACTGCTGCGCCTTGCGCGAGTCGATGCGCAGCTTGAGGTTGGTGCGCGCGACGTTCAGCGGATTCTTGACGTCACGGGTTCCCGCAGTGGCCTTGACCAGGTCTTCCACGCGGTGGGACAGCAGCTCGATGGTCTTGAGATCCTGGCCGATCACCCGGACCGAAATCGGCGCCGAGATCGGCGGCCCGTTCTGGAATTCCTTCACATATATATGTGCGCCGGGATAACGCTCGAGCTTTTCGCGCAGCTGCTGCAGCAGTTCCGGTGTCTTGTCGGTGTCGTACTCGTGCAGTTGCACGAACACTTCGGCGTAGTTGGCTGCATCGTTGCGCGGGATGTGGTTGTAGTAGATCTGCGGGTTGCCATGCCCGAGATTCGAGAACCAGCCTTTGACCGCGGGCATTTTCGAAAGCTCGCCCTCGACCGTGCGCAGTGCGCGGTCGGTCTCCGCCAGCGAAGTGCCGTTCGGCGACTCGACCTGGATCAGGAACTGCGGAGTGTCCGCCTTGGGAAACAGGCTGGAGCCGATCACCGGCACCAGCGCCGCTGACAGCAGCAGCGATCCGCCGATGGCCACCACCACGGTGAGCTTCGGACGCTCGAGGCACCAGTGCAGGGCGGGTCGGTAGTAGTGATGAATGACGCCCATCACGCGTTTCAGGAACGGGTTCTCGGCGCCTTCCTTCTCTTCCGTGAGCACGCGGCTCGCGACGAACGGGATGATGAACAACGCCAGCAGCAGCGAACCCAGGATCGTGGACACCACGGCCGTGGGCAGCACGCGGATGAATTTGCCGGCCGTTCCGGGCAGCGCCAGCAATGGCAGGAACGCGAAGACGAGTGTCGCCGTGCAGCCGAGGATGGCTACGAATATCTGCCTCGTACCGTCGAGCGCCGCCTGCACGCGCGACTTTCCCATGCGCATGTGGCGCGCGATGTTTTCGACCACGACGATGGAATCGTCGACCAGCAATCCCAGCGCGACCACGAAGCCGGCAATCGACAGCTGGTTCAACGAATAGTCGAGGAAATACAGGCAGGCGAGGCCGAACGACAACGACAGCGGGATGGAGACCATGACGATGCCCGCCGCGCGCAAGCCGAGCGGCAGCAGCGTCAACAACACCAGCGCGATCGCGATGCCGAAGTCGAAGTACAGGCGGTTGAGACGTGAGCGCACGTTCTCGGACTGGTCGAATCCCACTTCGAGCTTGATGCGTTTCGGCAGTTCGGCGGCGAACTGATTCGCCGTCGCGATGACGCGCTCGCGCACGTCGAGGATGTTGTAACCGTCCTTCTGGTTGGCGGTGACGAACACGGCGCGCTTGCCCTTGTAGCGGCCGGTGTAGCTGTAAGCGGTGGTGCTCCAGGTCACTTCGGCGACATCGCGCACGCGCACGATACGCCCGTCGACCGACGCGATGACCGTGTCGCGCACCTGGTCGAGCGTGTCGTAGCTACCCGAGGTCTTCAGCGAGAAGCTGCGTGCCCCCAGGTCGACGAAACCCGCGGGAATGTTCGCGTTCTCGCTTTGCACCGCGCCGATGAGCTGCGCGGGCGAAAGATTGAGCTCCGACATGCGGCGCAGG
>Ga0190271_10001112_pt1 | contig 14883 bp, 10 predicted proteins | sample Popmic356T_FD_133747 | JGI IMG/M metagenome (GOLD analysis project Ga0190271, IMG submission 133747) | Populus adjacent soil microbial communities from riparian zone of Weber River, Utah, USA - 356 T | ecosystem: Environmental > Terrestrial > Soil > Riparian zone | place: USA: Utah | collected...
AAGGCGGACTTGACGCCTATCGCAGCCCTGGGTTTCTTGTCGGCGGGGAGCAGGGCACCCTTGAGCGGTTGCGTTGGGTCGATCTCGGCGCAGGGTCAGGATGGCACGCCGGAACACCGCACCGATGGTGCCTCGAAGGCTGTTTGCCGTGTCACGTCGTCCCGACTTCTCAATGCGCTGCAACAGAAGCAGGATCTCGGCGGGCGTGATCTGGGTTATTGGCCGGTCGTTGAGCGGGGAGCATAAATCAAGCAGTTACCAGCTGTTCTTCACGAGGGTGGCTTCGGCGCGGTTTTGTTCGCGAAGCCGGTCGAGGTATTCCTGGGCGATGGCGCCGAATGTGTTGACCTGCGCAACCTTGCCGGCCACCTTGTCCTGTCGTCGCTTCTCGGACGGGTCGACCTGCTGTTGCAGCAGGCGGCGAGCCTCATCAAGGTTGCGGGCTTCACTCAGCTTGACCTGGGGGTACTGACCGAGCGCGAGGGTGCGGTACTTTCCGGCGAAGCGGTAGTTGAAGCGCCACAGCTTTGCACCGCCGTCCTTGACGAGGAGGTGAAGCCCTCGACCGTCCGTCAACTTTCCGGGCTTTTTGGCGTTCCTGATCTCGATGTCGGTGAGCGCCATCCGAAACTTCTCTCTCGCTTAAAAGTACCCCCTGAAATACCCCCGACTTGGGTGATATGGGATGGTACACGTTGGTACAACTTGATACAGCGTTGAACGTGAGTTCATGTCAATCCATTGTGAAATAGAGGATCGTCGAATCATTTTCAATATAAAAGTGACGGCATGATACAGGAGTTCGGTGCGCTCCCGGCTCACCATTTTTCGCGATTCTGGTGCCGCATCAGGCCCTCTGCAAGTGCCAAGACAAAGCCGATGGCAGTCGTCGTCTCGTTTCCGCGAGATTGGCGCGGCTCACGCGTTCGAAAACGTAGCCCGCGACAGCGCCGGACGGGCGCAACATCAGCCCAAATTGCCGACGACCAGATGCCCGCGTTGTCGATTCGCTGAATGACGCCCAAGCCTGCGGCCGTTATCGGAATCACAAAACCAGCAGAGACAGCAGAACTGGCCCACCAAAGACGGCCACGACGCTCCAAAACAAAAGAAGCGGGAGCACTGTCTCAAGAGACCAGGGCATGCCCACCAAGCCCAGAGTGTAGGTGAGGGTTGCCACGAGATACCCTCAGATGACCGCAAGGATGTGAGGTTTTGCAAGCTGGTCTACGAACGGCACTCGCGGCTCCTATGCTGCGGCCCCAAGCAGGCACGATGTGCCACGGCTAGCAATGGCGTATCTGCCATCGGAACTACTATTACATCACTCGCATTTTGAAATGCCTCGGTTCCTTCTTCACGCGTCGCCGCCCGCACCCACCCTGCCGCCACGCACAAGTGAATGGACCTTGCCCGGCGGTCTCGCTATAGGCACCGCTTCCTGCAACGGGCTGGGTTAAGAATGGCAGTCGATATCGGCTATGCGAGCGCCTTGGGCGCCGGGGCGCTTTCGTTCCTGTCGCCCTGCGTGCTGCCGCTGGTGCCGCCTTACCTCTGCTACATGGCCGGCGTTTCGGTGAACGATTTCGGCGGCGAAGGTGGTTCGGCCACGCAGGCAACCTCGCGCAAGGCGCTCGTCGTGGCATCGCTCGCATTCGTACTGGGCTTCACCACCGTGTTCGTCGCGCTGGGAGCGGGCGCCTCCACCATCGGCCGGTTCCTGCGGGTCTGGCAGGAGCCGCTGGCAATCGCCGCCGGCCTGCTGATCGTTCTGATGGGGCTGAACTTCCTCGGCCTGCTGCGTATTCCGCTGCTCGCCAGGGAGGCCCGCTTCCAATCCAACGCCAAACCGGCAACCGTACTCGGCGCCTATTTGATGGGCCTCGCTTTCGCCTTTGGCTGGACGCCGTGCATCGGTCCGGTGCTCGGGCCGATCCTGACCCTGGCGGGCGGCCGCGAAACTTTGGGCGAGGGCGCGCTCTTGCTTCTGGCCTATTCGCTCGGCCTGGGGATACCTTTCCTGGTCGCCGCGCTGTTTTCCGAAGCCTTCATGGGGTTCCTGCGCCGTTTCCGGGTCCATCTCGGGCGTGTGGAAAAAGTCATCGGCGGCTTGCTGGTCGTTGCCGGCGTGCTGTTCCTCACAGGCGGGGTTCAGAGCGCGTCCTACTGGATACTGGAGACGTTTCCGGCCCTGCAACGCCTCGGCTGAATCCCAGTCGCATTCGCTGGCCCATCCAGGTGCTTATCAGTTTGCGGTAGGGCGGTTTACGCCCGGGTACACCGGATTACCGCTCTAAGTCTTTGTTTTAGCCGCATTTGTGCTACGCGAAGTGATTCCACTGGGCTGCAAAATGCTCTAAGAAGTATCAGCCGATTCCGAGACCGCTCGCTTTCCGGAGCCTTCCATGAGCCAACGCAGCTGCCTTTCCATCATTCTTGCCGCCGGCGAAGGCACGCGGATGAAAAGCGCGACTCCAAAGGTCCTGCACAAGATAGCCGGACTGCCGATGCTTGCACACGTCGTTCGCGCGGCGGAGGCTGCTGGAGGCGGAGACATAGCACTGGTGGTTGGGCACGGCGGCGACGCGGTGCGCAAAGCGGCCTCCGGCTTTGCCTCCAATGGCGCGGTCTTCGTGCAGGAGCAGCGCCTTGGCACGGGCCATGCGGTTCTGGCCGCGCGTGAGGCAATCGCGCGAGGCTATGACGACATTCTGGTCATGTTCGGCGACACGCCGCTGCTCGATCCCGCCGATTTGCGTACGGCCAGGGCGAAACTGGCCGAGGGCAATGCGGTCGTTGTCATGGGCTTCCGCTCCGACGATCCAGCCGGCTATGGCCGCCTCATCGAAAAGGATGGCGCGCTGTTGGCGATCCGCGAGGTGAAGGATTGCAGCGCGGAGGAGCTCAAGGTCACCTTCCTCAACGGCGGCTTGATGGCAATCGACGGACGCAAGGCGCTCGGGCTGCTGGATCAGATCGGCAACCGCAACGCCAAGCGTGAGTATTATCTGACCGACGTCGTCGAAATCGCCAATGCCGAAGGGCTGAAGGTCACCGCCAGCGAAGTGGGCTTCGACAGCGTGCTCGGCATCAACAACCGCGCCGAACTCGCCGAGGCGGAGGCGCTATGGCAGCAACGCAAACGCCGCGAGTTGATGCTGTCTGGCGTCACGCTGCTGGCTCCCGACACCGTGTATTTCTCCCACGACACCGAAATCGGCCAGGACACGGTGGTCGAGCCCAACGTGTTCTTCGGCCCAGGCGTCAGGATCGCATCGGGCGCGAAAATCCATGCCTTTTCCCATCTGGAAGAAGCGACCGTGGCGTCCGGCTGCGACGTCGGTCCCTATGCGCGCCTGCGCCCCGGCGCCGATTTGCGCGAAAAGGCCAAGGTGGGCAATTTCTGCGAGGTCAAGAAGGCGGTGATCGAGCCCGGCGCCAAGGTCAACCATCTGACCTATATCGGCGACGCGCGGGTGGGCGCCAATGCCAATATCGGGGCAGGGACCATCACCTGCAACTATGACGGCTTCAGCAAATTCTTCACGGATATCGGGGAGAACGCCTTCATCGGGTCGAACAGTTCGCTGGTCGCGCCGATCACCATCGGCAATGGAGCCTATGTCGCCTCGGGCAGCGTCATCACCGAAAGCGTGCCCGATGGTGCGTTGGCGTTCGGTCGTGCGCGGCAGAAGACCATGCCGGACAAGGGGAGGCAGTTGCGCGAAAGGCTTGCCTCTGCGGCAAAGAAATAGCCGAATTGCGTAACCTTATTATCAACCGCTCGGTGCTATTCTCCTAGCCTGGGTCTAGTCCGGCCGATTGGCCGGATCGATGGCCTGATATGAAACGACACGCAAATTTACTTTCGCAGCTGCGAACAGATTTCTAGATATCTGCTCAGCAGTGCGTCAATGGGCGCTAATCGGGGCACTTTCCATGTGTGGAATCGTAGGTATCGTCGGTCACTCGCCAGTGGCGCCGCTTATCGTGGACGCTTTGAAGCGCCTGGAATATCGAGGCTACGATTCCGCGGGGATCGCCACCATCGAGCATGGCGAGTTGGCGCGACGGCGCGCCGAGGGCAAGCTGATCAATCTTGAGCGCCGCCTGACAGCGGAACCGCTGGCGGGCACGATCGGTATCGGCCACACCCGTTGGGCCACCCACGGCGTGCCCAACGAGACCAATGCGCACCCGCATTTTTCCAATGGCGTCGCCATCGTTCACAATGGAATTATTGAGAATTTTTCGGATCTTAGGGAAGAACTCTCAGCCGATGGCTACGAATTTTCCTCGCAGACCGACACCGAGGTCATAGCGCATCTGGTGGCGCGCGAGGTTCGCCGCGGCGCCCGTCCGGTCGATGCCGCCTACCGCGCGCTGAAACGGCTTGAAGGCGCGTTCGCGCTCGCCATCATGTTCAAGGGCGACGAAGACCTCATCGTCGGCGCCCGCAACGGACCGCCGCTCGCGGTCGGCCATGGCGACGGCGAGATGTATCTGGGGTCCGATGCGATCGCGCTGGCCCCCTTCACCAACTCGATCACCTATCTCGAGGACGGCGACTGGGCGGTCGTGCGGCGCAACCAGGTGCAGATCTACGACATGGCCGGCGAGCCGGTGGAACGCAAACGTCAGCAGTCGATCGGCACGTCCTTCCTGGTGGACAAGGGCAATCACCGCCACTTCATGCACAAGGAGATCCACGAGCAGCCGGAAGTGATCTCCCACACGCTGAGCAATTATGTCGACTTCACCACCGGCAAGATCAAGCCGATCGAGCTGCCGTGGGATTTTGCCACCATCGACCGTGTGGCCATCTCCGCCTGTGGCACCGCCTATCTCGCCGGGCTTGTCGGCAAATACTGGTTCGAGCGGCTGGCGCGGCTTCCGGTCGACATCGACGTGGCATCGGAATTTCGCTACCGCGAGATGCCGCTGTCGAAGAACAGCGCAGCACTGTTCGTCTCGCAGTCAGGCGAAACCGCCGACACGCTGGCTTCGTTGCGTTACTGCCGCAAGGAAGGCGTGCCGATCGGCGCCATCGTCAATGTGCGCGAATCGACCATGGCCCGCGAGGCCGATGTGATGCTGCCGACGCTGGGCGGCCCGGAAATCGGCGTCGCGTCGACCAAGGCCTTCACCTGCCAGCTTTCCGTCATGGCGTCCCTGGCGATCCGCGCAGGCGTTGCCCGCGGGCACATTTCCGCCGAGCAGGAGCATAAGCTTATCAGGCAGCTCGCCGAGGCGCCGCGGCTTGCCAGCCTTGTCATGAAGCTCGAGGACCAGATCGAGAAGGTCTCGCGCGAAATCGCGCACCACCGCGACGTTCTCTACCTCGGCCGGGACACGAATTACCCGCTGGCGCTGGAAGGCGCCTTGAAGCTCAAGGAACTGTCCTACATCCACGCCGAGGGTTATGCGGCCGGCGAACTCAAGCACGGGCCGATCGCGTTGATCGACGAAAACATGCCTGTGATCGTCATCGCGCCGTACGACCGCATCTTCGAGAAGACTGTCTCGAACATGCAGGAAGTCGCTGCGCGCGGTGGCAAGATCATCCTCATCACGGACAAGCGGGGCGCCGAGCGTTCAACTGTCAAGACGCTGGAAACGATCATCCTGCCCGACGTGCCGGAGATCATCGCGCCCATCCTCTACGCACTGCCGATCCAGATGCTGGCCTACTACACCGCCGTCTTCATGGGCACCGACGTCGACCAGCCGCGCAATCTGGCAAAGAGCGTGACGGTGGAGTAACTTTCGGCTCGAAGCGCCGGAGTTTCCATGCAAAATCTCGTTCTCGTCATGATCGGCGGCGGCCTCGGGGCGGGGGCGCGCTATCTGGTCAACCAGATTGTGCCGAAGTTCGCCGGCACCGGCTTTCCCTGGGCGACCATCGCAGTCAACATCATCGGCTGTCTGGCCATGGGACTGCTGGTCGGCATTCTCGCGCGGCGCTCCGGCGATGCATCAGCCCTGCGTCTCTTTCTCGCCACGGGCATCCTTGGCGGCTTTACAACCTTCTCGGCATTTTCGCTCGACTTCATCACGCTGTGGCAGCGTGGCCAGGGGCAGGTGGCATTCGCCTATGCCGCGCTCAGCGTCATCGGCGCGCTGGCCGCCATTTTCGCCGGTTTGTGGCTCGTACGCGGCGTCGGCTGATGCTAATGGCTCCAGCCTGGAACTGAATGCCGACAAGTTGCGGACTTTTCGGAGAATGTTCAGCGACTAACAACAAGATGGAGTTGGATGCCGATTTTATCTCTGGCCCCTCCGCTCCACAGCCAATCGTATGGGTATCATGGCAGGCGTCGAACAAATTACCGTCGGCAAGGACGAGCAGGGGATGCGCGTGGACCGCTGGTTCAAGGTGCATTTTCCAGGCCTCGGCTTCGGCCATTTGCAGAAACTGCTGCGCTCCGGCCAGATCCGTGTCGACGGCGGCCGCGTGAAGGCGGATTCCCGCGTCGAACCGGGCCAGACCGTCCGCATTCCGCCGCTGGGCGTGGACCAGAAGGGGACGGAAAACCTGACCGGTCATTCGATCCGCAACCAGGGCGACGCCGACGTGCTGGCCAAAATGCTGCTGCACGAAGACCCGAAGGTCTTCGTCTTCAACAAGCCGGCCGGCCTGGCGGTGCAGGGCGGCTCGGGCGTTACCCGTCATGTCGACGATATGCTGGAAGCCTGGCGAAACCAGAAGGGTGAAAAGCCGCGGCTTGTCCACCGCCTCGACCGCGACACCTCAGGCGTGCTGGTCGTTGCCCGCACCCGGCATGCGGCAATGAAACTGGCCGAGGCCTTCCGCGCCCGCGAGACGAAAAAGACCTATTGGGCGCTGGTCAAGGGTCTTCCGAAGAAGCGTGAGGACAAGATTTCGACCTGGCTCGTTAAGGAGCAGACGCCGGACGGCGACCGCATGAGGGTTGCCAAGCATGGCGAGGAGGGGGCCGATCACGCCGTCTCCTACTACCGTGTGGTCGAGCAGGCCGGCCAGACGCTATCCTGGCTCGAAATGGAACCGTATACCGGGCGCACGCACCAGCTTCGCGTGCATGCCGCGCATATTGGCAATCCGATCATCGGAGACCCAAAATACTTCGAGGCCGATACCAATTGGGATTTTCCCGGCGGCATGCAGAACCGCCTGCATTTGCACGCTCGGCGCATCGTCATCCCGCATCCCGACAAGGGCTTCATCGATGTGACCGCGCCGATGCCGCCGCACATGCGCCAAAGCTGGAACCTGCTCGGCTTCGAAGAGGCGAGCGCGGGGGAGGGATGAGTTCCGTTCCGCTGCTGGATCGTCGCGATACGGTCGACGTCGCCGCCGTCTCGATCATGATTTTCCTCACCTTCGCGTGGGGCTTGAACGGCGTCGCCACCAAGGTGTCCAATCTCGGCTTCGACCCAGTGTTCGTTTCGGTCGCGCGCTCGGCGATTGGCGGCCTGTGTGTCTTCCTGTGGTGCGTGGTCCGGCGGATACCGCTGTTTCGCCCCGACGGAACGCTCAAGGCCGGCCTTCTCGTCGGTTTCCTGTTTGGGGCCGAATTCCTCTGTATCTTCATTGCGTTCGACTATACGTCGGTCAGCCGCGGATCGCTGATGATCAACACCATGCCCTTCTGGGTGCTGATCGGCGCGCACTTCCTGCTTGGCGAGCGCATGACGGTGGCGAAGCTGGTCGGCATCCTGCTCGCCTTTGGCGGGGTCTTTGTCATTTTCGCAGACCGGCTGAGCGCGCCGGGGCCTAGTGCCTGGATCGGCGATTTGCTCACCTTGCTGGCCGGTATCTTGTGGGCGGCGACCACGCTTGCCATCAAGCGGAGCAGGCTGGCGACGGCTAGCGCCGAAAAACTGCTGCTCTATCAGCTTGCGGTCTCGGCCATCATGACGGCGCCGCTGGTCATGCTGTCCGGTCCGATCCTGCGGGAAGTGTCGCCATTGACTGTGTCGTCGTTGCTGTTCCAGGCGATCTTCGTCGTGGCGTTCACCTATCTCATCTGGTTCTGGCTGATGCGCCGCTATCCGGCATCCGGCCTTGCCAGCTTCGCCTTTTTGACGCCGGCTTTCAGCGTCCTTTTGGGCGGCGTGCTGCTGGGCGAGCCGCTTACATGGAAGATCGGCCTCGCGCTCGTCCTGATCGCCGGCGGCTTGATCATCGTAAACCGCCCCACCAAATCACCGGGATGAGCATGCGCGATCTCCTCAACGACCTCGAAACCGGCAAGTTGCTGTCCGACCCCGATCCGGTCAAGCGCGCCCAATTGCAGATGCGCACGGCCTTGCCGAAGCGCTTTTACACCGAAGTTTCGGTCGCCGCCGGCGATGGCGGGTTCCAGGTCCATCTCGACGGCAAACCGGTGCGCACCCCGGCGAAGGCGCTGCTCGCCTTTCCCACGGCGCAAGCAGCGCAACGCGTGGCAGACGAATTTGCCGCGCAGGTCGAAACGATCGATCTGCTGACGATGCCTTCGATGCGCCTCGTCAACACTGCGATCGATGGCGTTGCCAACGAAGCGGATGCGGTGGCGGAGGACATATTGCGCTTCGCCTCATCCGATATGCTTTGCTACCGCGCCGATGGGCCGGACGGGCTGGTGGCGAGGCAGAACGCCGCGTGGGATCCCGTCCTGGACTGGGCTTTGAGGGTGTTCGGCGCGCGCTTCGTGCTTGCCGAGGGCATCATCCACGTCACGCAACCGCAATCCTCCATCACGGCCCTGCGGATTCATCTCGACCAGCGCCGCGATCCCATCCGGCTGGCCGCGCTGCATTTGATGACCTCGCTCACCGGCTCCGCCCTCTTGGCGCTTGCCGTTGAGGCCGACGAAATCACGGCCGAAGAGGCCTGGCGCGCGGCGCATGTCGATGAAGACTGGCAGATTGACCATTGGGGACAGGATGCCGAGGCGGTGCATCGGCGCAATCTGCGCTGGCGCGACATGAAAGCTGCGGCTTACATGATCGAGGCGCTGAAGGCGGCGGCTTGACGGGGCTCAAGCCTGTGTACGATGCGACACGCAGCGTCCCCCACCGCCACCGAATCCCCTATATAGTCACGCTATGTCCAGCGAACGATTGCCGAGAGATCCGATCCTGCGTGCCGTGATGGGTGGCAAGGCCGAGCCAGACGGTTTTGCCGCGCGCTTCATCCACCTGCGCGTCCATTCCGCCTATTCGTTGCTGGAAGGTGCGCTGACCGTCGCGAAGGTGGTTGCCCACACAGTTGCGGCAGAGTCGCCGGCGATCGCCATTACAGACACCAACAATCTGTTCGGGGCCCTGGAGTTTGCCCAAAAAGCCTCGAAGGAAGGGGTTCAGCCTATCGTGGGCTGCCAATTGGACCTCGACTTCGAAGATATTCGCGAAGAGGCGAGCCAACGCGGCCATCGACATAGCGGCCCCCTTTGTCATCCAGTCGTCCTGATTGCGGCGACCGAGCACGGTTATGGCAATCTGGTGCGTCTGGTGAGCGACGCCTATCTGGCGACTGAGGTTGGCGCGCCGCCGCATCGGCCGGTCTCCGCGCTCGCCGGCGCTTGCGAAGGCATCATCTGCCTGACCGGCGGCCCGCGCGGTCCGATTGGCGCCGCGTTGCGCGACGAGCACCCTACAATCGCCGAGACCCGGCTTCTGACCCTCAAGGCGCTGTTCGGCGACCGGCTCTACGTCGAACTTGAACGGATGGGTGAGTGGAGCCGCGGCCTCGAGCGTGCCACCGTCGAACTTGCCTATGCGCATGAACTGCCGCTCGTCGCGACCAACGAAGCTTTTTTCCGCACCCGTGATGATTTCGAGGCGCATGACGCGCTGATTGCCATCGCTGAAGGGTCGGTCATAGCGGCCGACGATCGCCGCCGCCTGACGCCGGACAACTATCTGAAGAGTTCGGCCGAAATGACCGCCCTCTTCAGCGACTTTCCGGAAGCGATTGAAAACACCGTTGAAATTGCGATGCGGTGTTCTTTCTATCCACAAAAGCGTAAGCCCATTCTGCCCTATTTCACCACGGGCGGCCTCGCCGGGGTCGACCCGGCCCAGGCCGAAGCGGCGGAGTTGCGCCGGCAGGCCCGCGACGGCCTGGACGAGCGCATCGCCAAGCTGGGCATGACCGAGGGATACACACGCGGTCAGTATGACGAGCGCCTGGAATTCGAGCTGGGTGTCATCGAGCGCATGAAATTCCCCGGCTATTTCCTGATCGTCGCCGACTTCATAAAGTGGGCCAAGGCGCACGGCATTCCCGTTGGGCCGGGGCGTGGGTCGGGCGCCGGCTCGCTTGTCGCCTATGCTTTGACCATCACCGACATCGATCCGCTGCGGTTCTCCCTGCTGTTCGAGCGCTTCCTCAATCCCGACCGCGTATCGATGCCGGACTTCGACATCGACTTTTGCCAGGACCGCCGCGAAGAGGTCATTCGCTACGTTCAGGAACGCTACGGCCGCGAGCAGGTCGCGCAGATCATCACCTTCGGAACGCTGCAGGCGAGGGCGGTTTTACGCGACGTTGGCCGCGTGCTGCAGATGCCCTACGGCCAGGTCGACCGGCTCTGCAAGATGGTGCCACAGAACCCGGCCAATCCGGTATCGCTGGCCAAGGCCATCGAAGGCGAGCCGCGCTTCGCCGAGGAGGCCGAGAAGGAGCCGGTGGTCGAGCGCCTGCTCGATATCGCGCAGAAGCTCGAGGGCCTCTATCGCCACGCCTCGACGCACGCCGCGGGCATCGTCATCGGCGATCGGCCGCTGTCTGAACTGGTGCCGATGTACCGCGATCCGCGCTCCGACATGCCGGTCACGCAGTTCAACATGAAAATGGTTGAAGAAGCGGGACTGGTGAAGTTCGACTTCCTCGGCCTGAAGACGCTGACCGTCATCGAAAATGCGCTGAAGCTTCTGCGCCGTCGCGGCATCGATATCGATATCGCCAAGATCCCGCTCGACGACGCGCTGTCCTACGAGATGCTGTCGCGGGGCGAAGTGGTCGGCGTGTTTCAGGTTGAAAGTGCGGGCATGCGCAAGGCGCTGATCGGCATGAAGCCGGACCGTATCGAGGACATTATTGCGCTGGTGGCTCTCTACCGCCCCGGCCCGATGGAGAACATCCCCACCTACAATGCGCGAAAGCACAAGGAGGAGGAGATCGCCTCGATCCATCCCAAGATCGATCATCTGGTGGCCGAAACGCAGGGCGTCATCGTCTATCAGGAACAGGTGATGCAGATCGCGCAGGAGCTAGCCGGATATACGCTCGGCGAAGCCGACATCCTGCGCCGCGCCATGGGCAAGAAAATCCGCTCCGAAATGGACCAGCAGCGCGAGCGTTTCGTCAGCGGCGCTATAGAGCGCGGACTGGGTAAGCCGCAGGCAAACTTCATCTTCGACCTGCTGGCGAAGTTCGCCGATTACGGCTTCAACAAATCGCACGCCGCCGCCTATGGTGTGGTGTCCTACCAGACCGCCTATCTCAAGGCGCATCATCCGGTCGAATTTATCGCGGCGTCCCTGACGCTCGACATGTCGAACACCGACAAGCTGGCTGATTTCCGCCAGGAGGCGCTGCGTCTCGGCATCGAAGTGTTCGCGCCATCGGTCAAAACCTCGTTCCGCGATTTCGAGGTCGGGGAAAACCGCATCTACTATGCGCTGGCGGCCATCAAGGGCATCGGCGACGCGGCGGTCGAGCACATCGTCGCCAAGCGCAGGGAACGGCAGTTCGAAAGCCTCGAGGATTTCTGCGAGCGCGTCGATCCCAAGGTCGTCGGCAAACGCGTCTTTGAGAGCCTGATCATGGCCGGCGCGCTGGATTGCTTCGGCTATGACCGCGCGGCGATGATAGCCGGCCTCGATCGCATGATGGGCCTGGCCCAGCGCGCGCAAGAGGATGCCGCCATGGGCATTGTCGATATGTTCGGCGCGCTGGCGGGTGGTCCGCGCCAGCAGAAACTGCATCTTCCCCCAGCCGACGCCTGGCTCCCGGCCGAACGTCTGCACCGCGAATTCCAGGTGGTGGGCTTTTATCTATCGGCGCACCCGCTCGACGAATACAAACAGGTGCTGGAGAAACTGCGCGTGCAGAACTGGGCGGAGTTTTCCGCAGCGGTCAAGCGCGGCGCTACCGCCGGGCGGCTGGCGGGCACCGTGACCGGCAAGCAGGAGCGCAAGACCCGCACCGGCAACAAGATGGGCGTGGTCAATTTCTCCGATACGACCGGCCAGTTCGAAGCAGTGCTGTTTGCCGAGACGCTGGCGCAGTTTCGCGATCTGCTCGAACCCGGCCGCTCGCTGGTGGTCGAGGTAGCGGCGGAAGACCGTCCGGAGGGCATCAATTTGCGGATCAACCGCGCTCAGCCGCTCGACGATGTCGCGAGCCAGGTGCAGAAGGCGCTGCGGATCTATCTGCGCGACGCAGGACCGCTCAACACCGTTGCCGGTCAGCTCGCCCAGCGTGGAGAGGGGCAGGTCAGCTTTATCCTGATCAAGGGCGAAGGGCAGGGCGAAGTCGAGATAGAACTGCCCGACCGCTATCGCGTCTCGCCGCAGATCGCTTCCGCCATGCGTGCTGTGCCGGGCGTGGTTGAGGTGGAATTGGTGTGACGAGTGGAAAATCCAGTCAAAACCTTGCAGGCGTCCCGCCCATCGCTTCCGCCAGCAACTTCTCATAGCGCCGGCGCGGCACATCCACGGCACCGAAACGCTTCAGGTGCTCGGTGGTAAATTGCGTATCGAGCAACACGAAGCCGTGTTGCTTCAGCCGTTCCACCAGATGCACGAGGCACACTTTCGAAGCGTCGGTCTCGCGCGAGAACATGCTTTCGCCGAAGAATGCCCGGCCGAGCGTCACGCCATAAAGCCCGCCAACCAATTGACCCTCGCGCCAGGCTTCCACCGTGTGGCAATGCCCCTGGCGGAAAAGCTCGCCATAGGCTTGCCGGATCGGCCCGTTGATCCATGTCGAGGGACGCACATCGCGCGATTCGGCGCAGGCGGCGATCACAGCCTCGAAATCATGGTCAAAGCGGATGTCGAAAACGCCCCGCCGAACCAGTTTGGCCAGGCTTTTCGGCACGTGGAACCCGTCCAGCGGGATGATGCCGCGCAGGTCGGGTTGGACCCAGAACACCTCCGGATCATCCGCATTGTCGGCCATCGGAAAGACGCCGGTCGAATAGGCGCGCAGCAGAAGATCGGGCGGAATGCTTTGGCCGGGCGCTATTGGACGGGCCATCTGAGCCGTCTGAGATTCACGGGTGCGTCCTTCGAGGCTCGCACGCCGACGAGGTTACTTGAACGTTTGAGGTTGGCGAGTGCTCTAACCTCAGGATAAGGACGGTTGGTGCCAACGTGCCAATCGCCAACGTCAATTCTCAACCTTTGAACATCGGGTAGCAGGAGCGCTGCGGTCCTCATCCGAGGTGCGAGCGCGCGTGAACGACGACGACTAGGGTACCTGACCGATGCGCGAGCCTCGAAGGGCGCACCCAACGCAGACCGCGCGCCACCGCCACCGGCTTCACTCGGTCTTGGCCAGATGCTTCTCCAGCCAGTGGATGTCATAGTCGCCATTGGCGATGTCGGCGTTGCCGACCAGATCGCGGAACAGCGGCAGCGTCGTCTTGATGCCATCGACGACAAATTCGTCGAGCGCACGGCGCAGACGCATCATGCACTCGATGCGGTTGCGGCCGTGCACGATCAGCTTCCCGATCAGGCTGTCGTAATAGGGCGGGATGCGGTAGCCGGAATAAACACCGGAATCGACGCGGATGCCGAGCCCCCCCGGCGTATGAAAATGCGTGATCGTGCCCGGCGAGGGTGCGAAAGTACGCGGGTCCTCGGCGTTGATACGGCACTCGATTGCGTGGCCCTGAAAACGGATGTCCTCCTGCCTGACCGACAATCCGCCACCCGAGGCCACCCGGATCTGCTCGTGCACAAGATCGATGCCGGTGATCGCTTCGGTGACCGGGTGCTCAACCTGCAAACGTGTATTCATTTCAATGAAATAGAACTCGCCGTTCTCGTACAGGAACTCGATCGTGCCCGCGCCCGAATAGCCCAGTTCCGCCACGGCGTCGGCGACGATCTTGCCGATCTTGGCGCGCTGGTCATCGTTCAGAGCAGGCGAAAGCGCTTCTTCCCACACCTTCTGGTGCCGGCGCTGCAGAGAGCAGTCGCGTTCGCCGAGGTGAACGCCATTGCCAGCGCCGTCGCCGAACACCTGCAATTCGATATGGCGCGGCTTTTCGAGATATTTCTCGATGTAGACGGAATCGTTGCCGAACGCAGCGCCCGCCTCGGTGCTGGCCGTCTGGAGGGCCAGAACCAGATCGTCCTCGGTGCGCGCCACCTTCATGCCGCGCCCGCCACCGCCGGCGGTAGCCTTGATGATGACGGGATAGCCAATCTCGGCGGCAACGCGCTTTGCGTCCGCCTCTTCCGTGATCGCCCCCTCGGAGCCTGGAACGACCGGGATGCCGAGGCGCTTGGCCGTGCGCTTGGCCTCGATCTTGTCGCCCATGATGCGGATGTGATCGCCCGACGGCCCGATAAAGGTGATGTTATGCGCGGCCAGAATGTCGGCGAACTTGGCGTTCTCCGAGAGAAAGCCGTAGCCCGGATGCACGGCATCGGCGCCGGTTATCTCGCAGGCGGCGACGATCTGATGGATGTTGAGGTAGCTATCGCGCGAGGGCGGCGGCCCGATGCACACGCTTTCGTCGGCAAAGCGCACGTGCATCGCATCCGTGTCCGCGGTCGAATGCACCGCGACAGTCTGGATGCCGAGATCCTTGCAGGCGCGCAGCACCCGCATGGCGATCTCGCCGCGATTGGCGATCAGGATCTTGTCGAACATTACTCGACGATCACGAGCGG
>Ga0190271_10001113_pt1 | contig 14881 bp, 11 predicted proteins | sample Popmic356T_FD_133747 | JGI IMG/M metagenome (GOLD analysis project Ga0190271, IMG submission 133747) | Populus adjacent soil microbial communities from riparian zone of Weber River, Utah, USA - 356 T | ecosystem: Environmental > Terrestrial > Soil > Riparian zone | place: USA: Utah | collected...
CGGCCGGCGCCGCCGAGGTTGAGGTTCGAGGAGCTGACCATGATCACGTGGTCGGCGTTGCCGGCCTTCGAGAAGGCGTAGAACTTCGCGTGCATGCTCGCCCGGGGTCCGCGGCAGCTCCTGTCACACTTCTTCACGTAGCTTGCGTCGGTGCCCCAAGTCTGCTCGGCGGCACTGGGGTCGTCCACGCTCCCGAGCGTCTCGGCCCGGGTGAGCGGGCGAGCGACCCGGCGGGCCGGGTCAGGGAAGTCGCGGCCGCACTTCCACGTCTTCGGCCGGGTCCACCCACCCTCGCCGTCCGGCTCGACGTTGTCGCCGTTGAGGGCCGCGACGAGCCGCCGCGAGTGCCTGTTGTCGATCTGGCCGTCGAGGATGACTCGCACTGACACCCCGCGCCGGCAGGCACCGACCAGGGCGTCGACGCTGGACGGGCGATCGAACAGGTACGACGCGATGAGGATCGTCTCGCCGCCCGGGGTGTGGTTGATCGCCGCCTCGACCTTGCGGATGATCCGCATGCGTTGGCGGAGCTTGTCGCCCCACGGCTTCGGCGTGTTGAACGTCGCGTTCTCCGCAGGTGCCCACGCGGAGGCCAGTGGTGCCTGGGCGAACAGCAGCCCGATGACGACAGCGAGCACTGCAAGGAACTTGCGCGACATGGACATGACCCCCAACAAGACCCCCAACAAGGAACCGTCGACACCGCCCCGAGGTGTCGACGCTGCGTCGAGTGTAAGGCGGCAGGCGGGCCCTGGCTGCCGGAGGAGCGAGAATGCGGGACCTCCGTCGCGCAACCGACGGACGGTCGACTCTTTCCCGGGGGTCGCAGGTACTGGGATCGGGTCACCGAGATGCCCCTGAGAGGATCGGAGGCGTCCCAGCCTCCCTCGGAAGGAACCCATGAGCAGGACGATCCTCATCACCGGTGCGAGCTCGGGGCTCGGTGCCGAGATGGCCCGACAGTTCGCGGCTCTCGGCTACGACCTCGCGCTGTGCGCCCGGCGCACGGACCGGCTAGACGCGCTCCGCGCCGTGGTCGTGGGCAAGCACCCCGACCGCCGGGTCGAGGTCCGGGCGCTCGACGTGAACGACCACGACCAGGTCTTCGAGGTCTTCCGCGGGTTCCGTGACGACTTCGGCCACGTCGACCGCATCGTGGTGAATGCCGGGCTCGGCAAGGGTGCGCCGCTGGGCACCGGCAAGTTCTACGCCAACAAGCAGACAGCCGAGACCAACTTCGTCGGTGCGCTGGCCCAGATCGAGGCTGCTGCGGAGATCTTCCGTGACCAGAACGCCGGCCACCTCGTCGTGGTCTCCAGCGTCTCGGCCCTGCGCGGGATGCCGAAGAACATCACGACGTACGCCGCGACGAAGGCCGCCGTCGCCCACCTGGCCGAGGGTCTGCGTGTCGACCTCCACGGCACGCCGATCAAGATCACCGTGCTCTACCCGGGCTACATCCGGTCGGAGATGAGCGCCACTGCGCCGAACACGCCGCTCATGACCGGCACGGAGAGCGGGGTGCGCTCGATGGTCAGCGCCATCGAGAAGGAGAAGTCCTCGGCCCGGGTGCCCGGATGGCCGTGGGAGCCGCTCGGCCTCGTCCTCAAGGTCCTCCCCCTGCCCCTCGCCCGCCGCTTCATGTAACGGCGTCAGGAGAGCTCGGTCTGGCCGCGCCAGCTGGCGGCGCCGACCACGAGGAACCGGATCTGCTTCTCGGCGGTGGCGATCACGGCCCGCTCGGCCTCGGGCCGGGGGGCCGTGAGGATCGCCTCGGTGGTGTTGACCATGAGGCCGACGATGAGGTTGGCGAAGGCGTGCAGGTCCTCCGACGACCACGACGCGGGCCCGGGCAGGCGGGCGAGGTCGGTGGCCAGCTCGCGCTCGAACAGCTCCAGCTCGTGGCGGATGGCGTCGCGCACCGACGTGATGCCGCTCATCCGCTCGCGGAACATGAACAGGAAGTACGCCCTCCGGTCGTGCACGTTGCGGGCGAGGACGTCGACCGACGACTCGATGACCGCGTCGATGTCGACCCAGGTGCGTCGTTGCTCGCGCATCATCTGCCGCAGCGACGCGAACGACGCGTCGACCAGGGCGAGCCCGAGCTCCTCGATCGAGGCGAAGTGCCGGTAGAACGCGGTCGGCACGATGCCGACCTCCTTGGCCACCGCACGGAGCGACAGGCCGGCGAGTCCCGTGTCCTCGGAGAGGCGCAGGGCGGCGTCGAGGATCGCGGCCCGGGTGCGCTCCTTGCGCTCCTGCCGCGACCCCAGGCCGCCGTCCGTGACCATCGCCACACTGTACCCAGGTGAACACCTGCTCACTCTTGTTCAGAGGGCGCCGCCGGCGTGCCCAGGCTCACAGCCGAACAGGTTGCGGGCAGGGCCGGACTCTCGGCACACTTTCAGTGTACGGTCGTTCACCGAACAGGGAGGAGGACGATCATGAGCCTCACCACCAGTCTTCTCCGGTCCCCGGCCGTCGGGGCCCTCACCTCGCCGCACGGCGTGGACCGCTACCTCGAGCTCGTCAACCCGATGTGGGTGGTCCACGAGGTGCGTGCGCGCATCGTCGACATCACCCGGGAGACCCGCGCCGGCGAGCCCGTCGCGACGGTCACCCTCGAGCCCTCGCGCGCCTGGCGAGGCCACCAGGCCGGCCAGTACGTCCAGGTCGGCGTCGAGGTCGACGGGGCCCGGCGTACCCGCTGCTTCTCGGTCTCGTCCGCTGAGTCCGGGCGCGGGGACCTCATCACGATCACCATGCGCGCGAACCCGACTGGGCTGGTGTCCAAGCACCTCGTCCACGACGCGAAGGTCGGCGACGTCATCCATGTCTCGCAGGCCGAAGGCATGTTCACGCTGCCCAACCCGCTGCCCAGCGAGGTGCTGCTGATCTCCGGCGGCTCGGGCATCACACCGGTGATGTCGATCCTGCGCACGCTGCTGCGTCGTGGGTATGGCGGCACCGTCCACTTCCTGCACTACGCGCAGTCGGCCGACCACCAGATCTACGCTGCCGAGCTCGCCGACCTGCCCCCCAACGTCAGGGTGCACCTGCTGTACCCCGAGTCCGGCGACCCGGCGTACACCACCGACGAGCTGGCCCGTCTGCTCCCGGCGTACGCCGATGTCGACACCTGGGCCTGCGGGCCTGCGGGCCTGATCGAGAGGGTGCAGGAGACGTTCCTGGACAACCCCCGGCTGCGGATCGAGTACTTCAAGACCTCGACCCTCAAGCCTGTCGACGGCGCCACGGGAAGCACCCGGTTCGACCGCGCCGGTCAGCAGTCCGAGAACACCGGAGCGACCCTGCTCGAGCAGGCCGAGGCCCTGGGCCTGAAGCCGGCGTACGGCTGCCGGATGGGCATCTGCTTCTCCTGCGTGTCCACGAAGGCCGAAGGCACCGTCCGCAACGTCGTCACCGGCGAGGAATCCTCCCAGCCGGAGGAGGACATCCGGATCTGCGTGTCCGCCCCTGTCGGCGACTGCGTCGTCGACCTCTGACCCCCACGCTCAACACCGATTCGTCAGCGGTCGTCCCGCGGCGAACCCGGTACCTCACCTAGACGAATCGAAGGGAAGGACTCGAAATGCCTTACACCCTCACTGCTGACCAGCTCGACGAGCTCGGCAAGGAGCTCGACGCGCTGCGCCAGCGCGTGGTCGCCGACCTCGGCGAGGCCGACGCCGACTACATCCGTGGCGTCGTGAAGGCCCAGCGCGCCTTCGAGGGCGCTGGCCGGGCGCTGTTCTACCTGCCGCCCGCCTGGCCGCTCGCCGTCGCCAGCCTCAGCGTCTCCAAGATCCTCGACAACATGGAGATCGGGCACAACGTGATGCACGGGCAGTACGACTGGATGGGCGACCCGGGCCTGAGCTCGCGGATGTACGAGTGGGACACCGTCTGCCCGAGCGAGCAGTGGAAGTACTCCCACAACTACATCCACCACACGTACACGAACATCCTCGGCAAGGACCGTGACATCGGCTACGGCATCCTGCGGATGGACGAGGACCAGAAGTGGCGGCCCTACTACCTGGGCAACCCGGTGTACGCGTTCCTGCTGATGTCGTTCTTCCAGTGGGGTGTGCTGCTGCACGACCTCGAGGTCGAGGAGATCTTCGCCGGCCGCCGGACCTGGAAGGACACCAAGCACCTGCACCGCGGCATGATCCGCAAGGTGCGTCGTCAGACGCTCAAGGACTACGTGCTCTTCCCGCTCCTGACCGGCCCGTTCTTCCCGCTGACGCTGGCGGGCAACGCGACGGCCAACCTCATCAGGAACGTCTGGGCGTTCAACATCATCTTCTGCGGCCACTTCCCGGCCGGCGTGCAGAGCTTCTCGATCGAGGAGACCGAGAACGAGACGCGCGGCCAGTGGTACTACCGCCAGCTGCTCGGCTCGGCCAACTTCACCGGCGGGAAGCTGCTGCACCTGATGAGCGGCAACCTGTCGTACCAGATCGAGCACCACCTGTTCCCGGACATCCCGGCGCGGCGGTACCCGGAGCTCTCCGTCGAGGTCAAGGAGATCTGCGAGCGCTACGGGCTGCCCTACAACACCGGCAGCCTGCCCCAGCAGCTCGGCAGCGTGTTCATGAAGATCGCCAAGCTGGCGCTACCGTCGCGGAAGAAGGACCGGTACGACGGTGACGGTGCCCGCGCGCCGAAGCCGGTCGTCGTGCCCGAGCCGGCGGTGGAGCTCGACAAGGCGCGCATCAGCAGCCAGGTGCGGGAGCGGGTCCCCGCCTGAGCGTCGAGCGCACCGACGTACGTCCGCGCAGGCGAGAGGCCGGTCACAGTCCTACGGGGGTGGGTTGTGGCCGGCCTCGCGCCGTCCAACACTGGACCCGTGGCGGGGACCCCTCGCTGTGACGACCCGTGACGAGAAGGAACACCGACACCGATGACCGAACAGTTGAGCAACACCGAGATCGCCAAGGATGCCCTGCAGCACACGGTCGAGGCCGGGGCCGAGACGGTCGCCGGCGTCACGATGATCATCGCCACCGCGGTCCGTGACGTGGCGAAGACTCTGGGCAGCTTCGCGACCGAGGTGTTCGAGATCCGCGACGCCGCCCGCAAGGCCCGCGCCGAGTCGGAGGGCTAGGGGCCGGGCGCAAAACCTCAAGGTATGCAGAGGAACTTGCACTTCCCTAGCGCCATGACCCGTGGGAAGTGCCAGATCCTCTGCATACCTTGAGGAACTGTCAGCCCTCGGAGCCCTCAGAGCCCTCAGAGGCGGACGACGGGGACGCGCCAGGTGAGCGTGGTGCCGTGACCGACGGTGCTGTCGCACTCGAGGAACCCGCCGTGCTGCTCGGCTCGCTTGGCGAGGTTGCCCAGGCCGCTGCGTCGTGAGCTGGCGATGCCGACGCCGTCGTCGGTCACGCTGAGGATCAGCTGACCCATGTGCACGACCGCCTTGACGATGACCTGGGTGGCGTGGGCGTGCCGGACGACGTTGGACATCGCCTCGCGCACACACGCAGCGAGGTCGGCAGCCAGGGCGCCCTTGACGTCGCGCGAGCCGGGGTCGAGCGCCAGGATCGGCGTGAACCCGAGCAAGGGCTCGGCCTCCATGGAGATGTCCGTGATCATGTCGGCCAGCGTCACGGCGTCGTCACCGGCCGAGCGCAGCGTGAGGATCGTGTTGCGGATCTGTCGGATGGTCTCGTCGATCGCGATCATCGCGGCGTCCACACGCTCCCGCCCGGCGCCCTCCAGCTGTGGGACGGCCTGCTGCAGCGAGAGGCCGGTGGCGAAGAGCCGTTGCACCACGTGGTCGTGGAGGTCGCGGGCGATCCGGTCTCGTTCCTCGACCAGGAGCAGGGCGTCCTGCAGCTTGCGCGCCGCGACCAGCTCGAGCGCGACGGAGGCCTGGCTGGCGAACGCGGAGGTCATGTCGACCTCCGCGTGCGTGAACACCGGCGCGTCCTTGTAGCGCCCCAGGAAGAGCGTCCCCACGAAGGCGTCCTCCCCGTGCAGCGGGATCATGACGCCGGGCCCGAGGTCCTCGTCGTCGATCTCGCGCAGTGCGTGGCTGTCCTCGAGGGCGAGGTCGGGGAAGCTGATCGGCTCGCCGGCCTGCAGCACCCTCTGGGTCAGTGACCCCGGGAGGGGGAAGGCGCGGCCGCGGAACTTGGCGAGGTAGCTCATCCCGCTCACGTAACGGACCACGAGGTTGTCGTCCTGGACGACGAGCACCGCTGAGACGGGAGCGTCGGCGAGCTCCATCGCCCGCTCGGCGATGACCTTGAGCGGTTCGGGCAGCTCGTTGGCGAGCAGCTGCTGGGTCAGCGTCGTCGCGGCGCGCATCCACCGTCGTGCTCGCAGCGCCTCGCGGAGCAGCATCGCGTTGTCGAGCGCTGCGCCGAGTGCCCGGCCGAGCTCGACGAAGAGAGCCTCGTCCTCCTCGCCGAAATCGGAGCCCTTGTCCGCCGCGACGAACAAGACACCGACGGTGCGCGCACCCGCCCGCAGGCGTACGCCGAGGAGGCCGCCGATGAACGGCCGGGGCCGGGGCATCGTCGCGGCCGCGCCGTCGGCGGGCGTCGGGTCGATGCGGACCGGGGCGTCGCTGGTGAGCAGTGCGTTGAGCGCCTCCTGCAGCACCGGATGCTGGCGGAGCGCGGGCTCGTCGATGGCGGAGGCGCCGGAGAAGCCCATGGAGCCGAGTGTGCGGTCGTCGTCGAGCAGGGCCGCGACGGCGAGATGGCTCTCGAACAGGTCGCGGGTCAGCTTGGCGACGTCACCGAGCACGGCGGACGGCGCGCGGTCGCTGCGCAGGATGCGGGGGAGCCCGCGCAGGACCTCGTGCATCCGGCCGTCGATGCTCTGCACGACCACGCGTGGCCCCCATCCTTGGGATCGGAGGGGGCACGTACCCCGGTGCCGAGGCCCTCGCTGCAGATTTTATGACCGGGGCAGGGGGCCGTCGAGTTAAAACGCACATGTCGGGACGAGAAACAAGCAGTCTTGACTGTTTGTTTGTCCTGCGCCAGAGTGACAGGTGTGACCACGACCGCGGCCCGGGTCCCCCAGGAGGAGCGCACCCGGGCGATGCGCCAGCGACTGCTCGAGGCGACCGTCGAGTGCCTCGTCGAACACGGGTGGAGCGCGACCTCCACCACGCTGGTGTCCCGGCGGGCCGGGGTCAGCCGCGGCGCCCAGCTGCACCACTTCCCCACCAAGAACGACCTCGTCCTCGCTGCGGTCGACCACCTCGCCACGGTCCGCCAGGACGAGATGGTGGCCAGCACGGTCCGCCTGCCCACCGGGCCCGGGCGCACGCGGGCGGTGCTCGAGGTGCTCGCCGAGCTGTTCACCGGCCCGCTGTTCGTCGCGGCCGTCGAGCTGTGGGTCGCGGCTCGCTCCGACGAGGCACTGCGCATCGCGGTCACCGACCTCGAGAGCAGGGTCGGCCGGGCCACGCACCGCCGCACCGTCGACGCGCTCGGGATCGACGACCGGCTGCCGGGGAACCGTGAGCTGGTGCAGGCGACCCTCGACCTGGTCCGGGGCCTCGGCCTGGCGAACGTGCTCAGCGACGACTCCGCGCGGCGCGCGCACATCCTCGACCGCTGGGCCGCCACCTTGGACGTCGCGCTGGTCCGGACCCAGGAGGCGCCATGACCGACGATCGGCTCAGCCTCGTGCTCACCGACCTGGCCGCACAGGGCGACTGGGTCGACTCGCTCGTGGCCGATCTCGACGAGGACGGCTGGCGGGCCCCCACCCCGGCCGAGGGATGGGACGTCGCCACGTCGATCGCCCACCTGGCCTGGACCGACGGCGTCGCGGTGCTCGCCGCCACCGACAAGCAGCGCTGGGACGAGGTGGTGCTCCAGGCCATCGCCGACCCGCACGGTTTCGTCGACGTGGCCGCGGCAGCGGTGGCCGCCGTACCTCCGGACCAGCTGGTCGCGCGCTGGCGAGCGGCCCGGCAGGAGCTCGCGCAGACGCTGAGGACGTTCCCCGCGGGCGAGAAGCTGCCGTGGTTCGGCCCTCCGATGAGTCCGACGTCGATGGCGACCGCCCGCTTCATGGAGACCTGGGCGCACGGGCTCGATGTCGCGGACGGGCTCGGCGTCGCCGTCGAGCCGCACGACCGGGTCCGCCACGTCGTCCACCTCGGGGTGCGGACCCTCGGGTACTCCTTCGTCAACGCCGGGCTCGACGCGCCGGGCGCGGAGATCCACGTGGCCCTGCGGGCGCCGGGTGGCGAGACGTGGGAGTACGGCGACGCGACGGCCGCCCAGCGCGTGACCGGGTCGGCATGGGACTTCGCGCTCCTGGTGACGCAGCGGCGACACCGCGAGGACCTGGACGTACACGCCTCCGGGACCGACGCAGACCGGTGGCTCGACCTCGCCCAGGCCTTCGCCGGCCCGTCGGGCCAGGGCCGCGAGCCCGCGGGGAGCGCGTCATGACGTTCGGGTCGGGAGCGGTGGTGCGGGTCGGGAACTGCTCCGGCTTCTACGGTGACCGGCTTAGCGCGATGCGCGAGATGCTCGAGGGCGGGGACCTCGACGTGCTCACCGGCGACTACCTCGCCGAGCTCACCATGCTCATCCTCGGCCGCGACCAGATGAAGGACCCGTCGCTCGGCTACGCACGGACGTTCCTCACCCAGGTGACCGACTGCCTCGGCCTCGCCGTTCGGAGCGGTGTGCGGATCGTCGCCAACGCCGGCGGCCTCAACCCCGAGGGGCTGGCTGCCCGGCTGCGGGAGGTCGCCTCCGAGCAGGGTGTGGACGTGAAGATCGCGTACGTCGGCGGCGACGCCCTCGTGGACCGCGCCGAGGAGCTCGGGCTGACCGAGGACGGCAAGCCACTCACCGCGAACGCCTACCTCGGAGCCTCCGGCATCGCGGCCGCCCTCGACGCCGGCGCGGACGTCGTGGTGACCGGCCGGGTCACCGACGCCTCGGTCGTCGTGGGTCCGGCGATCGCGCACTTCGGGTGGTCGCGCGAGGACGTCGACGCCCTGGCCGGCGCGGTGGTGGCCGGGCACGTCATCGAGTGCGGTGCCCAGGCGAGCGGGGGCAACTTCAGCGGCTTCCGTGCGCTCCTGGACACAGGGCTGGGCTCGCTCCCGCTGGGCTTCCCGCTCGCGGAGGTCCACGCCGACGGGTCGTCGGTGATCACCAAGCATCCCGGGACGGGCGGGCTGGTGTCCGTCGACACCGTGACCGCGCAGCTCGTCTACGAGATCCAGTCGAGCGTCTACCTGAACCCCGATGTGACCACGCACCTGGACACGGTCCGGCTCACCCCCGACGGCGCCGACCGGGTGCGCATCACCGGGGTGCAGGGCTCGCCGCCGCCGGCGACGACCAAGGTCTGCCTCAACCACCTCGGCGGGTTCCGCAACCAGATGGAGATCGTCCTCACCGGGCTCGACATCGACGCCAAGGCCGCCTGGGTCCGCGCCCAGGCCGAGGCTGCGTGGGGGGCGTCGCGTCCGGCCTCGCTGGACTGGACGCTGGCCCGGACCGACCATGCCGACGCGGAGACCGAGGAGGCCGCGAGCGCCCGCCTGCGGGTGGTCGTCCGTGACCCGTCGCCGGACAAGGTCGGCAAGAGGTTCACCGCGCCCCTCGTGGAGCTGGCCCTGGCGTCCTACCCGGGCTTCACCATGACCGCACCCCCGGGGCCGGGCACCCCGTACGGCGTCTACCGCGCCGCCTACGTACCCCAGACCGTCGTACCCCATGTCGTGCACCACCCCGACGGCACCACCCAGGATATCCCCCCACCTGCTTCGGGCTTGGTCTCGATACATCGCTCGACGAAGGAGCGCGTCTCGAGACCAGCGACCGAGGAGGTCTCGATACACCGCTCGCAGGCTCGCGGCACTCGAGCGGTGATGCGCGTGCCGCTGGGCACCTTCGTGCACGCGCGGTCGGGCGACAAGGGCGGGGACGCGAACCTGGGTCTCTGGGTGAGCGCGGCCGACGAGAAGGCCGAGGCCCGTGCGGAGTGGCTGCTCGAGACGGTCACCCCCGACTTCGTACGCCGGCTCCTCCCCGAAGCCCGGGACTTGGACGTCGAGGTGCACCTTCTCCCGAACCTCCACGCTGTCAACACGGTCATCCACGGACTTCTTGGCGAGGGCGTCGCCGCCTCGAGCCGGTTCGACCCGCAGGCCAAGGGGCTCGGCGAGTGGGCGCGGTCGCGTCTCGTCGACGTCCCGGAGGAGCTGTTGTGACCGCGTGGACCGAGGAGCAGGAAGCGCTGCGTACCAGCGCGACCACCTTCGTGGAACGCGAGGTCCTCCCGAACATCGACGACTGGGAGGCGGCGCACAGCCTGCCGCGCGAGCTGCACCGGTCGGCGGCGAAGCAGGGCTTCCTGGGGGTGTCGTTCCCGGAGGAGGTCGGCGGCTCCGGCGGCGGTCTCCTCGACTCCGTCTGCCTCACCGAGGCGCTGATGGAGGCCGGCGCCTCCGGGGGAGTGATCGCCAGCCTCATGACGCACGGGATCGCACTGCCGCACATCGCCAGGAGCGGCAGCGCCGACCTCGTGGACCGGTTCGTGCGTCCGACCCTGGCCGGCGAGCTCATCGGGTCGCTCGCGATCACCGAGCCCGACGGTGGCTCCGACGTCGCCAACCTCCGCACGCGTGCCGTGCGCGACGGCGACCACTACGTCGTCAACGGCGCCAAGACCTTCATCACCTCGGGCGTTCGCGCGGACTTCGTCACGACCGCCGTGCGTACCGGCGGGCCCGGACACAAGGGCATCTCCTTGCTCGTGGTCGAGAAGGACACGCCTGGCTTCACCGTTTCTCGTCAGCTCGACAAGATGGGGTGGCACTCCTCCGACACCGCCGAGCTCGCGTTCACCGACGCAGTCGTCCCCGCTGAGAACCTCGTCGGCGAGGAGGGGTCCGGCTTCGTGCAGATCGCGATGGCGTTCGTGACCGAGCGCGTGGGGCTGGCGGTCCAGGGCTACTCCACCGCAGCGCGGTGCCTCGACCTCACCGCCGACTTCGCCCGGCAGCGTGAGGCGTTCGGCCAGTCGCTGCTGGGCAACCAGGTGGTCCGCCACAAGCTGGTGGAGATGCACCGGCGCATCGAGGCCGCTCGCGTGTACACGCGCGAGGTCGCGCGGCGGTACGACGCCGGGGAGCAGCCGCTTGTCGAAGCACTGCACGCCAAGCGTCTCGGGGTCGAGGCCGCGGCGTACTGCACCAACGAGGCCGTCCAGGTCCATGGCGGCACCGGCTACATGCACGGCACCGAGGTCGAGCGGCACTACCGCGACGCCCGCATCCTCGGCATCGGAGGAGGAGCGAACGAAGTGCTCGACGACCTGGCCGCCAAGCTCCTGGGGTTCACGCCATGACCGAGACGATCGAGAGCCCGTCGCCTCCGCAGCCGACCGACCGTCGTACGGCGATGCTCGCGAAGCTCGCGGAGCTCGACGCCGAGCACGCCAAGGCAGTGGACGGCGGCGGCGAGCGCTACAACGAGCGGCACAAGCAGCGCGGCAAGATGCTGGCGCGGGAGCGCATCGAGCTGCTGCTCGACGAGGGGTCTGCCTTCCTCGAGCTGATGCCGTTGGCCGGCTGGGGATCCGACTTCACCGTGGGCGCCAGCATCATCACCGGCATCGGGGTCGTCGAGGGTGTCGAGTGCATGATCGTCGCCAACGACCCGACCGTGAAGGGCGGGGCGAGCAACCCGTGGACCCTCAAGAAGTCGTTCCGCGCCGCGCAGATCGCCCATGAGAACAGGCTCCCGACGATCAACCTCGTCGAGTCCGGGGGCGCCGATCTCCCGACGCAGAAGGAGATCTTCCTCCCCGGCGGCAGGATCTTCCGCGACATCACCCGCTCGAGCGCCGACAAGAGACCCACGATCGCGCTGGTGTTCGGCAACTCGACAGCGGGTGGTGCCTACATCCCCGGCATGAGCGACTACGTCGTGATGGTCAAGGAGGGCGCCAAGGTGTTCCTCGGTGGTCCGCCGCTGGTGAAGATGGCCACCGGCGAGGAGTCCGACGACGAGTCGCTCGGCGGTGCCGAGATGCACGCGAAGGTCTCCGGGCTGGCCGACTACCTCGCCGTCGACGAGGAGGACGCCATCCGGATCGGCCGGCGCATCGTCGCCCGGCTCAACCACCGCAAGGCCGTCGATTCGTCTAGGCGACGTACCGGTCCCGCCGCGGGGGAATCGCTGACGAATCGGTGTTACAGCGAGCCGGACGAGGATGTCGACGACCTGCTCGACCTGATCCCGACGGACCTCAAGGAGCCGTTCGACCCGCGGGACGTGGCTGCGCGGATCTGTGACGGGGCGGGGCCGGGCAACGAGGTGCCGTTCGACGAGTTCAAGCCGCTGTACGGATCGTCGCTGGTGACCGGCTGGGCCCGGATCCACGGCCGGCAGATCGGGATCCTGGCCAACGCACAGGGGATCCTGTTCTCCGAGGAGGCGCAGAAGGCGACCCAGTTCATCCAGCTTGCCAACCAGATCGACGTACCTCTCCTGTTCCTGCACAACACGACCGGCTACATGGTCGGCAAGGAGTACGAGCAGGGCGGGATCATCAAGCACGGCGCGCAGATGATCAACGCGGTCAGCAACAGCACCGTGCCGCACCTCGCCATCATCATGGGCGCGTCGTACGGCGCCGGGAACTACGGCATGAACGGCCGCGCGTACGACCCGCGCTTCCTCTTCACCTGGCCGAGCGCCAAGTCCGCGGTGATGGGCCCGGCACAGCTCGCAGGCGTGCTCTCGATCGTCGCGCGCGCCGCCGCCGAAGCGAAGGGCAAGGAGTACGACGAGGAGGCCGACGCAGGCCTGCGGGCGTACGTCGAGGAGCAGGTCGAGGAGCAGAGCCTGCCGTTCTTCCTCTCCGGGATGGTGTACGACGACGGGGTGATCGACCCTCGCGACACCCGCACCATCCTGGCGATCTGCCTCTCCGTCATCGAGAACACGCCCGTCCAGGGCACCGACCGCTTCGGCGTCTTCAGGATGTAGGCCCATGATCACGAGACTGTTGGTGGCCAACCGGGGTGAGATCGCGCGCCGGGTCTTCCGGACCTGCCGTGAGCTCGGCATCGGCACCGTGGCCGTGTACTCCGACGCCGACGCGGGCATGCCGTTCGTGGCCGAGGCCGACGTCGCCGTCCGGCTGCCCGGCCAGGCCCCCTCCGACACCTACCTGCGTGCCGACCTGCTCGTCGACGCGGCCCGCAAGGCCGGGGACGACGCGGTGCACCCCGGGTACGGGTTCCTCTCCGAGAACCCGGACTTCGCCCGCGCGGTCACGGCCGCCGGCCTCACCTGGGTGGGCCCGACGCCCGACTCGATGGAGAAGATGGCGAGCAAGGTCGAGGCCAAGAAGCTCATGGACGACGCCGGCGTCCCGGTGTTGTCCGAGCTCACGCCCGCGCGGATCGCGCAGAGCGACCTCCCGGTCCTGGTCAAGGCCAGCGCTGGTGGCGGGGGGCGAGGGATGCGGGTGGTGCGCGACCTGGCCGTCCTGGACGAGGTGGTCGAATCCGCGTCCAGGGAGGCGGCGAGTGCCTTCGGCGATCCGACGGTGTTCTGCGAGCAGTACGTCGAGCGCGGCCGCCACGTCGAGGTCCAGATCCTCGGCGACCACGAGGGCACGACGACGTACGTGCTCGGCGCCCGCGACTGCTCGCTGCAGCGCAGGCACCAGAAGGTCGTCGAGGAGGCCCCGCCGCACGACCTCCCGAGGGCGGTGCTCGAGGCCATGTACGCCGCTTCGAAGGCCGCCGGCGAGAAGATCGGCTACGTCGGGGCGGGGACGGTCGAGTTCCTCTACGACCCGGCGACCGAGAGATTCTTCTTCCTCGAGATGAACACCCGCCTCCAGGTCGAGCACCCGGTGACGGAGTGCGTCGCCGGTGTGGACCTCGTCGCCCTGCAGATCGCCATCGCAGAGAATGCCGACTCGTATGCGCTCCTCGAGCGGTTCGCACCGGGGGCGACCACGGACCAACCTGTGTCCGGCCACGCCGTCGAGGTGCGGTTGTACGCCGAGGACCCCCTAGCCGGGTGGCAGCCGCAGAGCGGGATCCTGTCGCGCTTCGAGGTGCCCGGGGTCGCCACCGAGCTCACCCGACCGCAGCGTCACGGGATCCGTCTCGACTCGGGGGTGGCCGCCGGGGACGAGATCGGCACCCACTACGACGCGATGATCGCGAAGGTCATCGCCTGGGGATCGGACCGCGCCGACGCGTTCCGTCGGCTGGCCGGCGCCCTGGAGCGGGCGGAGATCCACGGCGTGCGCACCAACCGCGACCTCCTGGTCGGCCTGCTCCGTGACGATCGGGTCCTCTCCGGCGACGTGAGCACCGACCGGCTCGACAGCGAGGACCTCACCGCTCTTGCGACGCGCCCCCGAGCCGTCGGCGACTCGGCGCTCGCAGCCGCTCTTGCCCTCGCGGTCGAGGCGCAGTCGGCGCGGGGGGTGCAGAGCGGTGTCCCGGCCGGGTGGCGCAACGTCGTCTCCCAGCCGCAGCGCACGTCGTTCGTCGTCGACGGCGGCGGCAACGGCGATGACGACGACCTCATCGTCGAGTGGTACGGCGGTCGGGTCGGCCTCACGAGCGCCGACCCTGAGGTGCGGGTGGTCGAGGCCCACGCCGACCGGGTGCTCCTCACGCGCAACGGCGTCACGTCGACGTACCACGTGCACCGGGCAGGCGAACGCGTCGATGTCGAGTCGGGCAGTGGTCATGTCAGCCTGACAAGAAAGCCACGCTTCGAGGACCCCGCCGACCTTGTCGCCGAGGGATCACTGCTCGCACCCATGCCGGGCTCGGTCGTCGCCGTGCACGCCGCGGTCGGCGACACCGTGAGCCAGGGCCAGCCGGTCCTGGTGC
>Ga0190271_10001114_pt1 | contig 14879 bp, 8 predicted proteins | sample Popmic356T_FD_133747 | JGI IMG/M metagenome (GOLD analysis project Ga0190271, IMG submission 133747) | Populus adjacent soil microbial communities from riparian zone of Weber River, Utah, USA - 356 T | ecosystem: Environmental > Terrestrial > Soil > Riparian zone | place: USA: Utah | collected...
ACATTGCCGTCGATTTCCGGTGCATCCCAGTGGGAGCGCGCGGTGACGCCGTCCTCGTCCACCGCATCGACCATCACCTCGATGGTCGTGCCGACCCGCGCCGCGAGCAGCTCCGCGCTGATCTCCTGCTGGCGCTGCATCAGACGGTCGTAGCGCTCTTGCTTGACCTGTTCCGGCACATGGCCGGGGAGCGCATTGGCGGCAGCGCCGCCGACATTCTCGTATTTGAAGCATCCCACCCTCGCGAGCCGCGCCTCTTCCAGCCAATCGAGCAGCAGCTCGAAGTCCTGTTCGGTCTCGCCCGGGAAGCCGACGATGAAGGTCGAGCGGATCGCGAGGTCCGGACAGATCTCGCGCCAGCGCCAGATGCGCTGCAGGGTCTTCTCCCCATGCGCAGGACGCCGCATCGCCTTCAGCACCGAAGGGCTCGCATGCTGGAAGGGAATGTCGAGATAGGGCAGCACGCGGCCGTCGGCCATCAGCGGCAGCACAAGATCGACATGCGGATAGGGATAGACGTAGTGCAGCCGCACCCAGACGCCGAGCGAGCCCAACGCTTCCGCCAGGCTCAGGAACCGCGTCTCCCGCTCCTCGCCCTGCCAGGCACTCTTGGCATAGCCGAGATCGAGTCCGTAGGCGCTGGTGTCTTGCGAAATGACGAGCAGCTCTTCGACGCCGGCGGCGACGAGGCGCTCGGCTTCGCGCATGACGTCGCCGAGCGGACGGCTCGCCAGCCGACCGCGCAATGACGGGATGATGCAGAAGCTGCAAACATTGTTGCAGCCTTCGGAAATCTTCAAATAAGCGTAGTGGCGGGGCGTTAGCCTCACCCCTTGCGGCGGCACCAGATCGAGATAGGGATCGTGCGGGCGCGGCACCGCCTTGTGCACCTCGGCCACGACGGCCTCATATTGATGCGGTCCGGTGATGGCGAGCACCTGCGGATGCGCGGCGCGGATGCGGTCGGCCTCGACCCCCAGGCAGCCGGTGACGATCACCTTGCCGTTCTCGGCCAGGGCCTCGCCGATGGCAGCGAGCGATTCCTGCTTGGCGCTGTCGAGGAAGCCGCAGGTATTGACCACGACCGCGTCAGCGCCCTGATAGCTGGCCGAGAGCGCGTAGCCCTCGGACCGCAGTCTGGTGATGATGCGCTCGGAATCGACCAGCGCCTTGGGGCAGCCAAGGCTGACAAAGCCGATCTTCGGCACGGGTCTTGGCGGTGCTGCGGTCATTGCCCGCGCTTATACAGCGCGTCTCGCCGTATCGCCAACAGCACCACGTCAGCGCGCCGCCTCTGGCTTGCTGTTCAGGCCGCGGCTTTCCCTGTTAGGCTAGATCCATGATGCAGTACATTCTGGGAAGTGAGGCTGGGGGCTTTCACGCCCGCAGGCTTCGCTGGCGCGCTGGCGGCGCTCGACAAGCGCTTGGCCAAGCCCTGACTAGCGCAGGATTCGCTCGATATCGGGGTCGATAGGCTCGGGTTCCGCCTCTGGCGCCGGAGCCGGGGTGACCTGGGGCGCCTCTTTCCGGCCGGAACGCTGCCGATTGGCCGGCGGTCCATCGGCCTCATCTTCGCCGTCGTCCGGCGCCCCGATCTGCACATTGCCGAGCAGCCGGCCGATCGCTTCGCCGACCGGCTTGCCCTTGAACTTCTTCTCGAGCGCCTTGCCGATCTTGTTGACGGTCTTTCCCGCCTTGTCGGGATCGGCGAACATGGCCTTGATCTCCGGCCTGATGGCGGGGCGGTCGAGCGGCCCATCGATGCGCACCGGCAAGGACAGCCCGGCAAGGTCGTTGGCGCCGCCAGCGCCCTCCGGGCCGGCCACGATCGTGGACTCAGCCAGCATGCTGATCGTGCTGTTGGTGAGGTCCACGTTGCCGGAAGCCGTCACCTTGAGCAGCGGGCTTGTCACCTGCAGATTGCTCGTCTCGGCGATCCCATTCCTGATGGTGAAAGTCCCGCCCAGCTCGCTGAACGCCGTCTTGGCGCCGGGCCCTTGGCGCATCTCCGGAATCTGGCCCTCGCCGAGCTGGCCGATCATCTCGGTGAGATTGACGCCCTCGATGGCGCCGTTGCTGACAGCTAGGCTCCCCTGGCCTTGCAGCGACGACTTGATCTCCTCGGTGTTGCCGCCGGCGCCGCTGATCTGCAGCGCGAGCTTGGTCGCGCCTTCGAGCAGGCTGATTTGCGCCGCATCAGAGAGCAGCGCCTTGGCCTGAACGCCGTCGAGCTGGAAATCGCCGGTGAAGGCCGGGACGGCCTTGGAGGCATCGAGCACGAGCTTGCCGCTGGCGTGCCCGTCATAGAGGTCCATGCCGCCGAGGGTCGCGTTGAGAATGCCGTCTCGGAAAGCGAGCCCGAGCGAGCTCGGACCAAATTCGAGATGCGACAAGCGCGTGTTGCGCACATTGAGGTTGACATCGGCGTCGAATGAAGCGGGCTTGGCGGCACGCGCACGCACAGGAGCGGCAGACGAGGTTTGCGATGCCGCGCTTCCCGTCGTTTCGGCCGGGTTGCTAGTGGCAATGTCGGCCTCAGGCTGGCCTTCCAGTCCTTCGGCGTCGGGCGAGGACTGGCGCGGAACCGCGCTTTCGGCGGGCGCGGCCGGGGCGGCTTGCGGCGCCGAGCCGCCAGATCTTCTCGGCTTGCGGGTGGATAGGAATGGGTTGAGATCGAGGTGATCGAGCGCCAGCGCCGCCCTGATATGCGGCCGCGGCGACTTCAAGGTGACCACCGCCTGGCCCTCCCCCCTCGCATGCTCCAGCGCAAAGCGCGCATTGCTGAAGGTGATCTCCCCCTTGTTCCATTCGAGCCGGCCGGCAAGCTCGCCGTCGCCGATCGCCGTGACCGCCGCGGGTCTCTCCCGCATCCACGCGAGCAGCGAGGGGATCGAATGCGCCTTGGCGGACAGTTCGCCCTGGCCGGTGAAATGCGGACGGGTCAGCATGCTGCCATCGAAGCGTATAGCGATGGCCCGCGTGTCGAGCCCGACAACCAGCTTGGCAGGGCGCTTCTGGCGTAAATCGGCGAGCGAGGTCAGTCCGAAGCTGAACTCGACGGACTCACCCTTCCAGGCAAAATTGCCGCGACCGGTAAAGGGCTCGGCCACCGCCGGCAGAGCCATTTTGGCGGCGATCCGCTCGATGCGCCGCTCGGTACCCTTGTCGTCATAGATGATATGAACCGCGCCGTCCTCGATGCGAATGTCCCTGAGCTTGACCTCGCTGCGCGGCTCGTCGCTCAGGTCTTTGATTTTGGCCTTGTCCGGCTTCGGCTTCTTTGGCTTTGCAGGCGCGTCGCCGAGACGGACGGTCAAGACCGGCCGCACCAGCACGATCTGCGAGGCGTCGATACGGCGGCTCAGCAACTCGCCCAGGCTGAGATTGAGCACGAGCCGCCCCACCGAGAGATCCGCCGTTCCCGCCTGCTCCTCGGGGTCGGTAATAACCGCATCGCTGATGATGACCCGCGGGCCCGGCGTGAAGAGCAGCGCCGTGGTGCCATTGACTTCGAGCTCGCGGCCGGTTTGTTCCTTGATCCGCGCGGCGACCCGATCGCGAACCCAATCCGCCGAGATCAGAAGATTGACGATGAGCAGCGCCAGCAGCGCGGTGCCGATGATTGTTGCTCCGGCGATCACGAACAGCCTGGTGCGGCGGGACATCGGCGGAAGCGCGAAACGCTTGGTCGGCGCGGGTTTGTGGCTCTGCATGGTGTTTGGAGCTCAAGTTCCCCGACTCTAGCCCGATAATTAAGGTGATAATAGGAACCGGCTGCTGCCGGGGAGGCTCGGCTTACCTCACCAGGATGGCATGATTGTCCCATTGAAAGCCGGAGTGATGCCGGGACATGGCGCCGCTTGCGTCGGCGGTGGCGAGCCATCCCTCCCCGCTGGTCAGGAGGAAGTGGGCAGCCTGATGGGTGGGCGCCAACCCGCAGCCGTCGGCAAGATGCGAAGCGCCGAGATAGCGCCGCCCAGCGACATCCCAATAGGTCACGAGGCCGCCTTTCGGGGCAGACGCCGCGACGATCGCGCCGCCAGAGTCGGCGGCGACCGAGCCGATATAGTTGCGCAAGCCCATTTGCGTCTGCGCCGGCGCCTCGACGATGATCGGCGCCTCTCCACGGCGATGAAAGCCGACCAGCGCAGGCGCATGCTCCTCCGGCTCGCGATATTGGCAACCAAACACCACCACGTCGCCCGCCGCGACGGCGAGATGGCGGATGGATAGTTGATGCAGCTCGAGTCCAAGGCGATGCTCCTCGAGGAGATCGCCGGTCGCAATGTCCACATAGACAAGGCTCGGCTGCATCTCGTCGAGATTCAGCTCTTCGGCGCCGCGGTCCGGATGGGTCCGGATGCCGCCATTGGCGATCACCATGGTGCGGCCGTCGCCGAGCAGCGCGATGTCGTGCGGTTCCATGCCGTGCGCTGGAACCTCGCCGATCTGCTGGTATTCGCCGGTAGCGTCGCGCACGCCGATCATGCCTTCGGCGCGCTCATAATCGTTCTCGGTGGCGTAGAGCAGATTGCCGTCGGCGGAGAAGACGCCATGACCGAAGAAATGCCGCCCGGGCTTGGTGGCGAACCAGACCGGAGCGCGCGTTCCGGGAGAGATGGCGACGCCGAACCTGCCGGGGCGGCGCGCGAAGGCGACCCACTCGCCGCCACCTGGCTTGAGTGCAATGTCGTGGCCGCGCCCAGGAAGCTCGATCGCCTGCACGTCTCCGTCGAGCGTGAAGATCGCCGCCGAGAAATTGCCCCGGTCGTCCTTGCGCGAGGCGGCGAAGCATTCGGACGCGGACGCCGAGATCGCACGCCGGGGCATAGCCAGCATGGCGGTGCTCGAGGCGAGGCTGATCAGAAGCGTGCGGCGGTCGAGCTGCATGGCTAATCTCCATCCATGGCGTTGAAGCCGAAGGCAAGGCTTGCGCCGCGCGCGATCAGGTCGCCGGCGGTCTGCGCCGCACTCTTCAGTGAAACCCTCAAGGCCTCGATCCTGGCGCGCAAGCCGCCGTCCGCCACTATTTCGGTCATCGGCTGCTTGCTACCGCGCAGCACCTCTAGGGCATGATCGAGGTCGAACAGAACCGATCCCTCCACGCCGGCTGATTCCTGCGCCACGACCTCCGCGAAGCCGCCTTGCGTGAACAGCGCCCGCACGCCTTCGAGATTGCCGGCGGCATTCTCGAAGGCGAGCCCGCTCCGCCAGAACGCCGCAAGCTTGGGTCTTGCTTCGGCGGGAGAGGCGCCGAGCGGCTTACCGAGCTTCTGATCGCGCACCAGCTCAATTCCCGAGGTGAGCGCTTTGAAGAGATCGAGCACCACTTCCTTCGGCGAACGATAGTGCGGATCGTCGGCAGCGGGCCCGAGGAAAGATTGCTCGTAGGCCGCGCCGCCGCGCCAAGCCTCCATCACCGATTTGGCGATGCGGTCGATATTGCCGGCGACGGCGACAGCAAAGGCGCAGCGAAACGTCCCCTCGCCTTTGCTCTTGCCGAGAGCTTCCGCGCCGTCGCCGTAAAGCAGATATTCGAGCGCGGGCAGGCCCTGGAGCGCCACGCTCTTGGCGGCAAGTTCGTCCGGCCGGGTGACCGCCTCGTCGCGCTTGGCGAGCGCGGCCTGCACCTGCTTGAGGCCGATGCTCTTGGGGTCCGGCCAATAGAACAGGCGCTCATAGCGGTGGTCCTCCGTCACCGGCCCGAAGCGTATAATTTCGACCTTGCTCCAGGCAGCAACGGTCGCCGCGAAAGCGCTCTTGGCGGTTTCGAACGCCGCAGCGGACGGTGACCGGCAGAGCGTCTCGGCCTTGTCCTCAAGAGCACCGGCCTGCTCAGCGAGCTTGGCGTAGCCCGGGCGAATGACTTGGGTGAGCGAAGCTTGCGCGATTGCCGCGTGATCGGCTTCCGCCTGCGCCGCCGACATGCTCGCCAATAGCAGAAGCAAAGCGGAAATCGGTCTCATAGCGAGTTGACGAAGGCGAGCAGCGCGTCGCGATCGGCCTTGGAGAGCGAGGCGAATTTGTCCTTCGCGGCTTCGGCCTCGCCCCCATGCCAGAGAATGGCCTCGGTGACGTTGCGGGCCCGGCCGTCATGCAGGAACAGTGTATGACCGCTCACGGTCTCGGTCAGCCCGATGCCCCAGAGCGGAGACGTGCGCCACTCGCTTCCGCTCGCCGCGCCTTCAGGCCGATTGTCGGCGAGGCCTTCGCCCATGTCGTGCAGCAGCATGTCGCTATAGGGCCAGATCAGCTGATGCGACAAATACGGCTGGCCGGGTACTTCGCCGGTCACGAATTTCGGCTTGTGGCAACTGGTGCAGCCGCTCCCATAGAATAGCTGCTTGCCTTTCAACACTTGCGGATCGTCGGGATCGCGCCGCGCCGGCACCGCGAGATTCTGCGAATAGAAAGTCACCAGCTTGAACAACTCGTCGCCGACCTCGACGTCTTGATATTTCGGCGAAGCGCCGCTCGGCGCATCGAGGCAGGCCTGCTGCTTCTCGGTGCAATCGCCGGAGTGGTAGGGCATCATGGTAGTGGAAAGCCCGATATCTCCGGCAAAAGCTTCCGCGACCTGCTGGGCGATGGTGGGGACGCCTGCCTTCCACCCGAAGCGGCCGAGCATCACCTTCTCGTGCTCGCGCGACCAGACGCGGTTCGGCTTGCCGCGAATGCCGTCGCCGTCGGTATCGTCGAGATCGGCATTGGCGAGAATCTGCTCCTCCGGTACCGCTTCGAGCAGGCCGAGGCCGATCATCGGTGGCGCGACACGGGGCGAGATCATGATCTCCGGGGCGATCGGACCGTAAGCGACATCGGTCAGCCGATAGCTCGGCTCGCGCAGCTTCACGACTTCGCCGCCGGCGAGCTTCACCTCGCGCTCGGTGTAATCGATCTTGAGCTTGCCTTCGGCGGCGAAGCCCTGGATGGCGCGGTCCTGCAATTGGCCGCCATAGGTCGGATCGGGAATCGAGTTCACACTATGCGCGGCGAGATCATCCTTCTCCGCCTCTGTCGCCGCCGGCACCGATAGCCGCACCAACATCGAGCCCGAATCGTCGGGAACGTCGGAGGAGAACGGCGGATGACCGCGGCCGTCCTTCAGATGGCAGTTCTGGCAGCCGCGCGAATTGAACAGCGGTCCCAGTCCGTCCGACGCGTTGGTCGAGGACGGCGCCGACACCCAGTTCCGCCGGAAGGTGCTGTTGCCAATCTTGAAGTCCAGCTCGCGCTTGAAGTCCATATTGCCGGACGACAAGGAGAAGGCGTTGGCGGTCAAAGTCGAGCCGCGCGAAGTGGCGCCGCCGCCGGGCTTGTCCTCGCCCGGCTCGGGCCTAGTGAAATCGGTGGCCGGGGCGAGCAGGTTGCCGACCGTCGCGGTCGCGTCTTCGCCATAGGTGGCGACCGCGCCGGCGACGAGCGGCAGAGCAGCGCCGAAAATCACCGCGCCGGCAAGCAGCCCGATTCGTGCCCTGTGCGGCGCGGTGTGCTTCGGCGGCTCACTTGCGAAAACGCGGAGACTTTGGCGGGGTGCGTGCAAGCGTCCTTCGTCAGAAAGTTATGCTGGTGCGTGCCCCCACGACCGTTGCGTCCTTTTGGCCAGCCACGTTGCCGCCGGGCTGGAAGATGTATTGGAAATCCGGCTGGATCGACCAACCCGGCTTGACCTCGAAGGTATAGCAGATCTCGATCAGCGCCTCGTAACTGCGCGCCACAGGCTCGCCGAAATCGACGTCGAAAGCCGACACCTGGTTCGAGATGTTGGTATAGGCGAAGCCGATCGCCAGCGCATCGCCCGGCCGGTTCCTGAACATGCCGGTGAAGGTGATGCCGCCGTCGAAATACCAGTCGATCAGGTTGCGGTCCTCCGGCGCGCCGATGACGCGGGCGAACAGGCCGACGCCTTTCGCCTCTTCGCTGTCCGGCACGCGCCAGACAAGCTGGTCGATGATGCCGTACAGGCCCCAATTGTGATCGAGCGGACGGCCGCTATTGCCGGTGACCGCGATCAACGCGCCGCCGGAATCGAACCGCTGATGCTCGAACTTGCCGAAATGGTTCCAGCCGCCAAACTTGACGGCGCCGGCGAGACCACTCTGATTGTACCGATAGACACCCTCGGCCATCAGCAGCGGCGGATCGTCGAGCTCGAAGTCGAGGCCGTGATTGTTGCAGATCTGCGGATCGTCGCTCCAGCAAGGCGGTGCGGGATCGCCGTTATAGACAGCGACCATCACGCCGAATTTGTCGTTCGGATTGATGGCGACGCGCACGCCGGGCGTAGCCAGCGGATAGGCCGGACCGCCGCTCGGCAGATCGGCCGCAGTGATCGACGGCCAGCCCCAGGTGCCGTTGAGGAAATTGCCGCCGCCCTCGCTAATGACGAACTCGGCATCCGCCGCAAGCTGGCCGAAGCGGACCGCAACCTTCTCGTTGAACATGGTCTGCTCGAACCAGATCTCGAACAGGCGCGTCGCGTCGGTCGCCTCGAGATTGGAGACCGGCATCAGCGAGCCGATATTGGCCCCGGTGATCGAGTTGCCGTGGATCTGATAGCCATTGGCGTGGAAGCATAGCCCCTTCCAGAAGCCGAGTTTCTTCATGTCGGCGTTGACATAGAGCTCGAGCACGCCGTCATACTCGCCGCCCTGGTCGAAGCCGCCCCAATTGTAGAACGCCTCGCCGTAATAGGCGCCGCCGACGCCGATGCCGGCGCGCGCAAGGGCCGCCCGCGTGCCGCCCACGTCGACCTTGAAGGCAGCGTCCTCGGGAATGCCGTTCGGAGTGTCGGGAACCTCGCAAGCGGCGTTGGCCGCAGCCGGCGCCGCCAGACTCATCAGTAGCGCGACGGCGACGGTCCTCGCCTTCGCTTGCGCTTGGCCCAGCCGCAAGAAGCGGCGCGTCTCGCGCGCAACCCCGATATTGTCGGTGATAGGCATACTTCCCTCCGAAGCAGGTTGACCACGATCACGTGTCACAGCAGATATGTTATAACATAAATATGGGCTCGTCTCCCCACCGTCAATTCATTCCCCGCTGCCTGCGGCCTTCTGCTCCTGCTCGACCTTGCCGGGATCGTCGAGGCTGTCGGAGCCCTCGAACTCGATCGCCTTGAGCTTGAGTGCCGCGACGGCGCGCTCGATTGCCTTGGTCTGATCGAGCAGCGCGTCGACGACGCGCTGGACCACCGCGTTCCCCTCTTCGTTGCCCTCGCCGATCATCTGGTCGTAGGACTCGGTGGTGAGCGCGCGCAGATAAAGCGCGTTCATCGCATCCATCGTGGCGTCGAGCTTGGCACGCAGCTCGGCATCGACCTCGGGCGCCTTCGCCCTGACCAGGTCGGACACGCTCGGGCCGGAGACCACCGACCGGTCGATCCGCCGATAGGCGCCGAGATAGACATTGCGAATGCCGAGCGCGTCGAAGAAATGAGAGGCATGCGTGGTGTCGGAGAAGCAGTCGTGCTCCTCCTCTGGATCGTGGATCATCAGGCCGAGCTTGATGCGCTCGCCGGCAAGCTCGCCATAGGACAGGCTGCCGAGCCCGGTCATGATCGCGGTGAGACCCGCCTCGTCGTCGCCGTCCTCGATCACCTTGCGCGCTTCGCCGCCAGGTGCCCACTGATCCGCCATCCAGGCAAGATCGTCGATCAGAAGCTCGGTCACGACACGAAGATATTCGGCACGGCGCGCGCAATTGCCGCCGGTGCATTTGCTAGTGTCGAAGTCGATGGCAGGACGGGCGCCGTTGCCGGGACCAGTGCCGTTCAGATCCTGGCCCCACAGCAGAAACTCGACGGCGTGGTAGCCAGTCGCGACATTGGCCTCGACCCCGCCTGCCTCTTGCAGCTCGTCGGCCAGGAGCACCTTGGTGATCTTGCTTGCATCGAGCTTCTTGCCGCCGATCACGAGCGTGGGGTCGGCGATTACATTGGCGACGTAGAGCTCGTTCTCGCCCGACTCGGTGCCATAGACCTCCGCGACATAGTCGATCAGGCCTTCGTCGAGCGGCCAGGCATTCACCTTGCCCTCCCAGTCGTCGACGATCGCATTGCCGAAACGATAGGCCTCGGTCTGCATGTAGGGGATGCGGGCGGCGATCCAGGCGCCGCGCGCGGCGCGGAGATTGTTCTCGGTCGGCTTGTCGAGAAAGGCGTCGATCGCGAGCTGCAACGTCGTCGCGGCGTCGAGCGCGTCGGCATAGCCGGCTTGTGCGACATCGGCGTAGGTCTTCAGCACGTCCTTGGCCGCAGGCGCGGCGGCGGCGGGCCATGGCGCCAAGCAAAGGCCGATCGCAAAGGCGACGGCCGGCAGCGCAGTCATCGGTCTAAGAATCATCAGCACCCCTCGCGCGTTTATGCGGAGCGGGCTTTGGCCTCGCTCCATTTCTTGGCCGGGTGACCGGCGTTTGCCAGCAACAAATGCGGCGACCCTTAGGCCTTGCGACCTTCGGGCCACCGCAAGGTTGAGATGAGGAAACGTCCGCGCTTGCGCTTGGACGTTTCAGGCGTCCGGGCTGGGCAGCCGGATGCCTTGTCAAGACCATAGCGCCGGGAGTAACTTGAATGAAGTGAACTCTTTTCAGCAGAATATTTGCATGCCATGCACTTAAGGGAAGTCGACGCCAACCTCCTGGTGACGCTCGATGCGCTGCTGGTCGACGCCAGCGTCACACGCGCCGCAGAACGGCTGGGACGCAGCGCCTCTGCGATCAGCCATGCGCTGGCAAAGCTCAGGGAGATCTTCGCCGACGAGCTGTTCGTGCGGGCGGGGCAAAAGCTGGTGCCCACGGCCAAGGCGCTGGAGCTTGCGCCCACCGTCCACGTGATCCTCGCCGGCATGGAGAGCCTGCTCAGGCCGAGCAAGCCGTTCGACCCCTCGCAAACGTCACGCGATTTCGACGTGGCGGCGGGAGAAGCCGGCGAATTGATCCTGGTGCAGCCGCTTCGCCAGCGGCTGCAAAAGCTTGCGCCTTCGGTGCGCGTGGGCTGGATGCCCTCCCATCCCGAGGAGAATATCGATGCGCTGCGCCACGGGCGCTGCCATTTCGTGATCGATATCGAGGGCGCGGCCGCGCCGGCACCTGACATCCGGGTGCTCAAGCTGTTCGACGACAGCCTGGTCACTCTCGCCAAACGCGGCCATCCATTCGCCAAGCGCAAGCCCAAGGCGTCAGCCTTCGCCGCTTCGGACCATATCGCGGTGAATTCGCTGCCTTCGATCGAGCCGATCGACCGCGCGCTGGCGGCGCAGCGGCTTGCTTGCCACGTGTCCTCGCGCGTCTCCTCCGTGCTGGTGGGGCTGCTGCTCGCACTGAACAGCGACGGGCTCATCACGCTTCCCGTCTCGCTTGCGGCGATTCTCGAGAAAGAGTTCGGACTCGTCCGCATTAACCAGCCTTTCCGACCGATCGCTTTCCCATTGAGGCTGATGTGGCATTCAAGCTACGACCGCGACGAATGCCACGAATGGGTGCGCGCCCAGCTCTCGGCGCTCGCCCGCGAAATGGAAAAGGCCGCCTGAGGAAGCGCGATGAGCGATTTGCCGTTGAGGCTGTCCCGCCTGGTCCTCGCGCTCGCCGTCATTCTAGCCGGCAACGCCGCCGCCGCGTCGCCGCGCGCAGCTCCCGCCGTCGACCCGGCCGGCCTCGAGCGCGGTCTCGATATCAGGGGCTCCTGGTGGCGAGTCAGCCTCGACGAGGCGATGAAGACCCTCAATGTGCCCTCGGTTAGCGTCGCGCTGATCGAGTCCGACAACATCGCCTTCGTGCGCGCCTATGGCCAAGGAGCCACGCCCGAGACGCTCTACCAAGCCGCCTCGCTATCGAAATTCGTGGCGGCGGTGGGCGCGATGCGTCTGGTCGATCAGAAAAAGCTCGCGCTGGACGAGGACGTCAACGCCAAGCTCACCTCCTGGAAGGTCCCCACCAACGGCTTCGACGAGGATCACCCGGTCACGTTGCGCGGGTTGTTGAGCATGACCGCCGGCATCGGCGTGCCCGGATTCCTCGGCTATGCCGCGGGCGTGCCGCTGCCGAATCTGACGCAAATTCTCTACGGCGCGCCGCCAGCCAATTCGCCGCCGGTGACCGTCATCGCGCAGCCCGGCAGCGCCTATGCCTATTCCGGCGGAGGCTACCAGATCGCCGAGGCGCTGATGAGCGACAGTGTCAAGGCTCCCTTCCCGCAAGCGATGGCCGAACTCGTGCTCAACCCTGCCGGCATGGAACGCAGCAGCTTCGCCCAGCCTTTGCCGCGGGACCGAGAGAAGCAGGCAGCGAGGGGCCACGACGCCAAGGGCGAGGAACTAACTGGGCGATGGCATGTCTTTCCGGAACATGCCGCGGCGGGCCTGTGGTCCACCCCGACCGATCTTGCCAATCTCTTGCTGCTCGTCGGCCGCGCCTGGCGCGGCCAGAGCGGCCTCTTCCTCCTGCCGGAAACGGCCAGGGAGATGCTTAAGCCCCAGAAGGGCGGCCCCTATGGCCTCGGCGCGGCGATCGGCGAGGCGGAGGGCGCGCTCGTCGTCATGAAACGGGGGCAGAATGTGGCCTACCAGGCCTATCTGATCCTGTTTCCGGCCGAGGGCCAGGGCATGGTGGTGATGACCAATTCGGACAACGGCTCGGTCCTGGCCGAGGCCCTGATCCGACGCGCCGCCCAGCTTTACGGCTGGCCCGAACTTGGACCGCTGCAAGATTAAATTTGCGCGACCTGGGTCAGACAGCCCGCCTCCCTCTGGTTTCCCGCACAGGGCTCGATTACGATGGGGGTCCTGCACCCGTCTGCCGAGTACGGGTCCCCCGGAGGACGTCAATGCCCGCAATGTTTCGCGCCGGCCTGTTCGCCGCGCTGCTTGTTTTGGTCACCGCCCCCGCCCCCGCCGCACAAAAGACATTCCAGGACGACGCGCTCGACGATGCCGCGATCACGCTCGCAGCCGACCTCAAGGACGAGGCCGGCACCGTCGCCAAGCCGGTCGCTGAGCTGAAGCAGGAAACCGATGCGCTCGTCACGAGCGGTGACCCCGCCGGTGCTGCCGATCTCTACGCGCAGATAGTCACCGTCGCGCCAACGGACGCCGCTTCTTGGCGCAAACTGGCCGAGCTTTGGCTGCTCATCCCTGCAACTGAGGAGGATGACGGCTCGACGCGCACCGAGCAGGCGCGTACCGCGGCCTATATCGCCTATCAGCGCGCCACCACCCCTGAGGAGGAATCGGCCGCGCTCTCCACACTCGCCAACGCGTTCGTCAAGCGCGAAGAGTGGCGCCAGGCGCTGAACGCGCTGAAGCTTGCCGTCACCTTGAACGAGACCCCGGAGCTCAAAGCGAAATTCGTGGAACTGCGCGGGAAATACGGCTTCCGCATTTCGAATTACAGCGTCGACTCTGACGCCGCATCGCCGCGCGCCTGCTTCCAGTTCTCCGAGCTTCTGCCTAAGCGCACCGACTTCTCGCCGTTTGTCGCGGTTTCCGGCCAGGACAAGCCGGCGCTCTCCGTCGACGACCGTCAAATCTGCGTCGAAGGGCTGAAGCACGGCGAGAGCTACAGCATCACGCTCCGCGCCGGGCTGCCGTCGACGGTGGGCGAAGACCTGCTCAAGGACGCGGCGTTCAATATCTATGTGCGCGACCGCAGTCCCTCGGTCAGGCTCTCCGGCAAGGCCTATGTGCTGCCGCGCACCGGCCAGCAGGGCATCCCCCTTATCTCCGTCAACACCGAGCGCCTCAAGGTCGCCATCTACCGGATCGGCGACCGGAATCTCATCGACAAGGTGCTGAGCTGGGAGTTCCAGCGAAATCTCTACAGCTACGATCTCGAACAGATCGGCGACGAGAGCGGCGAGAAGATCTGGACTGGAGAGCTCGAGGTCGGGAAGGAGCTGAACCAGGAGGTCACCACCGCCTTCCCGATCATGGAGGCGGTGCCAGAGTTGCAGCCCGGCGTCTATCTGCTCTCGGCGCAGCCGGGCGATGAGGGCGGCAACGACTATCGCGAGCGCACCACGCAATGGTTCATCGTCTCCGATCTCGGGCTGACCGCCTTTTCGGGGACCGACGGGATTCATGCCTTCGTCAATTCGCTGGCGACCACCGCGCCGCTCGACGGCGTCGAGATCACGCTGCTCGCGCGCAACAACGACGTGCTGGCCACCAAGAAGACGGATGCCAACGGCGCGGTCAGCTTCGCGCCGGGGCTGGCGCGCGGTGAAGGCGGACTGTCACCCTCGCTGATCGTCGCCTCGGGCGACGGCGGGGACTACGCCTTTCTCAATTTGAAGCAACAGGCCTTCGACCTGACCGACCGCGGCGTTGCCGGCCGCGACGTGCCGCAGGGGCTCGACGCCTATGTGTTCACCGAGCGCGGCGTCTACCGCACCGGCGAGACCGTCTATGTGACCACGTTGCTGCGCGACGCGGGCGGCGTCGCTGTTCCTGGCGTCGATCTGACCATGGTGGTCGAGCGGCCTGACGGAGTGGAGTATCGCCGCAACGTTCTGCCTGACCAGGGGATCGGCGGTCGCTCGCTCGACTTGCCGATCATCTCCTCGGCTCAGACCGGGACTTGGCGCATCGCCGTCTATGCGGACCCGAAAGGCGCCGCGATCGGCTCGGCTAGCTTCTTGGTCGAGGACTATGTGCCGGATCGGCTGGAATTCGATCTCAGCACCGAGGCCCGCTCGATCGCGCCGAATGCGCCTGCCAAAATCCTGCTCGACGGCCACTTCCTCTACGGCGCGCCGGCTGCCGGCTTGCAAATCGACGGCGAGGTCAAGATCGCCAAGGCTGCCGAGCGGCCGGGCTATCCGGGCTATGCGTTCGGCCTCGACGACACGCGCGGCGACGACGGGCCGGGAACGGAGAGCATTCCGCTCG
>Ga0190271_10001115_pt1 | contig 14876 bp, 10 predicted proteins | sample Popmic356T_FD_133747 | JGI IMG/M metagenome (GOLD analysis project Ga0190271, IMG submission 133747) | Populus adjacent soil microbial communities from riparian zone of Weber River, Utah, USA - 356 T | ecosystem: Environmental > Terrestrial > Soil > Riparian zone | place: USA: Utah | collected...
ACCGCAACGCGATCCGCGACCTCCTCGCGCTCGATGGGCTACCGGCCGAGCTCGATTTCGAGCTGCTCTTGCCGGCCGACAATGCAGCGAGCGGCTTCGACAACATCGCCGATCTCCTGTTCGTCTCGCCCGTCGTCATGGAGCGCTACATCGCGGCCGCTCAGAAGATCGCGCGGCTCGCCGTCGGCGACCTGCGTGCCCCCGTGATGGTGAATATCCATCAGCTCTCGGAGCAGCTGCCGCAGGACGAGCGCATCGACGGCTTGTCGTTCGGCACGCGCGGAGGATTGGGCATCCGCACTTACTTGCCCCTGGACGCCGAGTACGTCGTCGAGATCGAGACGGCGGAACGGGTTCCGGAACCGCACGAGATCGAGCTCAGCGTCGACGGCCTGCGCGTCGCCGTCGCGACCGTCGTCACGCCGGAGCCGAGACCCGGCGTCCCTCGCCGCAGCAGCGAGCAGGTGACGTTCCGCGCGCCGCTCGCGGCCGGGCCGCACCTCGTCGGCATCACGTTCGTCGAGCGCTCCGAGGCCCTCGACGAAGGCATCAGGCGCGACCGCATGCGCGGCCGCGGCACACTGCCCGCGATCGCGATGGCGACGGTTCGCGGGCCGTACGCCGCGACCGGGCCGGGTCAAACGCCGAGCCGCGACCGAATCTTCGTCTGCACTCCAAGCTCCGCCGCTGAAGACGCGGGCAGGGACGCCCGCGGTAGAGCAACGCAGGGAGCAGTTGCCGAAACGCCGTGTGCCGAGGAGATTCTGCGCACGTTGGCGCGCCGCGCGTACCGCCGGCCAGCCACCGACACCGACGTCGCGGACCTCATGCCGTTCTACGAGCTCGGCCGAGCCGAAGGCAGCTTCGACACGGGAATCCAGTTCGCCCTCGAGCGCCTCCTCGTGAGCCCGCAATTCCTGTATCGCATCGAGCGCGAGCGCACCGACGCCGGCACGTTCGCCGTCAGCGACCTCGAGCTCGCGTCAAGGCTCTCCTTCTTCCTCTGGAGCAGCATCCCCGACGACGAGCTGCTCGCGGCGGCCGAGAGCGGCGCGCTGCGCGAGCCCCGCGGGCTGCGCGCGCAGGTGCAGCGAATGTTGGCCGATCCGCGCTCCGAGGCCATGGTCACGAACTTCGCGGCGCAGTGGTTGTTCTTGCGCGACGTCGCCGTCAAGGACCCCGACATCTTTCTCTTTCCGGACCACGACCCCTCGCTACGCGCAGCGCTCGAGCGCGAGACGGAGCTCTTCGTCGACAGCGTGTTTCGCAGCGGCGGCAGCGTGCTCGAGCTCTTGACGGCGAAGCACACGTTCGTCAACGAGCGCCTCGCCAAGCACTACGGCATTCCGCACGTTCAGGGCAGCTACTTCCGCCGGGTCGATCTCGGGCCCGACAGCCGGCGCAGCGGACTGCTCGGCCAGGGCAGCATCTTGACGGTCACGTCCTACGCGGCGCGCACCTCGCCCGTGCTGCGCGGCAAGTACGTGCTCGACAATCTGCTCGCCTCGCCGCCTCCTCCGCCGCCGCCCGACGTGCCGTCGCTCGCGACCGAGGACGCCGCCGACGGCGCACCGCTGACACTGCGCGAGGCGATGATTCGCCATCGCGCGAACCCCGCGTGCGCGAGCTGCCACGCGAAGATGGACCCGATCGGGTTCGCGCTCGAGCACTTCGACGCCGTCGGCCGGTGGCGCGACGACGATGCCGGCGCGCCGATCGAAGCGAAGAGCGAGCTCCCGGACGGCAGCGTCATCGACGGTCCCGAGGGCGTGCAGGCGATGCTGACGGCGCGCCCCGAGCTCTTCGTCAGCGCGCTGACGGAAAAGCTCATGATGTATGCGCTCGGCAGGAACGTGCAGTACTACGACGCGCCGGCGGTGCGGGCCGTGGTTCGCGCGGCGGCCGAGAGGAATTACGAGTTTTCGGCTATTGTTGAGGGGATCGTCGCGAGCGTGCCGTTCCAGATGAGGACCGGGCGGCCCGCGGCTCCGGCGGGCACGGTCGCCGCCGTGCCACCGACTGCGGAGGGCGAGCCATGAAGTTCGAACCAGGAACGTTCTTGAGCCGAAAGGCGCTGCCGCGCCGAACTTTCCTTCGCGGCGCGGGCGCGGCGCTCGCGCTGCCGTTCCTCGATGCCATGACGCCGGCGTTCGCAGCCAGCGGCCCGTGGACGCCGCGCCTCGGTTTCCTCTACACCGGCAACGGCATCGTCCACAAAACCTTCAAGCTGTCGGGCACGGGGACGGCGTTCGAATTCTCGCCCGTGCTCAAGCCCCTCGCACCGCTGCGCCCGTATCTCACGGTCATCAGCGGGCTCGACCACGCGCAAGCCAACAACTTCGGCGACGGCACCGGCGATCATCCGCGCTCGTCGGCGGCCTGGCTCACCGGCGTGCATGCGTACGACCGCACGCAGCCCGGCGTCGAGGTGAAGCTCGCGACGACGGCCGACCAGCTCGCGGCCGACGTGCTTGGGCTCCACACTCCCGTGCGCTCGCTCGAGCTCGCTGTCGACACCGCCACGCAGAGCGCGTGCGACTCGGGCGACTGCTTTTACGTCAACACCGTTTCGTGGCGCAACGAGACGACGCCGAACCTGACCGAGAACCACCCGCGCGTCGTGTTCGAGCGGCTGTTCGGCGACGGCGGCACCGGCGCCGAACGCTCGGTTCGCACGCAGAAGACGGCGAGCCTCCTCGACTCCGTGCGCGCCGAGGCGAATCGCCTCGCAGCGCAAGTCGGCCACAGCGATCGCAGCAAGCTGTCGGAGTACTTGGATTCCGTGCGCGAGATCGAGCAGCGTATCGGCGCCGCCGAAACCGAATCGCACGGCGACGTCGAGTTGCCGGAGCGCCCGCTCGGAATACCGGCGTCGTTCGACGATTACGCGAAGCTGATGCTCGACTTGCAGCTACTCGCGTTTCAAACCGACACGACGCGCGTCTTCAGCATCATTCTCGCGCGCGAGGTCAGCAACCGGCCGTACCCGCACATCGGCGTGCCGGATCAGCATCATGCAGCTTCGCATCACCGCGACGACGCCGGTTTGATCGAGAAGAAGACCAAGATCGACGCCTACCACGTGTCGCTGCTCGGCTACCTCGCCGAGAAGATGCGGACCACGTCCGACGGCGGCGGCACGCTGCTCGATCAGAGCTTGCTCGTGTACGGCGGCGGCATGGGCGACGGCAACCTGCACCAGCACACGGACTTGCCCTGCGTGCTGCTCGGCAAGCTCGGCGGCAGCGTGAAGGCGGGCCAGCACATCGCTACCCTAAGCGGCACGCCGATGACGAACCTTTGGCTTACCGTTCTCGACAAGGTCGGCGTCAACGTCGCCGCAATCGGCGACAGCACGGGAAGACTCTCGCCGGACTACCTGTCGGCCGTGTAGCCCGTCGCTCAGCGCAGCTGGCTGTCCTTGCTGCCGCGCCGGTTGTAACCGCTGAAGGTCCGTACCTCGGCGTCGACTTTTTCCTGACACGCGACGCACAACCGCACGCCCGCGAGAGCGGCGCGGCGCGCCTCAGGAATCGGCTCGCCGCAGTCGTGGCAATGCGTCGCGCTCGGCCCTTGCGGGATCCGGCTCTTGGCACGCCGAACGCCGTCCTTGACCGTGTCGTCGATCTGGTCCTGTACCGCGCCTTCGCGCGCCCAACCTGTCGCCATGTGGATGCCTTGTCGAAGCTCCGTCAGAGACAGGGTGCCCGAATTGGTTCCCGCGCGGCAATGCTAAGCTTCCAGGCCCGTGATCCGCTTCGAGGCGGCGCCGCGGGAAGCATCGGTAAGGAGACTGCGCGATGAACCGACCTCATTGTCACCGGCCGTGGCTGCTCTGGACGGCCGCGGCTTGCCTCGGCGCCGGCACGGCCGCCGCCGACATCGTCCAGGGCACGGTCTCACCGCCAGGCGCCAAGGTCGTCATCAAGGACGGCGCCGGCAACCAGGTCGGCGGCGAGCTCGCGGGCGGGCCGTTCCAGGTGCGGTTGCCTGCGGGCCGGTTCACGGCCGAGTGCCAGGCACCGTCGCAGAAGAAGGTGCAGATCTTCAGCCTCGGCCAACCGACGACCGTCAACATCGACTGCACCTAGGCGGAACACCGTGGCGGAAACCGAAGGCTCGCGCTCGGGAGCGGGCGCCCGAACCGACGCTCACTGGAAAGAGCTCGTCGTCTTCTGGATCGACAACCTGAGCAAGCTCGCGCTGCCGATCATGACGGCGATCGTCGCGCTCGCGGGCACGTATCTCACGACTCGCATCAACGAGGAGAACAATCTCCGCGACACGATCAACCAACGCGAGCAGGCTGAGTCGGCACTGCGCACGTCGATGTTCCGCGAGCTCGTGAGCCCCGTCGTCGGCAACACGGGTGCGATGGTGGACGAGCCGCAGCGGCTGGCGCTGCTGGCCGAATTGCTCGCGCTGAACTTTCACGAGCACTTCGAGCTCGGCCCGCTGCTGACGTACGTCGACGAGCTGCCGGGGCAAGCGACGCAGGACCGCAACCGGCTGCGCTCGATCGGGCGGCGCGTGGTCTCGCGGCAGCTCGCGGTGCTCGGACCGGCCGAGAACGCGGCGCCAGGCGCTCAGTGCAGCACCGAGCGCACCGATGTCGACATCTGGCTCACCTCGGACGCGAGCGAGGCAATCGACGCGCGGCAATCGTGCCAAATCCTTCAAGGCGACGACTCGACCGCGTACTTCATGTGCACGGCCGCCGACGTCGATACGCCCGAGAACATGCCTTTCACGGTGTCGTCGCCCGATTGCCAGGACCGCCTCACGATCTTCCTCGGCGACCTCAATTGGGCGGGCAATAACGTTCGGGTGCTTGCCACGAGCACGCCGGCGTCAGGCCAGAGCGCCACCACCCCGGCGGCGCGCTCGATCCCGGAATTCGTGGAGTTCACGGTATCGCCGTATGCGCTGCCGTTCTCCGACAACACGCTGCTGCGCAGCGGCAACCGCTTCGGAGTCTACATTCGCCAGATCGAGCCGAGCCGCGAGCCGTGCGAGCCGCCCGCGTGCGACCCGTCGACGCGGCTGATGCGGCTCTCGCTGATCTGGTTTCCGCGCGACTTCATCCCGCCGCGCGAGCGGCCGACGGACTTCGAGCACATTAGGCGTTCGTTGAAGCTGTGAGCGGAGCGCGCGTGGCGCGCACGCGGCCTGGCTAGCTCTCGCCCGCCGCGACGCGTCGGCCTCGCTTGTCCTGCATCCAGCGCAGCCACTCGGCGGCCGGCATTGGCTTCGCGAACAGGTAGCCCTGACCCATGTCGCAATTGAGAGCGAGCAGGATCTCGTGCTGCGCTTCCGTCTCGATCCCTTCGGCCACGGTGCGCAGCCCGAGCCGCCGAGCGATCGCGATGATCGACTCGACCAACGTGCGCGCCGCAAGATCGTTGGTGAGCTTGGCCACGAACTCGCGATCGATCTTGAGCTCCGAGAACGGCGTCCGGACGAGCTTCGCGAGCGACGAGTAACCCGTCCCGAAGTCGTCGATCGAAAGATCGAAGCCGCGCATGCGAAGACGCGCGAGGTTCTCGAGCGCAGCTCCTTCATTTCGCGCAGCGGCGCTTTCCGTGATCTCGAGCACCACCTCTTCGGGGGTTGCCCCGGCACCGATGAGCGCGTGCGCGAGCGAGGCTCCGAACTCAGGCTCGTCGAGCAGCGTCGGACATACGTTGAGCGCCAGCGTGAAGTCCTTACCGCGCTCGCCGACCTGCGCCAAGTACTCGGCTGAACGCGCCGCCACCGCGAGAGTCAGCGAACGCATCATGCCGCGCTCGCGGATCACGTTCAAAAAGCGGTCGGGCGGCAGTGGATCGGCGTTCAGGCGGCACCACCGCACGAGCACCTCGGCGCCCGACACGCGGCCGCTGCGCAAGTCGACCTTGGGTTGGAACCACGGCTCGAACTCGTGCTGCTTGAGCGCCGCGGCAAGCTCCCCCTCGTCCGCGTCGCCGGCAATTTGCTTCGCCGTCGACGTTCGCTCCAATGCGCGCGCGACGACCTCGCTCAACGTCCCCTCCGTGGCCGGCTTCTCGAGCACGCCGATCAGGTCCACGCCATAAGCGGCAGCCATTACCTCGATCGACTTCAAGAGCGTGCGATCGAGCGCGCTGTGGATCGCGACCGGAGTCTGCCGTGCTTCCTCCGAGAGGCGGCGGAGGAACTCGAGCCCATCCATCTGGGGCATGTCCACGTCCGTCACGATGAGCATCAGCGAATCGCGGTGAGCACGCACGAGCGCGAGAGCGCCGGCGCCGTCCTCCGCTTCGAGGACGTTCGCGATGCCGACGGCCTTCAGCATGCGGGTCAGCACGCTGCGCTGAAAGCGGTGATCGTCGATGACGAGAACGTACGTAGCCTGCCTGACGTCGTTCATGCGCGGCGGCTCCGTGTCGACCAATTCGTCCGCGCGAATAGCCGCTCCGTCTCGCCGTCGACGCGCCGAGCGGCGGTCTCCGTCGATTGCCATGCGCCCGAACGCGCGGCTTCCTCGAGCTTCGCAGCCGCGTCCGCCAGCGCACCGTCGCCGTACATTCGCGCAGCGCCTTTGATCCGGTGCGCCGCACGCGCTACGGCCTCGGGCCGCTGCTCGCGCAACGCGTCGCGTAGCAACCCCATGTCCTCGTCGTGGGCGAGGCAGAACTCCCCCGTCAGGCCCGTGTCTGGCGCCGACTCCGGCCTCGTGCCCGCCGCGGCCGACCTCGCCTCGATCGGCGACGTCCGAAGCGGCAGCCAGTGCTCGAGCCTGGCCTTCAGATCCTTGAACTCGATGGGCTTGGTCAGCACGTCGTCCATGCCGGCGGCGCGGCATTCGTCCGCGGCCTCGCGCAGAGTGTTCGCAGTGAACGCCAGCACGACGGCACGCCTCCCGCGGCCGCTCTCGGTCGCGCGGATTCGCCGCGCAAGCTCGTAACCGTCCATCTCCGGCATCTGGCAATCGGTGATCACGAGCGCGTGCGGCGTGCCGGCCGCGCGGCGCTCCAGGAAACAAGCGAGAGCCTGCGTGCCGTCCGCCACTGCTTCGGCCGCGTAACCGATCCAGGCCAGTTGCCGCACGAGCAGGCGCCGGTTGGTTGGGTGATCGTCGACGACGAGAATGAGCTCGCCCGCTGCGGCCGCCGTCTCGACGGCCGGCGCGCGCGACGGCAAGGCGTCCGCAATGTCGGAGGGCGTGTCGGCTGACGTCAACAGCGACTCGTGGGCCACAGCCGCGACTTTCGCGAGGGGCAGCACCAACGACACCGTCGTTCCCTCGCGCGGGGCACTCTCGATCTGCAGCCGCCCCGTCATCAGGTCGGCGAGCCGCCGACAGATAGCGAGGCCGAGACCCGTGCCGCCGTAGCGGCGCGACGTGCGCGTATCGCCCTGCACGAACGGCTCGCAGAGGCGAGAGATCGTCTCTGCGTCCATGCCGATACCGGTATCCGCGACGGCAAAGCGCACGAGGTCGGGCTGATCGGGCAATGGAGCGCGGCGGACTTCGACCCTGATGCCGCCGCGCTCCGTGAACTTGATGGCGTTGCTCAAGAAGTTGCTGAGCACTTGCCGCAGCCGCAAACCGTCCACCAGCACGTTTTCCGGCACATCGTCGTCGACGACGCTGGTCAACTTCAGACCCTTCGCGCTCGCTACGCCCGCGAACATCTGCGTCAGGTGCTCCACCATGGGACGCAGACGCGTCGGCTCACTGCGCACCTCGAGCTTGCCCGCCTCGATCTTCGAGAAATCGAGAATGTCGTCGATGAGGCGCAGCAGCGAGCTCGACGAGCCCCTTAGCAACCCGACGGTTTCACGCTGCTCGTCATCGAGGCGCGAGTAGCTCAAGAGCTCGAGCAAGCCCAGGATCGCGTTCATCGGCGTGCGGATCTCATGGCTGATCGTCGCGAGGAAGGCGCTTTTCGCGCGGCTCGCGGCCTCGGCCACCTCTTTCGCTGCGTGCAAGTCGGTGAGCAACGCCGCGGCACGCGCCTGCTCGTGCGTCAAATGCAACGTTCGATCTGCGACCCGCTGCTCGAGGTCCTCGTTGGCGCGCCGCAGCTCCTCGGCCGACTGCGCGATCGTCGACTGAAGCTGCGCGTCGATCACCGATAGCAACAGCGTCGACCCCAGGATCAAGAATGTGAACGCCGAGATCGTGATCGCGAGCCACGTGGTATCGATGCGCGGCCCGCTCGCCATCGACGCGGCGTCGTGCGAGAAGTTGGCGGCCGCCATGCCCGTGTAGTGCATGCCGACGATCGCGGCACCCATGACCGATGCGGCCGCGAGCTTGTGCCAGTGGCGATGGCGATGGCCTCGCGGAAGACTGAACGCAATCCACAGCGCGGCCATCGCGGCGCCGAGCGCAACGACGACGGAGGCTGCGAACAGGACGGGGTCGTAGTCGATGGCCGGGGACATCTGCATCGCAGCCATGCCCGTGTAGTGCATGGCGCAGATGCCGAAACCGATGAACAGGCCCGGAACGGCAATCCCTCGGATCGTCGGATCGTTGCGGCGAAAGATCAGCAGCGCGAAGCCCGACACGACGACTGCGATCACATACGACGCGGCCGTCAGGCCCAGGTCATAGACCATCTCGATAGGCAGGTGGAACGCGAGCATGCCGATGAAGTGCATCGACCAGATACCGGTCCCCATCGAGAACGCGCCGCCGACGATCCATGGCCAATGCGGAGCATGCGCAGGGCCCGTGCCGCCGTTCGGGCGCAGGCGCTGAGCCAGACTCAACGTAACGTGGGACGCGAGCACCGCAACCAGGTAGGACAAAGCGACCAGCGGCAGCGAATAGCTGCTGTGCATGTGGTCCATGCGGCGCTTCCCCCGGGGCAATACGGTTTTGAAGTCGCAAGAATGGCCGGGCGAACGGCTCGAGACCAGGAAGCCGTTCTCATGTTCGGCGGCTGCCGTACACTGCCGCCCGATGAAAGGCCATCGAGTCTTGTTGATGGTGCACAAGGCACTCGTGCCGCCGAAGGCCGTCGCCGGCCTCAGCGAGTCGAGGATCGACGAGCTGCGGACCGAGCGCGACGTTTTGGATGCGCTGCGGCGGCTCGGGCACGAGGTTCGCGTCCTCGGCGTCCGCGATCATCTCGACGAGGTGCGCGCGCAAATCGACGCATGGCGCCCGCACGTCGTTTTCAATTTGCTCGACGAGCTCCAGGGCATCATTTCCTACGATCACTACGTCGTTGCCTACCTCGAGCTGCTGCGGCAGCGGTACACGGGTTGCAATCCGCGCGGCATGATGCTGTCGCGCGACAAGGTGCTGACGAAGCGAGTCCTCGCCACCCACGGCGTCGCAACGCCGGCGTTCAGGCTATTCCCGTTCGGCCGCCGCTTTCGCGCGCCGGCGCGCCTCGATTTTCCGCTGTTCGTGAAGTCGGCGACCGAGGACGCCTCGCTCGGGATTTCCCAAGCCTCGTTGGTCGAGGACCTGAAAGGCCTCCGCGAGCGCGTCGAGTTCATCCACGACAAGGTGCAGAGCGACGCGCTCGTCGAGGAATACGTCGATGGCCGCGAGATCTACGTCGGCGTGCTCGGCAACTCGAGGCTCGTGACGCTTCCGCCGTGGGAACTGGACTTCGGCGCGTTGCCGAGCGCGCAAGCGCGGATCGCGACACGCAAAGTGAAGTGGGACCGCAAGTACCAAGCGAAGCACGCCATCGAGACGCGCAAGGCGCGAGACTTGAGCGCCGCGCAGCGCGAGCGCTTCGCCGACCTCGCGAAGCGGACCTACCGCGCGCTCTACATGAGCGGCTTCGCGCGCATGGACTTCAGGCTCCGCAGCGACGGGCGCATCCTGCTACTCGAGGCCAACCCCAATCCGAACCTGAGCAAAGGCGAGGACCTCGCCGACTCCGCGAAGGCCGCCGGCCTGAGCTATACGGCGCTCGTCAGCCGAATCGTGCAGCTCGGGCTCGCCTACAAGCCCGAATGGCGCATGTTCGAGCCGTGAGCGCCGCGCCGTCTCCTCAGAACGCCAGATCGATGCCGATCACGTAACGGCGGCCGTAGAAGTCGAACAGCCGGTCGTTCGTGATGCGCGTGCCGCTGAACTGCGCGAACGAGGCCGCCGGCGGCGGATCCCTGTCGAACAGGTTCTGCACGTTGAAAAAGAGCTCCCAGTCCACGCCCGCGCCCTCGGGGCCCCACGTCATGCCCATGTCCGTGTAGTACCGCGAATCGACCGAGTTGTCGTCGATCGTCACACCCTGGATGTCGTCGAAGTCGAGCGAGCCCGAGCCGATGAAGCGCTCTTGTGCGAACAGGCTGAACGGCCCTTTCGCGTAGCGCAGATACGTCGTCGACTTGAACTCGGGCAGCGAGCCGTCGCCCGTCTCGCCGGCGACGTCGCGCTTCGCAGCGCCGCGCTGCGTCGTCGAGTTCTCGTTGAGCCACGTCGCCAGAACTCGCGCGGACAGCGTGCCGCCACCCCCCAGCTGGTGCGTGTAGCCGACCTCGAAGTCCGTGCCGGCGACACGCGCCGCGTCCTGGTTCACGAAGCCGTTGTCGACGATCGTGACGCGGCCCGTCGTCGTATCGCGCGTGACCTTGTCGCAAAAGACGTTGAAGTTGTAGCACTGGGTTACGATGTTCTGCGAGCCGATTTGCGCGAGCGCACCCGCGATGTCGATCTCGTAGTAGTCGGCCGACATCGAGAAGCCTTCTAGGAAATTCGGCTGCCAGACCATGCCGAAGGCCAGCGTGTCGGCCTCCTCCGGATTCAGATTCGGATTACCGCCGTTGATCTGCGTCATCGTGTAGTTCAAGCCGCCGAACGCCGGGTCGTTGATGGAGCTGCCGACGCCTTGGCGGTCGAACCGTTCGGACAGGGTCGCCGCACGAATGTCGCGCGACAGCGTCGTGCGCAACCGCACGGCGTCGTGGACCTGCCAATCGAGGCCAGCCTTCCACGCCCAGATTCCGCCGGAGCCCGTGTAGTCGGCAAACCGCGCCGACAGAGTGAGATCCAGCTGCTCGAAGCCCGTGACGCCCGAGACGAGCGGCAGCAGCGACTCCGCGAACACCTCCGAGACCGAGTACGAGCCCGCGATCGGCTGCACGTTCGTGAAGATGAAGATCTCGTTCGGCGTGGCCGCGAACTGCGCCGGCACGCCGCGAATGCCCGTGCAGCCTGCCGGAGGATTCAGTAGGTCCACCGTGTTGCTGACGCAATCCGGCCTCGTGGTGGGGTTGTCCGCTGCCGGCAACGAAGCCGCGATGATGTCGTCCGGCCCGAGCGTCTGGTCGACCGACTCTTCGCGCCAGCCGCCGCCGAACGCGAGCGAGATCGCGCCTGCGCCCCAACCGTCGCCGATGTCGCCTTCCATCGAGAACTCGGCGACCTTCTGGTCCGTCTTGGCGAGGATGTATTGATCGCCCGTCAGCACGTAGTCGATTGCCTCCTGCGACGCGCGGCCGACACCGAACAGGTTGATGGGCACGCAGTTGCCGTAGCGCGCCGGATCGAAGAACGAGGCGCGGCACGTGGGCTGAAGGGTCGTCGGATGCAGCACGACGTCCATCGCCTCGGGCAGACGGTCGCTGCGGATGAAGTCGATCTGCGTGATGCGATTCTCGTTGTCGCCGAGCTGCGCGTAGCCGCCGAGAGTCCAGCCTTGGAACAAGCCGCTCTGTAGCTCAGTATCCGCGCCGAACGTCAGGGACTTCGTGTCGTTGTCGGTGACGAAGCGGTCGTGCGCGAGATCGGCCGTCGTGTGGTAGCGCTCGAGCAGGAACGACGGAATGTTGTTCGTCGTCATGAGCTGCTGGATGTTCGCCGGCAGGTACGGGTTGCCGCTGTAGGCGGTGCCGGCCCAACCGGCGATGCCGAGCGGCAGCGTGCCGACGCTGTTGACCTTGTTGTTGCCCGCGACGACCTGCGTGTACAGCGTGGTCGCATCCGTAAGATCGAAAGCGTAGTGCGCGAACAAGCTGCCGCGCTCGGTCTCCGGCACCAGCGAGCCGCCGCGGTCGACGACGGCGTCCCATCCGCTGCCGCCGTTGCTGATCTGATGCGTGCCGTAGCTGCCGCCCGGCGTAGCGACGCGCGGGCCCGTTGCCGGGGCGGCGCCGACGAGATTACCCGGCACGAACTGCTGCACGGAGCCGTCGGGCAGGAACTCGTAGCGATGAATCGCGGTCGGGATGCGATCCGCACCCGTACCGACTCCGGCCGTGGTGCTGTTGATCAGGCCGCCGTTCGTGTACGTGTACGACACGACGTCCGGCCGAACGAGATCGGTCGGGCCGCCGGCGACGGGGTTCTGGATCAAGCCCCAGTGCCGAAACCAGTCGCGACCTTCGAGCGTCTCGATCTTGTCCGCGCTGAACCACTCGCCCGACACCATGAGGTGGCCGCGCTCGCCAATGCTCGTGCCGTACGCGACGGAGACCTCCTCGCTCTCGCCGTCGCCGCGCTCCGTGGCGCCGATCTGCGTATGAATGTCGAAGCCTTCGAAGTCGTCTTTCAAAATGAAATTGACGACGCCGGCGACGGCGTCGGTGCCGTACACGGCCGATGCGCCGCCCGTGACGATTTCCACGCGCTCGACCATCGCCTCCGGGAACAAGTTGATGTCGACCGCACCGAGCCTGTTCGACGGCACCATGCGGCGCCCGTCGAGCAGCACGAGCGTGCGCTGTGCACCCAAGCCGCGCAGGTTCACGTTCGACGCGCCGGCGGCGGCCGATTTGCTCGCTGCGGTATCGGGTGAATCGTTCATGAAGAACGGCGGCAGATAATCGAGGGAGTCGATGATTTGGCCGGGAGCCATCATCTGCAGGTCGTCGGCGGAGATCGCCGTGATCGGCGTCGGCGAGCTCATGCCGTCGCGCGTGATGCGCGAGCCGGTGACCATGATTTCCTCGAGGCCGGGCGGCCGCGGGCCGACCTCCTGTGCGGTGGCGACGCCCGCGCACAGCGCGCAGGCGATGGCCATGGAAAGCGCCTTGCGCGGCAGCGCGGCGATGGTCGTCGTGTCGATTCGCGTCATTGGATCCCCCTCGGATTCTTCGGTCCGCACGGCGGCAGTGAGCAGCCGTTGACGAACCGTTGCAAAAAAGCACTCGAATTTATTCGGGCGAGCCTAGCTAACAAACAGCCTGAGGCAAAACACGGACTTAGCGGTTCGGCTGAGAACGCGCGCCCGCGTGCATCGGCGCGACAACCCTGCCGTGACGGCCAAGGCGCCTGCGCAGCCGGCACCGATCTTGCATTCGTCGTGTATGGCAAATACGCAACGAAAGCAGGCCCCGCGAAGGGACGACGAGCTCGAGGAGGCCTTCGATGAGCTCGAGCGCGAAGCACCCGACTTCCTGACGCGCGCGATCTGCTGGCTGCGCAAGCCGGAGGCGCGCATCGTGCGGCTGCCCCTTGGCCTCCTCTTCATCGTCGCGGGCTTCCTGTGGTTTCTGCCCGTCGTCGGCTTGCATTGCCTACCGATCGGCTTGCTGCTGATCGCGCAAGACGTGCCGTTCCTGCGCCGCCCTGTAGGCCGGATGACGCTCTGGTTGCTCGATCGCTGGGTGCAGCTGCGCGAATGGTGGACGAAACGGCGCAGAGCGGCGAAGGCGCGTAAGCAACGAGAACAGCTGCAGAGCCGATAGCTCTGGCATCGCGATGCGCCGCCAGCCGGGCTGCTGGCCCAGCAGCGCGACAACGGTGCGGCGCTGGCGCCGGGCCGAAAATCCCTCTGCGGAGGGGTCGTGCAATCTACTTTAGATTAACAACGTTTCTACTTGTTTTTACTAGTATTTTTAGGCGCTACCGCTCGATAGACCCGCGAGCAGTGCCTCCCCCTTCGGCGTCAACCGGTAGCCGATCTCGAGGCTCGACGTCAGGCCGAGATTCTTCAGCTTCCGAACGTCCCGCTTGAACTCGTCGCGCGGCCGCCCGAGCGCGCGAGCGAGCTTCGCGGCAAGCACTCCAGGGCGAGCTTCGATCGCGCGCAACGTCGCCAGTGTCCACGCGCCGATCTTCGAACGTCGGTCCATCGCCTCGAGGCGCTGAACGAGCGTCGCGAGCTCTTCGGCGGAGACCGTGCCGGTCTCAGGTCTCGGCCCTGCGCTCGCCTTGCCGTCGTAGTGGAAGTCGATGACGAAGACGCGTTCGCCTGGGCCGTGCTTCGCCGTCTTCAACAAGTCGACGAGAGAGGGGAAGCCGCAGCGCCGCGCCAGCGCGGCCGTGATGTCGTCGAGGCGTGCCTCGTGCATCCTGTCGACGACGATTGCGCCGCCGGCGAGCCCGTACCGGCCGCCGACCTTGACGTGCGGGCGCTGCCAGATGCGCACCGTGCAGCGGATCTCGCCGCTGCGGATGCCCTCGTGAAACCGGCGCTGGAACAGCATCCCCGTTGCGGGGCGGAGTGCTACTGCGGCCTATTGCCCTGATTCTGCGGCTGGGCCCCGCCGCCACCGCCACCGCCGCCGCCGCGGAACGCCGACTGCAGGAGATGCGTCAGCGTATGCACGTAGCGCAGCTTGCCGTTCTCGACGCGGAACAGATGCGTATCGGGCGAGCCGCTGCCCGCGTTCGGGCCGCCGGCGCCGAACGTGCAGTACACGACGACGGAGCCGATCGCCTCGTCGACGACGAAGCGGCGGTTCACGATGTTCACGCCGCTCGGCACGCCGACCTCGCAGCTATCGGTCGGCGAGTCCTTGCCCGTGTACATGCCGCCTTCGACGCGCACGCACGGGAAACCCCACGGCACCTGGTCGATCTTCCCTTCGAGGAACGCGTCGAGGTAGGCGTTGGCCGCGCCGACGAGCGTCTCGCGCGAGTCGCGCTCCTCGGGGGCAATCGGGCCCCAGTCTTCCGCCGACGAATACTTCAGGTAGTTGTCGGCGTTGAACAGCCA
>Ga0190271_10001116_pt1 | contig 14869 bp, 4 predicted proteins | sample Popmic356T_FD_133747 | JGI IMG/M metagenome (GOLD analysis project Ga0190271, IMG submission 133747) | Populus adjacent soil microbial communities from riparian zone of Weber River, Utah, USA - 356 T | ecosystem: Environmental > Terrestrial > Soil > Riparian zone | place: USA: Utah | collected...
GCAATAGCCATTGCGTTGCCAGTGAGCTGGTACCTGGCATCGGAGTGGCTCCAGGGCTTTGCATTCCACATCGATCTTGAATGGTGGTTCTTCGGTGGTTCAGGGTTGGTTGCGTTGTTGATCGCCTGGCTCACGGTTGGTCTGCAGACGATCAAAGCTTCAAGGATCAATCCCACGGAATGCCTAAGGAGCGAATGAAACACAAGCCGTCGGCTGCCTAATATTTTAAGAACCGTCGCGTATACCTATTTTCCCCGTTCATTTCTATGAAGTAGATGCCCGTGGGGAGATGACCGACATCGATCGTCTGTGCTTCGCCTCCTTTGATATTTTCAAAACGGGCAATTTCACGTCCGGAGACATCCTTCAACGAAATCGATGATGTCCTCTCCTTCATTGTGAAATTGATTTTTTGATTTGTTGGATTAGGAAAGATTTTAAATGAAGCCAATGATTCCTCAATACCCGTTACAACATAAACGGTGGCGACATATTCTTTGCTATCGAAGTGCCCGTCGTTGATCGTGAACGTAATACGAAGTTCACCGTTGTAATTCGCTGATGGTGTAACAGCATTTCCGGTTACGATGTAGTTGTCTCCCGGCTGTATGGTAAGAGTGAAATCTCCAGGGAAATTATCATCCGGATCGGTCACTTGGAGAGTGCTCAAATCAATTGGAATGTCAAGATTGGAGTTCAGCTCGAGATTCTGATTTAACCCCGTGATTACGGGTCTCACGTTACAGGTATTTAATGAATTTCGCCACACACTCTTGCCGTACGTGGCCGAAAAGGCATAAGTACTATTGAGGGTTATAGGCCCGGTCCAAATATCCATCCCTTCATTCACTGCATGCCATGTCATTCCCGCGTCATAAGATACGTGTACCCCAGAGGTTGTACCAGCATATAGAGCATTGTCTCGATAGAATAATGAGAGCGGCGATCGATTGGACATTTCATTCAATTTTTTCCATTTGGCCCCTGCGTCGCTGGATTTAAATAGTCCTTGATAAGTGGCGACGTAAAGATCATCTTTAACAAAGATGGCGTCGTTTGGACCGAAATAAATGCCCGGAGTCACCGAAACGGTTTCCCATGTTAGACCCAAGTTTTTTGAAATAAGAACCTTGTCGTGGGCTAGCACCACGATCGTGTCTCCTTTCACCGTTGCATTCAATATTCCCATGTCTTGAAATGCTGGGTTACTCCTCGAGGTCCAGTTTTCTCCTTCATTCGACGAATAATATTGATAGCCATATTCGCATGCGAACAGCCTTTCCTGATCACCTGCAAGTACGTAGAAGGAATTGTTTATATCACCTTGCACGCCTTGTATAAGGTTCCATGTTAAGCCCTCGTCTAAAGTTTTGAAAATACCTTTACCTGTCGCTATTACTATGCTTGTCGGATTAAAATGGATTCCTTGGATCGCAACACTTTCGGATGGATTGTTGCTTAGTCCATTATTTCTTTTGTACCAGGTAACACCCTGATCGGTCGATGAAAATAATCCTACTTGAGTTCCGGCGAATAAAATATCATCGGTTGCTTCGAGATGCGTAATGATGTGGTTGTTCAATCCTTCATTTTTTTCCTGCCAGGATATTCCCTTGTTTTTCGAGATGTAAATTCCTTCTCGTCCACCGAAAATGATGTTATTTCCGTTCCGTTTTACGGACCAAACAATTCCTGCATATGGTAAATTGGTTACAGCTTCCCAGTTAAGTCCTTCATCGTCAGAAATAAGAAGCGTCGAATTCCCTCCGGCAAGAATTACTTGGTCATTCTCCGCGGAAATTGCCACTCCACCGAATGCGCTTGTTGACCATGTCGCGCCAAAATCCCTGGAAATTGCAATGGTCTGGCCTGTAACATAAATCGCATTGTCGTACGAATCCATCCGGTTAATATTTATTACCGGCGCATTTAAATTTACCAGCGTTTCTCCTTTATTGGTGCTTTTATAAACGGCCACACCTCCCGACGAGGTTGAACCGGCGATCAAGAGACTACCGCCCGCGACGGCAAAATTCCTGACTTGACCGAGAGTACTCCCTTTTTTTACCCATGTATTACCTCCGTCTGTTGAATGATAAAATCCACCTTCCGACCACCCGGCATAAACATCACTGCCATCGGCCAACAAACTGTAAAATGTCTTACCCTGAAGCGCAGTTCCGGCAGATGACCAGGTCGTACCGAAGTCTGAGGACTTATACACGCCATGAGAATCGATTGAGGCGTAGAGGATATTTGCTGTGTTTGAAATTGCCCGGCAATGCGCGTTTTTAGGCAGTCCGTTGCTTATCGCATTCCAACGATCGCCATTGTCCTCGGAACGAAATACGCCACCCGCTCCGGCATTTACGAAAATATAATTATCAATTGTTACGATGTCCATGACCTCCCCGCCTTCGGGTCCGTTGGTCTGGGCCCATTGAGAAAATGCAGTAGATGAGAATAGTCCGATGACAAGAACGGTGTAGAAAAACTTCATAGAGGATTTAATAAAACCTAAAAACTAACTCTTTTTTTAATACTAATAGCTAATAATTTGCATGCAAAACCGAGCATAAGAATTGAATAGCATCGCACCAGTATTAAGAGTTGAATACCTGGAAAAGAAATGGCGTAACCGCAAAATGTGACAGATTGTCAAGAAAATTCAGCAAACAGAAGTGGTTTGTACGCTTACTCCTGTTCAACCATCCACAAGAATATTCCTAAGCTGGGGCGGAAGTTACTTTCGACCCCTAATCACCATTTCATTTGAGTCCTCAGAAACGTGGTTCCTGCGGGCTTCCAATAATGCAGAAATAGAAGTTGCATGTCTACTCGATCTTCAACCCCATCACGAGGATATCATCAGTCTGCTCTCGAGTTCCCTTCCATTCATTGATGGTCAATTCCAGAATGCTCATTTGCTCGTGCATCGGTAAGCCGTGAATTTCCAGCAGCAGCTTGCTTAATTTTTTATTGAGAAACTTTGTGTTGTCCTTGCCGCCGAACTGATCTTTATAACCATCAGAAAATAGGTAAAGCACTGTAGGTTTATCAATTCTGACCTCGTGCTTCTTAAAGGAAAATGAATTTGATCTTTTTCTTCCTCCTATGGAGTGCATGTCACCCTTTATTTTGAAGAGTTCATTGTCCTGAATATATACCAACGGATTTTTGGCGCCGGAGAATTCTAATACTTTTTCTTTTTGGCGATAGATGCAAAGGGCTATATCCATACCATCATTATTGCCGGAAACGTCCTGTTGGAGGGCGGTCCGGATTTCGCAATCTAGTGCGTCCAATAGCCTGTCAGTTTGGGTGATCCCACGACTGACCAATCCATTCAGTGCGTTGATGCCGATCATCGACATAAAGGCTCCAGGAACGCCATGACCCGTACAGTCTACGGCGGCGAAACCCAGATCACCCCCTGAATGTGATTCTTTCTTGATATCGGAAAGCCAATAAAAATCGCCGCTTACGGTGTCACGAGGCTTAAATAGAATAAAGGAATTTTGAAAGCCCGGGGGGTATTGTTCTGTCTTTGGAAGCATTGCTTCCTGAATGCGTTTCGCGTAGTTGATACTACTTTTAATATTCTTATTCTGTTGGTTGATCTTTTTATTGTCCTTGGTTTTCTTACGATAACTTATAACCATAACAGCAACCAATGCTGTTGCCAACAAGCTTCCGACCAGCGTGAACTTCCTGGCCAATTTTTCGTTTTCGATTCGCGCTTCCTGTTCTTTGATTTTTATATCGGCAAGATCTTTATCTTTCTGAAGCAAATCGATTTCCATCTGGCGTTGCTTGTGAAGGGCTTCAATTTCTTTCAGCGAATCGGTGGTTGCCAATAGATAATCCGTTGTCGCTCGCAGTGAGCGTTGCGTCATTAGCAACGAGCTGTTTGTTTGATTGAGTTGTTGGGCTTGTTCGGATAATTTAGCCTGCGTAGCCTGGTTTTCCAATCCTACAGTCTGAATGTGTTGTTCCAGCTCATTTATCTGGCGGGCCTTTAAAGCTTCGTTTTGTTGCGCACTGACGAGTAGGTTGAACTGCGTTTGATATTCGACAGACTTTTTACTGTTTCCCTGCTTGTTATAATAATCTGCGAGAATCTGATAACATTTTTGTCGCGATAAGATGTCATTGTGGGTAATCGCCAGTGACAATGCCTCTTCAGCGTACTCGATCGCTTTTTTAAATTTGTCGAGGTAGCCGTAGCTTATCGCCACGTTCATTAGTTCTTCGCGGATTAGAATTCCGTTGTTTAACTTTTGTACGATGGTCAAAGCGCTTTGAAAATTTTCGAGAGCCTTGGTGTATTTTTTTGCTTCCGAATGGTGGGCACCCAATTGATGATAAGCGGAATAAAGTTGACCCTGGTCCTCTGATTTTTTTGCGTTGGCAAGCGAGAGATTTAAATATTCGAGCGATTTTACGAGGTCATTGGCTTCGCGATAATACCTCGATATTTCAGAAGCGTATTGAGAGGCTTTTGAATACTCCTTTTGACTAATTGTTTGCTGATAGAGCTTGAGATTTTCGGACAATGACTGGGCCTGGCTCCACGCGGATGACTGCGCGCCACATATCAAAAGGAGACATAATAGAATAGATTTATCAACCGCCACCAATGCCACCGAGCGTTGAAGAAAATGCAAGATATATTTGGACATACAGGGAAGCAATTTTGCGAAGTTTCTTGGACCACACGGTAGACAAGATCCTGAAACCTTACATAGGCAAGATGGTTGTGCTTTCAAATGTTGTTAAACCAATCAAGTTTCATCGTCTGATTTTTTCACGTTTGACTTCCTTGTCCTTTGTGCTTTTGCCTTTCCGGCTGGCCTGAACGTTGACGTCTATCGTGTAGGCTACTGTAAGGCTGAGAATCTTTTCATTGGCCCGAAGATTATCTGTAAAACCAAGGGTTCTATTCGATGCGCTGGTCTTGCTGCCGAAAAATGTGTGTCCCGAAGTAAACCTTAATTCTGTTGTAAGTTTCCGGTTTTGTTTTAGCGGCGCGCTAAAGCCAACCCCAACATCAATTCCAAATAGCCATCTGTTTATGTCGTACAAATACATTTTATCGAAGTCGGGTGCTGAGGGCTCTAAGGGCATCTCGTCAAATACTACGTTATAGCTATATGATCCGCCGGCGTCGATTTTTCCTTTGCCGGAAATCCAATAGCTGACATGTGGGCCCACATTTATAAACCATTGCGAGGGAATATTAGGTCCTAAGTTTAGCGGGAAGGACCGCCGGAGCAGCATCGACGCGTCTGCGAAATAATAAACTGCGTTATTTTCCCAGGTATCTTCATTAAAGGTAATTTTTCTCCCCCTTTGTGAGAATCCAAATTCAGTCTGAAAGGAGTATTTGTTTTTCAGCGGAAAGAACACCAATCCGGCAGCATAAAATCCGGGTTTGATCTTGTGAGAATATTCGGCCTTGTCATCCTTGTCGCCAAAGCTTCCCCAGTTGATTAATGCGCCAGCCTTAACCCCAATTGAAAATTGTTGACCATAGGAGGGTAGAAACGCCCAAGTAAGCGCACAAGCAAAAAATATTTTTCGAACATCAGTCATTGCGTACGCTTGTAAGATTTTAGATCGATCCGGTAGATCCCATTCGTGATTCTCGTGCCCTTTGCCAAGGATTTTTTCGAGATAAAGCTTAAAAAAAATATAAACGTTGTTTCTAGTTTCCCTTTTGGGATCAACTGATTTCAATGTTAGTCAATTTTTTGTTTTGCGATTGAAAGGAAATCCTACGAGACTCGAAAGTCGAAGTAAGATTTCTGTTACATACAGTCAAAGTTCAAAAATGTCATTTCGTAGTTGATAAAAGCAGACAAACATGATTTTTACACATTCGTAGACTGTAGCGTCACTTCAACCTGTAGACGAACCTACAGGGGTTACAATTTAGATATGGAGGTATCAAGTTTTTAATAGAAGAGACGTAACAGTCAGTCAATGTGAATGAGGACATTTTTCGCAATTTTTTTTTATTTTTTTAGCTTCAGCGTCTTTGGGCAAAGGCCGATCATTACCTCCGTGGAACCGCAGATGGGATATCCCACGAATACGATTCTGATCACCGGAAGCGGATTTGGTAATAATGCGGCGAACCTCCAAGTGTGGTTCGACCAGGTTAAGGGTTCTGTAGTAACCGCGACGGACTTTTCTATCACAGCAAGCATACCTCCCCAAGCCCGTCTTCATAATGTCGAGGTTATCAATGTCAGCAGTAATCTTTCTGGAAAATCAACGGTGAAATTTATGCCGGTGTTTAGCGGTGAAGGTTTTGCGACGTCAAAACTCACAGCGCCTTTGTCTTTTGCCAGTAACACAAGCGTCTTTGATATTTGTTCATGCGATTTGAACAATGATGGTAAACCTGAGTTGATCGGTACTAAATTTGATAACACGGCCACTGATTTAATAGTGCTTCAGAACCAGAGCACACCCGGAAATCTTTCTTTCACAAAATTAGACAAAACCAATCTACCAGCATTAAATATTAATGCGCCTACCGGTAACGTTACGTGCGGGGATCTCAACGGCGATGGAAAGCCGGACCTTGTGGCATCGCGAAGCGGTGCTACCGCCAATAGCATTTTTGTACTTCGCAATACAAGTGCAGGTACCCCTGATTTTGCCGCGCCTATTGAGTTATTTCTTGACGCAGGCCATTTTGCCCGTGAGGTTTCTGTCCAGGATCTGAATAACGATGGCAAACCGGAGATCATCGTGGCGAACTCATTCAATAACGTGCTCTATGTTTTTCAGAACGAGAGCTCATCAGGCACTTTGTCAATTAATCCGACGCCCGTAAAGATCATCATGTCAGGCGTTCCGAATTCATTAGCATTGGAAGTGCAGGATATGAATGGAGATTCCAAACCAGACATCGTAGTTACGCAAAACCAGGGACCTAATATTTATGTGCTTAAAAACCAAAGTTCGTCGGCAATCAGTTTTGCTTCCCCGGTAGTATTTTCAATTCCAGGTACATTCAACGACATAAATTCCGCGGATTTCAATAGTGACGGTAAGCTCGATCTTGTTCTTACAAGTGTCTTCGGTGCGCAAGCGTTGGTCGTGCTAAATCAGAGTACTGCTGTCGCATTCTCTTTCGCAACAAATAATACATTGACAACCGGCAATGGACCCTTTGGCGTGGATGTAAGCGATATCAACGGCGACGGTTTTCCCGATATAATCGTGCCGAACCGCGGCGTCGGTGCTATCGACGTTTTTCTTCACAACAAGAGTGCCTCACCCGGATTTTCAAAAACAACTATAGCTTCAGCAAAAACGAATTGGTACACGAAGGTCGGCGACCTTGATGGAGATGCTAAGCCTGACATTGCCTTCAGCTCCTTTAACAATGCAACTTTTAATTATTCTATCGAGATTTTAAGGAACAAGAATTGTTATGACCCAAAAATATTAAATGAGGCACCCCTGGCTATTTGCGCGGGTCAAACACTCACGCTGGAAGCAATACCAGCGCTGAACGTTGCCTTTGATTGGAAGAACGGTGCAACTTCTATCAAAAACAGTCCGGATGAATTTGTTGACATAACAACTTCCGGGACATATACCGTTACGGCTACTGGTGAGTCAGGAGCCTGTGTTTTGGTTTCTAACCCTATTGTTGTTTCGGCCGGAACGGGTACGGTGCCAGCGACACCCTCGATTAATCCAATTACGACAGTGTGTGCAGGGACAACGCTCAACGTAGTTGGGCCAACAGTTGCCGGGGCAAATTACCTCTGGGAAGGCCCTGGGGGTTTTACCACAACAGAGACAGATCCTACACTTTCAATTCCTAATGCTTCCGCCTCTCATTCGGGACAATATACCTTGCGTGTCAAGGTGGGCGACTGTATCAGCAGCGCCGATACTGAATCCGGGCAAGTAGTTGACCTTGGTTCTTTTTCCGTCTCCAGCAATACACCGGGCCAGCTATGCGCAGGTCAAACTGCAACGCTTTCAGTAAATATTGCAGCAGGTCACTCCTATCAATGGATCAGGAACGGCGCTGACATCAGTGGACAAACAGGAAATACATTTACAGCAACACAGGATGGAGTCTACAAAGTACGGGTTGGTTTTAGCGGCTGCTCCGTCGAGACGGCCGATGCCACCGTTATCATTTTGGCTAAACCTGTTGCCGGATTTACAAAAGCAAATACGGCGTGTATCGGAGAAGTAGTTGATTTTGTTAATACGTCTACCACTGATAATCGTGCAACGGTAGTCTATAACTGGAATTTCGGTGATGGACAAACGGCTTCTTTGAAGGATGTCACGCATGATTATGGTGCCATGGGTACCTATTCTGCAAGCCTTGCTGTTTCCTATTCTGGTGTAACCGCCTGCGCCCACAGTTCTGCTGCATCCATTTCAATTTCGGATGCTAATCCTCCGGAAATAATTTCCGAAGTCACAGAAATTTGCACTGGTGAAAAAACGATGCTTTCCATTGAAGGTACCTACAGTACGATCACATGGAATACGAATGAAACTGCTGCATTCATTATTGTCGAAGAGCCCGCTACTTATACCGTTACAACAGAAGATGCTAATGGCTGCACAGGCGCAGATGAAATTGTCCTTGCGCGGAAAGCTAACTGCGGGGCAGTCGATATAGAAATTCCATTAATGTTTTCACCCAATGATGATACACGAAACGACCGTTGGGTCATCGAGGGTATTGAAAATTACAGTGGGTGTACTATGAAAATTTATGATGACAAGGGGGTGGGGATCTACCAGCAGACTGGTTATCCGCCGGAGGGGTGGGATGGCGTCAGTGGAAATGGCAGAGCGGTTCCTGATGGTGTCTACTATTATATACTAGGCTGTCCTGATAGCACCCCCGTCACAGGAGCTGTTACAATACTCAGATAATTTGCGCGATGAATATGGACCTATATAGGAACGATGGCTTAAAGATCTCTCTAAAGAAGTACTTCTTTTTAGCGTTGTTTTCCTTTTTTTTCTTGGGAGCGATGGCCCAATCGGAAGTTGCATGTAACGATGGCGTTGATAACGACGGAGATGGATTGATTGACTGCTTAGATGGTCATTGTTCTTTCGCTGCTACAATAGAGAGAGGATGTAATTGTTATGATGACGTCGACAACGACGGTGATGGCAAGATTGATGAGGCAGATTCCAATTGCGCTCCCTACTTTGGGTTGACATTCGTCGGCGAAGGCTCCGATTGTAGCATTGTACCTCCCGGCGCGAACACACCCTTTGATCTGATTGCGCCTCCGACTGTTTCGGGTCAGAACACGGCAGATACCCAATCAAAAGTTTTAGTCGGTGATATCGACAACGATGGAATTCCAGATGCGATCATTACATCAAAATGGAACAACGAAGTTCGGGTTGTGGCTACCACTAACAATCAGGCTGATGGCAGTGATATGGGTGATATCAAGGCCGACTATAATTTGAGTGGAAAGAAAAGCCTCTTTGAAGGAAAAGGTTGTGATGACGTCGATCGCCTTTTATTAGAACATGAAATAATTACAGCTGACATTGACGGCGACGGCAAGTCGGAAATATTTACCATTGTTAGTAATCGTGCAGGAAATCCATCCAGCCCGCCGACTTGTTTCTTTTTGATGGGATTCGAATACGGTAGTTCCGGACCTGGCGGATTGGTGCCTTTGTATGATCCCATTTACCTCGGTACCAACCGCCCCGGAACGTTTGGTATTGCCGACATGGATGGTGATGGATTGGGAGAAATTTATCTCAGGGACCGAATATTTGCAGCAGAGACTGGAGCGCTTTTGGCGAGCGAAGGAGGCAAAGACATGACGAATACAGCGCTCTGGGACGTTAATGTTACCGCCGCACCAGTCGCCGTGGATATTAAAAGCGCGGGAGCCGATGGCGGCCGCATGGAACTCATAGTAGGTCCTAAAATTTATCAGATACCAACCCTTACCAACCGCACGCCTTCATCACCGTCCTCCCTCACGTTGTGGAAGGACATGAACACGATTTCATTTGATGTTAATAGTGATGCATCGCCGGATCAGTACTACGTTAAGTTAATGAACGATCCCGTGGAGTATGGCCTTGACACACACAGTAGCACTAGCGTTGCAGATATTGACAAAGACGGCTATATGGACGTGATATTGACCGGAGCACTTAATTCTAGTGTCGGTAATACGACGGTATTTTATTGGAATATTCAAAAGAATACGGTTTCAGGATATATGACAGACACGAGCGCTGACCTTGGTTATCTGATGGGAGACGAACCGAACTACACGAGTTATTTAAACGGATGGATTTGGGGTACTGGTCGGGTCAATATCGGAGATGCCAACGGCGACGGTAAGCTCGACCTTTCCTTCGTTGCGGGAAACCAACTCTATTGTATAACAACAGACGCGCCAGGAACTAACCTTATCGATCTATGGTCAAACTCTCGTATAATTAATGATTCGAGATCGGGCGTGCTAACCGTTACCATTTATGATTTTGACAATGACGGAAAACCTGAAATGGTGTACCGGGATTCTCAAGAGGTCGTAATTATCGATGGTGCAACTGGAACAAATAAACTTTGGTCTTCTATATGTCAATCGCATACTTACACTGAAGGTCCAGTTATCGCCGACATGAATGGTGATGGTGCAACAGACATTGGGGTAACGTGTAACAGAAGTAATTCCTTTAACATCAACGCTGGGATTCAACAGCAAGCACTTGGTGAAATACGAATGTTCTACTCCAGCGGCAATGAATGGCTGCCAACCCGCCAAGTATGGAATCAGCCCGGGTATCATGTCGTAAACGTAAATGATGATATGTCGCTTCCGTTTCCACAGTTGGATGGAGCTTTGGTATTTAACCCTGGCGCTTGCGCCAACGGACTCCCTGGTCCACAAACTCCATTCAACGTCTTCCTTAATCAAGTTCCGTTTCTTAGCGCTGATGGTTGTCCGGTTTTTCCGGCACCCGATTTAGCATTTGTGGGGGATGATCCGGAGAATTTACCTTACCCTGCGGGCGATCCAAGGAACTTTCCTGCGGTTATTGTAGACCCGCCGATATGTGGTAACCTCGATATAAAGGTGAGCTTCAACATCATCAATGATGGCGATTTGCCGATCTCTGCTTCCATTCCTGTGAGTTTCTTTCACGGCGATCCAACCGATCCATCCATAACATCCGACTCACTCTTATATTCAACCAATATTACCGTCACAAATTTACAGGTAGGTGACACGCTAACCACTGCGCCTGTCACTTTTAACGGACCGGGTACTGTCTTCAGGCTGTACATAGTTCTTAACAACAACGGTTCGGTCTTGCCGATCAATCCAAATGGGTCAGTCTCAAATGAATGTCGAATCGATAATAATATTTATGATGTACTGGTTGTGCCGGATCCGTTTACAGCAGTGATCGAGAAGGTCAGCGACAATAATAAATGCGTAGCTGCTGATCCGAATGCAGGGGAATTAAGGGCGAGGATTTACAAAGGCGATCCTACCATTCCCGCCAATGAAGTAATTGACTATAGCGATTATGCTTTCCAATGGTATTTTGGCGTAGGAACTTCTAACCCAGTGCCTGCTGCGCAAGGGGGGAACAATTCGAACCTTACAGATCTTGCTGAAGGAAATTATACATTGGTTGTCACCAACACAGCAAAGGGGTGTTCTACGTTGCCAGTAAACGCAGCAGTGAATCTCAACATTGTGTTACCCGCGGTAACGATCAATGTATTGTCACATCAAACAGTCTGTAGTCCACCGAATGGTGCGCTTGAAGCTGTAGTGACCGGAGGAAATACAGGTTACACTTTCGAATGGTTCAGAAATGCTGCCACCACGGGAAAAACGACAGCCCAGGCCACAGGCTTAGTAGGTGATAATTATACCGTAGCGGTTTCCAGGAATGGATGTACCACCACAGCGACTAAGGTTGTTAATGATGAAGCTGTGGAGCCGAACGTGACGGCCACGTCAACTCCTGTTCAAAACTGTCAGAATCTCAACAGTGGTTCGGTAACGGCTGACGCTGTTATCGGTGGCGTTGTACAGAATCCGACAGGCTACACATTTAACTGGTATTTTCACAATGAAACCACGAACACCCGTGGAAGCGCACTACCGGGCGTTCATGGCGCAGGAAGAATTCGCACAGCGCTTCCCGCGGGATTCTATGAAGTGGAAACCATCAACAATGCGACACAGTGTAAATCGCTTCCGTTCGTAATAGAAGTAACGGATAATACTGTAGTTCCCGACGTGACCATTACCCAATTGGCGCCCCAGACGTCTTGTGACCCGAATGATCCGAATGGACGTCTACAAGCAGTTGTCACCATCGGAGGGGTCCAACAGGATCCGGCAAACTTTACCTTCGAATGGTTTGTTGGCCAAAATACATTACCGGCCAATGCACACACCACCGTTTCTGGTGTGAAAGGAAGTATTGCTGAAAAAGTGAAAGGTGGCGGCCAGTCCTACACGGTCAAAGCAACTACAGCATTGCAATGTTTTGATATTGTTGACGCGGTGGTTATTGAAAGCCTGAATCTTCCAATAGTAACGCTTACGCCTTCTCCAAATTCTATTTGTGATCCTTCTCTTGCATCCAGCAACTACAATGGTAGTGTGGCCGTTGCAGTTTCGTTCGCAGGGAATCTGGTTTCGAGCTTTACAAATTATTCTTTCACGTGGTACAACGGTTCCCTCGCATCTGGTACTCCTCGAACCGAAACAACGAATTCGCTGTCAGCGCTCGATGATGGGTATTATACTTTGGTTGTTGAACGCACCGATCTTTCCTGTGTATCGACGCCCAGGACTGCACAAGTTGTTGATGCGACCGTGTTGCCGGCAGTCACTGCATCCGGAATAGGTTCCACAAATTGCACGCCGGCCCTGGCAAATGGATCGGCGGTTGTGTCCGATGTCGATGCTGCAGGAACGGGTGCGCCATACATATTTCAATGGCATAGTGGCAGCGGCGTTTCAGCTCCTATCGCGGGAGCGGATAGCCCTACGTTAACAAATCGTCAAGGCGGCGCGGGCATCTTCTTTACGGTACTAACAACTAATACAAACAGTGGATGTCAACAAACCTCTACAGTAGCTGTGCCTGACAACCGTGTGCTGCCAATCATAACGTTGGCACCGAGTCCAAATTCTATTTGTGATCCTGCACTGACATCGCCTTCAGTAGCATATAATGGAGCCGTCGTCTCAACGATTACCAACCAAAGTGGATTGATTTCTGATTATGCATTCTCCTGGAATAATGGAGCCGTTGTAAAAGACCTTTCCAATGTGGTGAATGGATCGTACACGCTCACCACGACACATACTCCGACTGGCTGCGTTTCAAGTCCTGTAACTGCACAAGTGGCAAACCAAACTATTTTACCTGTTATAGTCGTGTCAACGACAGCATCAACAAATTGTATTGCGGGTCTGGAGAACGGTGAGGCGCTTGTCACTTCGATAGATGGTATTGTCCCAGCAGCGCCTAATGTTATGTTGTGGCATCAAGGTTTGGACCTTACTTCGCCGCTCGCAGGAAAAACAAATGCCCTGCTAGACGAACGTCAGGGAGGAGTCAATGCATACTACACTGTATTGGTTACGAATCAAGGTAGTGGTTGTCAAAATACAGTGACGGCGTTGATCGCTGATGATCGCGAATATCCCGTCGTTGCACTTTCTTCCACGGATAACACGAAATGTATAGTACCTTATGATGGGGCGGCAACTTTGACTTCGCTAACGTATAACGGATCGCCTATCGTTGCGCCGTATACCGGTTACTCGTTCAATTGGTCAAATGGGTCAATAACTACATCTCTAGTACAACAGCAGGCAGGGAGTTATACCCTGGAAGTGACAAAGGATGATGTAGGATGTACATCCGCTCCTGTAATAGCTGACGTGCAAAATAATTTGTTTATTCCTCCTATTAACATTGGTTCGATAGACCAAACCTCATGTGATGTTAATAGCCCTAACGGGATATTAACAGCAACGATCAATGAGACAACCATTGGTGGGGGTGGAGCTGTAAATGCTGGCTACAATTTCGTCTGGAGGAACAATGGTGGTGGCCCTGTACTTATCGCTCCAGGTGCCAGCGTCACTACGACAACTGCTACCAATGGGCAGGTTAATCAGCTACCTGGAAATCTATATTACACCGTATCCGCTACACGCGCTAGTACGGGTTGCGTCAATACTGAGACTATTTTCCTGCCTGAGGTAATTACCTATCCCATTGTAGTCGCTACAAGTACAAATCCTGTGACCCGTTGTGATGTGCCCAACGGCACTATCGCGGCCACAGTTGGTGGATCTGCAACTGGGTATACGTTCTATTGGTTAAATGAAACCGGTCCTAACCAGACAGCCTTGAATACAGCGGTCGTCAGCAATGCGGATAACACTTTTGTTGACATTGGACAATACAACAATTTAATTCCAGGCTACTATACTGTGGTCGCCAGGGATAATTTCACGACATGCCTTTCACAACCTGTAACCCGACAGGTTCTGGATGCCATCGTTCAAACCAACATAAGTATTACGTTAGGCCCTGGATTTCCCTCTACTTGCGGTTCCTTCGATGGAGAAATGACGGGTAACGTTACAGGTGGTTCTGGTGGTACGGTTAACCTCTTCTGGCATTATGGTGGACCGGTCAATAGCAATATCAATTTCTTTGATAATCCCCCGGTGTTTAATGCGCCAAATTTCGCATCGGTGACAGGGGCATCGGTTCCTGCAGCATCAAATATTACTGGCCTTGAGTCGAGAACGTATACCCTTCTCGTGCA
>Ga0190271_10001117_pt1 | contig 14866 bp, 8 predicted proteins | sample Popmic356T_FD_133747 | JGI IMG/M metagenome (GOLD analysis project Ga0190271, IMG submission 133747) | Populus adjacent soil microbial communities from riparian zone of Weber River, Utah, USA - 356 T | ecosystem: Environmental > Terrestrial > Soil > Riparian zone | place: USA: Utah | collected...
AGCTGCCGGATCTCGCCGCGCTGGATCCGCGTGTAGATGACGTCGTAGATGCCGCCGACGACGGTCTCGGCGGTGAGGTCGGAGGGGGAAGGCTCGTCGAGGTACTCGCGCGCGTTCTCCTCGATCATCGCCGCAAAGGCCTGCATGGCCTCGTTGCGCCGCTGCACCGCCTCCGGCCCGGCGGCCATCACCTCCACGATGCACATGCGGGCGAAGGCCGGATCGGCCGCCAGCAGCATCAAGAACATCTCGATGCCGGCGCTCACCCGATCCGCGAAGCCCTCGCGCGACTCGTAGCCGGCGCGCACCGCCGCGAGCAGCCGGCCGGAAGCCTCCTCGTAGGCGGCGAGGAAGGCATCGTCCTTGTTCTTGAAGTGCTCGTAGAACGTGCGCCGCGACACCCCGGCCGTGACGATGATGTCCTCGACGCTCATCTCGTTGTAGCTCGCCGCGCTCGCCACGTCCGCGACCGCCGCGAGCATGCGCTCGCGCTGGTTCTGGATCACGAAGCTCCGCGACAGTCCGTGACGCCCTGGGGGGAGCTGATGAGACTCGCGCCGGCTTGCCAAGGTGTGCCGACCATACCTACCGGCGTGGCTGAAATCCAGCGGAGACTTGGAGACTTGTTTGTCTCTTGGCACGGGATGTGGTGGGATGAAGGCATCGCCCGTTGTGTCGCCTTCAGATGCACCGCATGCGCCGGCCTTCGCCGGGCCGCGGTGCGTCTCGCGGCAGAGCGTGGCATCGAGACGGTCGCCGCCGACGAGATAGCGGACCGCGCCGGGCTGACGCTCGACGGCTTCGAGCGGCACTACCGCGACGCCGAGGACTGCCTCGTGGCCGCCTACGAGGAGGGGGCTCGCCAGCTCGAGCGGACCTTCCGCGAGGGGCTCCAGGGCGCCGGCGGGTGGCAGGAGCGGCTTCAGGCCGCGGTGGAGAGAACGATGTCCGCTTTCGCGCGGCGCCCCCAGCTGGCGCGCTTCTGCTTCGCGGAGGTGCCGCGGAGCACCATTCCGAGGCTGCGCGAGCGGCATATCGAGTCGCGGCAGCGCTTCGTGACCGTCCTCAGTGAGGAGCGCGGGCGCGGGGCGGGGGAGGCGTCGCGGCTGCATCTCGAGCTCGTCACCGGCGCGGCGCACCAAGCCGTGAGCACGCAGATGACCGGCGAGCGCTGCGATCTCGACTCCATGCGAGCGCGGATCGACGACCTGATCGCCGGCTACGTGCCGGCGCCGTCCTAGCCCGGGCTGACGAGGCCGCGCACGACGCGCGCCATGTGAGGGGCGAGCTCGGGCAGCTCGTCTGCCCGTCCGGCGAGCACCCGCGCCTGCAGAACACGGTGAACCGCGCCCACGCTCGCCTCGAACTGGACCCCCGGGTGACCGTTCGCGCCCGCCGCAGGCCCGCCGGGGTGCAGCCCCGCGAGCCGCTCGGCCAGCTGCCTCATCGTGCGCTCGTGCCGCTCGATCCCGGCGGGGCCCAGCGATGGGGCCTCCACCAGCCACACCCGCGCAAGGCCCGGCTCGGAGGCCAGGTACTCGAACAGAGCGACCAGCGCCACCTCCACCTGCCCTGGCCAGCGACGCCCGTTGCCGTTGTGGGCGAGGGCGAGCCGTTCCATGGCCTCATCGCGGGCCGTGTCGTAGGCAGCGAGAAAGCACTCATCGCGGTTGCGGAAGAACTGGTAGAAGGTGCGCCGGGACATGCGCGCCCGGCGGAGGATGTCCTCGACCGTGGTGCCGGCGTAGCCGTGCTCGCCGACCGCCTCGGCCATGGCGGCCACGGCACGGCGGCGATGCGCCTCGGGCGGCCGCCGTCGCTGGGTGTCGCTGTCAGCCAAGGGGTACGCGAGGATACTCCGAAACCTGGTTGGAGCCAAGTGCGTTTCCGACGGGTTTGGTGGACCTGACGAGGCTTCGGCATGGAACCTCCACGAAAGCCCAGACCAACCCAGACCGCTCTTGTGGCGCTCTGGCGGACCATGTAGTCTCTCGCCGTCCAGTAGACACATCTGCGTTTACCGCCGGACTGGGAGGAGTATGGCTGGGCAGGACGCCAACGGCGCCGCAGCGGGGCTGGGCGAAGCGCCGGTTCTGGTCGTGGACCCGGACGGCGATCAGCGTCGGGAAGTCGCCGCGATGTTGGAGCGGGCCGGCTTCCGCGTGAAGGTCATCGAATCTGGCGAGGAGGCGCTCGAGGAGGCTCGGCGCGAGCGGCCCAACCTCGTCGTGCTCGAGGTGCGGCTGAGCGACATCTCGGGCTACGAGGTGTGCCGCTCGCTGAAGGACCAGTTCGGCGACGCGGTGGGGGTGATCTTCGTATCGCGCGACCGTACTGAGTCCTCCGACCGTGTCGCAGGACTCATGATCGGGGCTGACGACTACCTGGGCAAGCCTCTCGCCGCGGACGAGCTGGTCGCCCGGGCAAGGGGGCTCGTGCGCCGTACGAGCGCGTACGAGCATTTGAAGGCGCCGGCGATTCAAGCTGGGCTCACGGAGCGCGAGCTAGAGGTGCTGCAGCTGCTGGCAGACGGCCACGACCAGCAGGCGATTGCCAAGACGCTCTTCGTCTCGCCGAGGACCGTCGGCAAGCACATCGAGCACATCCTCCTGAAGCTGCCGGCCCGGAGCCGAGCGGAGGCAGTGGCGATCGCGTACCAGCGCGGCTTGCACTCGCCGCCTCCCAAGGAGGCGGGCAAGCCAAATATGTGAGGCGCACGGAGGATTCGGACATGCGTCTAGGCGTGTATGGGAGTCCAACAGCAATGCGCACTACCGCGCAATCGACCCGATGAAGTCGATGGAGCGGCGGGGTCACGACGGGGTATGGCCGGCGGATGGGAAGGGCGTAGGGGACCTGCGCCGGCTGGTCGGCTGCAACGCTGGATCGCGGGCTTGGAGCATCGAGCCGACGTGGCCCGTATTCCGGTGGGGACCAGGTGTTCACAAGCGCCGCCAGACGGTCGTAGCTCGCCGCCGGGTTGCGCGAGAAAGGTCGTCCTAGGAACTTGGCTGGGCGGCCGCGTCAGGCGGGCCGTTCTGGCACGCGGCGACCATGAAGCCCGGCGCACAGGTGGTGATGTCCCTGTACCTCTCCGTGTACGCGTCGATCGCCTGCCTCACCCGCGCGGAACGCAGCTGGCCCCTGATCTGGTCCCGCACCTCGTCTAGCGTCGCCTGGTGGGAGGGATTGATCCGCTCCACGACGAAGACGGCCCAACCGTCGTCTCCCTTGGCCGGCCCGGTGAGGTCGCCCCTTCCTGCGCGGAAGATTGCAGCCAGCAGGCCCGTCGCCTGTTTGTCCTCGCGCAGGTTCGCGATTCTTCCGCCCCGGTCGCGCGATGCCACATGGATCGAATATTCCTTCGCCACGCTCCTCCAGGCCTGGTCCTCCTCCAGGGCGGCCCTCGCCGCCTCGGCCTTGGCCCGGGTCCTGGCGATGACGAGCCGCAGGTCCCGCTGTTCGGGAACGATCAGCTCCGCCTTGTGTTGCCGGTAGGTGTCTGTGACGTCCTTGGCTGAGACGCTCCTGGACCGAGCCGTCAGGCGCTCTGTCACCTTCGACTGCAGCTGCGTCTGCCGGATGCGGGCGATCAACTGCTTGTGGCTCACTCCGGCGCTCGCCAGAGTCTCCGGATCGAGGAGGCCGCCGTCCCCCGCCCTTGCGACCGCCTGCTGGATCTCAGGATCGCTGAGGACGATGCCCCGCGCCTCGGCCTCCTGACGGGTCCACTCGGCCTTGATCAAGTAGTCCATCACGTTGGTCTTGATCGCCTCGTATTCGTCTCTGCACTGCTTCTCGAGCCGCGGTTCGTCCGGCTGCTCTTCGCCTGCCTCGCGCAAAGTCTGCCGCTTGGCAGCGACGCAGGCCGCGTAGTCGCGGGGATCGTGGCCCTGGCCGGCGGCAAACGTCAGAGCCCGTTCGAAGTCCGATTTCGTGATGACGGCGTCGCCGACCTCGGCCACGGCATTCTCAGGCAACCCCTCGCTGTCCCCGCAACCGAGCACGACCGCCGAGCCAACCAGTCCCAGGCCAGCCGAGACGATCCCAAGCACGATCAGCTTCATCCGCGCGCATTATAGACATCGCTGTTCGCTCGATTGGTGAGCAGGCTCCAAAGCCGATCCAGGCTCAGGACCGTCCCGCACTACGCCAAATGCCGTACGGCCAAGTGCTTAGGACGTTTCGGTCGATATCCCGTTTGGAAACGGACTTGTCCGGGGTAGATAAGCCCCCGGTGGTGATGACTCGCTCAATGAGGGACTCGAAAGGACTGCCGAACGTGTCGTCCCGCAGCCGCCGGCGACGCCGCGCTGGACATCACCGCGAAGGGAGGGGCCCCACGGACCATCGATGGAGGAGTTGAACGCTGAAGCAAGCCCCCCGCAGGAAGACATGGGGGAGAAAGGTACGTGCATCACATGAAGGCACTTTCCAAGTTTGGTCTGCTGCTCGCGACCGCGCTTGTTGCCTGCACCGCGTTCGCCGTGGGGGCCCAGGCGGATCACGAGGTGGCTGAGATCAACCCCGCCACGACGATCACCGGCACGGCGTCGAATCCGACGCTGGACTACGAGGGCACCGAGATCGTGTGTCCCGAGGGCACGGCTACGGGGACGACGCAGCTCGGCACAAACCCGGTCGACGTCGTCAACGTCGAGCTCGCGTTCGGTCCGCCTGGCGAATGCCTGATTGCCGGTTCGCTCGCGGCATCGGTGACGTGCTCGACCGCGTCCGGCGACAACGACGAGGTCGGCACCGCGAGGCTACACGCGTTGAGCTTCGATCAGGGCCCGACCAATCCCGAGCAAGGGGAAGTCGACCGGCTCAACACTGGCTTCTCGTGCGTGGTCACCGTTCTGGGTGTCTGCACCGTCACAGTCGGGGCGCAGGATCTGACCACCAACAACGACGCGGACCTCGTCGGTGAGGGCACCGGGGGAGACCCCACGGCGATCAACGCCGACGTGGACGTGGCCGCCACCCGCACCGGCAGCGCGCTCTGCGGGCCCTCGAGCGGGACTGGCGGATTCACGGGCTCGTATGTACTCGACCCGGACACCGTCACCTTCGACCAGGGGCCGAACGGGTAGTCCGACCGCTCGCTACGTCGGAGAACGACAAGGGGGCCGGCATGTGCCGGCCCCCTTGAGCTTGTACGCCCTGTAGACAGCGACCCCGGAACGGCAGCTCGCTCTGCGGGCCGACGAGCGGTGTCGGAGCGGCGCTCACCGCGGTGTACGGCGTGGACCCGCACGCTCCCTCACGAAGCGCGTCCTTCGACCAAGGGCCGAACGGCTTGTGAATAGACCCTCAGCCTCAGCTTGAGGGTCAACGCCAGGGTCGGGCCCAGTCCACGCATGGGCCCCGCCGGGGCCATCCAGGAACGGCGTTGTTTGAACTTGTGTCGGTGTCCAGCCCGCTGCGAGAGCGGGCAAAAAAGAGCATCAAGGAACAGGCATGTTTGACAATCGCGCCCTCCGGTCATATTGTGGCCGTCGCGAAAGGTGAGGACCGACGCCTGCGTGGGTTGCGGCAGGTCCGGTCCGAAGCGGTGGAGGGAGAAGTCATGAGAAGGCCCCTTGCGAAAGCGCTGTGCTTGCGGCGAGCGGCGCATCCGGTGCGCTTCGAAGCGCCGGGCCGGCGCATGCCGTTGGTCGTGCCGTTGGTGCTCCTCGCGCTCACGCTCCTCCTCGCCCTCGGGACCGCTCAGGCAGAGGCGGCTCCGAAAGGGGTCTTGGGCTTCTTCGGCTCCGCGGGTAGCGAGGGTGCGCAGTTCAACACGCCGCGTGGCGTCGCCGTGAACCACACCAGCGGCGACATCTACGTCGTCGACTCGACCAACCACCGGGTCCAGCGGTTCGATGCGATGCGGACCTTCCTCAGCGCCTGGGGCATTGACGTCGTGAGGCCCGGCGCGCCCGGGAACGTGCCCGTGAACGAGCAGCAGACGGTGACAGTGGTCGCTGACGGCGGGACGTTCACGCTGACGTTCAGCGGCGCAACAACCGGCGCCATCGCGTTCGACGCGACGGCAGCGGCGGTGCAAACCGCGCTCGAGGACCTGTCCACCCTCGATCCAGGCGATGTCGTCGTCACCGGTGACGCCGGCGGCCCGTGGACCATCGACTTCGCCGGCGCGCGCGCCGACACCGACGTGGCTCAGATGACGGGTAACCCCGCCAACCTCACCGGCGACCCGAAGTCCGTCACCGTTGCGACACCGATTCAGGGCGCCAGCGCCTTCGAGACCTGCACCATGACGATGAGCTGCAAGCAGGGGTCGACCGGGCAGGCCCTCGACGGTCCCGGCGGGGAGCTCAGCAGCCCGCAGGGGATAGCCGTGGATCAGACGACGGGGCACGTCTACGTGACCAACCAGGGCAATCGCCGGGTCGAGAAGTTCGACTCGGCGGGCAACTTCGTGCTCGCGTTCGGTCGGGACGTGGCGCCCCCGAACGGCGGCACGGGCCTCGAGACCTGCACGACGGCGGAGACCACGTGCCTGCAGGGCGATACCGGGTCGGGTGTCGGCCAGTTCGGCACGACGATGGGCCACCTGGCGATCGACCCCCGGAACGGCGAGGTCGTGGTCGCCGACCAGGCCAACCGGCGCGTGCAGAGGTTCAACTCGTCGGGCGCCTCCCCGTCGGCGTTCGGCACAGCCGGGTCGGGCATCGGCCAGTTCGCAAGCGGCCAACCCACCCGCGTGGCGGTGGACTCCGGGGGCTCGGTCTACACGGTCGAGAGCACCTCCACCCGGCGCGTGCAGAAGTTCAACCCCGCCGGGACCTCCGCCGGTGTCTTCGCGCCTGACCACGCCTCGGGCACGAGTGACGCCACGGCGCCCACTGACGTCGCGGTCAATCCGGCGAACGACAACGTGCTAGTGACCAAACCGGCGAGCGCGACCGTCTCGGAGCGGCGAGTGCTCGAGCTCAATCTCGCCGGCGGTCTCGTAGACACCCATGCGATCAACGCCGGACTGCCGGCCGCCAACGGCTTGGCGCTGGACAGGACGAGCGGTCGGATCTACCTCTCCACCGGGACCAGTGTCGGTCCGCGCGTCTTCGTCGTGGGGACGGTCACGCCTCCGACGGTCACCATGGCCCCGGTCACGGAGTTCGACGCGACGAGCGCGACGTTCACCGGAACGGTCAATCCGGGCGGTGGCCAGCTGATCACCTCCTACCGCTTCGAGTACAGCGACGACGGCGGCGCGACGTGGCAGCGAGTGCCCGCGGCGGACGAGCCCGTCGGCAACGGCAGCTCCGACGAGATGGTGAGCGAGCAGGCCGACCCCATCGAGCCGAACACCGAGTACCGCGCCCGCCTCGTCGCGACCAGGGAATTCGCCGGGGGCACAGCCACCTCCACCCCCGTACAGAGCTTCAGGACCAATGCGGCGCCGCCGGGGATAACCGGAGTCGGAGCCCGCGAGATCACCGACACCACGGCATTGCTGGCCGCCCAGATCGACCCTAACCGCTCGCACACGACCTACCGCTTCGAGTACGGAACCGACACCGGCTACGGCAGCACGACCGCGGTGGACAACGCCGGCTCGGGCGCCACTTTCGTGCCCGTCTCAAAGGCGCTCACAGGCCTCCAGCCGGCCACCACCTACCACTTCCGCCTCGTCGCGACCAGCGCGGCCGGCGAGAGCGGAGGGCCTGACCGGACGTTCACGACCGCTGCGAATCCGCCGCAGGCGAGCGACCGCGCGTACGAGATGGTGTCGCCGCTCGACAAGAACGGGGGGCAGGTCGATCGGGACTACCTGCAGGTCGGCATAGCCCCGTCGGCGCAGTCGGGCGCGTCTCGCTCCGGCGACGCCGTGGCCTTCACGTCACGGCTTCAGATCGGGGACATCGAGAGCGGGGCACTCAACCCCAGCTACGTCGCCCGGCGCGGCGCGACCGGGTGGTCGACGGAGGGCGTAACTCCGCCCATCGCCAACCAGGGTGTCGGAACCGACAGGCCGAGGGTCTACGGGCTGTCGCCCGACCTGTCGAAGTCCTTTGCGCTGACCTCGGGGACGCTGACCGCCGACGCCGGGCTGCTCAACGGCAGCTGGGGCCTGTACATGCGAAGCAGCGGCCAGGCGGAGCGCTACACGCTGATGAGCCGGCCCTGGCAGCAGCTCGGCACGGAGACCCCGGACCAGGCCACGAGTCGGTTCGAGTACGCGGACGCGACACCCGATTCGCGCCATGTCGTCCTCAACTCCGGTCGCCAGCTCCTGCCGGCCCCCGCTCCCGGTGACAACAACAACAGCACGGCGGTCTATGAGTGGGTGGACGGGGCCGTGCGGCTCGCGAGCGTCCCGCCGCCGGGGGGGTCGTTCGTTGCGGGCGAGCAGGTGTTCGCCGGCGCCATGCCGATCGAGCTCGGCCGGCCTGGGGACAGCATGATCTCCGATGACGGGCGGCGGGTGTTCTTTACGGCGAACCTGTCCGGGGCTGGTGGTGGTCTCACCCTATTCGTGCGCGAGGACGGGGCAACCACCCGCGCGGTCGGTCGCACCGGCCAATTCTGGGCGGCCAGGAGCACCGGTGGCTCAGTGGCCATATTCCGAGCCACTGCGGCTCTGACCGCCGGAGCCGGCCCGTCGTCGCTGTATCGCTGGGATGCGAACGCTTTGCCGGGCCAGGAGCTCGAGGAGCTCTCGGTGGACCAGGTCGTCACGCCCCCGCCACCCGACCCACCCCCACCGCCCCGACCGGCCGTGGAGGAGGGACCGGCGGCTGTGAACGACGATGCCACCAGCGTCACCTTCGTCGCCGGGGGCGTGCTGGCCTCGGGAGCGACGCGGGATGCACCGAACCTCTATCTGTGGAGGGAGGCGCAAGGCATCCGCCACATAGCCACGCTCGTGGGCCCGCGCGGGCAGAACAGCGGCCCCGACAGCATGATGTGGCGAACCGTGGACGACCGGGACCGCGCCGCGCGGATGAGCGCCGATGGCCAGCGTCTCCTGTTCGCGAGCTACGCGCCACCCAACGACAACGGGTTCGACTACAACGCCGTCGAGACCTCCCCGGAGGCGTGTGGCGACCCTGCGGGCGGGGGGGACACATGCCGCCAGATCTACCTCTACGACGCACGCAGTGACGAGCTGAGCTGCCTGACTTGCGTCCCGGGCGCGCCGGTGAGTGGGGATGCCAACTTCTTCGGCAACACCGACCTTCGCCGTGGCAACAACTCGCCTGTGGTCCCGCCGCGGCAGCTGCCACGCAACCTGTCGGCCGATGGGCGGCGTGCGTTCTTCGAGACGGCCAGGCCCCTGGTCTCCGCGGACCAGAACAGCCACCTCGACGTGTACATGTGGGAGGATCGCGATCTCGACGGGCAGGGCGAGCTGCGCCTGCTCTCGCCCGGCCGCGCCGCGACCGACGCGAAGTTCCTCGACGCGAGCTTGTCGGGGGACGACGTGTTCTTCACGACGCGGGAGCAGCTCGTCGGAATCGACACCGACAACCAGGTGGACCTCTACGACGCGCGCGTGGGCGGCGGCATCCCCGCCCAGCACCCCCTGCCGGTGTTCCCCTGCGACGGTGAGGCCTGTCAGGGCGCGCTGTCGGGTCCGCCGTTCCTGACGGGGCTGGGCAGCGGCGGGGCGAGCCATGGCGACCTGCGCCCCGGTCGGCGGCCGTCGTTCTCGGTTGCCAGGCTCTCGCGCGCCCAGCTTGCCCAGCTCGCGCGCGGGCGCCGGGTCATGGTGCGGGTGCGTGTGACGCGCGCCGGGAGGGTGACGCTCGACGCACGCGCAAAGATAGGCAAGCGGATGCGCACCGTCGCGAAGGCCTCGAAGCGCGCCCGCAGGGCCGGCAGGGTCGGGCTGGGCGTGAAGCTGTCCAGCCCCGCCGTGCGCACACTGGGCCGCAAGGGCAGGTTGAACGTGCGGCTCGCGGTGAGGTTCGCCGGCGTGAGGGAGGCCAGGAGCTCGACGCTGCGACTCCGCCGAGCACGTTCCTCCGGAGAGAGGAGAGCAGGGTGAGCCGGTCCTTGCCGAGAATGACGCGGGGGGACGGAATGGCCCGAATCCCTATTCATCCTTGGGGCAGGGAGTGCGCGCTGCTCCTGGCGGCGTCTGCCCTGCTCTGGGCGCTGGCTTTCGGCGCGGCTCCCGCGCGGGCCGAGTTCGGGGTGTCAGTGTTCGATGGCGGTACGTTTGGGCCTCCACCGCCGGGGACTACCGACCCGCATGTTTCAGGTCCCGCCTACACGCAGGCGGGTGGGCACCCATACGAGGCGTGGACGGCGTTCCAGATGAACAGGGTGACCCGGCCCGACGGGCTCTTCCGCGTAGACGGCGGCGGGTTCCGCAACGTGCGCGTCGACCTGCCGCCGGGACTGGTTGGCAATCCGACGGCGGTGCCGCCCTGCCCCAAGACGCGCAGGATCCCCGCCGACGATGTCGACGTGGCCAACAGCGATCCGCGCGAGTTCTGCCCGCCGGAATCGGTGGTGGGCCTCTCGCTGGTGACGACCCCCCAAGACGCGGGCACGGTCGAGACCCGTCCGGCGGTGGTCTTCAACGTCGAGCCGCCGCCGGGGGTGGCGGCCTCGTTCGGCTTCCAGCTTCTTGGCGCGCCGGCGTTCCTCGATGCCACCGTGCGCGCCGACGGCGAGTATGCGGTCAGCGTCCGCTCCCGCAACGTGAACAACGCCGCAGTGGTGCTCGGGGTGAGGGTGGCCCTCTGGGGCAACCCCTCCGATCCCAGCCACGACGCGCAGCGTTGCATCCACATGACCGCCTTCTCGGTCGAGACTTTGCAGGCCTTGGGCCTTCCGGTGGCGTGCAGCCCCGGCGCCCCGCTGCCCGGGCACCCGCCCGGCACGCCACTCGGACCCAATTCCTTCCCCGACACCCTGGAGCGCAAGGCGTTCCTAACGCTGCCGACCGCCTGCACACCGCCGGGCGTGGGGCTGGAGACGCGGATGCACCTCGAGCCCTGGGACCCCGCGGTCCCCTCGGCGGATGCGAGCTTCGTGAGCCATCTGCCGCCGGGCTACGGGATGGACCCCTCGACTTGGGACTCCTCGACGTGGGGACCGCCGCAGGGCCCCACCGGTTGTGATCGGCTGCCGTTCGTTCCGTCGTTCAGCGCCCAGCCCGACTCATCGACGCCCGACTCGCCGACCGGGCTGAAGGTGAACGTCGGGTTCCCCCAGGACGGGCTCGAGGACCCGCAGGGCCTCGCGACGGCACACCTGCGCGACACGACCGTGACGTTGCCCGAGGGCATGACGATCAGCCCGTCGGCCGCCGGCGGCCTGGCGGCTTGCACGGACGCGCAGGTCGGCTTCAACTCGGTGACACCCGTCCAGTGTCCGGAGGCTTCCAAGATCGCGACCGTCACGGCGACGACTCCGGTCCTCGAGGAGGAGCTGTCCGGAGCCGTCTACATCGGCTCCCAGCTCTCCGATGACCCTGAGTCGGGGGACATGTTCCGGATCGTCCTCGTGCTCGAACACGTCGAGCGGGGGATCTTCGTCAAGCTGCTCGGCAAGGTCCGGGCCGACCGCAACACGGGCAGGCTCGTCACGACCTTCGCGGGCAATCCGCAGCTTCCAGTGTCGTCGATCTCGCTGCATTTCAAGGACGGGCCGCGCGCGCCGCTGGCAATGCCGCCCGACTGCGGCACGAAGACGATCGACGCCACGTTCTCGTCGTGGGCGGGGCACCTCGTGCGGCGCACGGACTCGTTCAACATCACATGCCCGCCGGACATGGGGTTGTTCGCGCCGTCCTTCCAGGCGGGCACGGTGGACCCGACAGGCGGGGCATTCTCGCCCTTCGCGGTGCGCATCAACCGTCCCGACCGCCAGCAGTACATGAGCGGGCTGACGATCGAGATGCCGCCCGGGCTGATCGGGAAGCTGAAGGACATCCCGCTGTGTCCGGATGACCGTGCGAACGCCGGCACGTGCGGGATCGAGTCGCGGATCGGGACGGCAACCGCCGGCGCCGGTCCAGGCTCGAATCCGTTCTTCATCGACGGTTCGGTGTCGTTGACCGGTCCGTACAAGGGGGGCCCATTCGGGCTGTCGGCGGCGGTGCGCGTGATCGCGGGCCCGTTCGACCTGGGCATGGTGGTCGTGCGTCAGGCGATCCACGTGGATCCGGTCGACGCGCACATCACCGTGGTGTCGGATCCGCTCCCGACGATAGTCAAGGGAGTTCCGGTGAGGTTGCGCTCGATCAACGTCGACGTGAACCGGCCCGGGTTCACGCTCAATCCGACCTCGTGCGGGCCGAAGCAGATCAAGGCGACGATGGTCTCGACAACGGGTGCCATCCACCAGGCGACCCAGCACTTCCAGGTCGGCGACTGCCAGGCGCTGCCGCTGCGGCCGCGGCTCAGGATGCGGCTGACCGGGCGCAAGCAGCTGCGCGACCGGGGGCACCCGGGCGTGCGGGCCGTGCTGACGCAGGGGCCGGGCCAGGCAAACCTCAGGCAGGTGCGGGTCAAGCTGCCGCTGTCTCTGGCGCTCGACCCGAATCGCGCGCAGGGGGACGACCTGTGCGAGTTCGAGGCAGGCCAGCGGGTCGATTGTCCGGCGAGGTCGATCATCGGACGGGCCAGGGCGTTCACCCCGGTTCTCAACAGGCCGCTGACGGGCCCGGTCTACTTCGTGAAGAACGTGCGGGTCCATCCCAGGACGGGGAACCTGATCCGGACGCTGCCGACGCTGCTGATCCCGCTGAAGGGCGAGGTGGACATCCACCTGCGCGCCCAGAGCGACACGCAGCGCGGCAAGCTGGTCAACACGTTCTCCTCGGTGCCCGATGCGCCCGTCTCGCGCTTCGAGCTCACGCTGCGTGGAGGCCGCCGCGGAATCCTGATCGTCAACGGCAACCCATGCCGGCGCAACCGCATTGCAGACGTCCAGATGGACGGCCAGAACGGAAAGCGCGCGGACCGCGGCGTGAAGATCGGGATGCCGTGCGGCAAGAAGCGGAAGGGCGCGGGGGAGAAGGGCGAGAACGGGAACGGGTCGCGCGGCCGCCAGAACGCCCAGCGCATGCGCAAGCGCGGCTGAGGCGAGCGTCCTACGGCCGAATTCGTACGACGCACCACCCACGAGTTTTGGGTGTGCGGTTCTTGCGCAGGATCCGACGTTCGGCGGGCTCACGTGCGAAACCGGCTCGGTGGAGGGCAGGACGGCGAGCTGCCGGTTCGGGTCTTGAGCCACCCGAGATAGGTAGCCCGTGCTCCGCAGCGCCGAGCCTGCAGATGCGCGGAACCGCCATGAAGGAAGCACAGGAAGCCGCGCTGAAGCGACTGACCTCGCCGTCGTGGGTGCCGGAGAGCTCGAGCTGGTCGGGCGCGATTGGCGGTGGGGCTGATGGCCTCCGCGCGACTGCTGCCGGCGCACCAAGTCAGGCTGTTTGGAGTCCGGACAACACCGAAGTGTTCGGCATATCGACGGCTAGGGCCTACGGCGCGATCTACCGCTCCAGCTCGGTACGGACAGCCGCGCTTGACGGCTGGCTCTGGCACGAGGTGTCCCGAGCGAGCTCGCGATCATCCAGTAAGCGAGGTCCGACCAAGGGCCGGAAGAGCAAAGAGGGGGCCGCCGGATGGCGGCCCCCTCTTATGTGAGGAGCCTCCTGTGGGCTCAGGTACCTACGGCAGCACCGCCGAGTGCCAGCCGTCCGAGAACTGCTGACCGGTGACCGGCCCCTGCGCGCCCTCGCTGATCACTGCCGATGACGCATTGTTCAGCACCAGGTTGTTGTTGCCCGCCGGTGACGGCAGGCCCTGCTGTTGGTTGACCGCGGTGTTGAGCACTCCCAACAGGCCACAGCCTGTCGCGCCAGGCACGGCGAAGGAGTCGTCGCCCTGGGTCGACGTGCCCGTGAGCCTGGCAAGCGCGCCCGACGGGTTGGGCGTGCCGTCGAGGTCACCGATCGCGGCCGCGATGCTCGGCTGCGTCGTATTCTCCGGGCGCAGCACAATCGGGTTGCCGTCGGTGCCGATGTAACAGTTCGGCCCCAGGATCGGGTTCACCAGATGGACCTTCACGGGCAGTGTGATGATCGGCCGCCCCAGCCGAAGGGCCGCGGCGCGGTCGAAGTTGGACGGCGCGCCGGCCGGCTCCACGACCGCCGTCACACTGTTCAGCGGGCTACCCACGAGCCCGTCGCAAATGGCCGTGACGAGTGGGATGTCGCTCGGGCACATAAGGCCGAGCAGGCCGCCCTCGACGTTCACCGGTTCGGACACCAGCGCCCCGCCCGCCGGCGTGACGAGGGAGAACGCGCCCGTGGCATCGTTGATCGTCGCGCCGAGCTGAAGGTTCGTGGCACCAGTCGTTTGGGTGCTGTTGCCTAGCTTGATCGACCCGTTCGGCGAGCTGTTCGCGATACAGGCGGGGTCCGAGCTCACGCCGTCCACGGCCAGCATGGCCGCGCTGTCCACCGGGCACCGGTCGAAGGGACCCCAAATCCCGTTCATCGTCTGCGCCGGCGCGGAAGCTGCAGGCACGAGCAGGCCTGCCACTACAAGCGCACCGAGCATCGCGATGCGCACCTTCCTTGGGATCGAACTCACGGTCGATCGTCCCCCTTAAGTAGGTTAACCCTTGGAGGCGAATACCCTAAACACCGTCGTCTTCAAACACCATGGGAGCATCGCCGTACGGCGATGAGCGTACGACAGGGGGGCGCGGCCTACTGCGAGCCGATCAGGCGCCGCTCGGCGCCCGCCGGCTCGACCCCGAGATAGGGGAGGAGCGCGCAGTAGGTGAGGTCGGGCAGCAGCTCTGGGAGCTGCCGGATGTCGCCTCGCACGATGCGCGTGTAAACAACCTCGTATATCCCGCCCACGATGGTCTCGGCGGTGATCGGCTGGGG
>Ga0190271_10001118_pt1 | contig 14865 bp, 7 predicted proteins | sample Popmic356T_FD_133747 | JGI IMG/M metagenome (GOLD analysis project Ga0190271, IMG submission 133747) | Populus adjacent soil microbial communities from riparian zone of Weber River, Utah, USA - 356 T | ecosystem: Environmental > Terrestrial > Soil > Riparian zone | place: USA: Utah | collected...
GAACCACTCGTGTGCAAACTCGTGGTTCATCAGTGAGTCGAAACCCTGCGGCGTCTTCGGAAAGTCGTTCGAGTGCCCGACCAGCGTCTGGTTCTCGAGTCCGGAGTAGGGCACGCGGATCACTCCCATCTTCTGGTCCGCCCACGGGTACGGACCGATACGGGATTCCCAGAAGTCCAGCGTTTGCGGGAATTCACGGAACAGCTCCCCAGCCTTCTCCTCCTCGCCGGGTAGATAGTAGAGGCGCATGGGAATCTTGTTGCCGAACCGGCTGGCGTATTCACCTTCGAAGACCTTGTAAGGACCCACGTTGAGTACCGGTCCGTAGGTATGCACACTGCGTGCATGCCAGTTCCAGGTGGTCCAGCCGTCCTTCTCCGACTTGCCCACGAACGCGCCGTTGCCGGGCGCCATCAATCCTGATGGGACGGTGTAGTGCTCATCGATGATCGCCGCTTTGCGCGTGGGGTGATCGATGCAGGGAATCAGCAGGTCGCAGCCACCGCCCCACAGAGAAGTGTCGATCCAGGGAGATTTTCCGTCGGGGGTCTTGAGCCAGGTGGTGCCACCCTCCCAGGGCGGGCGCTTTGCGAGCGGCGGCGTGCCGGAATAGACGATGCGCGCCTTGATCGTCGCGCCCGCGGCGGCCGTCCGCGGTAGTTTGATACGCAACTGGCCTTCGGAGTTGGAGTATCGATCCGGCGCCACCGTGCGACCGTTTATCGCGATGTTATGAATGGTGAACTTCGGATACAGATCGAGGACGAGCTCGGTGAGGTTCATCGACGTGCCCAGCGTCAGCACGGCCGTGCTTTCGATTCGCTTCTGGTCGGGAAAGACCTTGGTGGACAGGTCCAGATGCCGGAAATCCAGCGCGAGCTGTTCGGGCGGTTTCACGCCGCCCTGCTGGCGCGTGTGTGCGGTCAGGAATTTCGGATCCTTTGGATCGGTGATGTCCGCGGCTGGCGTGCGGTCGGGCTCCGCCGGGGCCGATGAAACAAAGCAAAGCGCCGCAAGTGCGGCGCTGCAGATTGCCAACTTCATGCGCAAACCTCGCGAATGAGGGACTCAACCGCGGCGACCAAGAGGGACGATGGCCGCCGCGGTTGTGACCCGCGCGGAGAAGGGATCAGAACGACTTTTCTACGCGCATCATGAAGAATTGCCCACGCGAATTGAAGGACTGCTGGTCGAACCCATTGGCATAGTTTCCTTCGAGGAACGGCGGCATCTCGTCGAACATGTTTTCGACTGACAAGGTCACCTTCGTGGTCACCGGCTCGAACTCGTAGCTCGCCATCCAGTCGTTCTGCACGTAGGCGTCAGCCTGGAGATGTTCCCCGTCGACGAGCAGCGAGCCGTCGTTGCGCACGCCGTCGACGTATCGCAGCCCGGTGCTCAACGTAAACGGACCGCGGTTCCAGGTGGCGCGACCGGTGCCGCGCATGCGCGCGAGCGTGCCCGTAGCATCCGTGTACGTGCCGACGCGACGTACCGGTGGAGCGCCGGGCGCCGGTGACTGTTCGAACGTATCGAGATACGTGAGATCGACACGGAACTGGAACGTACCGAGCGGGCGATCCGCCGTTTCGTACTGGACGCCGAAGTCGATGCCCTCGATCGACTGGTTGAGCAGGTTGGCACGCGTCGCGACCACCTCGAGCACCGAGTTCGTCGTGGGATCGCGGGTGATGCGGTCGGCGTAGCTGCCGTTGGCCGCGTTCTGTGCGAGCACGTAGTTGCGGTCGATCGCGCCGATGATGCCTTCCTTCTCGATGCGATAGAAATCCACGGTCACGGCCAGCCGCGGCGCGAAGCCCGGCGTGAACACGGCGCCTACGGTCAGGTTGTCGGCCTCTTCAGGCAGCAGATCTGGATTTCCACCGGTCACTATGAAGGTGCCGGTGGTGTTCGCCGGGGCCTGCCGGCCGCCGCATCCCGGCAGCGATGCGAAGTTGGGCCCGGCGCAAGGATCGACGATCGGTGCGAAGCCGCGCGTCTGCCCGGAGAATGCTTCGACGAACGTCGGCGCGCGAAAGCCCGTGCCCCACGAACCGCGAATCAGCAGTGATTCGATGGGTCGCCACTTGAGGCCGACCTTGGGATTGGTGGTGTCGCCAAAGAGGTTGTAGTCGGAATAGCGCGCCGCGAGATCGAGGTCGAGCGACTGCAGCAGCGGCACCGCGAACTCGGTGTAAACCTCCGTGATTTCACGCGCCGGGGGAAACGCATCGGGTGTCGGGCCGCGTCCGACGAACGCATTGAGCTCCGAATTGCGATCGTTGTCCGAGGAGAACGTTTCACGCCGGAATTCCGCACCGATGGCCATGCGTACCTCACCGGCCGGCAGGTTGAACAATCCGCCGCTGAAGTTCGCGACCGCGGACTGCATGCGCGATTTCACCGTGGTGTTCGAGTCGGCGGAGATGAAGTCGAGCATTTCCGGTGTGATCGTGTTCGGTCCACCGAGCAGATTGATGGGCACGCAGCCATTGCCCGCCGCGCGACACGCATCGGAATCGCCGGCTGCCTGCTGCAGGCGATCGCGCAGCACGCCTTCGCCGCCGAAAGTGAGCTGATCGAGGTTCTGGTGGTTGTACGACAGGTCCCACTTCCACTCGCCGACGCTGCCTTCAACGCCGGCGACCATGCGCGACACATCGGAGGTGACATCGGACTGCCGCCGTCCGCGAAATGGCTGTTCACCAATCGTGCGTGCGACGCTCAGGTCGACGCCGAAGGGATTGAAGTCGTTGTTGGTGCTGAGAATGATGGGATCGCCGTAGACCGCTCCGAAGTAGTCAGGCGCAAGGTATCCCGTCGAGCGGCGGCGGTTGAATGACGCCTCGACGAAGGCGGTGAGTTGCGAAGAGAGCTCGAAGTCGCCGGTGAAGGAGACGTTCTGCTGGCGAATGTCCGAAGCGCTCGTTTCGTAGAGCCAGTAGTTGATGCCGTCGTTGCCCACCGAAAGCGGGTCGTTCGTGTCCGGGAACACGAAGGCGCGGAAATCGTTGACGGTCGCGGCCTGGTTGACGCCGTCGAGCAAAATACGTTCGTCATCGCCGAAGCCGGGGAGGCCTTGCACCACCGCCACCGTGGGCAACGGGTCGCGGAAATTGCGTCCGCCCTGCGCGCGCCAGTCGGGATCGCGGCTCACCGGGCGATCGGCGATGAAGTTGCCTTCGGCTTCGCGCCAGGACGCATTGAATACGAATCCGCCTTTGTCGGCGTTGTGACCAAAGGTCGCGCTGAGTTCGGTATTCGGAACGTCATCCCGGCTCGAGACGCCATAGCCGCCCTTGAGCGAGAGTCCGTCGAATTCGCGGCGCATGATGATGTTGACGACGCCTGCGATGGCGTCCGAGCCGTAGATCGCCGATGCGCCATCCTGCAGCACTTCGACGCGGTCGACTGCCTCGAAGGGAATGCTGTTCAGGTCCACCGTGCCGCCGTCGTTGTTTGACAACACGCGCCGGCCGTTGATGAGGACCAGGGTGTTGACGGCACTCAGGCCGCGAAGCGCCACGGTGGCCGAGCCGGCGTTGCCGCGCCCCGCGGTATCACTAGCGGAAGCGGTCGCGACGGGCAGTTCCCGCAGCAGCTCGCCGACACTGGTGGCGCCCGTGGCATCGATCTCCGAGCGGTCGAGAATGGTAACGGGTGCGGAAGTGTTGAGGCCGGTGGTCGCGAGACGCGAACCGGTGACGAGCACCTCATCCATTTGCGTCGCCGCAGATTGCGGGTCCGCGTTTTGCGCGTGCGCTACGGGCAACAACATGCATGGGATCGACGCGAAGAGGAGGGTTCGTTTTCTGAGGTTCATCTTCATCTGCCCCCGGGGTTTTCGACTTCGCATATCGTATACCGTCTACTAAACCTCCTGTCCAGATGTTGCGCGCACGCAAATTCAGCGCGCTGCGCGCAGGCGATCAAGTCATTGATGGAGCACGACTTGGGGTTCCAGGTGCTCGTCGAGGAACCGCGTTGCCAGGCCGAACAGGTGGAGCCGCGTTTTGGCGCCCTCGCCAATGCCGTGGGTCCGGTCGGGGTAGGCCATCATGGAAAACGGCTTGTTGAGACCGATCAGATGATCGACCAGCTGTTCGGCGTTCTGGTAGTGCACGTTGTCGTCGCCAGTGCCGTGGATGATGAGCAGATCGCCCGCGAGGTTTTGCGCGAAGTTGATGGGCGAACCGTCGCGATAGCCGTCGGGATTCTCCGCCGGCATGCCCATGTATCGCTCCTGGTAGATCGAGTTGTAGAGCATCTGGTCGGTGGGGCTGGCGATGGCAATGCCGGCCGCATACAACTCGGGGAAGCGGAACATGGCATTCAGAGTCATGGCGCCGCCGCCGCTCCAGCCCCAGACGCCGATTCGCGATCCGTCGATGTACGGGCGCCCGGCCATCATCCGGCGAACAGCAGCGGCCTGGTCCGCCGAAGCCTGGATGCCGACCTGCCGGTAGATAGAGCGCCGCCAGGCCCGTCCGCGCGGTGCGGCGGCGCCGCGGCTGTCGACGCTGGCGATCAGGAATCCGCGCTGCGCCAGCAGCAGGTGCCAAAGGTGTCGATCACCACCCCAGCGATCGATGACGGTCTGCCCGGCGGGCTCGGAATAGACATACATCAGCAAGGGATACTTCTTCGCGGCATCGAAGTCCGGCGGCTTCATCATCCAGGCATCGAGCACGGTGCCACCGATGTCGACCTTGAAAAACTCGGTCGGTGCCCGTGGCGTTCCCGAAAGAAGCGCACGCATCCTCGGACTGTCGGTGATGGTTCGCGCACGTGCGTGCGTGGGCAGGCGGACGAAATCGATGGTCGGCGGTTGGTCGACCGTGGAAAAAGTGTGCATCGCCCACTTCGCGCCGGGCGCGATGTCGTAGTCGTGGGAGCCGGTCTGCTCCTGAGGCGTGAGCCGTTCCAGCTTCCGTGGTCCGCGCAACGTGGCGCGATAGAGATAACGCTGCGTGACGTTGGCAGGGGAGGCTATGAAGTAGACATGACCAGTTATCACGTCGATGGATTCGACCTCCACGATGTCGAATTCTCCCGGCGTACGCAGATCGAAGCGTTGGCCGTCGCGCGAGACGGTGTACAGGTGCATCCAGCCATCGCGTTCACTCAGCCACGTGAATGCGCGACCGCCATCCAGCCAGCGCACGTGGTCGCTCGGGATCAGCCAGGCGTCGTCCTGCTCCACCATCAGGGGCCGCACTGCACCCGTTGCGACGTCGCCCAGCTGGACGCGATTCGTGTTCTGACGCCGGTTCTCGTGCTGCAACAGCACTTCCGTATTGCCCGCCCACGTCAGGCGCGGCACATAGTTTTCGCGCGGATCGCCGGTGAGCGCGAACCACTGGGTTCCGGGCGAGTCGACCGAAACCACGCCCACACGAACTGCAGAATTCGTGGTCCCGGGTTTCGGGTAACGCAATGGAATTGGTGTGGAGTACTGCCCACCCGTATTCCGGATCATGTAGAAGGTGCCGACGCCACTGGTGTCGAACTGCCAGTAGGCGATTCGGCGCGAGTCCGGGCTCCACGTGAATGCCTTGCCGAGCGCGAACTCCTCTTCGTAGGCAAGATCTCCGCGCGCATTGAGGATGAAATCGCTGCCATCGACCGTCAGGCGGACCATGCCTGCACCAGCGACCGGCTCGACGTAGAGATTGTTGTTGGCCACATACGCGACGCGTGTTCCGTCGGGCGAAAACTCGGGATGTAGCAGGCCGCCAGGTGGCAACTCGCGGCCGATCTGACGCAGCGTTCGTGTCCGGATGTCGTACAACCAGCAATCGCTGACCGGGTTGTTTCCCCGGGCCTGGTTGGCAGCGACTCTCAGCAGGAGCACGCGACCGTCGGGCGACCATTCATGATCGATGGCGGCAAGTGGTTTGGTCACGCCCGGCGGCGTCAGCGCGGTAGCGTGAACTGCGACAGTGCGCTTGCCCGATGCCACGTCGTAGAGGACGACTTCCATGCCATCGTCGCCATTCGCCGCTTTTTCGAGCGTCGAATAAGCCGATCCGTCCGGCAGCCAGCGAATGCCTGCCGGCCGATCGGTCGTGATGGCGGAAGGACCAAAGATCTGCGTGAGCTCGAGTGGTTTGGAGGGCGTCTCGCCAGTCGCCGCCTGGCACCACAGCAGGGCAAACATCACGTGTGCGACGAAGGCCTTTGCAGTTGAGTTCATGGATCGCCGCCGGCTCTTATCCTGGAGGTTTGTATACTATATAACGTCTGCATTGCGGGAAGATCCAGCTCTGCGGACGGGGAACAAGGATGCGAATTCGACTCCTGGGTACCGGCACACCCACTCCATCGCTCAAGCGCATGAGCGCGGGGTATCTCGTCGAGACGGGCAATCGAAAGATGCTGTTCGATTTCGGACCGGGCGCATATCACCGCATGCTGGAAGCGGGCGTGCGCCCGATCGACATCACCGACATCTTCTTTACTCATCTCCACTACGATCACTGTCTCGACTACGTGCGCCTGCTGATGACGCGCTGGGACCAGGGCGCGGGCCGTATTCCCGAGCTGCGCGTCTACGGCCCCGCGTACACCGCCCGCATGACCGAAGCGATCATCGGCGAACATGGATTGTTTGCGCCCGATCTCGCGGCCCGTACCGAACTGCGCATGAGCCAGGATGTCTTCGTGGCGCGCGGCGGCACGCTGCCACGTCAGAAACCCCGTCCTGAAGTGCACGAACTCAAGAGCGGCGACGTCATCGAGCAAGACGGTTTTCGCGTGCAAGTGCGCTCCGTGCTTCACGCGCAGCCATACCTCGAATGTTTCGCCTATCGCCTGGAAGCGGAAGGCAGGAGCTTTGCCTATTCCGGCGATGCCGGGCCGTGCAAGGCCATGGAACAGCTTGCCCATCAATGCGATGTGCTCGTGCACATGTGTCATTTCATCAGTGGCACGGCGCTCAGTCCCGAGATGAACAAACTCAACATGGGCCATCTCGAGCTGGCGTACCTCGGCCAGGTTGCCGGGGTGCGCAATCTCGTGATCAGCCACGTCACCGAGCAGATGGACGTACCCGGAGTCAGGGAGCGGCTCATCGCGGAAATGTCGGCTATCTACGCCGGCAATCTTTTTTTTGGAGAAGACCTGATGCAGATCCCGGTCGGCCCGCCCGCACCGGCAAAACTCGAATAACACATGCTAACCGCGCCCTCAGGCTGGATCCACGCGCTCGGGATTCTGGGCCTCGCGCTCGTCTTCGTGATCGGGACCTGGCGAGGCATCAACCTCGGTGCGCTGTCGCTGGCGATGGCGTTTCTGCTGGGTGGTGTGTTGATGGGCGACGAGCTTGCAGTCATCTGGCGCGGCTTCCCGGTTGACCTTCTGATACTGCTCGTCGGCGTCACCTATCTGTTCGGAGTGGCCGCCAGAAATGGCACCATTGAACGCCTGGTATTCGCGGTCGCGCGGCGCGTCGAGCATCGGCGTGTGTGGATTCCGTGGGTCGTCTTCCTGGTGTCGGCGTTGCCGACCATGGCCGGTGCGCTCGGGTCCGCGGGAGCGGCGCTCGTTGCGCCTGTCGCACTCCGCCTGGCAGAACGCTGTTCAATCGACAGGCGCATGATCGGGCTCATGGTGCTGCACGGCGCGGCCTGCGGAAACTTTTCGCCACTCAACCCGCTGGGCATCATCGTGGTTCAGGGTGCGGCCCGCGCAGGGCTCGAAGCATCTGCTGGCGCCTTGTTTGCCGCCAACATCGCGTACAACGTGGTGCTTGGCGCCGTGATCTTCCTGTGGTTCGGCGGCAGGTGGCTCGCGCGTGAACGGGTTTCAGTATCACCCGTCGTGATGCCGGAATCCGTGCCTCAACCTGCGCTGCGTGCCGATCAGATCTGCACGGTGATCGCGCTGCTGGCGATTACGCTGGCGGCGCTCGTGTTTGGTCTGAATATTGGAATACTCGCGCTCACCGCAGCGGTGGCCTTGCAACTGCTGTTCCGACGCACGAGTGCGGGTGGAGAACGCAGTATTGCCTGGGATGTGGTGCTCCTGGTGTGTGGAATCGTCACTTACGTCGCGTTGCTGCAGAACTACGGAACCGTGGACATGATCGGCAACGGAATCGCAGCGCTGAATGCGCCGCTGCTCGGTGCATTGCTCATCTGCGCGGTGGGCGCGGCGACTTCGGCATTTGCTTCCAGCGCCGGCATTCTTGGCGCGATGATTCTGCTCGCGGCGCCATTCATGGTGCAGGGAAACGTGAGCGTGACCGGATTCGTCATCGCACTGTCCATCTCTTCAACGGTCGTCGATTCTTCGCCGTTTTCCACAGCCGGTGCATTGGTCGTGGCGAATACCTCGCAGGGCGAGCGCGAGAGTGTCTATCGCGGCCTCGCCGCCTGGGCGGGGATCATGGTGTTGACCGCGCCGCTCCTGAGCTGGTTGCTGTTTGTCGTGCTGGCTGGATGAATTCGCGAATGTCGCGTGAGAGTTTCACGAGCGACGGCTCGTGGACGTACATCATGTGGCCCGCATCGTAGTACGCGAAGGTCACGCGCTCGGGAAGCATGCCGGTTTGATACATGCTGCTCTCGACCGCGAAGAAGGGCGTAGCAAGGTCGTAATAACCCATCGCAAGCAGCACACGGAATTGCGAATTGCGGCGCATTTCATCGCCCAGGAAGGGCGCCACGTTTACGTGGGCGGGCCACTCCGGGTTCATGCCCAGCGACCATCGATCGGATTCGGGCACCTTCCAGTCCCACTCGGGTTTGATGCCGCTGCGATTGAGCAGCACATAGCGCGAACTGCCCATGTCCACCGCAAGATCGCGCGTGAGATAGTCGAGCGCGGCGACTGAATATGCCGCACCGAAACCGTAGCCGGAAGGATCCGCATCGAAGCGTTCGCCGCCGGCATCGAAATCTCGTCCTGCATAACGGCTGTCGAGGCGCCCGATGCTCAAGCCCTGTGTTCGAAGCAACTCCTTCATGAACCGAAACGGATGAATGTCGAGGTCGACGGAATCTAGATAGGCTTCGGTCAAGCCGGTGAACCGGGCGAGCTGTCGCCTTACGCGTGAGCGTTCATCGGAACTCATGCGCTGACCCTTCGCGAGCGCGATTGCGTAATCACCGAGCGCGAACTCGCGCGCTTCCGCCAGTAGCTTCGGCAAATCGGTCGCATCGGGTATGCGCCGGTGGTACCAGGCGGCGGCGGCATAGGAGGGGAGAAAGCTCTGCGAGACGCGGCCGTTGTGCGCGATGGATCGCAGACCCTGGAAATCCAGGGCGGCAGAGATGAGGATGACGCCATTGAGCGCAATGGAGCCGAACTCCTCCTGGCTCAGTGCGCGAGTCATGGCGGCGGCGCGCGTCGTGCCGTAACTCTCGCCGCACAAATACTTCGGTGAGTTCCATCGGCGATGCTGCGTGAGCCAGAGTCTTACGAAATGCGCGAGCACGTCGGCGTCCTGGCCGATGCCCCAGAACTCCTTGTCCGCATGGCCGTTGATGGCCCGGGAGTAGCCCGTGCCGACCGGATCAATGAGCACGATGTCCGTGACGTCGAGCGGCGAGTGCGGGTTCGCGACGATCGCCAATGGACTCGCGCCGTCGTCGTTGGCATCACTGGGCACGACCACACGCTTCGGGCCTAACAACCCCAGGTGCAGCCAGATCGAAGCCGATCCGGGACCACCATTGAACGCGAACGTCACCGGACGATTGGTGGCATCGACGCCTTCGCGCAGGTAGGTCGTGGAGAAAATCCGCGCCTGCGGTTTGCCGTGGGCGTCGGCGACGTCGAGTTCGGCCGCGATTGCTTTGTAGCGCATCCGCTTGCCGCCCACCGTGAGTTCATGATTCGTGATGAATGCCTTTGGAGGAGGATCGGGATCGCGAACGGCTTCCACGGGTGCGGCGGTCGCGAACGACGCGGCAACCGACAAACCACCGATCGCCAGCGAAATGAATCGAAGTCGCGCCATGGCTCGTTACTTCTTGCCCGGTGTCGACAGGCCGAGCGAGTCGAGTACGAGTGTCGCCATGAGAGAGCGGGCGCGAGCGATCGTCGGCGCCTGGTCGGCGGCATCCGCGATATTGCGCAACTCGTAAGGATCGGCGTCGAGGTCGTAGAGCTCGTGTGCGTTGTCTTCGCGCAGCCAGCGGATGTACTTGAAGCGTCCGAATCGAACGGCGCGATAGTCGATATTCGCAATCCACGGAAAAGGATTTTCGTGGCCGTAGTACTCGACCAGAAAGGCATCACGCTGTTGCCCGGAACTCCCCCTTGAAGCGTTCATCAAGGAGCGGCCTTGAATCCTGCCCGGTATTGCCGCGCCGGCGGCGTCGAGCAGTGTCGGTGCGATGTCCACCGACAATGCGAAAGTGTCGACGGTGCGGCCGGCCGGAATCCTGGCCGGATGCGCGATGATGAGCGGGCACTTGATCGATTCTTCGTAGGGAAACCGGCGCTCGACGCTCAAACCGTGCTCGCCGAAGAAAGAGCCGTTGTCGCTCATGAACACGAACAAGGTATTTTCGAGCTGCGAAGAGTCCTTGAGTGCGCTGACGAGGCTGCCGACCCCTTCGTCGACGGCGAGCATCATCTCGGCGCGGGACTGGATGGTACTGTCGGAAACCTGCTCGTCGAGTACTTCCGCGCCAAACGATTGCTGGACCTGGGAGGAATGCTTGGCATCCAACGCTGCCGCAAGCACGGGCTTGCCGGCACGATCTGCCGCTGAAAGTCCGTAGTTAGGCCGACGTCTGAACGTCTTGCCGGCGTAGCGCCCGCGATGACGCTTGGCTGGTACGAACCCGCCGCTCGTCGCAACATCGATCGTGCCGTCATCGCGCTGCGAGATCTGCGGGTGAATGGCCTTGTGACCGATGTACAACATGAACGGGCGGCGACGTGGCCGCGTGGCGAAGGCAATCGCGCGCTCCGTCAGCAGGTCGGTGATGTACCCATCGATCTTCCGCAGGCGTCCGTCTTCGAACAGCTCCGGATTCTCGGTATCACCCTGTCCCGCGAAGCTCACCCAGTAGTCGTAGCCAGGGCGCGGTGTCGGGTCGTTTCCCATGTGCCATTTGCCGAGATGCGCGGTTTCATAACCAGCGCGCTGCAATTCGCTCGCGAAGGTGCGCAACTGGTGACTGGCGTGCGAGCGTGAGGTGTTGTCGATGATGCCGTGGCGCGACGCGTATTGTCCCGTGAGGATGCACGCGCGGTTTGGCGAACAGAGCGGCGTCGTGTGATAGGCGTTGCGGAAGACGGCGCCCGATTTCGCGAGCGCGTCGATGTGCGGCGTTTCGAGAAAGGGATGACCGCCTGCCCCGAACTCATCGAAACGCATGTCGTCTACCACGACGACCACGACGTTCGGCGCCGAGTGTTTGGAGCCAGCCGCATCAGCAATACCCGATGCCGCCAGCACTCCCGCGGACGCGCTCCTGGAGAGAAAATGACGGCGGTCGATCATCGAGGCTTCCCGATCCTGACGAACACCACGCCGTGGCGCGGAACGATGGCGCTGAAGACTTCAGCGAAGTTGCCGAGATCCTTGCGTTGCCACAGGTCACGCACTGGCTGACGTCCACGCAAGCCCAGGTCGGACCAGCGCAGGGTCATCACGTGCGGGGCGAGGCCACGATTGAACAATCCGACCGCCATGGTTCCGTCGGACAGCGGTCGCGACCAGATCTCGCGACGTGCATCGTTCCATACTCGCCCGGCCGCGCGGCCGAGGGGATCCTGGTCCACATCGATGACCTCTGAATTTGTGAGGAGCGCGAGCGTGAACGCATCGAGCTTAGAGAGATCTGCTCCGATGAACAACGGCGCGGCCTGTAGAGCCCAGAGAGCGATGTGCAACATCTGTTCGTTTGGGGTCAGCCGGGTAGGGCGCAGATTGGGGCCCCAGCCCAAGGTGCCTACGACGAGCATGTCGGTGTCGTTCCATTCGCCCGGCCGCGTCCAGCGCTCACGCCCGGCCTGTCGAAAGCCGACGCTCTCGAGATTGGACCAGGTGTCGAGCAGATCGCCGCTGCTGCGCCACAAGTGGCCACCGGCTTCTGCTCCCCACCGCCACACGTCGCCGTAGCCGTACTGGCACATGGCGTAGACGATGTCGCGGTCGACGCGCGCGAGCGCGTCCCGCATGACCAGATAGGGCTTCTTGAGTTCGGGAAGCGAATGATCGGGCACGATCTCCTCGTAGGAGCACCAGTCGTACTTGAGGAAATCCACTCCCCAGGACGCGAAAGTCGCCGCGTCCTGCGCCTCGTGCTGCCAGCTGCCCGCAAATCCCTCGCAGGTCTTCGGGCCTGGTGAGGAATAGATACCCAGCTTCAGCCCGCGTGCGTGGATCGCGTCGGCCAGCGCGCGCATGTCGGGAAATTTTTCGTTGGGCCTCAACTCGCCATTGGCGGCGCGCTCGCCTTCCCACGCATCGTCGATGACGACGTACTGAAAGCCGTGATCGGCAAGGCCGCTCTCGTCCAGCAAGCGGGCTGCGTCGAGCACCCTGTCAGCGTCAACCGCGGGTCCCCACACGTTCCAGGAGTTCCAGCCCATGGGCGGCGTGCGGGCGAGGGCGTCGGTGCCTGCCTCGATGCGCAACATGCGACGCGACTCACCGCCGGCGTTTCGGACGCTGAGGACGACGTCATACGATCCGGCATTCCGCAGGACACCGCTGATGATGCCGCGGGTCGCGTCGAGCACGAGACCCTTCGGCAGGTCCCTCGCTTGAAAAGTCAGCGGCCGCTCACCAGTCGCGGGCACTCGAAACAGGAAGGGGCGGCCGGGCGTTGCACCGGTGACGCGTGCGCCATGTATTTCTGGAGCCGTTGCGACTCGTGCGATCGCAAGCGCGGGAGGCGCCTCTGGTGGCGGCGTGTACGGTTCCGGACGCGACTTCGCGCCCGGAACCAGGTGAATCATCGCACCTGCCCACGCAACTTCGTCGTCATTGCTGGTATCTCCGCCGTCATCGACGAGCAGGGTCATTACGCGCGCCCCGGTCAGAACGGCCGAAAGCTTCTTCGGCGGATCGCCGGCACGCATCAGACCGCTGTCGGCGACTTTCATGTCGTCGGCCCACACCTCGAAAGTCACCGAGCCAACTCCCTTGCGGATCACATCGTCGAAGCCAACTACCGATTCGAAACGTGTGGCCTCGCCCTTGAGGTCGATGACGAATTCGCTGATCGAGCGAGTGCCAATCCCGTGGGCGTAGCGGAGGCCCCCGATCACCAGGGGCCGATCACGAATGGTGCGACCGGCGCGCGGAACGCCGCGTCGCTGCGACATGCGGCTGATATCGATTCCGTCGAGCCATACCGCGTCCGGTCGCGACATCTCGGCTTGCAGCGCGTCTTCGCCTGCTGGCCCGGCCGGGGACACACACACCAGCACGAGCAGCGCGGCCAGCAAGAACCCGCTTCTCGTTGCTGCTGCGCCACGAATTCCATGGATGGCCGAAGGAACGGGCGAAGACAGCGGTTGAGTCGTCACGGCGTTTAAGATACTTTAATTCGTATACGATCTACAATGTTGTGACACGAAGCGGCACAAAAGCCGACGAAAACCAGGGAGCATCCATGAGCGACAAGATCGATTCGAAACGCCGCCATCAGCGAAAGATCCGCGCATTGTTTCGCGCGGCGGGCGTCGCTGGATTTTTAGGTCTCGTAGCTGCGCCAGCCTGGGCGCAGGAACAGCAACAGCAACTGGAAGAGGTGGTCGTGACCGGTTCGCGCCTGCTGCGTCCGGATCTCAGCGCGCCGAGCCCAACTACCGTCATCGACGAAGAGGCGGTGCAACTTTCAGGCGACGTCACCGTCGAGCGGGTGCTCTACGAAATGCCGCAGCTGTCCGCCGGCAACAATTCGAGTGTGAATTCCGCCGGTGGCTCGGGCGTGCTGACCGCGAATCTGCGCGGACTCGGCGCGACCCGGACGCTCACGCTGGTCAACGGCAGGCGGTTCATCCCGGCGAACGGACTCGGCAGCGTCGACCTGGCGACGATACCGTCCGCCCTGGTGAAGCGCGTCGACATCATCACCGGCGGCGCCTCCGCGGTTTATGGATCCGACGCGATCACCGGCGCGGTGAACTTCGTGCTGCGCGATGATTTCGAGGGGTTTCAGGTGGGCGCACAGTACGGCCAGACGCCTGATTCGGATGGGCAATCGATCTCCTACGACCTGATGTTCGGCACCAACATCGGTGAAGGACGCGGAAACATCACCCTCTTTGCATCTCACGCCACGCGCGATCCGGTGATGATGGAGGATCGTGATTTTTCGCGTGTTCCGCTCAACGCGACGCTCGGTCCGAGCGGCTCGGGCAACATTCCTGGTGGCCGTGTCGGTTTGAGTGGCGCGCAAATGACGAGCCTCAATCTCGGCATGGGTGCAGGTGTGATTCCGGTGGGGCCCGAGGGCTGCAGTACGGCGGTCAATTCGATTCGCTTCGGTGCGAACGGCCAGGTACTGCGCCACTGCGATCCGGAGACTCTCTATAACTACGCGGCCGGCAACTACCTGCTGCGTCCGCTCGAACGGACGCAATTCGCCGGTCTCGCGAACTTTGACATGACCGACAACGCGGAAGCCTTCATGGAGCTTCACTACGCGCTGGCAGAGAACGAATTCCAGCAGGCCGCCGACTCACTCTCCATCCTGACCGGATCGAACTCGTACTTCGAAGTACGCAACTACGCCACCAATCCGGTGCTGACACCGGACGTGCGCGCACTGTTCGTCAACAACACGGCGATCTTCGATCCGATGGGCACAGGTCATGCGCGCATCACGGGTGGCGTCGCGCGCCGTGTCGATGAGCTGGGCTTGCGAAATTTCGCATTCGAGCGCTCGACGC
>Ga0190271_10001119_pt1 | contig 14862 bp, 13 predicted proteins | sample Popmic356T_FD_133747 | JGI IMG/M metagenome (GOLD analysis project Ga0190271, IMG submission 133747) | Populus adjacent soil microbial communities from riparian zone of Weber River, Utah, USA - 356 T | ecosystem: Environmental > Terrestrial > Soil > Riparian zone | place: USA: Utah | collected...
CGATTTTAATATTTCCGCGATCTTGGCTCCGGTTTTGAATTCACGATTTGAAAGTTCGGGATATTGATGAAAGTACCTGCGCCACTCAATTACTTTGTTCTGGATTTCAGTTGCCTGCGCATCAACCTTCGCCTGCAGTTTTGGGTTGAGTTGTGAAAAGAGGGCGAGTGAAACAAAATTCAGAACAAAACCGAGGCAGAATTTCTTCATAGCTTTTGGTTAATTTGAAGCGATTAATTCGAGCGCGAACAAGATAGATATTAAAGCGAACCAGACAAACCTCAAACGTATGGAGTGGTTGAAAATATTCGAAAGTGAAGAGGAGGCGCGGAAAAGAATAAAAGAAAATGTACCGCAGCTGCTGATCGTCAAAAATAAAAGAATTTGCCTGGCGTTACACCAGGGAGTTTTTTATGCCGTTCAGGATGCATGTTCGCACAGTGGGGAGTCCCTTAGTAAGGGAACGGTAAATTATTTGGGGGAGATAATTTGTCCGTGGCATAATTACAGATTCGAACTAAACACCGGCAGGGCGTGTGATTCCTCCTGTCGCGATTTGACGACTTACGCCGTCAGATCAGATCCCTCGGGGTTCTTTATTGGAGTATAAACTGGAATTATATGTACTTTGCCATTGACTAATTACGAAGAGTTTCCAATGTTGAGAAATCAATACCTGCATCGTGTGAAATCCTTTCTGCTCCTCATCTTTCTATTTTGTAATTCAGCGTTTGCGCAATTTTCCATGGATGAAAAGGCCTGGCTGGAACGACTTGACCTCAAGGGTGGGCTGCCCGAAAAAGTACTGAGCACAAGAAGTGTAGTTTTTTACGATTATACATTAACAGAAAAAGAACTTGTAGACGTGCAGCTAACATTTCAGCGCACCGGTATAGACGCTGTTGCATACTTCGAATTAGATATGCTGATGGCTGGAAAAGATGTTACCAAAGCTTTTAGCGATTATTTTGTAAAGCGTGAGATAATAAACCTTTTGTTTGTCGAAAAGGAGGAGCAGGGGTTTCGCATCACCGCTACTTTTTTCAATGGAAAGGAGTCTGTAATAGATCAAAAACAAGGCGCATGGTCAATCGCAAATAGTAATCTAAACGATGCGTTGAAAGAGTTGTTTAGGACGGCATCATCGCAGAAAAAACAAAATCTTCTCATTAATGATGCTCCGGAGATGGGGCTCGAGATAAACCCCATCACGGGAAATCGAAACGAATTCTTCGCTATCGACCTGAAAGTTGATCCGTTGGCGGTCCCTAAAACCGGAGATGAGCTGATCGATAAACATCTTGAAGAGATCTTCAAGATGTATTATCCGCTGAAATATAAAATGACCGAACCAGGCACATCCGAGAAGGACCTCCGCAAGCAAGGCCTGCTGTATGTGGTGTGTTTCGTTCATACACGTGGCATGGTTGCGAAGGATCTGCTTGGTTACGACATGAGTAAGTCAGAAAGTGCGCTTGTGTCGGTAACCTACCCCGATAATCAGCAACAGTTAAAAAACATCTCTTCCAATACGCCAGTTTATAAATTCTATTTCAAGCACATTGACTCAGGCAATGTCTTCTTCGGCACAAAATGGGACGCAGACCTCACGTGGGAACAAGCGTTACTAAACCAACTGAAAGGAATGAAAGCAGAGCTGCGACTCAACTAGCGTCCGCCTTCAGGAAAACTCAAAAAAAATTCTACCATAAGGCATCTCTCTCAATTTCCTCCTGACATAGGGTTGACACTAACGTGATTTTATTTTACAGTAAAGCATAAAATAATAACGCGCCACTCTATCAATGGATTTGGTATGGAACCTCTAAAATACATGTACAATCCACAGTTCTTCGATCGCCTTTGTCCGCTGCTCAAAGACACTGTGCCGCGATTTGATGAAAAGAAATTTATTTACCTCGTATTCGACAGGAACTGGCCCGATCTCGAGTTAAAGCAGCGAACGAGGCAAATCACGCTTGCGTTACACCATTTCATGCCGGCGGATTTTGGTAATGCTGCAGGGATCATCGTTTCTATATCGACTGCACTTCGCAAAAGCGAGAGGGAACAGAGTTATCCTTTTATCTTTTTACCGGATTACATCGAATTGTTCGGGTTATTTCATTTTGACGAATCCATGAAAGCTATTCAGGAGGTGACGAAGTTGGTAAGTGCCGAATTTGCGATCAGACCCTTCATTCTTAAGTATCCCAATGAAACGATGAAACAAATGAAAGACTGGTCGTTGAATGAAGATGCCGCTGTCCGGCGTCTTTCTTCGGAAGGATGCAGGCCACGACTGCCCTGGGCACCAGGCTTGCCGATTTTTAAAAAAGACCCGTCACCTATATTTTCGATTCTGCAGAATCTAAAGACAGATCGTTCTGAGTACGTCAGGCGTAGCGTTGCAAATAACCTTAATGATATAACAAAGGATCATCCAACGGCAGTATTGAAAACATTGAGACTATGGGACGCTAAAAACGAAAACACAAAATGGATAATAAAACGTGCATGCCGAACCCTTCTGAAAAAGGGTGATGCAGAAGTTCATTCGCTCCATGGTTTAAACCAAAAAAGCGAATGCAACGTTGGAAAGTTGAAGCTGTCCAGGAAAGTAAACATTGGCGAGTTCCTCAGTTTTAGTTTTGAATTTACAAACGGTAGCAGGAAGGAAGAGAGATTTCAACTTAACTACGCCATAGAGTACATTACATCAAGAGGGAACGTATCAAAAAAAGTATTTGCTATCGGCGAATATAGCGTTGGACCATCTCAGTCGCTTTTTGTGGAGAGAAAAAGGTCATTCAAAAATTTTACTACCCGCACGCACTACAAGGGGAAACATCAACTCACAATTCTTGTAAACGGAAAACAAAAAGCCAGCGAAAAGTTTCAGGTGCAGTAAGTATCTGGCTACCTGGGTACCTGGCTACCTGGATCGGTTTTTTGCGCGAGGACAACGTTATTAAAATACATCGAATCATTCGAGGGAAGGAGAGGTAATAAAATGCTTCCAAAGATATTGATGGGCACTATAAAAAGCATGCGGAACAAATAACTGAGGGCCTTGCTTTTTGTGTTGATAACACTATACCAGTAAAGGGCAATCAACTGCATATTCACTCTCGCAAAGTTTCCACTCTTCTTAAGAGCCAAAACTTTAAAGCCGTACTTCTCGAAAATATGGGTTATTCCGAATGAGGAATACCTCGCGAAATCATAGGGGACTTCGTGCTCATTCCAGCAAAAGGGAACAGTGACGAGAATTTTGCCATCCTGTTTCATCACGCGACGGATCTCAGGCAGTACTTCATCGAGATTAAAAACGTGCTCGAATACTTCGCTGCAGAAAACACTTTCGAAATGATTGTCCCCGAACGGAATACTTTTGCCATCATAATAAACGTCAATCCGGGAATTTTTATGCTCATGACCTGTGGACTCCATATCCATACCGATGTATTCGTCAACTGAAAACAAATTTTCGTAGGGCTTTCTACCACAACCAAAATCCAATAGTTTCCCCGTCAGCTCGGGCGCGAATCTTTTTATGTTTTTGTGAAGGTCGGACCTGATAAAGTAGAACGGGTTAATAAAGATCCCAGCAAAGCCTGGCGCAAAACTCTGCTTTTGAAAAAAACTTTTAACGGATCGTTTTATCGACATGGCAATTTGGACTAATGCATAATATAAAATGTCGGGCACATAACTAAGTATTATCAAGGAGATAGTTTGAAAAAAAGCCCGGGCCGCCTCAATACGAGGACCCTATTTCAGGTAATTTCTGATTCTGCGACCAGGTACTAACCACGAGACGTGAAAAAGAGGCCAGCCAAGCACGCGGGGTTTAGTAGACGAAATCGATTGAAACCACAGTTTTTTTCGTAGAATTGCTTATATTAAAGGGTGTTTGAGTTATAGCCCAACACTCAAAAATTTTTTAACCTTATGCAAAGGATTTTTTCTCTGCTCAAAGGAAATATAGTCTACGCGAGTATATTCCTTATGATCGCACTCACCATCCTCACTACCGTTTTTGCCTTTCGAAACCAGCGAATCATGAAACGCACGAATCTGGAAAGTAATGAAGCTGAAATCATCCTGAGGAATGTTGAGGACCTCTGGACAGGTATAAACCTGATGGATTTGGGCGTGCGGGGATACGCGCTCACTAAAAAGGATGGCTTGCTCTCGCCTTTCAATCAGGCCCTGAGAGTAAATCCTATCTATCTGGATACCATTCGAACCTTTATGAACAAACAAGGTTTGGCCACTGTGAAACTTGACGAGTATGTCAAACTGAACAACGACTATATCCTGCTTTGTAAGCAGATGATTGAATTGGTGACTCAGGACAAGCTCACAGATTTCGTTTCTCTTCTTGAGGAAGACCGTGGACTTGCGCTATGGCAGGCTTATTCGGGTTTTTCGGCGGATCTCGTCAATAGAGAAAAGCAAATCATCGTGGAAGCCAAGCAACGATATGAGGCAGCCGTCAGAAGTAATACATTCCTGCAGGTTTTACTATTTATAATTATGGTTCCCTCATTGTATTTGATCTTTTACAGGATAAGAAAACAACAGGAAAATACCCGCACTCTCCTGCTCAAGCTCGAACAAAATAACAGGAAGTATGTCTTCGATCCCGGCACAGAAGTCGTCGAAGACCTTGGAGAAATAATGACAACGTCTATCGAGAATTTAAAAAAGGCCGCTGCATTTATCGGTAAGATCACCAAGGGAGAGTATGATGCATCGTGGCCCGATATGAGCGAAAAGAATATATCCCTGAATCAACAGAACTTGTCAGGAACGCTGATAAACATGCGTGACCAGATGAAAAAAATCAAAGAAGAAGACGAGCACCGGATTTGGGTCACCGAGGGACTCACAAAGTTCACAGAGATCACAAGGCAACATCAGGAGAATGTGAATGCTCTCTGCGAACAATCCATCCGTTACATTACAAAATACATGGGTGCGCAACAAGGTGGAGTTTTTCTGTTGCAGGAAGAAGAGGATGATAGATATCTTGAGTTGATAGCTTGTTATGCTTTTGACAAGAAAAAATTCGTTGAGAAACGAATCAATGTTGGAGAGGGTCTCATCGGACAGGCTTATCTTGAGAGCAATACTGTAGTATTAAAGCAGGTTCCAAAGGGATATACACACATTACATCCGGTCTTGGCGAGGCGACGCCTGCCAATATTTTGATCGTGCCGATGCGTTACAATGAAAAGACAGAAGGTGTAGTTGAGATAGCGGGGTTTGAGGAGTGGAAAGACTATCAGCGTAATTTTATGGATAAGGCTACTGAATACATGGCAGCAGCTTTGTCGTCTGTCAGATCTACCCACAAAATGAAGATTGTTATGGAGCAGATGCAAACACAAACCGAGCAGCTCCACGCGCAGGAAGAAGAGATGAGACAGAACATGGAGGAACTTGCGGCCACAAATGAAGAGATGAAACGAAAAGAGGCGGAATATCTGAAGAAACACCTCGTCTAGCGTTGAGTCGCCCAATTGACAAAAACGTTTGGCACAAAAAAAAGGGCAGCTGTTGAGCTGCCCTTTTTGTTTGAATTTAATTTGGACTATAGACTTATTTGGTAAAGTTATAAGTAAGTCCTCCGGTATAAAGGCCGGCCGTTCTATCAGCTGCATAAAATTCTCTTGAATCAGATCCAAAGAGGTTTCGTCCATTGATAAAGACGTTCAGATTTTTAACCAGTTCATATGATACTTTTGCGTTTACCGTAAACTTGGACTTTACCTGGCCGTTGGCATACTGCGCCGTTGTTGTGTTGTTGGCGTCGTATGATCCATCATATTGTGTTTGCTTTCCAAAATAATAAGAGCTAAGGTTAATATTCAATTTGGCAGTTGGCCTGTAGTTGAAATAAAAACCCCCATAAGAACCCGGCGTGTATTTGTGAGTGCTGTTGCTATACGTAACGGCAGGATACGGAGGACTTGGCAATGAAGGATCCAGATAGAAAGCGGGCAGGTCTTCTGTTTCAGTTTTCTGAATAGTGACAAATGGTTTGAACTGGAATTTATCGCTCGGAACAAAATTCAAAGAGATGGTTGTTCCAATCTGCTTGGCTGTGGTAGGCACATTAAAGAACTGCTGAGGCCCCGCGGTCTGAACGATCGCAGTGAGGTTCTTACCCGATTGCTGGAACACATCAATGTCCAACTGAAGCTTGCTCGTTAATTGAGAGCGATATCCAAGCTCAATCATATCTAATGTGAACAGGTCCAGGTTAGAATTACCTATTTGTCCGCCGCCGATATTAAGGAAATTGTACCCAATGAATGAACCACTATTAGATCTCGTAATCGCTGCGCGGACCAGGTTCTTTGAATTGAATTTGTATGTTGTTGCAAATTCGTAGGCCAGGTATGCGTCGTCCGGATCGGAAAACTTATCTAGACGAAGGCCTCCCAGTACACGGAGTTTTTTAGTGAAATTAAGGTCTGCACGAACGTAAGCCGCCGTGGTTGATATTGTATTCTCAGCGTTGAATAATCCAATAACGCCCATGTCAGGATTGATATAATCGCGGTCATCGAACGTTACTGTCTGATAGCTTACCCCAGGTGTAATGGTGTAACGGCTACCCATTTTGATATCATATTCGGCAACAACATCGCCGACATTAAAGTCGTATTCGGCATAAGGAACATTAAAACGCGTGTCAATATTATGCCCCGTCAAATAAGACGTTCTGACGTTCAGGTTGTGAACTTTGGCGTTCAGGTTAACGACGGAATTATCGGTCGTTCCATCAATCAAAGGATTTGAAATCCAGACTTTTTGGAATTCGGCCTCCTGATGCGTTAGTGTAAGGTCGAATGATACTTTATCAGATGCCTTGTAGTTGACATATCCGTTTACTCCCCACTTGTTCAAAGCACGGCTTGGATCGGGATATTGTTTGCTACGGGTGTTGGGATCTGCGATGTACTCGTCCAGGGGTAAGTATTCTCCCGTACTTTCATTGTAATACTCGCTATCCACTCTATTTCTGTTTTGGAAATTTCCGGAAACAATCACACTGAATTTATCACCGAGCTTTTTGCCAACACTTGCATTGGCAATTGCTGTTCCCAGTGTACCTGCCTGTACGTTTGCGTTCACCAAAGTCTGGGATTCGCCCAATCGTTTGGTAATAATATTAATTACACCGGTAACAGCATTGGGTCCAAATAAAGGTGAAGAAGGACCACGAACAATCTCTATCCGCTCTACGTCATTGATATCGATAGACAATGATTCCCAGTTGGTTCCGCCCAATCCGTGATTGAATACAGGTCGGTTATCGATCATTACAAGCGTGTAAGCATTCGTCTTTAAAAAAGTACCATTCGTCCGGGTAAGGTTTTCCATACCACGAATGTGTATATCGTACATGCCATTGGCTTGTTCGCGCACGATAACTCCGGGAGCTAACCGAAGTGCTTCCATGATGCTGGTTGAACCCGCTTTGTCGATCTCGGCTCTCGTGATCGTGTAGCTGGAAAGCGGCGCATCAAATAATGTTTCGTCTTTTTTCGAGGCAGAGTTGATAGGAACATTCATCAACTCTTCAAGCGATAGCTCGTACAAATCGTCCTGAGCTACTTGTTCCTGGCCAAATGCCGGGGCTGCAAGAAATGAGACGAGGCAAAGGACATAGTTAAAATTTAATTTCATAAGGGATAGTTTTTGTACGACAAAACTAGAATACCCCTATTCGCTGGAAATTTTAAAAGGCTGATTAATCTTACACCAAATTGTTTATTTGATTTAATTGAAGAAAAGGCGTTTAAACAAGAACTTGTTCGAGAAACAATTTATAAAGCGAATTCACTAATGAAAAAGGTGAAAAAAGTAATCCCATTTGAATTTGTTCTAGAGCAACTTTATTCTGCTAATCCGCAAATTCGACCAATGTTTGGTTGTCATGCAGTTTATGTACGAAATAAAATTGTCTTAATCTTGAGAAACAAAGAAAACTCAATCGATGACAACGGCGTTTGGATTGCAACTTCCAAGGCACATCACTCCTCGCTTCGAAAGGAGCTGCCCTCCATGCGCGCACTAAGAGTATTTGGCGACTCCAGCGGTTGGCAAAATCTACCTGCCAGTGCCAACGATTTCGAAGAGGCTGTACTTTTTATTTGCGAATTGATTTTAAAAGGAGATCCGAGAATTGGAAAGGAAACGAAGAAGTCGAAAGAGGGCAAATGACTAATTAGATGTGCTGAAGACGACATTCACCTTTGTATAATAAACGGTCGTTGCTCCCTGAGACCCCGAATCAGTGCCTACAATTAACCACATTTCGCCCTTGCTATTACTTCTCGCGGCAAATGGGGCATTAACAGCATTGTTTCGTGTGATCAGAGTATAGTCTTTAGTATCGTCAGATACCGCTATATTTCCCAGCACCACAGTAGTTTCTCCGTTAGCGCTTTGATTACCCTTGTCAATATTTAATGTATACTGATTATCCTCAATAACTCTTTTTGGCTCCGTTCCGCTGGCTCCTGCTTTTAAAATCACGTTTTCGCCGGGGGCGATAATTCCGACTGCACCTTTTGAAGCATTGGACGCTAGTTCGACATCGAAAACGAGAGTGTAGTCAGTGTTCGGCGAAAGGTTCGTGATTTTTCGCTTCATGAACATAAAGAGGTAGGTGCCATGGTTATAACCCGATAGCATCATCGATTTTTGATTGGTTCCAAGATTTGCGGGCCTGTCGGTATAGGCAAATTTTAGGGCATAGACGGAATCCGACCCAACGGGGAAGTCTGTAAAATCCACCTCCCAGCTGTCCTGGCTTTGACTAAAATCAGAACTATGGCTAAATACCAAAATGCCGCTTTCATCCGAAGAGAGCTCACAACCAAACATTCCTGCCAAAACAATCGAAAAAATCAGCTTTCTGCACGTTTTCATATTCTATTATTGCTATGCCATAGACACTTAGCTATGGGTAAAAGTTGGAAAACGCTAATCCATGACCATCGCCTTCAAAAATTCGTACACTAAATTTACAACATCCCCGTCTTAAGTATTAGAAACTCTGCTTTTAGTTTTATCGTTCTAGTACCATCTACTTTTTTAAGGCCTATGCAACATTCTACGGGTTATAATGAATTTCCGTTTCGATCGGTCCTTAATTTAAGATTGCTGATTGAATATTGGGAACAGGCAATACAGCGCGGGGAGGTTCCCTTCTTTGCGAAGGAAATGCTGGAGTATATCCAAAATGCTCCGGAGCTAAGACTTCCAATAGAAGATCTTTCTTTACTGGAGAAGCACAGAACCTTCATTAAATTTTTAATGACAGCCGTTGTGCCGCCAGCGCATCAGGATACCGACAGAGCTGCGGCTATTCTTCCCTTTCAATTCAAGGCGCTCTACAGTACGCGTGCCTTCGATACGACTTTGAACTTTGACAAATTGGATGAACAGGTTGTCACCAACCTTCCTGACAATCACATGTCTAAGGGAAAAACCGTGAAAGCCTATCTGATGATCCTGGAAAAATTCTATAACGTGAAGATGACTTTTGAAAAGCCCATCCTATTCACAATTAGAAATCCGGAGACGGGACTCGATAAAGTATATAAGGTCGAGATTCATTCTCAGTTTTGTGAGATAATCGCAACGACCAAACCCAAGCCCATTGAGAAGCACGTTATAAAGTTCTTAATGGAAAAAGTGTACGACCTGGATCTCTGGCTTCAGTATATCCGTCCTGAAGATTATGAATTTCACGGATTCATGGTGCTTCGCCTTGTTGATGTCACCGAACAGGAAATGTTATCATCGATTAAATATGACCTGCTGGAGAAGAATGCCGTGATCAGGAAAGAAAGTTTTGCATTGATTCAACAAAAGTTGCGTTCCCTTTTTGAAATCCCAGAGATGAAACTTGGTATTGCTTATCTGGATCCAAGTAATAACCTCATCCTTAACAATGGTTCTCCGGAATGCTGGAAAAGCCTGGCAGACCAAACTGCTTGTCGTCCATGCGATGATTATACCGGTTCGGTTTATGAAAGAAGCTGGATGGAGAAACGTTATGTTACCGTCGAAAACCTCAGCGAATACCCCTTTCCATCTAAAGTGGAGGAATCGCTCCTTGCCAATGGCGTAAAAAATATTCTGCTCGCTCCCCTGATAGATGACGGGGAAACCATTGGTATGTTGGAACTCGCTACAGGCACCCCCGGGAAGTTAAACCCGATAAGTGCAAACAGAGTAGAAAGTGTATTGCCAATGTTCACGGCTGCTGTAAAGCGTGTGAAAGAAGAAATGTCAACTGAAGTCCGTGCTCTTATTCAGGAGGAATGTACATCCATACATCCAGTTGTTCAATGGCGATTCTTTGAGGCTGGTGTAAATCTTATGAACAAACGTAGAAGGGACGAGAAAGAGTCCATGGAAGAGATTGTGTTCAAGGATGTATATCCGCTCTTTGGATTAGCCGACGTTCGTAACTCATCTACCGAGCGAAATACGGCAATTCAGCAGGACTTTCAACAAAATTTGAAGCTGGCGAAAGAACTGCTGCAAAAGATATATGCGCAGAAAAAACTTCCAATAGTTGAGGAGGTAATGTTCAAAACGGAAGAGCAGTTACATAAAATCAATCGCGGCCTGGCTTCCGGAGATGAGACGAGCGTGCTGGAATTTCTGAAATCAGAAATAAATCCCCTTGTCGAACACTTTGAGGAGGAGGAAATGCTTGAGAAATATATTGTGCGTTACAGAGCTCACCTCGACCCGGTGTTCGGTGTTGTTTACAAGCGCAGGAAATCTTTCGAAGAAAGTCTGGCGATGATCAATAAAATGATTTCGAGTCACCTCGATGAGGCGGACGTTAGTGCCCAGGAGATGTTTCCGCATTATTTTGAAAAATATAAGACCGACGGCGTTGAATTTACCTTGTACCTTGGAAGTTCGCTGGTAAGAAACAAAACGTTTGATTTGTTCTATTTAAGGAATTTCCATTTATGGCAATTGATGACCATGATTGAGATTCACCGAAAGATGGAGGTCTTAAAGCCAAAGCTTAAAAATAACCTGGACATTACTCAGCTAATTCTGGTGCACGACCAGCCGATTTCTATTCGATTCAGAGCCGATGAAAAAAGGTTTGACGTCGATGGCGCGTATGACATTCGTTATGAAATTGTAAAAAAACGAATAGATAAGGCATATATCAAAAACACCGGGGAAAGGTTGACGCAGCCCGGAAAGATCGCGATCGTATACAATCAGGCAAAAGTCGAGGACGAATACAGACGTTATTTCCACTACCTGGCGGGTAAAAAACTGATCACAGGCGAAATAGAAGAACTGGAACTGGAGGAGCTGCCGGGCGCAATCGGCCTGCGCGCACTTCGCATTCAGGTCGCAAACGAGGCAAAGAACGAATTCTCAGGTAACAAAGACGAACTCTTAAAAGATATAGAAGAAGCATTAAGGCTTCATTAGTTTTTCAAACTGCTTCGCTATCTTTAGGGATGACCCCTCTGATGAATAAGCTCGCGATTATTTTAGCGTTCACACTTGCATTTTCATGCAAAGAAATTTCCTTTAAAGAACCGCAGCCGAAGGGCAAAAAGGTGCTTCGTGAAGTTCCCAAGCAACTCATTGGTACGTACCTCTTAATCGACGATAAAGAAGGCGCGGCAGACACCTTATTTGTTAGCGTGAATGGGTATCTCGTCGCCAGCGATAAAAAACAAAATCTGCTTGGCGATAGTCTCATATTGAAAAAATTCAAGGGCTACTATTTCGTCAACATCAATGAGAAGCCGGAGTGGTTACTGCGTGTGCTTAAACAGGAGGAAAACGGAGATCTTATATATATGTCTATGGAGGAGGACGAGGAAGGCTTTAACAAGTTGTTAAAAAGAATTTCACAAGAAGTCCAATTGGATTCCATGGAGGTTAACGGAGAGAAACTGTATCAGATTGACCCCACACCCAAGCAATTAGTAAAACTCATTGAAACGGGACATTTCAAAAAAACAATTCGAATGAAGAGAATGAAGTAGTCACCTTCGGGTGTTACGGTTTCTCATCACCCATTTTTGGCTCCTGCGTACTGCTTACAATCGGCTCAGCAATAAAAGGCGATGCCTGCTGGTGGAGCCGGATCGCCTTGCGCGCCAAAATAAATGAGATAATAAGAGATACGATGGCGCCAATCCAAATGCCCGGTACATAAGAGATGAACCAGAAATAATCGTATGATCCGTGAAAAAGCGTGGGAGCCAACAGGGCGATAGCACTAAAATAGAGTTCCTTTCGATGCGTAAACTTGGCCTTGCCAAGAAAATATCCCATCAGTATGGCGAACGCGGCGTGAGCGGGAACGGCAGTAAATATGCGGAGGATTCCAGTTGTATAACCGAATTCGAAAACATAAAGAATATTCTCAACGGTGGCAAAGCCCATACTTACTATTACCGCATAAACAATACCATCAAATGGTTCATTGAAATTTTTATTGTTGTAAAGGATAAAGCGCACAAAGATGAACTTGCTGAATTCTTCGATGAGTGCGACCTTAAAGAATGCATTAAAAAATTGTTCAATGACATCGTCTTCCCTGGTTAAAATCAGAAGATTTACGGGCCAGCTAATGAACAGGGTTACTAACGTGCTTAGCCCGCCATAGAGAAAACTAATAAGGAGTAACACAAGCGGTTCACGTTCGTGCTTGTCTTTAAGGTAAATGTAAACCATTATGGCGCACCCGGGAGCAAGTGCTAAGGAAAGCAGGCTTAAGACATCCATTCAGATAAATTGATGATTCAAGGTAAAGGTAATTCATCAATTTACCTCGCGGCGAAATCACTCCATCACTTCTTCTACCTGGTCCATCTTCGCGGCTGTATATTTTCCGGTAGTGGCGTATACGATCTTACCGGTGGCATCCAGAACGAAAAAATAGGGGATATCTTTTTTCTCGAAATCGAGCGCCTCCTTATAGGGTTTTAGTTCGCCCTTATAAAAGAGAACATATGGCAACAACTGTGGATCAATATTTTTTAAAGCTTTGCGTTTTGCGGTCCCGGTGGCAGCTGCATTTACACCCGTAAACATCGGGACAAAATACACGTTGACATCGTATCCAAACCCAGCCAGAACACCACTTGTCTTTTGAATAAATTTTTCAAAAACGGGTTGAAACCAGGAGTTTAATTCGTCCTCAGACTTCTTTGAATAGGCCAAGCCCAGCAAAGTATATTTACCTTTTGCTTCCTGAGGAAGTTTTACCTTTTTGTCTTCCACTGTTTCAGCCTCCATGTCCGGGAACATTTTTCCAATGACCTGAGCCTGTAAAGCAATGGACAACAAAAGCCCAACAGATAACAAAACTAGCTTTTTCATAACGTTTTATTTGAAGGTGAAGTTACTAAAACCGTACCAGATTGGGGGGTCTAAAAATGGTGTTCTAAGTGTTTATGAAGTTGTAAAGCCGCCTTTGGAGTTAAGTGGCATTTTTTAGAACATCAACGTTTGTCAGTGGACCACTTCCTCGCATTTGCTCTCGTTAATTGTAATCATTCTAACCTGGCAGAAATTCTTTCGTTAAGACATGATATGAACGCAAAAGAGCACTACGAAAGTCACCTCGCAAATTTTTATTCATGGATGATTGGAAATTTCGAGGACAAACAACTCGAGCAAGAACACTTCTTCAGAGTTAATGATATTAAACCTCAATCTAATAAGATCTCCATCGACCTTGGTGCCGGCAACGGATTACAAAGTGTTTCGTTGGCCCGTTTGGGATTTAATGTATTTGCAATTGACTTCAACCCACAATTGTTGGATGAACTAAACAACAATAAAGGTGATCTCGCTGTACAGACGGTGGTCGATGATGCAATCCATTTCCTGAAGACGTTTAGCGGCGAGGCCGAACTAATCATCTGCATGGGAGACACAATTAGTCATTTGGAAAATATAGAACAGGTTGAGGCATTGATAGCAGAGATTTCGAACCATCTGTCCACCCAGGGAAAAGTGATTTTTTCTTTCAGAGATCTTGTTAAGTATTTAAATGGCGACGATAGATTTATACCCGTTCGCAGCGATGAAGATCGCATCCTTACCTGCTTCCTGGAGTACTTCGACAACTATGTTATGGTGCATGATATTTTACACGAAAAACGATCAGGGAAATGGATTCAAAAGGTTAGTTCCTATCCAAAGTTAAGGATAGGTGTAGCGCAGATAGAATTACTCCTTAAAAAGGAATTTAAGATACTACACTCGCAATCCGTGAATGGAATGAACTATTTGATCGCTCAAAAAATCAGCTAACCCACGTTACCTTGTCCTCAATCGCTTTTCTTTTTCCTTCGGGTAAAGCTGATTTTGGCATACCGAGGTGAAAGAACCCAAGTAATTTGTCATTCTTATTTAGTCCGAAAAACTCTTTGGCCTCTTCAAAATACGTAACGCCTCCTGTGCTCAGGTAACATCCTACCCCGTACGCTGTGGCAGTGAGATACATGTTTTCCACGGCGCAAAAGACTGCTCCGATTTCTTCTATCTCAGGCACAGCGTTCTTTTCGTCGCGTTTCATCCCTACTGCAATAATGTGAGATGACAACATTGGTTTAGTAAGCAGGTTTTGATAACGGTCCTCTTTGTAGGATCCATCCACCAGGGTTTTTGATTTATATAAATCAGACTGAAACGTTGCAAGCTTTTTTAATCCATCACCGGTGAAGACAACAAATCTCCAGGGCTCTGTTAATTTGTGAGTAGGTGCCCAGTTGGCGTTAAACAATATTTTCCGCACAATGGTGTCGTCCACTGTTTGTCCG
>Ga0190271_10001120_pt1 | contig 14857 bp, 12 predicted proteins | sample Popmic356T_FD_133747 | JGI IMG/M metagenome (GOLD analysis project Ga0190271, IMG submission 133747) | Populus adjacent soil microbial communities from riparian zone of Weber River, Utah, USA - 356 T | ecosystem: Environmental > Terrestrial > Soil > Riparian zone | place: USA: Utah | collected...
ACGGCCGGCGCCATCGTTTGCGGATGAATGACCTTGGCGCCGAAGTACGCGAGCTCCATGGCTTCGCTGTACGACATCTCGTCGATGATCTTGGCCTCCGGCACCTGGCGCGGGTCACCGCTCATGACGCCGTCGACGTCGGTCCAGATGTGCACCTCGTCGGCATCGAGCAGCGCGCCGAAGATCGACGCCGAATAGTCGCTGCCGTTGCGGCCGAGCGTCGTCGGTAACCCATCCTTGTCCGTCGCCACGAAACCCGTGATGACGGCCACGCCGTCGAAGCCGTTCGGAATCGCCGCGGCGACCTTCGGCCGCGACAGCTCCCAGTTCGTGACGGGCCCCATCTCGGTATGCTCGATGACGAGCACGTCGCGCGCGTTCAGGAACATGATGTCGCGCCCGGCGCCGAGCTCTTTCTCGAAGAACGCCGCGATCTGCCGCGCCGACCAGATCTCGCCGTACCCCGAAACGAGGTCGCGGCTGCGGTTCGACGCCGCACGCACGAGCGCGAGCGCCTTCAAGATGCTGTCGATGTCGGCGAGGTCCCGGTCGAATGCTTCCATGATCGGCTTCGCGCCGGCGGCGCCGAGCAGCTCGACGTTGGCCTTCTCGTGGCGAGCACGCAGCGCCTTCAGCGTCGCGTCGACAGGCTGCTGCTTCGCCGCCTTTTCGACGAGCCCGAGCAAGTCGTCCGTCACGCCTTTCATCGCCGAGACCACGACGGCCAGATTGTTGCCGCGGCGCTGACCGCCGATGATGCCAGCCACGAGGCGAATGCAGCGCGCGTCGGCAACACTGGTGCCGCCGAACTTGTGGACAGTCCAAGTCATGACTCGATTCTCTGGGGGAAGCGGTTTTCGGCGGCCGCGAGCATAGCAGAACGGCCGGTCGTTTCGAGAGGCCGCCGTCCTCGCGCAGCCCCTATCAGGCGTTCGCGACCTCGCGCCGCATGGCCGAGATCGTGGCTGCGTAATCGGCCGCGCCGAAAATCGCGGACCCCGCGACGAACGTGTCGGCGCCGGCAGACGCGATGCTGCGGATGTTCGCGACCTTGACGCCGCCGTCGACCTCGAGCCTGATCTTCAATCCCGCGCGATCGATGAGACTCCGGACTGTCGCGATCTTCGGCAGTACCGACTCGATGAATTGCTGCCCGCCGAAACCAGGGTTCACGGACATCAACAGCACGAGGTCGACTTTCTCGAGGACGTGCTCGAGCCAGTCGAGCGGGGTCGCGGGGTTGAACACGAGGCCGCTCTTGCAGCCGCGCTCGCGAATCAGCTGCAAAGTGCGATCGACGTGCTCGGTCGCTTCCGGATGAAAGCTGATGTAGGTCGCGCCGGCGGCCGCGAAGTCCGGAACGATGCGATCGACGGGTTTGACCATGAGGTGCACGTCGATCGGAGCCTTCACGCCGTGCTTGCGCAGAGCTTCGCAGACGAGCGGGCCGATCGTGAGATTCGGCACGTAGTGGTTGTCCATGACGTCGAAGTGGATGAGGTCGGCACCGGCCGCGACGACGGCGTCGACTTCCTCGCCGAGGCGCGCGAAGTCGGCCGACAGGATCGACGGGGCTATCCAGCAGTCACGCATAGTGTTCGGCTCCTGGCTCGCGCATCACGCTCCACCGAGCGGCTCGCGGCGGGCCAACACTCTACCCCGCAATCCCACGCTGAGCATCAGCGCCAGAGTGCAGGCAACGGCGAACGTCAGCAGCGAGTGGCGATAGCCCGGCAACGCGTCGGTCGCGGAGCCGACGACGCCCCCTATCATGGCGGCGCCGACGAGCTGACCCACGCTGACGCACAGCGTCAGGAGTCCCTGACCGGCGCCGCGGCGCTCCGTGCCGACCTCTTGCAACGCAATGTAGCGCAGCGGTGCGCCGAGCAGCGCCGACATGCCGAAGCCGACGAGCGCGCCGGAAAGATAGAAGTTGCGCCAGTCGAGCGGCAACAACGCGAACAGCAGCAGACCTGCGACCGTGAGCGCCAAGCCGAGCTGCACGACCGTGCGCGGGCCGATGTGATCGAGTAGCCAGCCTGCGAGTGGTGCGCCGACGCAGAGCGTCAGCACGAGCGGCAGCATCGTCAGGCTCGCGGCTGCGGCGTCGATACCGAACCTGAGGACAGCTATATCGGGTAGGAACACCATGCCGGCCTCGACGGCGCCGACGGCGAGCGCAATCGCCCCGACGACGCGCAGCTGCGGCGAGCGCAGCAACGCGGGCGGTAGCACGGGATCGGCGGCGCGCTTCTCGACCGACCACAGGAGCGGAAGGCCGACGGCAATCAGCGCGAAACACGGCCAGACCCGCAACGATTGCAGACCCGCGGCCGGCGCGCTCGTGTCGAGCTGGCCTAGCCCCACGACGGTCGCCGCCAGCACGAGCGCCAGCAGCGCGCTGCCGAGCGCGTCGAACTGCCGCGGTTCCGCGCTGGCGCTAGCGGGCAAGAGGCGCGCGGCCGCTCCCATCAGCGCGAGCGCGATGGGAACGTTGACGACGAACAGCCAGCGCCAGCTCGAGTCGAGCAGCAAGGCGCCGAGCAGCGGGCCCAGCAGGAACGCAACGCCAAACACTGCGCCGATGAGCCCCAGCGTGCGGCCGCGACGCTCGAGCGCCACGGTCTCGGCGATGACGGCTGCGGCGACGGGCAGCAGCCCGCCGGCGCCGAACGCCTGGACCGCGCGCCCGAGCAGCAGCATCGGGAACGACCACGCCGCGGCGGCCAGGAGCGAGCCGACACCGAACACCGCGAGACTCTCGAGGAACACGCGCCGGCGGCCGTAATGGTCCGAGCGTTTCGCGAGCAGCGGCGTGCCGATCAGGTAGAACAGCACGTAGACGCTGAACGTTGCGGGCAGCCAGCGCGGCGCGACGGCGAAGGTGCCGCGGATCGCCGGCAGCGCCGGACCCACGATCGCAATATCGAGCGCTGCCAGCAGAACGCCGACGAACAGCACGGCCAACATGGCCCTCTCGCGGCCGGCCGTCATCTCAGTGGGCCCGCAGGAGCAGACCGCGCAGAGCGTCGCGGAAAAGCGCGGCAGCCGCGGCATGGCCGTCATAGACGCGCAGCAATTGCACGGCCGTCCTCGCAATGACTTTCAGCGAGTACTGTGCGCTCCCGTTGCGGAGCAGATCGGCGCGCTCGGCGCCGAGCAGGAGATCCAGCAACGCCTCCTGCAGCGCGCCGTGCTGTTTCTCGAAATGCGCGAAGGTTTCCTGGTCGACCAGCGGAATCAGCTTCAGACCGTCACGGTGCGTCGTCCAAAGCGCCCAGTAGATGTCGACGAGACCGTCGATCGCCTCTGCGGCCGGACGATCGCAGAGCTCGCGAATTCGCCGCGTCGCGATCTCGAATATTGGATCAAGTATGCCTTCTAATAGGCTGTATTTACTTGAAAATAGACCGTAGAAAGTTGCGCGCGAGACGTCGGCCTCGGCGATGAGCTCTTCGACGCTGACGGGCCCGATCCCGCGCGATGCGAACTGCCGCGCGCCGGCGGCGAGCAGTGCCGCCCTCGTCCGCTCGCGGCGGCGCTGCACGCGCGAAGTGGGGACGGATCTATCCTCGGGAGAAAATAAATCCGTCCCCTTTTCTGTCCGCGCTGGCGGCCGCGTTTTCACGGCAAAAGCATACACCAGCATCTGTTCTCGAACGCCGCTATCTGGCCGTCGGACTTGCGTGGACTTCGACGGTCGCGTGAACGATGTTGAGGCCGGCCGGCAACAGCGTCTTGTAGTGCTCGGGCGGGCGCGGCGACGGCGTCACCACCGTCAACGCCGCCGAGTAGAGATTCAGGCCGATGCACCAGACATGCAGGTCGACGACGCGGTTGCCATCGACGCGCTCGATTGCCTCGGCGACGGCTGCGCGGATCCCGGGTCCCGCGCTGCGATCGAGCAGGACCGCGCCGGTCGTCTTGAGCAGCCCGAAAGACCAGCGCGCGACGAGCGCCGCCCCCACCAGGCCCATGAACGGATCCATCCAGGTGAGCCCGAAATACTTCGCGGCCAGCAACGCCGCGATCGCGAGCACCGACGTCAGCGCATCGGCGAGCACATGCAGATAGGCCGAGACGAGGTTGTGGTCGTGGTGGTCGTGGCCCGCCCCTGCGTGCGCCGGGTCGTGGTGATCGTGATCGTGATCGTGGTCGTCGTCATCGGGCTGATGCTCGTGCTCGTCATGCCCATGCTCATGCTGGTGACCGAGAATCAGCATCGACACGCCGTTGACGACGAGCCCGAGAACCGCGACCAATATCGCTTGATCGAATGCGATCGGGACCGGCACGACGAGCCGCTGTACGCTTTCCGACACCATCAACAACGCGAAAGCGGCGAGCAGCACGGCGCCCGTGAACCCGCCTAGCGTGTTGACCTTGCCGGTGCCGAAGCTGTACGACGCGTCGCGCGCGTGCCGCCGCGCGTACGCGTAGGCGTAGGCATTGATGCCGAGAGCGACGGCGTGCGAGGCCATGTGCAGGCCGTCGGCCAAGAGCGCCATCGAGCCGAACAGCACGCCGGCGGCAATCTCGACGACCATCATGGTCGCCGTGATCGCGATCACGAGCTGCGTGCGGCTCTCGCCGGGACGGCGCCGATCCTGGCCAAACGAGTGGTCGTGGCGCCAACGCGCCAAAGCATCTTCATCCATGACGATCGCTCGATCGGAAGGGTGGCGCGCATTGCAGCGTCAGTGCACCCGCAAGATCAAGCCCTTTAAGTAGTCCGCTTCGGGAAACTCGGTCGCAACGGGGTGGTCAGCCGGCTGTGAGAGCCGCTCGAGAATGTGGGCCGTGCGACCCGCGTCGACGGCGGCACCCGCCACGATCTTCTGAAACAGCGCGGCGTCGACGTGCCCGGAGCACGAAAAGGTTGCGAGCACCCCGCCCGGCCGAACGAGCGCCAGGCCCAGCATGTTGATGTCCTTGTAGCCGCGGCTGCCGGCATTGATCTGTTCTGCCGAGTGCACGAACTTCGGCGGGTCGAGCACGACGAGGTCGAAGCGCGTGCCGGCCTCGCGCACGGCGCGCAGCTCGTCGAAAACATTGGCGACTACGAAACGGCACCGGTCCCCAACGGCGTTGGCCGCCGTTTCACGCTCGGCCAGTGCGAGCGCATCCGCCGAGGAGTCGAGCAACGTTGCGCTCTTCGCACCGGCGTGCAAGCAGGAGATCGCGAAACCGCCCGTGTACGAGAAGGCGTCGAGCACCTCGGCGTCGCGCGCGTGCGCGGCGACGCGCTCGCGGTTGCGCTGCTGGTCGAGATACGCGCCGGTCTTTTGGCCATTCGCGATATCCACGACGAGCCGAACGCCGCCGGCTACGATCTCGAGCTCGCGCGGCGGCTCGTCTCCGGCGAGCGCGCCGCGCCGCGACGGCAGGCCCTCCTTGTGACGCGCCCCGCCTTCCGAGCGCTCGTAGATGCCACGCGGCGCACACAGCTCTGCGAGCAGCTCGACGATCGTCGCGCGCCACGCCTCGACACCGGCAGACATGATCTGGCACACCAGGTAGTCGCCGTAGCGGTCGACGACGAGCCCCGGCAAGCCGTCGGATTCTGCGAACACGAGCCGGCAGGCAGCCTGCGCACCGAGCAGGCCGAGGCGGCGGCGCGACTCGACGGCGCGTGCGAGCCGGCGCCGGAAGAACGCGGCATCGATGCTCTCGCCCCGATCGAAGGTCCAAACGCGCGCGCGGATCTGCGAGGCCGGCGAATAAGCGCCGCGAGCCAGGAACTCTCCCGATGAGCCGACGACCTCGACGGTCGCGCCGGCCGCGGCCTCGCCCTCGACTCGCTCGATCGCGCCCGAGAATAGCCAAGGATGACAGCGCCGCAGCGATTTTTCGCGGCCTGGTTTGAGCCAAATCTTCGGCTGTGATGCCGGCATTCGCGTTCCCTGTCGTCATCCCAACCGTCGAGTGCTGCGCATTCTATATCGGCTCGCGGCGAGGAACGCCTCGCGAAGGCGGTGAGACGTGGGCCAAAGCCTTGAACGTCAATCTCATGGCCGCCGTCTACGCGACGAAGTACGCCGTGCCGTTCATCAAGAAGAGCGGCGCGGGCCGCATCCTCAACGTGTCGGGCGTGGTTCACGAAGGTCGAGTCGTGGGGGCCGCGCGCGGAAGCAATGGCGAAGGTGCGCAGCGTCACGCCGGACCAAGTCCGAGCTGGCATCGCGAATCAGACACTCCTCGGCCGCTGGGCGGAGCCCGAGGAGATCGGCAACGTCGCGGCCTTCCTCGTCTCTGCCAAGAACAGCTATATGACGGGAACGACCGTCGAGGTTTGCGGCGGTTTCACGCGCTATATCTGACTCGGCCAGGTCCAGCTGGAGCGCCGCCGCACGTCCGTAGACGCGCGCGCGGCCGCAGCGACGATTTCGCCGACGTCGAGGCCCGTCAGGCGCCCGCCTCGTTTGACGATGCGGCCGTCGATGATGACGGTGTCGACGTTGGCCGGCTGAGCCGCCTCGACGAGCAAGTGAGCCGGCTCCGTCAGCACGGCGAGGTTCACGGCGCGCGTGTCGACCATGATGATGTCGGCGCGCTTGCCCGGCGTCAGCGAGCCGACGCTGCCGTCGATGCCCATCGAGCGCGCACCGTCGATCGTCGCGAGCTCGAGCACTCGGCGCGCCGTGAGCGCGAATTCGTTACGCGCGCGGCCGTTCTCGATGTTCTGAATCGCCTTCATGATCGCGAACATGTCGGCGTTGCCGGAGAGCGTCGTCGTATCGACGGAAAGGCCCACGGTCACGCCCGCTGCGACCAGCTCGGCCGCGATCGGAAAGCCGAAGCCGATGCGCAGCTCCGAGTACGGCGACACGCTGACGTTGACGCGGTTGTCGGCGAGCGCGCGAATCTCCTCGGGCGTGCACCAGACGGCGTGAATGACTTGCATGCCGGGCGCAAGCAGCCCGCCGTCCGCAAGCTGCTGGATAACGCCGCCGCCACTATTGTTGGCGTGCACGGAGATCGGCAGGCCGAGGTCCTTCGCGACCTCGTAGTCGCGCAAGGTTGCGGCCGACGCCGCGCCGCGCCACGCGAGCCCGAGCGTCAACAAGCCGCCGTTCGCATGGTCGCGCCAGCGCTCTTTCAGGCCGGCTAGATGGCGCAGATCGATGCTCGCGTCGTTGCTCGCGCCCGTCGGCGAGCCGTACGAGAACCGCGCGCGAATGCCCGTCTCCTCGAGCGCGCGCAACGCCGCTTCCGCATACTCGGGGCCACGGACGTTGTGGCACCAGTCGTGCACGAACGTAATGCCCGAATGAATGGCTTCGGCGGCTGCGAGCCTTCCCGCAACGTACATGTCCTCAGCGGAATAGAACGTACCCACCGTCCGCGACGTCGGAAAGTAGCCGTGCTCCTGGCGGTCGCCGGCGAGGCTGCGCAGCAGCGAGGTCCAGATGTGCCAGTGGGTCTCGACGAACCCCGGCAGCACGAGCATGCCGGCGCCGTCGATGAGTTGCGCGCCCGGCGCCGACAGGCCGCGGCCCACGGCGGCGATCGCGCCGTCTCGCACGTGCACGTCGGCACCCGCGAGATCGCCCGCCGCGTCCATCGTCAGGACGTAGGCGTTGCGGATCAGGAGCTCGCTGCGCTCGGTCATCGTGTCAACCGGCTGTTGGCCGAAGCTCGGCCGGAACGGCACCGCGCTCGAAGCGCCCGCGGCGAGCACGCCACCGAGCACCTCGCGCCGGTTCCACCGCGTCGCGTTCACTTCGGCTTCAGGAACGCCTTCATGAAGTCGTCGACGACCGCACTCGCAAACTGAGCGATCTCCCCGTCCGTCAGCTCACCGCGCACCGCGCATTGCCGCTCGAGGGTGATGCGCCAGCACAAGAGACCCGTGAAGTGGCGCGCGAGCTTGGGAATGTCGAAATCGCTCAGATGAGGATGGGTCTCGAGGACGTTCTCGAGCACCGTGTAGGCCTGCGCGGCACCGATCTGGTAGTAGTGCTGGCCGACCTCGGGCGAACGCGTCGCCTCGTCGAAAATGAGCCGGCGCAACGCCTGTGTGCGATCAGTCGTGATGATGCCGAGAATCGTCTCTGCAACCATCACGAGCGCGGCGCGCAGCTCCATGCTGCGCAGCGTCGCGTCGAGCCGATGCAGGCTGCGGCGGTATTCGATGAGCTCGCGGCCGATGACGGCCTCGAACAGTTGCTGCTTGCTGCTGAAGTAGCGGTAGATCGACTCCTTGGAGATTCCCGAGCTGCGCGCCATCGCGTTGATGCTCGCGCCGCGGTAACCGTGCAGGAGAAAGTACTCCGTCGCGACGTCGAGCACTTCCTGCTCCTTGGCCTTCGGCTTGAGGCGGCTTTCGTCGAGCACGCGCACGAGGCTCGCGACGCCGCTCAAGGTCCCGACGCGTTCTCCGGTTTCGCGGCGGCGGAGAGTTTCCTTGGGATCCACTACTGAACTCATCGTCACTCCTGCTCCATCTAGACGAGCATGCACACGGATTTGAGCTCCGTGTACATCTCGATTCCCACACGGCCGTGCTCACGGCCCAACCCTGAATGCTTGAAGCCGCCGAACGGCATGTTCGCGTCGACGGGCCCATGCGTGTTGACCCATACCGTGCCGGCCCTGACCTTCGGCACGAGCCGATGCACGGCTTTGAGATCGTTCGACCAGATGCTGGCGCTCAAGCCGTACGGCGTGTCGTTGGCGAGCGCGGCGACCTCGTCCAGGTCGTCGAAGCGTTGTGCGACGAGCACCGGCCCGAAAATTTCTTCCTGCACGACACGCATCGAGCGATTGACGTCCGCCATGACGGTCGGCTTCACGTAGAAGCCTGGATGCGACGGCGAATCGCCGCCGGCGACGACGGACGCGCCTTCGTCGCGCCCGGACTTGATGTAGCCCATGACGCGCTCCTGCTGCTCGCGCGAAACGAGCGGGCCCATCTGCGTGGCCGGATCGAGGCCGGGCCCGAGCCGAATCGATTGCGCCGCGCCGCCGACACCTTCGACGACGCGATCGAAAATCTTACGATGCACGTACAGGCGTGAGCCCGCCGCACAGACTTGCCCGGCGTTGAAGAAGATCGCGCCCGCGGCGCCGCCGATTACGGTGTCGACGTCGGCATCGGGCAGCACGATGACGGGCGACTTGCCGCCGAGCTCGAGCGACACGCGCTTCATGGTATCGGTGGCGGCTTTGTTGATCGTTTTTCCGACGAGCGTCGAGCCCGTGAACGCAATCTTGTCGACGCCGGGATGCGTCACGAGGGCGGCGCCGACGTTCTCGCCGTAGCCGGTGAGAATGTTCACGACGCCCGGCGGAAAACCGGCCTCGATGATGAGGTCACCCAGCCGCAGCGCCGTCAACGGCGTTTGTTCCGCCGGTTTCAAGATGCACGTGCATCCGGCGGCCAACGCGGGACCGAGCTTCCACGCCGCCATCACGAGCGGAAAATTCCACGGGATGATCTGCGCCACGACGCCCACGGGCTCGCGCCGCGTGTAGGCGTTGATGCGCGCGTCCTTGAGCCCCCCGACCGAAACGTCGAACGTCGAGCCTTCGATCTTCGTAGCCCAGCCGGCCATGTAACGGAAGTAGTTGCGCGCGCCGGGCACGTCCACGATGCCGGCCATCTGCTTCGTCTTGCCGTTGTCGATGCTCTCGAGCTCCGCGAGCTCGTCGGCGTGCGCGTCGATGAGGTCGGCCAACCGCCAGATCAGCGCCTCGCGACGCGCCGGCAGCATGTTCGACCAAGGGCCGCGCTCGAAAGCCTCCCGCGCCGCCGCGACGGCTTTGTCGACGTCAGCGCGGCTCGCATCGGCGATCGAAGCGACTTCTTGGCCCGTCGCGGGATCGATGACGGGGATGCGATCGTGCGCCGCGGGCTGCACCCACTCGCCGCCGATCAGCAACCTTGCCGGCCGTCGCAGAAAAGCTGCGACGCCCGCCGATGGTGCTGGCTGGGCAGCGATCGCGACACTCATTCAGATCCCCGATTCGGTTGTTATGCCACGTACCGATCGGAGTGTAGAACCCGGTTCGCGGTGGCCGCAAGGCGCGCGCCTTGCGCAGCCGGCGGCGAGCCCTGAAGTTTCATCAAGCTCCGAGCTTGAGCAGGTCGATGGCGTTGCGCTTCAGAATCAGTGGCCGGACATCGTCGCGGATGTCGATCTTCGCGAAGTCGGCCAGCCAGCGCTCGGGCGTGATCAATGGATAGTCGGTGCCGAACAGCATTTTGCGTTTCAGCTGAGTGTTCGCGTACTGCACGAGCTGCGGTGGGAAATACTTCGGCGACCAGCCCGATAGGTCGATATAGACCTGCGGCTTGTGCAGCGCGATCGACAGCGCTTCGTCCTGCCACGGCCACGACGGATGAGCGAGGATGATCGGCATCGTCGGGAAATCGACCGCGACGTCGTCGACGTGCATCGGATTGCCGTACTTCAACCGGATACCGCCACCACCTGGCATTCCAGTACCCATTCCAGAATGCCCCGTGTGGAACAACGCGGGCAGCTCGTGCTCCGCGATGACCTCGTACAGCGGATAAGCGGCACGATCGTCGGGGAAGAACTCTTGGAATTGCGGGTGGAACTTGAAGCCCTTGACGCCGTAGTGCTCGATCAGGCGCCGTGCTTCGCGCACGCCCGCGGCGCCGCTGGCGGGATCGATGCTCGCGAACGGTATCATGACGTCGGAGTTTTCGGCCGCGAGCTCCGCAACCTCTTCGTTCGATACCGGCTTGATTCCGCGTGCGCGCAAGCCGTCGACGGAGAAGATGACGCACGCCATCTTGCGCTCTCGATAGTAGGCAGCGATCTGCGGAATCGTCGGCTGCGAGTCGTGCGCGTGCTTGAAGTACTTCTGAGCGGCTTCTTGAAAGACCGTCGGCGGCTGCGGATCACGCACCGAGATCTCAGCGTGAGTGTGCACGTCGATCGCAACGAGCTCGTCGACGTTCATTTTCTTCGCGGGTGTGTTCGCGCTCAAACGAGCATCCCCGAAACCTTGGCGCGCGCCTGGTCGGCTTTGCGGACCATCTCCTCGAGATCCACGGGCTCGGGCACGTCGACGCCGCGCTTGACGGCGGGACGCTCTCCGATCGCCTCGACCCACCGAGTCAGATGCGGCAGCCCGTCGAGCGTGACGCCGGACCATTTGTAGCCGCGCACCCACGCCCAGCTCGCGATGTCGGCGATCGAATAGTCGCCGGCGAGGAACTCGTGATCGGTAAGCCGCGTGTCGAGCACCTCGAACAAGCGGCGAACCTCGCGCTGATAACGCTCGATCGCATACGGGATGCGCTCCGGCGCGTAGCGGTAGAAGACGTTTGCCTGTCCCATCATCGGCCCGATGCCGCCCATCTGGAACATCAGCCATTGGATCACGAGCGACCGGCCGTTAACGTCGGCCGGCAGCAGCTTCCCCGCCTTCTCGGCGAGATAGATCATCAGCGCGCCCGACTCGAACACCGCGAACCCGCCGTTGCCGTGATCGACGATCGTCGGGATGCGGCCGTTCGGATTGATCTTGAGGTACCAGGGTTCCTTCTGCTCGCGCTTCTCGAAATCGATGCGGCGAACCTTGTAGGGAAGCCCGAGCTCCTCGAGCGTGATGGAAGCCTTCCACCCGTTCGGCGTCGCTGCCGTGAACAATTCGATCATCGTCGGTCCTTTTCCCTCAGCACAGAATGATACCGTGGAACGGTCAGGCGCCGCGCAACGTAGCAACCGGCGAGTGATTGATGACGGAGCGCACCGCGAGCGTGCCGCTGACCCCGACGACGAGCGCTCCGGCAACGAGCCCGCCGAGCCACAAAGCGACACCGGGCACGAAATCGAGCTGGAACAGCTGCGTCGCGATGAGATAGCCGATGACGGCGGCCCCGACGCTGGCGAGCGCGCCGGCCAACAAACCGAGTGCCGTGAACTCCGCTGCCACGCCCTGAAGCACGACGCTGCGTCTCGCGCCGAGCGTGCGCAAGACGGCGCTTTCGAACATCCGCTCGTCGCGCGTCGCCTGAATCGCGGCGAGGAGCACCATGACACCCGCAGCGAGCGTGAACAGGAAGACGTATTGCACGGCCAACGCCGCTCGGTCCATCGAGCGGCGCACCTGCTCGAGCACGGCGCCGATGTCGAACACGGAAACGCTCGGAAACTGCCGCACGAGATCGATGGTCACGCCCCGCTGCTCGGGTGTAACGAACAGGCTCGTGATGTAGGTATGCGCAAAGTTTTCGATCGCTCCGGGTGAGAGCACCATGAAGAAATTCGGCCGGAACGACTCCCATTGAACGCTCCGCGTGCTCGTGAGCCGAACCGTCAGGCTTTCGCCGCCGATCGCATAGGTAATCTCGTCGCCCAGCTCGAGCCCGAACGCGACGCGCAGCCCCTCCTCCAGCGAGAGCTGCGGCACGTCGGCGCTTTCGCTCCACCACGCGCCCGAGGCGATCTCGTTGGCGGGCGGCAACTCGGCCGACCAGGTCAGGTTTGTCTCGTCCTCGAGCTCGCGCCGGCCGAAGTCGTTGGCGGGGCGATAATCCGCGGCCGGCACGCCGTTGATGTGGCTGATCCGCGCCCGCACGAGCGGCGTCAACCGCGGCTCCGGAATCCCCGCGGCGACAAGCGTAGCGCTGAGCGCATTGCGCTCCTCGGGCTGGATATTAATGAGAAAGTGATTCGGCGCATCCGCCGGCAGTGTGGCCTGCCATTGCGTCATCAGCTCCGTGCGGACGGACGTCAACAGCAGCAACACCATGAGGCCGATGCCGAATGCGACGACTTGCACGCTGCTCTCGTGGCCGCGGCGGGCGACGTTGGCGATGCCGTAGCGCCAAGCGACTCCGACGCCGCCACGAAAGCGCTGCAGCGCGAGCACGAGCAGCCGGCCCGCGAAGTACAGCACGAAGAACGTTCCGACCGCGCCCGCGAGCACGTAGGCGATCAGCTCGAAGTCGCCGAATAGCAGGTAGAGCAGCGCCGTAACGGCCGCAGCCGCGACGCCATAGATCGTCGTAAAACGCAGCGGCGGCGGTCCGACGTCGTTCCGCAGCACGCGGGCCGGCGGCACACTGCCGAGCTGGAGCAAAGGCGGCAGCGCGCAGCCGATCGCCACCGCCAGCGCCGTCAGGGGGCCGAGCATGGCGCCCTGCAGGCTCGGCGGCGGAAGGTCCGCCTCGATGAAATCGGCGAGCAGCGCAGTGAGCCCGAACTGCGCGACGAAGCCGATCGCGCAGCCCAGCACGCCGGCGGTCACGACGAGAATCAAGAGCTGCAGCACGTTCAAGCGCAGCACCTCGCGATGGCGGGCGCCGAGGCACTTCATCAGCGCGACGGCGTCGAGGCGGCGCGCGACGAAGCGGCGCGCTGCCATCGCGACCGCTACGCCGCCGAGCAGCACGCTGACGAGCGCGGCCAGCACGAGGAATCGCTCCGCGTTGGCTACTGCTGCGCCGACCTCGGGCTGCCCGTCGCGGAAGTCCTCTATCTCGTCCTCGGGCCGCATCAGCGGCGCGAGCTCCTCGCGAAACGCGGCGAGCGCAGCCGCCTCGCCCGCGTAAAGAGAGACGTGCCGGACGATGCTGCCCGGCACGAGCAAACCCGACGCGGGGATGTCGTTGTAGTTGAGCAGCACGGTCGGCGCGATTTCCATGAAGCGCCAACCTTCGTCGGGACGAAACTCGAGCGTTCGCACGACGCGAAGACGCAGGCGGCCCACCTCGAGGTCGTCGCCGACGGCGGCGCCCAGGCGCGCCAGGAGACTCGGCTCGGCCCAGACTTCGCCTTGCGCGGGAATACCCGTCGCATTCTGCGGCGCGCCGGCGAGGCGGTCGGCCACTTGCACGGCACCGCGTAGCGGATAGCCTTCTGTGACGCCACGGACGTCGGCCAGCGAGGTCATGTCGCCCGCCGCTACGACGCTGCGGAAGCTCACCACGTCGGCCGCTCCGAGCCCATGCCGCGCGGCGACGCCGTCGACGGACGGCGGCAGCGGGCTCATCGATTCGATGCGCAGGTCAGCGGCGAGCGCCTCGCCGGCTTGCTGCGAGACGGCGGCACGGACACGGTCGGTGAAGAACGTGACGGCGCTCATCGCCGCAACGGCAACCACGAGAGCCGCCAGCAACACGAGCACCTCGCCGGACTTCCAGTCGCGAGCCAACAGGCGGCCCGCGAGTCGCCAGGGAGTTTTGATCACCGATTCGCTCCGTTTTTCAGGTGCTTGGAATTGCTTAGCCAGTACACGATACTGGGCCGAAACAAGAGCGGCAAACTAGGCGGCATCCCGTTCCCGCCGATGCTCCGTGAGGACCGGCATGCGCCAGATGAGCGATAGCGACGACGGTTCCCCGCCGTCCGCGCCCCTGAGCCCGAAAGCGATCCTTCGCCACAACTACCTGTTTCGCGGCTTGTCGGATGCGGCGCTGGAAGGGCTGGCAACGCTCGCCGCCAAGCGCACCTATTACAAGGGTAGCGTGATCTTCTCGCAGGGCGACGTGGGTGACGCCCTCTTCGGCGTCGCATCGGGCCGCGTGCGCATCAGCGCGAGCGCTTCCGGCGGCTGCGAAGTGTTCCTCAACATCATGGAGCCCGGCGACACGTTCGGGGAAATCGCCGTCATGGACGGCCTACCGCGAACAGCGAACGCCCTGGCGCTCGACACGGCCACGTTGATCGTGATTCAACGGGCGGACTTCCTTCCGTTTCTCCAGCGCGAGCCGCTCCTCGCGATCCATTTACTGAAGCTGATGTGCGAGCGCCTGCGCTGGACGAGCGAGCTCGTCGAGGAATCCGCTTTCATGGACGGGCCCGCGCGGCTCGCGAAACGTTTGCTGATCCTTGCAACGCTGCACGGCCGCGCGGCCCGTGTCGGATATCTCGAG
>Ga0190271_10001121_pt1 | contig 14857 bp, 11 predicted proteins | sample Popmic356T_FD_133747 | JGI IMG/M metagenome (GOLD analysis project Ga0190271, IMG submission 133747) | Populus adjacent soil microbial communities from riparian zone of Weber River, Utah, USA - 356 T | ecosystem: Environmental > Terrestrial > Soil > Riparian zone | place: USA: Utah | collected...
AGAGCTGAAACGAAAGGAATCGGCGGTGCGGAACGCCGCGGCGAAACACAGTCTCATCGTCGGCCTCGGTGCTACGGGGGCGGCAGTCGCGCGCTATTTGACCGCGCGCGGCGAACGCGTGCGTGTCATCGACAGCCGCGCCGATCCGCCGGGGCTCGCGGAGCTGCGCGCGGCGCTGCCTGGCGTCGACGTCTCGCTCGAGACGCTCGACGCGAGCTGGCTCGACGGCGCGAGCCGCGTGCTGCTTTCGCCGGGCCTGCCGTACGACTTGCCGCTCGCCGTGGAGGCTCGCCGCCGCGGGCTCGCCGTCATCGGTGACGTCGAGCTGTTCGCGCTCGCTGCGCGTGCTCCTGTAGTCGCGGTGACGGGCAGCAACGGCAAGAGCACGGTGACGACGCTGGCATCGAAGATCCTTTCGTCGCAGGGGCTGCGGGCGCCGGCAGGCGGCAACCTCGGGCCGCCCGCGCTCGATCTCTTGGGCGACGAAGCGGACGCGTACGTGCTCGAGATCTCGAGCTTCCAGATGGAAACGACGGACAGCTTGGCGCCTGTCGCGGCGACGGTGCTCAACGTCTCGGCCGATCATCTCGACCGGCACGGCACGCTCGAGCTTTACGCCGAGCTCAAGGAGAAGTTGTTGAAGGCGGCCGAGCACGCGGTCGTCAACGCCGACGATCCGCTCGTCGCGGCGATGGGCGCTCGCCACGCGCGCGTCGTGCCGTTCTCGGTGCGCCGCGAGCTTGCACGGGGCTATTCGGTCGTCGTGGCGGAAGGCGAGCGCTGGCTCGCCCGCGACGGCGAACCGCTGCTGCGCTCGTCGGAGCTTAGGATTAGCGGTACGCACAACGAGGCGAACGCGCTCGCGGCACTCGCGCTGACGGAGTCTCTCACGACGAAGATCGAACCGGCGCTCGAGGCGCTGCGCACGTTCGCGGGCTTGCCGCACCGTTGCCAGCGCGTCACCGAACGCAAGGGCGTCACGTACGTCGACGACTCGAAAGGCACGAACGTCGGCGCCACGCTCGCGGCGCTGGACGGGCTCGCCGGCCCGCTCGTGTTGATCGCGGGGGGCTTGGGCAAGGGCCAAGACTTCCAAGCGCTCGCGGCCGGCGCGCGCGGCAAGGTGCGGGCCGCAGTGCTGATCGGCGCGGCGACTGACGAGCTCGAGCGCGTTCTTGCGCCGGTCTGCGAAACGGCGCGAGCGACGAGCATGGACGATGCCGTGACGCGCGCCGCAGCGCTCGCGCAGCGCGGCGACACCGTCTTGCTGTCGCCGGCGTGCGCGAGCCAGGACATGTTCCGCGACTATCGCGAGCGCGGCGAACGATTCGCGCGCGCCGCGCTGGAGCTGCCGCCGTGAGCGCCGTCGTCAAGCCGAGCCCCGTCGCGTTCGACGCCGCGCTGATCTGCGCAGTCGTCGGCTTGGTCGCGATGGGCACGATCATGGTTACCTCGGCGTCGGTGTCGATCGTCGAGGGCGAGCCGCTGCACTACCTCCTTCGTCATCTCGGCGCTTTGGGCTTGGGTGTCGGCGCGCTCGCGCTCGTCGTCTCGGTGCCGACGGATCTCTGGTATCGGCTCAATTGGCTGCTGCTGGTCGTCGGCCTGGGGCTGCTCGTGCTCGTGCTCGTGCCGGCGTTCGGCCACTCCGTGAACGGCAGCCGCCGCTGGCTGCTCGCCGGCCCCATCACCGTCCAGGCTTCGGAGCCGGCACGGCTTTGTCTGCTGCTCTATCTCGCGAGCTATGCCGTGCGCCGCTCCGCCGAGCTCGGAGAAAGCCTGAATGGCTTGGTCAAACCGCTGCTCGTCGTGGGAGCGGCGGCGGTGCTGTTGCTGCTCGAGCCCGACTTCGGCGCGACCGTGGTGCTCGGCGCCACCGCGCTCACCGTGCTGTTCGTCGGCGGCGCGCGCCTGCGCGATCTTCTGCTTGCGCTCGTCGTTGGCGGAGGCGTGCTGACGGTCATCGCATTCTCGGCCGACTATCGCGTCGTTCGGCTCATGTCGTTCCGCGATCCTTGGTCCGATGCGTTGGACACCGGTTATCAGCTGACGCAGGCGTTGATGGCCATCGGCCGCGGCGAATGGGGAGGCGTCGGCTTGGGCGAGAGCGTCCAGAAGCTCTTCTACTTGCCCGAGGCGCACACCGACTTCGTGTTCGCCGTGCTCGTCGAGGAGCTCGGCTTCGCGGGCGCCACGCTCGTGATTGCACTCTTCTGCACCGTCATCTATCGCGCCATCGTGCTCGGCCGCGAAGCGATGCGCAGCGGCATGCACTTCCAAGGCCTCGTCGCGACGGGCATCGGCGTCATGCTCGGCTTCGAAGCGTTCGTCAACATCGGCGTCAACTCCGGGCTGCTTCCGACGAAGGGCTTGCCGTTGCCGCTGATCAGCTACGGCCGTGCGAGCACCATCGTCACGCTCGTCGCGCTCGGATTCCTCGTGCGTATTCATCACGAGCTGTACGGCGGCCAGAAGCGGCTCGTGCAGCGAGGCCACGTCCGATGAGCCGCGGCCCGATCATGATCGTCGCGGGTGGCACGGGCGGGCACGTCTTCCCCGGCATCGCCGTCGCGCAGGCGTTACGCGCGCGCGACTTCGCGGTCGTATGGCTCGGCACGCAGCGCGGGATCGAAGCGCGTGTCGTGCCCGCGGCCGGCATAGAGATTGAGTGGATAACGATCGCGGGTGTCCGTGGCCGCGGGCTTGCCGCTTACCTCAGTGCGCCGTTCCGCGTGGTCGCGGCTGTCGCGCAAGCGCTCGCCGCGCTGCGCCGGCGTAATCCGACCGCCGTGCTCGGGATGGGAGGGTTCGTCGCCGGGCCGGGCGCCATCGCGGCGTGGCTCACGCGCCGGCCCGTCGTGCTGCACGAGCAGAACTCCGTGGCCGGGACCACGAACCGGCTGCTCGCGCCGCTCGCCGCGAGGATCTTCACGGCATTTCCGGACACCTTCGCGGCCTCCGCGCGTGTCGAGGTCGTCGGGAATCCCGTTCGCGACTCGATCGCGCCGGGCGATGCCCCGCGCGAGCGGCTCGGCGCGCGCCGCGGCGCGCGTCGTCGGCTGTTCGTCATCGGCGGGAGCCAAGGCGCGCGCGCTCTGAACAGAACGCTGCCTCTGGCGTTGGCCGAGCTGCCGCCGGAGCGGCGGCCCGAGATCTGGCACCAGGCTGGGCGGCTCGGTGTCGACGAGACGCGGGCGGCCTACGCGTCCGCCGGCGTCGAGGCGCGCGTCGACGCGTTCGTCGACGACGTCTCAGCGGCGTTGCAGTGGGCCGACCTCGTCGTCGCGCGCGCGGGTGCAAGCACCCTCTCCGAGCTCGCGATCGTGGGCGTCGGCGCGATCCTCGTCCCCTTGCCGACCGCCATCGACGACCACCAGACCATGAACGCGCGCCACCACACGGCGCACGGAGCTGGAGTCGCCGTCGCGGAGCGGGACCTCACGCCGGCGGCGCTCGCACAGTTGCTCGCAAGCTGTCTCGGCGACTTGCCGCGCTTGATCGCGATGGCGGAGGCCGCGCGCAGCGAAGCGAAAGTCGATGCGGCCGATCGAGTCGCGCGCGCCTGTGTCGAGCTGTCGGAGGTGCGCCGATGAAAGAGCGCATGGGCCGCATCCGCAACATTCACTTCGTCGGCATCGGCGGCGCCGGTATGGCCGGCATTGCCGAGGTGCTGCTGAATCTCGGCTATTCGGTCAGCGGCAGTGACCTCAAGCTCTCGAGCGTCACGGACCGGCTGCGCTCGCTCGGCGCCGGTGTCCTCGAGGGGCATGGGGGCGAGAACCTCTTCGACGCCGACGTCGTCGTCGTTTCGAGCGCCGTGGCCGCCGACAATCCCGAGATCGTCGCCGCGCATGCGCGCCGCATCCCCGTCGTGCGCCGCGCCGAGATGCTGGCCGAGCTCATGCGCTTCCGCTACGGCATCGCGATTGCGGGCACGCACGGCAAGACGACGACCACCAGTCTGATCGCCAGCGTGCTTGCCGAGGCCGGCGTCGACCCGACGTTCGTCATCGGCGGCCGGCTTGCGAGCGCGAATGCCAATGCGAAGCTCGGTCTTGGTCGGTACCTCGTCGCCGAGGCTGATGAGAGCGATGCATCGTTCTTGCATCTGCAGCCGATGATCGCGGTCGTCACCAACATCGACGCCGACCATCTCGGCAGCTATGAGAACGACCTGGGTCGCTTGAAGCAAGGCTTCCTGGAGTTCCTGAACAACCTGCCGTTCTACGGGCTCGCCGTGATGTGCAGCGACGATGCGAACACGCGCGAGCTGATCCCATCGTTGGGGAGGCGCGTCGTCAGCTACGGCTTCGGCGGCCGGGCGGATATCCGCGCGTCGGCCGTCGAGCGCAACGGGCTCAAGACGCGCTTCACGGTCGAGTCGAAAGAGCGGTCGAAGCCATTGGCCGTCGAGCTCAATCTGCCCGGGGTCCACAACGTGCTGAACTCGCTGGCCGTGATCGCCGTAGCGGCGGAGCTCGAGATCGAGGATGAGCCGCTCAAGAAAGCGCTGGCCGAGTTCTCCGGAGTCGACCGCCGCTTGCAGGTGCACGGCACGGTGACGACGGCCGCCGGCCGCGTGACGTTCGTCGACGATTACGGCCACCACCCGACGGAGCTCGCCGCCACGATCGCGGCGGCGCGCGACGCGTGGCCCGGCCGGCGGCTCGTCGTCTGCTTCCAGCCGCACCGTTACACAAGAACGCTCGCGCTGCTCGACGACTTCGCGCAGGTGCTGTCGACCGTCGACGCGCTGATTCTCACGAACGTTTATTCGGCCGGCGAGCTACCGCTTAGCGGGGCCGACGGTAAGTCGCTCGCACGCGCCGTTCGCGTGCGCGGCGCCGTCGAGCCGATCTTCATCGAGGACTTGAGCGAGTTGCCCGCGGCGCTCGCGCAGATACTCAAGGCCGACGACGTCGTGCTGACGCTCGGCGCGGGCAGCATCGGCGCCGTCGCGCCCACGTTGCCGCGCGCACTGGCGGCGCGCGAGAACGTCGGAGTGCAGAAGTGAGCGCCGTGCGAAACGATGCCACATCGGTCGAAGTCTCGCGCAACGAGCCCCTGCGCAAGCACACCTCGTGGCGCGTCGGCGGTCCCGCGGACCTGTTCTATACGCCGTCCACCCTCGAATCGTTGCGCCGGATTCTCACGGAGCTGCCGGCGGCGACGCCGGTGCATTGGCTCGGACTCGGATCCAACTTGCTCGTGCGCGACGGCGGTATTCGCGGCGCCGTGATCGCGACGAGCGGCTTGCCGCGCGAGCTCGATCGGCTCGACGAGGAGCGCGTGCGCGCGAGCGCGGGCCTCGCCTGCATGCTGCTCGCCAAGCGCTGCGTGCGCTGGCAACTGGGGCCGGCGGCATTCTTCGCGGGAATTCCGGGCACGGTTGGCGGCGCGCTGGCGATGAACGCGGGCGCCTTCGGCGGTGAGACGTGGACGCAGGTCGAGAGCGTGACGACGATCGATCGCAATGGTGAGATCCGCGAGCGCTCGCGCGCGGACTTCGAGATCGGCTATCGCAGCGTGCGAGGACCGGCCGACGAGTGGTTTCTCGGCGCGACGTTCCGCTTCGAGCACGATGTCGTCAGCTCGATGGACGCCATCAAGGCGCTGCTCGCCAAGCGCAACGCGACGCAGCCGCTTGGGCTCCCGAGCTGCGGCTCCGTGTTCCGCAATCCCCCCGGGGATTTCGCGGGCCGCCTCATCGAGCAGGCCGGGCTCAAGGGCCACCGCCACGGCGGCGCGATGGTCTCCGACAAGCATGCGAACTTCATCGTGAACATGGGCGATGCGACGGCAGCCGATGTGGAGGCGTTGATCGACGAGGTTCGTGCGGCCGTCGAGCGCGCGAGCGGTGTGCGGCTCGCCCTCGAGGTGCGCGTGATCGGCGAGCCGCCCGACGCTACGACCAAGGGGGGCCGCTGATGCTCGGTCGCAGGGCGAACCGCCGCAGGGTCGAGAGCCGAGCCGCGCGCTTGAAGCTGCCCGCGCTCGGCGGCGCTACTGCACGCCGCCTGCGCGCCGTCCTCGCGCTGGCGATCGCGGCCTTGGCGTTCTACGGCACGTTCAAAGGTGTCCAGCTCGCGCTCGACCAACCCATCCGCAACCTCGAGGTCGAGGGCACGTTCCAGCGCATCAAGCCGATTCAAGTCGAAGCCGCCGTGGCCGATGGTCTCGACGCGGGCTTCATGACCGTGGACTTGAGCGCGTTGCGTGAGCGCGTGCAGCAGCTCGACTGGGTCGATCGCGCCAACGTCGGGCGGCGCTGGCCCGATACGTTGATCGTCCGCGTGACCGAGCACCAAGCCGCAGCGCGGTGGGGAGAAAGCGGGCTCCTGAACGTGCGCGGCGAGCTGTTCACCGAGCGCTCGCAGCATTCCTTTCCGGAGCTTCCCAGTCTCGCGGGGCCGCCCGGCACCGAGCGCGACGTCGCGCGCCGCTACCTTGCACTGCGCGGCAAGCTCGCCGAGGCCGATCTCGAGCTCGAGCGCTTGGAGCTCGACGAGCGCGGCGCGTGGCGGCTCGTGCTCGGCGGTGGACAGGAAATCAGGCTCGGCCGCCGCGACATCGACGAGCGGCTGTACAGATTTTTCGACGTCGTGGCGCCGACGCTCGCGGCCGAGCTAAAGCGCGTCGAGTACGTGGACTTGCGCTACACGAACGGTTTCGCGGTCGGTTGGCGCGACGGGCCGCCGGAAAATCTCGCGGCCGTGGCCGCAGTGCCCGATCGCGGTTAGGGGAGACAACGCAGTGGAAATGGGGTTGGGTAGTGCGTAAGCGAGATGGCCGAAGGCTCATCGTCGGGCTCGACATCGGCACGTCGAAAGTCGTGGCGATCGTCGGGGAGTTGTCGGCCGACGATCGGCTCGAGGTCATCGGCTTAGGATCGAGTCCGTCGCGCGGCTTGAAGCGCGGCGTCGTCGTCGACATCGAGTCGACGGTCCAGTCGATCCAGCGCGCGATCGAAGAGGCCGAGCTCATGGCCGGCTGCGAGATCAACAGCGTGTTGACCGGCATCGCCGGCAGCCACGTGCGCAGCCTGAACTCGCACGGCATCGTCGCGATCCGCGACAAGGAAGTCAGCGCCGGAGACGTCGAGCGGGTCATCGATGCGGCGCGCGCCGTGGCGATTCCGGCCGATCAGCGCGTCATCCACGTGCTGCCGCAAGAATTCATCATCGATTCGCAAGACGGTATCCGCGAGCCGATCGGAATGTCGGGCGTGCGGCTCGAAGCCAAGGTGCACCTCGTGACCGGTGCCGTCAGCGCTGCGCAGAACGTCGTCAAGTGCGTGCAGCGCTGCGGCCTCACGGTCGAGGACGTCGTGCTCGAGCAGCTCGCCTCGGCCTATGCCGTGCTGACCGAGGACGAGAAGGAGCTCGGCGTCTGTCTCGTCGATATGGGCGGCGGCACGACCGACATCGCGATCTTCAGCGGCGGCGCGATCCAGCACACGGCCGTCATTCCGATCGCCGGCGATCAAGTCACGAACGACATCGCCGTCAGCCTGCGCACGCCGCTGCCGTACGCCGAGGAAATCAAGATCAAGTACGCGTGCGCGTTGTCGCAGCTCGCGAACCCCGACGAGACGATCGAGGTGCCGAGCGTCGGTGACCGGCCGCCGCGGCGGCTCGCGCGGCAAACGCTGGCCGAGGTCGTCGAGCCGCGCTACGAGGAGCTGTTCCAGCTGATTCGCGAGGAGCTGCGTCGCTCGGGCTTCGAAGAGCTCATGGCCGCGGGCATCGTGCTGACGGGCGGCAGCGCCAAGATGGAAGGCGCGATCGAGCTCGCCGAAGAAGTGTTTCACATGCCGGTGCGCCTCGGCGTGCCTCAGTTCGTCGAAGGTCTTTCGGACGTCGTCCGCAACCCGATTCACGCGACGGGCGTCGGGCTGCTCCTGTACAGCAAGCAGGCACTCGAGGCCAAAGCGGAAGCGACGGCGTCCAAGCTCGGGTTCAGCAATGCATTCGAACGTATGAAGACGTGGTTTCAAAAGAATTTCTAGGCTTCACGCATCACTCACTGGGAGATCAGAAAATGTTTGAGCTAATGGACGGCTACAGCCAAACGGCTGTCATCAAAGTGCTCGGGATCGGCGGCGGCGGCGGCAACGCAGTCGCTCACATGGTTCGAGCGGGCATCGAAGGCGTGGATTTCATCTGCGCGAACACCGATGCGCAGGCGCTCAAGGGCGCAAGGGTCAAGACGGGCCTGCAGATCGGCTGCAACATCACGAAGGGGCTCGGTGCCGGCGCGAATCCGGAAGTCGGCCGGCAAGCCGCGATGGAGGATCGTGATCGCATCCAAGAGGTCATCGAAGGCGCCGATATGCTGTTCCTCACGGCGGGCTTAGGCGGCGGCACGGGGACCGGTGCGGCGCCCGTCGTCGCTCAGCTCGCGAAGGAGATGGGAATTCTCACGGTCGCGGTCGTGACGAAGCCGTTCTCGATGGAAGGGCCGAAACGCATGCGCATCGCGGAGCAGGGCATCGCCGAGCTCGGCCGGTTCGTCGACTCGCTGATCACGATTCCGAACGAGAAGCTGTTGTCCGTGCTCGGGCCGAGCACGACGCTGCTCGACGCTTTCCGTGCAGCCAACGAGGTGCTACAGGGGGCAGTGCAGGGAATCGCGGAGCTCATCACGCGGCCCGGCCTCATCAACGTCGATTTTGCCGACGTGCGCACCGTGATGTCGGAAATGGGCATGGCGATGATGGGCTCGGGTGTCGCGAGCGGCCAGGATCGCGCGCGCATCGCGGCAGAAGCTGCAGTCTCGAGCCCGCTGCTCGAGGACATCAATCTGTCTGGCGCCAACGGCGTGCTCGTCAACGTCACGGCGGGTGTCGATCTGTCGATCGGCGAGTTCCAAGAGGTCGGCGATACGATCAAGCAGTTCGCGTCCGACGATGCGACGGTCGTCATCGGCACGGTCATCGATCCGGAAATGACCGACGAGATCCGCGTCACCGTCGTCGCGACGGGCTTGGGTCAACCGGCCGCAGCGGTCGAGCGGCCGATGAAGGTCGTGCGCCGCGCGCCCCCACCGGCACCGAAGGGTCGCGAGCCGAACTACACGGAGCTCGAGAAGCCCGCCGTCGCGCGCAAGCGCGCCGTAGGTGACGGGGTCACCGGCAACGACAGCCTCGAGGATTTGCTCGATATTCCGGCGTTCTTGCGTCGGCAGGCGGACTGAGGGCGATGGTAGCTGCGCGCCCCCGTTCCTTGCCGCCGCGAACGGCGCTATGGTAGTTTCGTCGGCCCGCTGCATGGACCGGCATCGGCCTGGCAACGTCCGCCGCCTACCTCGCGGTGCGGCGGCTGAGCAACATACGTTAAGGAGCGACGGCTAGCGTGCGCCAACGCACTCTCAAGGAATCGATTAGCGCCTCCGGCATCGGCCTGCATTCGGGCGAGAAGGTCTACATGACCTTGCGCCCGGCGCCCGCCAATACCGGCATCGTCTTCCGGCGCCTCGACTTGCCGGAGCCCGTCGATGTCCCGGCCGATGCCTTGCGGGTGACGGAAACGACGCTCGGCACGACGCTCGAGGAAGGCTCCGCCAAGGTCGGCACCGTCGAGCATTTGATGTCGGCCATGGCGGGCTTGGGTGTGGACAATGCGTTCGTCGACCTCACGGCAGCCGAGGTGCCGATCATGGACGGCAGCGCAGCGCCGTTCGTGTTCCTGCTCCAGTCGGCCGGCATCGAGGAGCTGAGCGCGCCGAAGCGCTTCATCCGCGTGCTAAAGCGCGTCGAGTTCCAGGAAGGGGACAAGTGGGTGCGGCTGGATCCGCACGACGGCTTCCGCCTCAACGTCGAGATCGACTTCGAGCATCCGGCGCTGAAGAAATTTCGCCAGGCCATGACGATGGATTTCTCGACGCAGTCCTTCTTGAAAGAAATCAGCCGCGCGCGGACGTTCGGCTTCCTCAAGGATCTGGAAGGGGCGCGCGCGCACGAACGTGCGCTCGGGGCGAATATGGACAACGCCATCGTCATGGACGAGTACCGAGTCATCAACGAGGACGGCTTGCGGTACCGTGACGAGTTCGTCCGGCACAAGGTTCTCGACGCGCTCGGCGACCTGTACCTCTTGGGCTCGTCGCTGATCGGCGAGTTCTCGGGCTTCAAGTGCGGGCACAAGCTCAACAATCTGCTGCTGCGCGCGATGCTGGCCGAGCCGAGCTCTTACGAAGCCGTCGTTTTCGACGACGACGCGCGGCGATCACCCGTCTCCTATCAGCTCGCGACGACCCACTAGTCCCCGCCGTTATCGACCGCCCGGCAATACCCTGATTTTGACGTCGGCCCGCGGTAACGCGCCGAGGCAATAACGCACGCGCGCCGCCCAGCTTGGCGCATCCATGACGAGCACGAGCTCGCCCGCTTCGTTGGTCGCCGCGCTGACGACGTGCGCGGCCTCCTCGGCGGGCAACAGCTTCCGCACCCGCTCTGTCTCCATTCGGCGACGCTCGGATTCCCGCAGGAGGCGCGATAGCGGACCTGCGTTCAGGAGTTCTGACAAATGGCGGGGTTCGTCTGCCACGGGTTGTGAGACCAACGTCAACGTTTAGAGCCAACTTCCTTGGCTTGGACAGCGTTTAGCGGCATCCTGGCCTCGCTCGCTGAAAAGGCAAACCGTTCGAAAGAACGGGACGCAAAGCCACCGATCTGCCGGGGAATTTCTCCAATGATAGCGGGGTCGCCGAGTGACTTTTGACAAATCGTCCCTCTATACTCGTGGTGCATGCCGGCGCCTGCCTTGGCGCTGGATAGAAGAATCAGAAGCCAGGGGCTGAGGCACCGCATGCAATTGATACTCCTGTCGAAGGACCGGGGACACTTGGGCCATGTACGCTTGACCTCGGGTCGAGTGTGGCTCGGGGTCGTCGCCACGGCCTTGCTCGTCTGCGCAGGAGCGTTCTACGGCGGCATCACCGCGGCTCGCGTCTTCGGGATCAGCAATCCGCAAGCTCAAGTTTCCACCTGGCGCGAAGAGCTCGCGCAGCAGCAGACCATCGTCGATAGCACCCGCCGCACGCTCCAGCAGAACGTCGATGCGCTCGCACTGCGTATCGGCCAAATGAATGCCCACGTCGTGCGGCTCGACGCGCTCGGCACGCGCCTGACGCAAATGGCCGGCCTCAAGGACGGCGAGTTCGATTTCACGTCGGTGCCGTCTCTGGGCGGCCCCGAAGAGCCTTTGGCAGCGACGGAGGCCATGCAGATCAACGGCGTCGTCGGCGCGCTCGACGTGCTGGACGAGCAGCTCGCCGACCGTAGCCGCCAGCTCACGGTGCTCGAGGATCTGCTCCTGAATCGCAAGCTGCGCGACGAGGTGCGGCCCGAGGGGCGGCCCGTCACGTCGGGCTACGTGTCGTCACAGTTCGGCAGTCGGACCGACCCGTTCACGGGGCGCCGCGCGTTTCATAAGGGCGTCGATTTCGCCGGGCGTGAAGGCGCGGAGGTCGTCGCGGTCGCGTCGGGCGTCGTGATCTGGTCCGGCGAGCGCTACGGGTATGGTCAGCTCGTCGAGATCAACCACGGCAATGGCTACGTGACGCGCTACGCGCACAACGTCGACAATCTCGTGGCTGTCGGTGATACCGTCCGCCGTGGCCAGGTCATCGCGCGGATGGGCGGCACGGGCCGCGCAACGGGGCCGAACCTCCACTTCGAGGTGCTGCTCAACGACCGGCCCGTGGATCCTCTGACCTACGTCCAAGCGACTGATTAACTACGCGTAACGGAAAGCCGGTGCCCAAAACCGGCCTAGATCCTTAGAATAGGCGCCTTTACCGCCTTCCTAGGATCCCCCCTCGTGCTCAGCTCCGTCTCGAATTTCATGGTCGGCGTGTTCGGCAGCCGCAACCAACGGCTGGTCAAGCGCTATGGGTCGTTCGTGGCAGCCGCCAATGCGCTGGAGGCAGGGCTCACGAAGCTCGACGACGACGCCCTACGCGCCAAGACCGACGAGCTCAAGCAACGGTACGCGGCCTCGCAGGACCTCGATGCGTTGCTGCCGGAAGCATTCGCGCTCACACGCGAGGCGTCTCGGCGCACGCTCGGCATGCGCCATTTCGACGTGCAGCTGGTCGGCGGCATAGCGCTGCACCAGGGCAAGATCGCCGAGATGCGCACGGGCGAAGGCAAGACGCTCGTGGCCACGTTGAACGCCTACCTGAACGCCCTGACGGGCAAGGGTGTGCACGTCGTCACCGTCAACGAATACCTCGCGCAGCGCGACGCGGATTGGATGGCCCCGATCTACCGGTTCCTCGGCCTCTCGGTCGGCGTCATCAAGAGCAACCAGCCGACCGATGAGAAGCGCCAGGCTTACGCCGCCGACATCACGTACGGCACGAACAACGAGTTCGGGTTCGACTATCTGCGCGACAACCTCGCTTTCCGCCCCGAAGACCGCGTGCAGCGAACCTTGAACTACGCCATCGTCGACGAGGTCGACTCGATTCTCATCGACGAGGCGCGCACGCCGCTGATCATCTCGGGTCGCTCCGAGGAGAGCACCGAGCTCTACGTCCGCATCAATCAGCTGATCCCCTCGCTGAAGATCCACAAGCCGCCGTCGGGCAAGGCCAACGACGACATCGAGTCCACGCAGGTCGAGCTGCTCGGCGTGACGGGGAACTCGCTTGGCAGCATGTCGACGGGCGCCGCGCTCGCGAAAGCGAAAGAGGACGGCCTGCATTTGATCGAGGTCGATACCGAAGTAAAGCCGCCGCGCGCGCAGCTCTTCGTTCCCGGCCACTACTCGATCGACGAGAAGTCGAAGCAGGCCCACTTGACCGAGGAAGGCCACGAGTATGTCGAGCGGCTATTGCTGAAGGCCGGCCTCTTGTCGGAGGGCGAGAGCCTCTACGATCCCGCGAACATCAAGCTCATGCACCACCTGACGGCCGCGCTGCGCGCGCACGGGCTCTTCAAGCGCGAGGTCGACTACATCGTCAAGGACGAAGAAGTGATCATCGTCGACGAGTTCACGGGGCGCACGATGATTGGCCGGCGCTGGTCGGACGGCCTGCACCAGGCCGTCGAAGCGAAAGAGGGCGTGCGGGTCAAGGAGGAGAACCAGACCGTCGCCTCGATCACGTTCCAGAACTACTTCCGCATGTACAAGAAGCTCGCCGGCATGACGGGCACGGCCGACACGGAAGCGTACGAGTTCCAGCAGATCTACGGCCTCGAGGTCGTCGTGATCCCGACGCACATGCCGATGATCCGCGACGACGCGCCGGACCTCGTGTATTTGACGCAGGCAGACAAGTTCGATGCGATCATCGAGGACATCAAGGACTGCAACAATCGCGGCCAACCGGTGCTCGTCGGCACGACGTCGATCGAGACCTCGGAGTTCCTCTCGGGGCTGCTGAAGAAGGCCAAGATCCCGCACCAGGTGCTGAACGCCAAATTCCACGAGCGCGAAGCCGAGATCATCATGCAGGCCGGCCGCCCCGGCACCGTGACGATCGCAACGAACATGGCCGGCCGCGGCACCGACATCAAGCTCGGCGGCAATCTCGACGCCGAGCGCGCCACCTTGCCCTCGCCGAGCGACGCCGAGCACGCCTCGGCCGGTGACGCCGAACGCGCCATGCGCCGCGGGGCAGAAATCGAGGCGCTCGAGGCGGACTGGAAGCAGCGCCACGCGAAAGTGCTCGAGATGGGCGGCCTGCACATCATCGGCACCGAGCGGCACGAGTCGCGGCGCATCGACAATCAGCTCCGCGGCCGCTCGGGCCGGCAAGGCGACCCCGGATCGAGCCGTTTCTATCTATCTCTCGAAGACAACTTGATGCGGATCTTCGGCGATCCGGAGCGCATCAAGCGCATGCTGTCTCGCGCCGGCATGAAACCCGGCGAAGCGATCGAGAGCAAGCTCCTGTCGCGGCAAATCGAGCGGGCGCAGCGCAAGGTCGAAGCGCACAACTTCGACATGCGCAAGCAACTGCTCGAGTACGACGACGTCGCGAACGACCAGCGCCGCGTCGTGTATCAGCAGCGCACGGAGCTCATGGACGCGACGGACATCTCCGACGCGATTCGCGCAATCCGCGCCGAGGTCGTCAATGCCGCCATCAGCGAGCACGTCGCGCCCGAGAGCGTCGAGGAAGATTGGGACAAGGACGGCTTGAGCAAGACGCTCGAACGCGAGTTCGCGGTGCGCATGGACGTCGCGTCGCTGCTCGAGAGCGACCACACGATCGACGAGAAAGCGTTGCGCGAGCGCATCGCCGTCGCCGCGGGGCAGGCCTACGACAAGAAGGTCGCGGAGATCGGCCCGCAGGTCATGCACGAGGTCGAGAAGCAGATCATGCTGCGCCAGCTCGACTCGCACTGGAAAGAGCACATCGGCGCGCTCGATTATCTTCGGCAAGGCATTCACCTGCGTGGCTACGCGCAGCGCAATCCGAAGCAGGAGTACAAGCGCGAGGCCTTCGAGATGTTCAGCTCGATGCTGGAGCGTGTGAAGCACGACACGATCAGCATTCTCGCGAAGATCCAGATTCGCCGCCCCGAGGACGCCCAGGCCGTGGAACCGGCCGCGCCGGATCCGAGCACGTTGCGCTTCCAGCATGCCGCGGCGCCGTCGCTGACACCGCCAGCGCCCGCGCCCGAGCCGCGGCCGACCGGCGCTGCGCCGGAGCCGCGCATGCGCCCGCTGCCGCCCGCCGCGGAGCCGATCGCGCCCTTCGTGCGCGAGGCGCCGAAGGTCGGTCGCAACGACCCGTGCCCTTGCGGCTCCGGCAAGAAATACAAGCAGTGCCACGGCCGTTTGAGTTGACGTCCCCCTTCGGGGATTTCCAAGGGTCATCCCCCTTCGGGGACTACCAAGGG